>JABAOH010057132.1_pt5 | contig 16077 bp, 13 predicted proteins | sample 7062181 | NCBI WGS metagenome assembly JABAOH01 (sample SAMN14538630, study PRJNA623070) | marine sediment metagenome | biome: marine biome [ENVO:00000428]; feature: marine pelagic biome [ENVO:01000023]; material: deep marine sediment [ENVO:00002113]; isolation source: pool of 5 deep marine...
TAGGCCTGTTGTCGCAACAGGGTGGGGTCGTTGAGTTGCGTCACGGTGGCTCCTTGGCTCGGTGGTCAGCGTTCTAGCCGCAGCGTGGCCGCGGTGGCTACACCGTAGGACAGCCGAGCGGATGTGCAGAGGAGGACCTCCGCAGGGTGGTGATCACGCCCACCACGGGGGCGACGCCTACCAGCCCGACCAGGGTTCCTCTCACGGCTCGCTGTCCTGCGGCCAATCAGCCCGCCTCTCCGCGGCTGGCCCGATCCTACAAGTTATAGGATCGGACCATCATCGCACTGGAGAAGCACGGTGGAGTACCTGAAGCGCCCCAAGGAGACGCCGGAGGAGATCACCCAGGAGATCATCGAGACCGTTAGCCGGATCATCTCCGACGTGGCGCGGGAGGGCATGGTCGCAGTGCGGCGCTACTCGGAGCAGTTCGACAAGTGGTCGCCACCGAGCTTCCGGGTGCCCAAGGAGGCGATCGATCGGGCCTACGCGGAGATGGACGAAGAGGTGGAGCGCAGCGCCCGCTTCCTCATCGACCAGGTGACCAACTTTGCCCGGCTGCAGCGAGAGACCCTCATCGATTTCGAGACCGAGACCCTGCCCGGCGTGGTGCTGGGGCAGCGCCACATTCCCGTCGGCTCGGTGGGCGCCTACTCGCCCGGCGGCTACTACCCGCTGATCGCATCCGCCGTGATGACCGTTGCCACCGCCAAAGTGGCCGAGGTGCCGCGGGTGCTGGCAGCGGCTCCGCCCCGCAACGAGCAGGGCATGCACGGCCCGCAGCTGTGGGCGATGGTGGAGTCGGGAGCCGACGAGGTCTTCTGCGTGGGCGGGGTGCAGGCACTGGCGGGGATGGCGTTCGGTCTCGAAGATGCCGCTCCGGTCGACATGATCGTCGGGCCCGGCANNCAGCTCTTCGGGAAGGTGGGCATCGACCTGCTGGCCGGTCCCACCGAGATCATGATCATCGCCGACGACACCGCCGATCCTTCCGTGCTGGCGTGTGACCTGCTCGGCCAGGCGGAACATGGCCCCACCTCACCGGCGATCCTGGCCACCACCTCCGAGGAAGTGGGCCGCGAGACCATTCGCGAGGTCGACCGCTGGCTGGAGAGCTGGCCCACGGCGCGCATCGCCGGGGTGTCATGGCGCGACTACGGCACCGTGATCGTCTGTGCCGACGACGAGGAGCTGCGCACGGTGGCCGACGAGATCGCTCCCGAGCATCTCGAAGTGCAGACCCGTGACCCGCAATGGTTCGTGGAGCGGCTGGTGAACTACGGGAGTCTCTTCATCGGCACCCACGCCACGGTGGCCTACTCGGACAAGGCGATCGGCACCAACCACACCCTCCCCACCAAGACGGCCGCCCGCTACACCGGCGGGCTGTGGGTGGGCAAGTTCCTGAAGACGGTGACCACGCAGCGCTGCACGGCCGAAGGCTCGAAGGCGGTGGCGGAGCCGGCGGCCGTGGTGGCCGATGCGGAACTGATGGAAGGCCACGCCATCAGTGCCCGGCTGCGTCTCAACCCCGAGTACTTCCCCGACGTCATGGAGCATCTCCATGGCTGAGCGGCGGGTCACCGTCGTCACCGGCGCCAGCCAGGGCATCGGACGGGAGCTGTCGGTCGCTTTCGCCGGGCAGGGTGACGCAGTGGTGCTCGCCGCCCGCAACGTCGCCAACCTGGAGGAGACCGCCGCCGCCGTGGAAGCTGCCGGCGGCGAGCCCTTCGTGGTCGCCACCGACGTCACCGATCCCGCCAGCGTCGACGCCATGGCCGCCGAGACCTTGCAGCGCTACGAGCGGGTGGACGTGCTGGTCAACAACAGCGGCATCGGGGGACCGTCGGGCCGGCTGTGGGAGCTCGATCCTGCCGACTGGCTGGCGACCTTCGACGTCAACGTCACCGGGGTGTTCCTCGTCAGTCGCGCCCTGTTGCCGTCGATGGTGGAACGAGGCTCGGGCTCGGTCATCATCATCGGCTCGATCAGCGGCAAGCGGCCGCTCTTCGGCCGCTCCGCCTACACCTCCACCAAGATGGCACTGGTGGGGCTGACGCGCACCCTGGCCCTGGAGGCCGGGCCGCACGGGGTGCGGGTAAACCTGATCTCACCGGGTTTCGTGGCCGGCCCCCGCCTCGACTGGGTGATCGCGGCGCAGGCGGAGGCCCGCGGCCTCACCGAGGACGAGGTGAGGGCCGAGTTCGCCGGGCAGGCAGCGCTCAACCGGCTGACCGAGGCTCGCGACGTGGCCGACGTCGCCCTGTTTCTGGCCTCCGACGCGGCGCGGAGCATCAGCGGAGCGGACCTCAACGCCAACTCGGGTGTGGTGATGTACTGAAAGCTGCGGCCGGGCGCCGGCAACGGCCCCGGACCGAGAAGGGAGCAGCAATGGCACGGCTCGTCGATCTCTCACAACCCATCTACGAGGGCATGAAGGTGTATCCGGGGCACCTCAAGACGGTCACCTTTCAGCACGCCACGCACGAAGAGACCGCGCCCCGTTTCACCAGCGGGTTCTCCTTCCAGACGTGGGGATTCATGCTCAACGACAACGGTCCCACCCATGTCGACTCCTTCAGTCATCTCGATCCCGACCCGGAGGCGCTGACCATCGATGCCATGGACCTGCACCTCTTCTACGGCCCCGCAGTCTGTCTCGACGTCTCCGACGTGGAGGAGAAGACGGACATCACGCCCGAGCACCTCGACAAGGCACTGGCGGCGGCGGGACTCAGCATCGAGGCCGGCGACCACTGCTTCTTCTACACGGCCACCTACGACAAGTACCAGGGCCGGGACGAGTACCTGACCAACTTCGCCGGACTCGGGGAGGCGGCCTGCGACTGGATCCTCGACAAGGGGATCACCACCTTCGGGGTGGACTCACCGACGCCCGACAACCCCACCTCGACGACGTATCCGGTGCACATGATGTGCCGTCGGGAGCACAAGACCCATTACGAGAACCTGGTCCTCACCGAGGTGGTAGGCAAACGATTCACCTTTGTGGGCTTCCCCCTCAAGGTGGTGGGCGCCCACGGCGGTCCCACCCGAGCCGTGGCGATCGTGGAAGGCTGAGGCCGGCATGAGGATCATCGACCTGACCGTGCCCATCGGGGCCGACACGTACAGCCCGCCCTCGGTGAACAAGCCGATCGTGATGACCGAGTACCACAAGGAGCCGGGGTTCTGGCTGGCCACCAAGGTGGAGATGATGCTCCACTCCGGTTCCCACGTCGATTTCACCAAGCACTACCGGGAGGACGGTGAGACCGCCGAAGCGGTCCCCCTCGACCGCGCCAGCGGCGAGGCGCTGGTGATCGACCTGAGCCACGTCGGCGAGGATCACGACATCACCGTTGCCGACCTGGAGGCGGCCGCTCCCGAGATCCGAGCGGGTGACGTGGTGCTGGTGCGCACGGGGTGGTCCGACCGGGCCTGGGGGGAGTTCCCCCGCTACTACACCGGTTCGCCGGCCTGTACGCCGGAAGCGGCCCGGTGGCTCGTCCAGCAGGGGGCAAAGGCCGTCGGCTTCGATTGCTTCCCCGAGCGGGCCGCCAAGAAGTCGAGCTACCTGCCCGAGGAGTTCGTCGTCCACGAGATCATCGGCGATGCCGGGGCGATCCTCATGCAGTCGCTCACCAATCTCGCCGCGTTGCCGGTAGGCGAGCGGTTCCTCTTCTTCGCCGCCTTCCTCAAGGTGACCGGGGGGGAAGGCGCGCCGGCCCGCTTCCTGGCAGTGCTCGACTGAGCCCCGCCCGAGGCAGTTCTCGGTGGTCAGTCGTCAGTTGTCAGTTGTTGTCTTGGTACTCAGTACTCGGTACTCGGTACTAGGAGTGTCTTCGATCGGCAGGTGGACCAGGGCAGCGAAGAGTCCCAGCAGGATGGCTCCGATCCATACCGGGGTGTAGCTGCCGGTGGCGTCGAACACCCGTCCCCCCAGCCACACCCCCAGGAAGCCTCCCACCTGGTGGCTGAAGAAGACGACCCCGTACAGCGTGGCCAGGTAGCGGGCGCCGAGGATCTGCGCCACCGCCCCCGAGGTCAGCGGCACGGTGGCCAGCCACAGGAAGCCGATGACCGCTCCGAACGCCACCGCGGTGAGATCGGTGAGCGGCAGCAGCAGGAGCAGGGCAAACGCCACCGCTCGAGAGAAGTACAGCAGGCTGAGCAGGGTGCGTTTGCGGAACCGGTCGCCCAGCATCCCGAAGGTGGACGACCCCACGATGTTGAGCAACCCGATGAGCGCCACGGCGGTAGTGGCGGCGGCGGTGGAGACACCACCGTCGGAGAGGAACGCCGGCAGGTGGGTGGCGACGAACGCCACGTGGAAACCGCACACGAAGAACCCGGCGATCAGCAGCCAGTAGCTGCGGTTGCGCCGGGCTCGCGCCAGCACCGCGAGGAACGGCTCCTCGACCGGGGCCGCGGCCGCCTCGGGACGCGGAGCGGCCGGAAGCCGCCACGCCACCAGGGCGATGGAGCCGGTGATCGCGGCCAGGGCGAGGAATGCTCCTTGCCATCGGTACACCGAGATGAGGCCTCGAGTGACCGGGATGAGAGCGAACATGCCCAGCGACCCGGCGGCGGTGATGAGCCCGAAGGCCGATGCCCGCCTGTGGGCCGGCACCACCCGGCCCACCGCTCCCAGCACCACCACGTAGGAGGTGGCACTGAGGGCGAGCCCCGCGGTCAGGCCCAACCAGCCGTAGAGCCCGCCCGGCGACGCCCATCGCGCCATGGCCAGCATGGCGCCCCCGTAGACCAACCCTCCGGCCACCGCCACCCTGCGGGAGCCCAGCCGGTCGGCGAGGATCCCGGCCAGGGGGAGCCCCAGCATGATGTTCTGGATGGCCATCGCCAGGCTGAACGTCTCCCGGCCGGTGCCGAGATCGTCGCTGACCGGGGCGAGGAAGAACCCGAACGACTGGCGCACCCCCATGCTGATGAAGACGATGGCGGCCCCGGCCGCGATCACCGTGAGGGCGTGGCGATCGAACCGCCGCGTTCGGGACCCGGCAACGGTCACGGAGCAGCCTCCGACGCCGGGATCACCGGCGTCAGCACGTACGCGGCCCGTTGCGGACCGAGGTGCACGGCGGTAGTGCCGGCGAACAGCTCCTCCGGCCGGTCGCGGGGATCGTCGTGCAGGAAGGGACCGCAGCCGGTGAATCGGTTCTTGAAGCTGGCGATGCGGTCGGCGGCTCCCCAGTCGTCGCCTTGGTACTCGTAGTCCCGGCCCCGGACCGAAAGCGCCACGGTGAAGCCGGCGGGCACCACAATCGAGGTGGGCCAGATCTCCACGTCCACCTCGTTGACCTCGCCCGGCACCAGCGGTTGACGCTCGTCGTGGGCGTGGTAGGGCCGCCACTGCTCGCTCAGGCCGGGATCGAGCTTGCGCTGTGACGCCCGCAGCCATCCCTGGGCGATCGGCGTGTGGGGGTCGAGCGCCCCCTGGAAGGTGACCTCCTCCCCGTCGGCGTCGAAGACCCGGAAGACGAGGAAGAGATCGGCGTCCGCGGTCGTCGACGAGATCCACAGCTTGGCGGCCAGCGGGCCGGTGAATTCGGTCTCTTCGCTCAGAGGAGCGGAGCGAAAGGTGAGTCCTTCACCCGGCGCGTCGAACTCCACGCTCGCGGCAGCAGCGGGTGGCTCGGGAGACAGGGTCAGGTCGGGATGGAGATAGAGCGGGGTCCATTGGGTGCGGGGGATGGGCCAGTCTTCCTCGTGGCGCTCCACAAACCGCTCTCCCGGGTGCCGCACCTGCAGCTGGACCCGGGGCTGGGCGTCCCAGCCGTTGTCCTCCCCCTTGAGGAAGTGGTCGAAGAACCGCTTCTGCAGCGTCCGGCCGTAGTCGGTGTAGAAGTGGGTCCAGTGCTCCAGGCCGTGGGCTTCGAGCCACTTGGTCTGCGAGCCGGCCCGGTAGTAGCCCTCGAAGTTTCCCCGCGGGTGCAGCCCCTGGCCGCCCCAGTTGGCCGCGGACAGCAGCGGAACGGTGATCTTCTCGAAGACGGGTGAGCGGTCACGGTGATATTGATCGTCGAGAGGATGAGCGAGGAGGTCGGCGCCCAGGTCGCAGCGGTTGGCGGCCAGCTCCTCCTCGGTGAGCGTCACGTCACCGCAGGCGTTCTGTCCGGTGATCGGGTGCTTGGACCCGCGGTCGCCGAGGCCGTGCTGAACGGTCTTGACCTGCATGTCGTACCAGTTCGCCCAGAAGGTCGACAGGATCCCCCCATGGTGGGTCATGTCCCGGTACCAGTCGGCGGCTCCTTCCCACACGCACATCGCGGCCAGGTGGGGCGGCTGCAGCGAGGCCACATGCCACTGGTTGATCCCGTAGTAGGAGATCCCGTTGAGTCCCACCTTGCCGCTCGACCAAGGCTGCGCCGCGGCCCATTCGATGCAGTCGTAGAAGTCCTTGGTCTCCCGCGGGGAGAAGTGGTCGATGTAGCCGGGCGAGCGGCCCGCGCCTCGGGAGTCCACCCGGACGCACACGTACCCGTCGGGGACCCATTTCTCCGGGTCGACCACCTCCCAGTTCTGGTACTGGTTGGTGGACCCGGCGGCGACGTCGGGGTGCTGCTCCACCATACGGTTCCACTGGTCCGGGTAGCCCTCCTGGAAGGCGAGTCCCTTGGCATAGGGGCCGTAGCTGAGAATGACGGGGTAGCGCCCCTCCTCCGGAGGGCGGAACACGTCGGCGCGGAGCACCAGACCGTCGTCCATCTCGATGGGGACGTCCCAATCGATCCTCATGCCGTCGCGAACCTCGCTGTTGGCGCTCATCGTCTCCTCCTTTTGCGCGCCGGCCTCATGGGCACACGATCAGTTCGGTGGGGTACCGCTGCGTGACCTCGACACCCTCCCCGGTGATCCACATCGAGTTGCCCACCTGCACGCCGGCGTTGCCGTCGATCACGTTGGGCTGTACCACCAGCAGCGTTCCCTCGGGGTAGGCGAAGCCGTCCGGGTGGGTAGCTCCCCGGGACGCCCGGGTGCGGACGATGGGTGGTAGGTAGGCACCGCCGAAGCCGTGCACCAGATCGTCCCAGATGTCGTATCCCTCGCGGGAGATGACCTCGGCGGCGTTGAGCACCTCGCCCACGGTCGCTCCCGGTCGCAGCACCTCCACGATCGACTGATAGGCCTGGAGCGCCACCTCGTGCAGCCGGGCGTACCGGGCGGTGGGCTCGGCGCCGATGGTGAAGGTGCGCAGGATCTGCCCGGCGTAGCCCCAGAAGGTGGTGCTGATCTCGGTGACGAAGACGTCGCCGGCCTCCAAACGGCGGTCGGGGTGGTACTGGTGGGGTACGCAGACCTGCGGATCGGCCATCGGCGTCGACAGGCTGAAGTGGATGAGATTGGTGCCCCGGTGGCCGAGGTAGACGTCCTCCACGATCTGAGCCACCTCGTACTCGGCGGTGCCCGGCTTCAGCTCGGCGGCGAGGGCGGCGACGGCGGCGTCGTTCATGCGGGAGGCGATACGGGTGAACGCCATCTCGGTGGCCGACTTGACCAGCCGGAAGGACTGGTAGGCGGGATTGAGGTCGATGTACTCGGTGCTCGGGAGCCGCCGCCGCAGAATGTCGTAGTCGCCGTGCGGTATCGACCCGACGAGTCCCACCCTCCCCGCGCCGTGTCCGGCGAGGAGATCGGCGAGGGCGCCGGCCTGCTCGGCGGGAGTGTCCCCTCCGTAGCGGACGTCCTCGAGGGAGGCGATCCGCCGGGCGTCGGGCAGGTGGTTCCACAAGCGGACCAAGAGCAGCGGCTCTTCGCCGGCGAGGAACGCCGCATAGCACTGCACCTGGGACGGCCAGTTGGTGAAGTACTGGACGGAGGTCTCCAGCGGGCCGGTGGCTCCTCCCACCAACACCGCGTCCAGTTCCTGGTCCTCCATCACCGCGCCGATCCAACGGTGGCGGCGCTCCATTTCCGCACTGGGGTAGCGGGGGAAGCCGTCGACCTGCGGGAACTCACCCGGTTCCCAGTAGGGGGGACCGAAGCCGGCGCTCATGCTCTGCCTCCGCTCTCGATGAGACGCCGCACCGTTTCCGGGGTGAGGGGATGGCGGTCGACCACCACGCCCCGGTCGGCGAGGGCGTTCTCCACCGCCGATGCCACGGCCGCGGCCGCGGGCAGGGTGCCACCCTCACCGGCGCCCTTCACCCCCAACGGGTTGAGCGGCGACGGCGTCTCGGTGTGCACTTTGACCAGCGGCGGCATCTCGGCCGCCGTCAGGACGCGGTAATCCATGAACGTGGTGACCAGCGGCTGTCCCTCGTCGGAGAACGACACTCGCTCCATCAGCGCGTTGCCGAGCCCGTGGGCGACGCCGCCGTCGATCTGGCCGTCGACGATCATCGGGTTGAGGACGGTGCCGCAGTCGTGGGCGACCGTATAGCGGAGCACCGTCACCAGGCCCGTCTCGGGATCTACCTCGACCTCGGCGACGTGGGTCCCGAAGGCGTAGGCGGGGCGGGTCAGCTGGAAGGCCTCGTCGGCCGCCAGGCCCGGGGTGATTCCCGGCGGAAGGGCAACGGCCGCCGTGCCCTGCACCAGGCGCGCCAGCTCGCCCAGCGACACCTCGGCCCCGGGCTGCCCGGCGACCTTGACCATCCCGTCTTCGAGTACCAGGTCGGCTTCGGCCGCCTCCAGGTGGCCGGCGGCGAGCTTCTTCGCCAGCGCGGCCACTTTGGCCGCCGCCAGGTGGACCGAAGAACCTGCCATCACCCCGGTACGGCTGGCAACGGTGGAGATGCCGTATCCGTAGTAGTCGCTGTCGGCGGCTCGCACCGTCACCTGGACCGGATCGACCCCCAGCTCCTGGGCGCACAGCTGAGCGAAGACCGTGGCGTGCCCCTGCCCCTGTGAGGCGGCCCCCGTGGCTACCACCACCTCGCCGGAGGGGAGGACCTCGACTCGTGCCCCCTCGAAGGGCCCCAGGCCGGTGTCCTCCACGTAGGAGGCGATTCCCAGCCCCAGCAGCTTCCCGGAGCCGGCGGCGCGGTGGCGGCGCTCCTCGAAGCCGCCGGCATCGGCCGCCTCGAGGGCCTTCTCCAGGGCGGTGTGGTAGTCGCCGCTGTCGTAGGTGACGTGGCTCCCGTCGCGGGCCGGCATGGGCAGCTCGTAGGGGAACTGGTCGGAGGGGATGAAGTTGCGCCGCCTCACGTCGGCCCGGTCGATGCCCAGCTCCCGGGCTACCCCGTCGATGAGGCGCTCCATGGCGAACACCGCGTAGGGACGGCCCGCTCCCCGGATCGGGCTGGTGGGAGTGAGGTTGGTGTAGACGACGTCGAGCGTCACGTCGAGCGCGGGGATCACGTAGGGCCCCGGCAGCAGCTGGAGGCCGGTGGCGGGAAGCACCACGCCGTAGGGGACGTAGGCGCCGTTGTCGTGCACGATCCGTGCTCGCACCCCGCGCAGCGTGCCGTCGGCGTCCACCGCCGCCTCCAGCTCACAGGTCTGGTCGCGCTGCTGCAGCGTGGTGGTGAAGTGCTCCCGGCGGCTCTCCACCCACTTGACGGGGCGTCCGGTGCGGCGGGCCAGCGCGGCTACCACGTACTCCTCGGCGTACAAGCTCGCCTTGGGCCCGAAGCCGCCTCCCACGTCGGGCGCGATCACCCGCACTTCCTGCAGCGGAACCGCGAGGTAGTCGGACAGGTGGCGCCGCAGCGGATAGGGCGACTGGGTCGAGGACCACACGATGAGCTGGCCGACGGTGTCGTCCTGGTGGGCCACAACCCCGCGCGGCTCCATCGACGCGCACGCTCCCCGGTGCTGACGGAGGGCTACCCGCACCACGCGGTCGGCGCCGGAGAAGGCGCCCTCGATGTCCCCGTACGCGGCCTTCAGCTGAGCCACCAGGTTGGAGTCGGCGTCGGCGTGGGCGAGCGGCGACTGGGAATCGAGCGCGGCGTCGTGATGCACGACGGCGTCGAGGATCTCGTAGTCGACCACGACCAGTTCGGCCGCGTCCACGGCGGCGCGTCGATCCTCGGCGACCACCACCGCCAGCGGCTCGCCCACGTAGCAGACCTCGTCTCGGGCCAGGGGGAAGGCCTGGAAGCTGTTGATGATGACCGGAGCGGGGAACAGGTTCGGCATGGGTTGGTCGAAGCCCAGGTCGGCGGCGGTGAACACACCGAGCACGAACGGGGCCCGGGCCGCCTCCGCGGTGTCGATGCTCCGCAGGCGGGCGTGGGCCTCGGTACTGCGCACGAACACCGCGTGGGCGGTTCCCTCCCTGGTGAGATCGTCCACGTAGCGCCCCGCCCCGGTGACCAGGCGCCGGTCCTCCACTCTCCGTAGGGGTTTGCCGATCACCAGTACTCCTCATAGTGGACGTTGCCGACGTCCCCGCGCCGGTCCAGCCGGAAACCCCGGTCGTTGAGAAGCTGCGCTACTCCCAGCCTCTCCGGGAACGCCGGCTGCGGTTGCTTCCAGTCGGGGAGGCCGATCATCGCCGGATTCCCGCACAGGAACACGTGGGTTGCCTCGGGATCCAGCTCCCGGGGGAGCAGCTTCTCCAGGTCGCCGGAGGTGATCAGGTCCTGGACGTAGCGCTTCTCCACGTCCGGTTCTCTGGTCGGCAGCACCACGTAGCGGTAGTTGGGGAAGCGCTCTTCGAGGCGGCGGTGTGCCTCCAGGTAGCCGAGGTCGCGGAGGTAGCGAACGGTCACCACCGAGACGACGCCGCCGGCATGGCCCTTGCGCAGCAGCTCGACGATCATCGAGTTGTGGGGAGCCTCCCCCGTACCCGTGGCGAGGAAGACCACGTCCCCGTGGGGGTCGGTGACCGGGTCGAGGGTGTAGCGTCCGGCCACCTTGGGGCCCAGATACACCCGGTCTCCCGCTCGCTTGTCGGCCAGCCTCGGGGTCAACCGCGGGATGCGGTCCCCTTCGGGCCGTACGTGCACGATGTAGAGCTCGATCTCGTCAAGGCGCGCCTGGTCGACCAAGTACCCGAGCTCGTCGAAGATCCGGCTGGAGAGGGAGTAGGAGCGGCGGATCAGCCGCCGGCGGCGCTGTGGGGTGAGCTTCTCGTCGACGTCGTCCACCCGCGGCTCCCAATAGCCCAGGCCGAGGGTGGCGTACTGGCCGGCGACGTGGGATACGTCGTGGGTGTCGGGGCGAACCCGGATCACCCACAGGTCCTCATGGGAGTGGTCGAAGTGGGTGATGGTGGCGTTGTAATGCTCCCGGCGCAGCTCCTGGATCTCCTGGGCTCCGGTCACGCGCCGGGTGTCCACCGCCGGGCGCAGCGGGGGGAAGTCCTCGCGGTGCCGCTCGGCGAGCACCGACCAGGCGTGTCCGGGAGGGAGCCCGCCGGCGTGCAGCCTGTAGATGCGCCGCGCCGGTTCCTCTTCTACCGCCACGGGCCTGAAGGCGTACACGACGTGATCGAACTGGAGATCGGGGGTGCGGCGATCGTCGAAGAAGGCCATCGGATGCCCGCCCAGCGGCTCGATGGCGCTGGGCACAGATCGCCACAGCACGGTGATGCGCCGGTCGTGCTCCAACTCCCCGAGCGTGCGCCGCGACAGCCGCGCCAGATGGTCGAAGTCCCCGCAGAAGGCGAGCACCACCCGCGCTCCTCGGGCTTCGAGGCGCGCCGCATCGGCGACGGCGCGCTCGCCGTCGCCGACCACGAGCACGTCGAGGTCGCGCAGGTCGACCAGGGGCAGCGAGAGGTGGACGCGGTCTCGCAGCGCTTCCGGGATGGGGTAGTCGGGAGGAGGGCTGGGCGCTTCCAGCGGCCGCGCGTCGACGCAGGCCCGGCAGAGGAAGCTCTCGGTGGCGGACTCGACGATCACGGTCTCCTGGTCGCGGTCCTCGAGCCGCGCCACGTCCGTCTGGAACTGCACCAGCAGGCCGTGGCGGCCGGGGGCCCCCGCCGGCACTGCCTGCTCGCCGGGCTCCAGCACCAGCACTCGGTCCAGCCCGGCCCGCTGCGCTTCGTAGGCCACCGAGAGGCCGGCGGTGTTGGCGCCCACGATGATGAGGTTCCACAGCATCGCTCAGCTCCGGCGCGCCCAGCGCTCCGGCGCCGCCAGGGCGCAAGGGGCCCGGCGCCCCGTCGGCACCTTCACCGCGCTCCCCGGTCGGGGGACACCGCTAGCAGCGGCGGGAGGATCGGGGTCATGGCGACTTCCTCTGCAGCCGGCCGCGCTGCTCCAGATAGCGGCACAGTGCTGCCGCGTCGAGGTCGCCGAGGCCGGCCGCGCTCGACTCCTCGTAGACCGGGATCGTGGCGTCGAGGAGGGGCGTCGGCGCACCCTTGGACGCGGCGAAGGCCTTGATGATGCGGGCGTCCTTGAGGATGATGTCCAATCGCGCCGACGGCGGCTCGTAGTGGTCGGCCACCATCATCGGTCCCCGGATGTCGAAGATCTTCGAGGAACCGACGCCGTCGCTCATCACCCGCTGCACCACCTCCGGATCCAGTCCGGCGGCGATCCCCAAGGCGTGTGCCTCGGCGGTGGAGAGGTTGTGCACCGCTACCAGCAGGTTGGCGATGTACTTCATGACGGAGCCGTTGCCGAACTCGCCGAGGTGGTGGGTAGAACGCCCGATGACGTCGAAGATCGGCTTGGCCCGCCGGAACGCGGCATCGCTGCCCGAGGCGAACACCACCAGGGTGGCGTCGGCGGCCTGCAGCCCGGTGCCGGACAGGGGCACGTCCATCAACTCGACGTTGACCGCGGCGAGGACGCCGCGGGCGGCCAGCTTGGCGTCGAGGGGAAGGGTGCCCGTCTCGATGCAGAGGAGATCCGGGTGGGCCGCGGCCGCCACCTCGCCGGCCACCTGCTCGAGAGCGCTCACCGTGGGCAGGGAGAACACGACGATGCCGGCCTTGGCGGCGACCTCGCCGGCCGAGCCTGCCGCGGTTCCCCCACGCGTCGCGAACGCTTCCAGCCGGTCGGCCGCCACGTCGTAGCCGTGCACCTCGAACCCGGCGTCGAGCAGATGGCCGCTCATGGCGGACCCCATCACGCCCAGACCGATCATCCCGAGTACTTCACTCACCACAGCCTCCTCACCAGGGCATAGCGTGCACGGTTCCGGCGTGCCCGTCCACTGCCAGCGACATGTTTCCGTCGGCTCGACTCAGATCCTCGTGCAGCGCCTCCTCGAGGCGCACCGCGCACACCGCCGGGATGGCGAGCGCCCGCGCCGACTCGAAGAGATGGGCCGCCGGGCTCCCTCCGGCGGTCACCACTCCGGCCGCGTCCCACAGCAGCGGTGCCAGGTTGGGCACGGGGTGGGTGGCAACGACGACGTCGCGCGGGCGGAAGTGATCCATCGAACCGGGATCGTCGATGTAGCAGAGCCGCCCCGCTCCTATGCCGGCCGCCGCCGGAGTGCCTGCGGCCGAGCGGCCGTTGGCCATGATCACGGCGGCATCGAAGGGCTCCCAGCGGTCGAATCCGATGCGGTGGCGCACCTTCTCCGCCCGCCCGGCCGCCAGCACCTCCGCCGCCAGCACAGGGTCGACATGCCAGCCGAGCTCTGCCCGGCTCACCGCCCCCGCCCGCACCAGCGCGGCCCGCACCGTGGCCAGCAGCCCCAGGGTGAGACGGGCGCGTTCCGGATCGGGGCGCCGCAGATTGTCGAGCTGCTGCAGGGCGGCGCCGGGCTCCGAACCCCGCAGCGACCGGAGCAATCCCGCTGCGGCGGTGGCCGCGGCGGCCTTGGGCCTGCCCCATACCTGCGACGCGAGGGTGGCGCTGTGCCCGGTGGCCTCCTGCAACGCCTCCACCGCATCGGCTTGCAGCGGTTCGACCGCGCCGGCAGGCAGCTCCGGGTCTCCTAGTGCCCACGGCAGGACCAGGTTCTCGCCCAGCGGTCCCGGGGCGCGGCGGACCAGCCGGGCGACGGCCACCGCGGCGCCGCGGGCGAGCTCAGCGGGTACGTCAGCGGAGGCAACCGGCGCCGCCGGTGCCCGGAGGAGCTGGAGGAGCCACACCCGCCCGTCCCCGCAGGCCCACTCGCACGCCGTAGCACCGGTGGCTTCGCCGGCGGCGCGCAAGATCGCCGCCAGCTCGGCGAGGGTTGCCTCGCCCACCAGATCGACCGCCGCGGCGCCGCGCACCACTCCACCGGGGGAGATGCGAGCCTGTACCCCAGGATCCCACCCCTGCACGAGCGGGGCCGGGGAGCCCTTCACGCCCACCACCGTCACCTCCCCCTCGCTGTGGATCTGCCCGGTGCCCCCGCTGTCGGGCTCGAGAGCCGGCTGCACCAGCACCGCCATCGGGGTACTGCCCGGCTCGATGCCGGCCGCTCGAAAGCGGTCCAGGGTGGCAACGGTGAAAGACGACGCCCAGCATCCGGCGACAGTTTTGCCCAGCTCGTGCCGCGCGACGCCGAGGTACGAGGTGAAGGCGCCGGACCACTCTCCCGATCCCTCCAGCACGCTCGACGAGCGCACCACCAGCGGTCCGCCGAGAGGCGCCGCGGCGGCTTGCAGCTCTTGGAGCAGGGCGGGGGCGAGCCCCGCCGCGCTCACTGCGAGCCGGGCGGCTCCCGAGCCCCGGTTGGAGAGGACGCCGGCGCCGAGGTTCAGCGCCGCCTTCGAGGCCGCGGCGGTGACGACCACACCCGGCAGGACCGGCAGCCCGGCCCGGCGGCCCCGTGCCAGCCACGCCGCTTTGGCACCCGCCAGCTGGGGGTCGAGACAGGCGTCATCGTCGAGGCCGATGATCACGTCAGTCGATGACGATGATCTCGTGGTTCTTGTAGGTGGAGACCAGCTCGTATCCGGTGTCGGTGACGTAGATCATCTCCTCGAGCCGCACGCCGTATTCGTGCAGCTTGCCGTGCTGCGTCTCGAGAGCAAAGGTCATGCCCGGCTCGATCTCCACCGGATGGTCCAGCGACCAGATGCGGGAGATGACCGGCGGGTCGTACTGCGCCAGGCCGAGGCCGTGGCCCCACAGGTTGGCCGCCGCCTGATCCTCCTCCTCGTAGCCCCAGATCTCCTTGGCCGACGGCCACTTGGATGCCACGTCGCGGGTGGTGACTCCGGGCGCCACCGCCTCGATCGAGTCCCACAGCCACTTGTGCGCCTCGTCGTACGTCTTCTGCATCTCGGCGGTGGGTTTCCCCCCCACGCAGTAGGTGCGGTAGACGCAGGACTTGAAGCCGTTCCAGGTGAGCGCGGCCAGGTCGATGATCACCAGGTCACCGGGCCGGATGATCCGATCGGAGAAGTTGCGCCAGTTGGGCCAGGCGTTTGGTCCCGACGAGACGATGACGTCCTCGACGTCCTCCATGCCGGGGATCGAGTAGAGCTGCTCGAAGCCGAAGGCGGCCACTTCGTTCTCCGTCATACCGGGAGTCATGAAGTTGGTGAACTCGTAGTGGATCTTGTCGCAGATCGAGCCCACCATGGAGAACGCCTTGACTTCGTCGGGGCTCTTGATGGCCCGCGCTTCCATCATCGGGCTCATCCCGTCGGTCCACTCGATGTTGCGCTCCTCGAACTTGCGCATGAGGTTGATGTCGATGAAATCCACGCCCAGCGGCTGGTCCGATACCCCCGCGGCTTCCAGATCGTTGACGAGGGCATTGACGAACTTGGTGACCTGCTGCTCCGAGGCCGGCCCCACCGCACCCTTGATCCAGGCGTACGAGTAGCGGATGTTCTCCTTGGGGATCCACGGATTGTGGACCTCGAGATGGAAGCCGATGTCGCCCTGCTCGTACACGATGGGGGGTTTGCCGGCGGGAAGCACCACATAGCGGAGGCCGGGCTTGAGCCGGTTCCACCCCGGAGTGAGGGTCGAGGACACGTAGCGCATGTTCTCGTCGTAGAACAGCAACAGCGCTCCGAGGCCGTGGCGCTCCATCGCCTCGTGGGCCCGCTTGAGGCGCCAGTCGCGCACCGCCGCCCAGTTGATCCCTTCTTTCCAGTCGGTGCTGAGCACGCCGAAGGCTTCCCTCATTTGTCCCCTCCTTGTCGTCTTGCGAGCCCCTCCCGGGTCACTTGGCCGGGATCACCTTCCCGACGATCGACAGGAACTCGTCGTCGTCCAAGAGCCCCTTCTTGGCGAGCGACTTCGCCTTCACCTC
>JABAOH010009550.1_pt2 | contig 16074 bp, 19 predicted proteins | sample 7062181 | NCBI WGS metagenome assembly JABAOH01 (sample SAMN14538630, study PRJNA623070) | marine sediment metagenome | biome: marine biome [ENVO:00000428]; feature: marine pelagic biome [ENVO:01000023]; material: deep marine sediment [ENVO:00002113]; isolation source: pool of 5 deep marine...
GGCCGCAGACCGAGGATGAAAAAGAGCTTTGTCGCGCCTTGGGCACGCGTTTGGCGACCGTCGCGCGGGCTTTAAGCGGGAAGTTCCCGGGGCCGACCTAGCCCCGACGCCCGCCCGATCGCGTCATTCCAAGGTGCGCAGGAAGGGAATGGTCACACGCCGCTGCCGCATCAGGGACGCCTCATCGATCCGCTCCAGGAGATTGAATATGGAGTGGGCGTCGCGCGGGTAGCGATGCAGCACGTAGCGCGCCACCTTCTCCGCCATCTCGAGCCCACGATTGTGCGCCCGCAGCTGCAGGGCGTGGACGATCTCGCTTTCATCGAGAGGGTGAAGGCGATAGACCACACCCCACCCGAGGCGCGTCGCCAAATCCCGCAGCGTCAACTCGAGGCTTGCGGGATTGACTGTTGCGGCAAGCACCAGCGTGCCCTGGGCGCTGCGCATGCGCTCGACCAAAGTAAATAGCGCGTGCTCCCACGCAGGTTTGTTGCAGATCTGATCGATCCCGTCGATGCACACGAGCGTCAACTGCTCGAGTCCTTCGAGGATGCCAGGCGAGAGCTCTCGCGCCATCGCCAGTGGCACGTAGGCAAAAGGGATGTTGCCGTGGTGCTGCGCCAGGCGGCAGCTGGCTTGCAACAGATGCGTCTTACCCGAGGCCCGCTCACCCCATAGAAAAATCAGGCGATCGGCCGGTAGATGCCCTGCCGCGAGCGCGCGCACCGTCGCGGCCAGGCGTTCGACCGCTTCACGGTTGCGCGCCGCCAGATAGTTATCGAACGAAAAACTATCGTTCAGCTTGACGTCTAGATGCAGCTGCTGCGCCATCGCTTGCGTCGCTATGATGCGAGAAGGCGACCATCGGGTTGGCGGTTGACCATCGGCCTCAACTTCGCCCCACGTGGTTTTCGGGGTGACGTTTCAACCCCCAAACCCACACGTAGTGCACGCCGCTGCTGACCGTCGTCAAGAACACGACGTACACCAGATAGCGATCGATGGCCGTCGCCGGCAGCAGACCTGCCTGCTCTGCCAGGATGTACACCACCAAGGTAATTTGCGTGAAAGTATTCAACTTGCTCAGGTAACTCGGCCGCAATTGCACCGGGCCAATCAGTGAGGTGTACGCCAGGTAACCGCTTACAATCAGTAAATCCCGAAAACCCACGGTGAGCACGAGCCACAGCGGCAGGTGCCCGAGTATCACCAGCATGATGTAGGCGGACACGAGCAGAATCTTATCCGCCAGCGGATCAAGGATCGCGCCGATGCGGGTGACCAGGTTGTAACGCTTGGCGATGAAGCCATCGAGGCTGTCTGACACACCGGCCAATACAAAAACAGCCAACGCCCAGGCATAGCTCCGGTCGTCGAGAAACAGAATAAACACCGGCACCAGTGCGATACGAAAAACGGTGATCGCGTTGGGTAGATAATATAGTGTCATGGCTTGCTGTCGCAGCTAGCGGCACAGTCGCCACGCCGTGCGCCCACTCCGCTTCGTCAAAACGTCGCCTTTTACGAATATATCAAGTAAAAAGCCTAAGAATCGGTATGTTCCAGTTCGGCCGGTTTCGACAGTTCAATCAGATCGGCGGCAAGCTATTCAAGGCCAGGCTGGAAGTCAAGGTTTACACCCTGTTGGCGTCGCCCTACCATAGACCTCCCTTGCGCGGAGCCTGATGTGAGCGAGTCCCGCACACCTCCTCTCACCTACCGGCAAGCCGGTGTGGACATCGACGCCGGTGATGCCCTGGTCGAAGCCATCAAACCGCTCGTCGCCCGTACCGTGCGTCCCGGGGTGCTCGGGACCATCGGCGGCTTTGGCGGGTGCTTTGCGCTTGATCCCGCGCGCTATCGGGAGCCGGTACTGGTGGCCAGCACCGACGGCGTCGGGACCAAGATCAAACTGGCCGCGCAACTCAATCGCTATGACACCATTGGCATCGATCTGGTGGCGATGTGCGCGAACGATATCGTCGTACAGGGGGCCGAGCCGCTGTTTTTTCTCGACTACTATGCCACCGGCAAGCTCGATACCGACACCGGGGCACGTATCGTCGAAGGGATTGCCGAAGGCTGCTGTCTCGCCGACATGGCCCTCATTGGCGGCGAGACGGCCGAGATGCCGGGCGTGTACGCACCCGGGGACTACGACCTGGCCGGCTTTGCCGTCGGCATTGTCGAGCGCACCAAACTGCTCGATGGCTCGGCGGTGAAGGCGGGCGATGCCCTGGTGGGACTCGCCTCCAGCGGGCCGCACGCGAACGGTTATTCGCTGATTCGCAAGATTCTCGAAAGCCATCAGCTCTCTTTAGACACCGCGTTCGACGACACAACCCTCGGTGAGGCCTTGCTTGCGCCCACGCGCATTTATGTGCGCGCAGCGCTGCAGGTGCTGGCTGCACACCCCGTTCACGCCTTGGCCCATATCACCGGCGGCGGGTTGATCGGCAACCTGCCGCGCGTGCTTCCTGAAGGTCTCTGCGCCGTCATCAATGCGGCGAGTTGGTCACGCCCGCCGATTTTCGATTGGCTACAAAAACAGGGTGGCGTCGCCGATGCCGAGATGTACCGCACGTTCAATTGCGGCATCGGCATGGTATTAATCGTCGGTGCCGACGACGCCGAGGGCGTCATGCACCGCTTGCGACAACAGCGCGAAACGCCTTTTCTGATCGGACAGGTGATCGAGCAGACAACCTCGGCGAGGGTCGTCTTTCAGTGAATACGCCGCTGAACATTGTCGTGTTGATCTCGGGGCGCGGCAGCAATCTGCAGAGCATCATCGATCAGGTGCAGGGCGGCGCCCTGCCTGCCCGGATTCGCGCCGTGATTAGCAACTGTGCCGATGCCTACGGCCTCGTGCGGGCGCAGGCGGCGGGTGTACCGACTGAGGTGCTGGATCACCGGCAGTTTCCCAGCCGCCATGCGTTCGACCAGGCGTTGATGGCGCTGATCGATCAATACTCCCCGCAGCTGGTCGTGCTCGCCGGGTTCATGCGCATTCTCGGCGAGGACTTCGTCGACCATTACGCTGGCCGGCTGATGAACATTCACCCCTCGCTGTTGCCGGCATTTCCCGGCCTGCATACGCACGAGCGCGCGATCGAGAGCGGTGTGGCGCAACACGGCGCCAGCGTACACTTCGTGACGCCAGACCTCGATGGCGGACCGATCATCATTCAAGCGGCGGTACCGGTGCTACCCGGCGATACGCCCGAGCGCCTGGCGGATCGGGTGCTCAAGGAAGAACACCGGATTTTTCCGCTCGCCATTCGCTGGTTCGCCGAGGGCCGCCTGCAGGTCCGCGCGGGCCGGGTGTTACTGGACGATCAAGTGCGCGCGGAGCAGGGTTTGATCGCAACCCCTGAGCCTGCCAGCACGGATTAAAGATCCAAGTCGCACCGTTGCCGTGGGAATAAATTCACCGCCGCTTGCGTCCTATCACTGTATAACCCCCGACAACACGACGAGATCAAAAGAGCATGACGCGTGTCTTTCGTCGGCATGACAAGCAGCGCAAGGCGTTAGAGGATTACTGGCCGCGGCTTTACCGGCTGGCCTACGCATGGACCCGCAATGTCGCGCTCGCCGAGGATTTGGCGCAGGAGACGCTGATGAAGGCCTGGCACAAACGTGCGCAGCTGCGTGATGCGGACGCCGGCCCGGCCTGGCTGTTCACCATCCTCGCCAACTGCCACAGGGACCACTTGCGCCGCTACCAGGAGACGGACGACATCGATACATTGCCACTGACCGACGAGTCCAGCCCCGAGGCCGAGACCGAGCGGCAAACAGTCATCGGTCGGGTACGCACGGCCGTGGCCGCATTGCCCGCGGGCCAGCGCCAAGTCATCACGCTCGTCGACCTGGAAGGGCTCAGTTACGCCGAGGTGGCAAATGTGCTCGAGGTGCCCGTCGGCACGGTGATGAGCCGGCTCTGCCGGGCGCGCCGGGCGCTGCGACACGCGCTCCTGGCCACGGCGGAACGATCCGACGCCACCGTGCAGTCCGGTCTTTGGAGGGTAAAATGAGTGAGCACAAAGACTTTTCGGACGAATTGCTGAACGCGCTTGTCGACGAGCAGCTCGCGCCGGAGGACGCCGAACGCATCTATACACGGATGCAAGAGGATGCGGAGCTCAAGCGACGCGTGTACGAGCTGCGGGCGCTGCGCGAGATGGTACGCCTGAGCTATCGCGAGCTGCCGAGCGGGAATCACCGACCGGCGTACCCGGCGCCCGCGTCTTCTCTGCGCTGGCGTCATGTGGCGGCTCTAGCAGCCGGCATCGTGGTGGCCGTCGGCACCTTGCTGGCCTGGCCAACCCGCGATGAGGTCGCGGGTCCGACAGCGGCTCGCTTAGCCGCGCCGCAGCGCGTAGCGACGCTCGACGCGCCAGCGGATGCGCCGGCCACTCACACCATTAAGGTCTTGTTCCATCTAAACACCGATGACCGCGATCTCATCAAGCAGAGCCTGCAGGAGGTGGAAAGCGCACTTAAGCTTTACCGACACACAGGCCAGCGCGCGCGCATTGAGATCATTGCCAACGGTGCAGGGCTCGACCTTTTGCGTGTGGGCGCCTCGCCTTATCCGCAGACGGTGCAGCGCATGCTGCGAGAATACGACAACCTGCAGTTCGTTGCCTGCCAGAATACCATCGACCAGCTTAAGCGCGACCGCGGGGTGACGGCGCGCTTACTGCCGGGCGTAATTGTGACCGACTCCGGAGTCGCCGAGATCATGCGGCGCCAACGCGAGGGCTGGGTTTATATCCGGGCCTAGTCAGTAAACCGATACAGAGTAAACGCAAGTGAGGAGGAGTACTCGATGAAAAAAGTTCTCGTTCTGTTGGCAATGCCGTTGCTAGTCACCGCTGTCGGCTTGAACTTCGCGCTTGCCGGTAGCTACGGCAAACAAAAGGTCGTCTACCACATCAACTACGATGACCAGAAAGCTCTCAACGGCGCTATGCGCAACATCCAGAACCACATCAACGCCGTCGGCAAAGAGAACTTGGATCTACGCGTCGTGCTGCACGGCAAAGGCGTGTCTTTGCTGCTCTATGCCAAGGAAGACCTGATGATGCAGGAAAAGGTCGACAATCTTAAGGGTCAAGGCATCAAGTTCAACATCTGCAATAACACGCTGCGCGGCAGGAAGCTCGATTACAAGAAAGACTTGTTCGCAGTCGGTGATGAGGACATCGTGCCAAGCGGTGTGGCCGAGATCGCGGCGCTACAGGCCAAAGGTTACGTCTATATCAAGCCTTGATTAGGCCTGTGCAGTACGTTCACACGAGCCCGCGCCCTGCGCGGGCTTTTTTTCGTGCTTAAGCCGCACTACGCCTCTTTAAGGTTGGGGCACGGGTAACCGCCCATCGTGTCGATAGGTCAGGTAATCCTTTAGGATGGTGCGGTGGTCAAAAACAAGCTCTGTCGACAATGCGTCTTCGGGCGTATACATGCCGACATCCGCCGCGTCGTCACGGGCCTGCGGGCGGCCACGGGCCTCGGCCACGTAGACAAGCGAGGCGGTGTGGCCGCGGGCATCGCGGCCCGGGTCAGAGTAGCAGCCAAGCAGGGCTTTCAACGTGACCTCGAGGCCCGTTTCCTCGCGCGCCTCCCGCACCGCGGCTGCTTCGACCGTTTCACCCACATCCACAAATCCGCCCGGCAGCGCCCAGCCAAGAGGCGGATTTTTTCTACGAATCAAGATGATGGGGCGATCCGGCCGATCGGTCAGCTCTATGATCGTATCTACCGCAAGCAACGGCGTAACGGGGCGGGTCATGCGTACGAATCGATAGGTCGCGCTTGACGTTACTCGCAGTGCACGTTAGGGTTCAGATCGCGAACGACGCTGTCTGACATCAGCGTCGCTGACGGCTGAAATAGAAATACAACGCTCGCAGTATAGTTGCTTCTCGCGCCTGCTTGCTATACTGCCGCTCAAGGGGATTTCTGTAAGTCATGTTCGAAGGCCTGATTCAACTGCCATGGTGGGGCTACGTGTTGGTCGCGCTCGGCCTCACCCACGTCACGATCGCCTCTGTCACGATCTATCTCCACCGCCATCAAGCCCATAAGGCGCTTGATCTTCATCCGCTGGTCAGTCACTTCTTTCGCGGCTGGTTATGGCTCACCACCGGCATCGTAACCAAGCAATGGGTGGCCGTGCATCGCAAACACCATGCCAATGTGGAAGGACCGGACGACCCACACAGTCCACAGCAAGTCGGTATTAAGAGCGTGCTCTGGGGCGGTGTATTTCTCTATCGTGCCGCGGCACACGATAAGACAACACTCGAGAAGTACGGCCATGGTTCGCCGAGCGATTGGCTCGAGCGCAATGTTTACACGCCGATGGACTATTTGGGCATCTGCATCATGCTCGCCGTTGACGTCATCCTTTTCGGTACCCTTGCCGGCGGCTTGATCTGGGTTGCGCAAATGCTGTGGATCCCGTTCTGGGCCGCTGGTGTGATCAACGGTATTGGCCACTGGTGGGGATACCGTAACTACGAATTGCCGGACGCCAGCCGTAACATCGTTCCTTGGGGTATTGTCATCGGCGGTGAGGAGTTACACAACAATCATCACACTTATCCAAGCTCAGCCAAGTTTTCCACCCAGTGGTGGGAGATCGACATTGCCTGGCTGTACCTGCGCCTGCTGCAAGGGCTCAAGCTTGCGACGATCAAGAAAGTACCGCCTACACCGGCCTTCAACCCGGCAAAGAAGACATGTGATCTGGAGACGGCCAAGGCCGTCGTTGCCAATCGCTTTCAAGTCATGTCGGGCTTCGCGCGCGAGGTACTCCAGCGCGTCTACCGGGAAGAGTTGCGGAAGACTAACCCGGAGGATCGCGAGACCTGGATGCTGTTGAAACGGGCGCGGCGCCTGATGGTGCGCGAGACAAGTCTGCTCGACGAGGCCAGTCGCCGGTGGCTTAACAAGGTCCTGCCGGATTACGAGTCGCTGGCCACCGTCTATACGATGAAACAGCGGCTGCAGGCCATCTGGCAGCGCTCCGCCGCCACTCAAGACGCGCTGCTGCACGCGCTGGAAGACTGGTGCCGCCAGGCCGAGGCGACCGGTATCCAAGCACTGCGTGATTTCTCGCGCAAGCTAAAGACCTACGCGCTGACCCCGGCGCGCACCTAGCTCAGCTTGGGATCTGAACGGCAAAAACCCGCCGAGGCGGGTTTTTGTTTTTGTCGATCCCGGATTGAACCCTAGGTTTTCTTCCCTAGACGCTGGCGCAGCGGGCTGCTGCGTGGGAAGTGCGCTTGGAGAAACTCCATCTGATCGGCCAATACGCGCTTACCCTGCAGGAACACGTACTCGGCGTGGGTCGGCACGAACGGCACCGCCAACAACTCCACGCCGGCGCGCTCGGGCGTACGGCCTGCCTTGTGATTGTTGCAACGACGGCACGCGCTGACAACGTTATTCCACGTGTCGGTGCCACCGATACTTAGGGGTTTGATGTGATCGCGCGACAGATCGCGTGCCGAAAAGCGCCCGCCGCAATACATACACAAGTAGGCATCGCGGGCGAAGAGCGCCTGGTTGCTGAGCGGCGGCACATAGTGCTCACGCGCCTTTAGCAGCGCATGCGTATCGCCCCGCGTGGCGACGATACTGTTGACGTCAACCGCGCTGCGCTCGCCGGAGATCGCATTGTAGCCGCCACGCACCCGGTACAAGAGCACGCCGCAGGTGTAGGCGACCTGACCCAAGTGATACGCACGCACCGCTTCCTTAAAATCGATCCACTCAAGCGGCATTCCAGTCACGTCGGTTCGCAGGACCTGCTGGCTTAAGGCGTACACGGCGACAACCTTGGATCAAATTAAAACGCAATAGTTATGCCAGAAAATCAGAACCTTGTACATAGGCCATCGCCGCCCGGGAGCGCATGCCCGTGCGCGCACGATCGCGTCAGTCGCGTTGACGAGAACAAGGTGGGACTGAGCACACGTCCCGCTGGCAAGCGCAGCGGCGAGCGGCGTTACTTGATTTTGCCTTCCTTGTAGATGACGTGCTTGCGGGCGACCGGATCAAACTTTTTCATTTCGATTTTGTCCGGCGTATTGCGCTTGTTCTTGGTGGTCGTGTAAAAGTGCCCGGTCCCGGCGCTGGAAATAAGCCTGATCTTCTCGCGTACGGCCATATCGATACCTCCGTCTTCCTTGCCCGCGGGCTATGCTTAGCTTAGCTACACCTTCTCGCCGCGGGCACGCATCTCGGCTAGCACGGCATCGATCCCTTTCTTGTCGATGATGCGCAAACCCTTGCGCGACAAACGCAGCCGCACCCAGCGCTTCTCGCTGTCCACCCACAAGCGCCGGTCGTGTACATTCGGCAGGAACCGACGCTTGGTCTTGTTGTTGGCGTGCGACACGTTGTGGCCGCTCATCGCACGCTTACCGGTGATTTGACAGACCTTTGACACTCGATACTCCCGGGGTACCTGCAATACTGCCCTGACAGACGCGGCGTTATACCAGAATTAGCAGATGAAAGGTAGCCTGTGTGTCTCCCCGCGCCGACGAAAAGCTTACAGCAGGCCGCGTTCGCTGAAAGACACGGCGTCTCTGTCGCCGATCACAATGTGGTCCAGCACCCTGACGTCGATGAGCGCCAGTGCTTCCTGCAGCCGTGTGGTCAAAACCTCATCGGCTCGGCTCGGCTCGGCCGCCCCCGAAGGGTGATTGTGGGCGAAGATGACGGCCGCCGCATTGTGCGCCAGCGCCCGCCTGACGACCTCGCGTGCGTACACAGCGGTTCCATTCACGGTCCCCTGGAAAAGCTCCTCGAAGGCCAGTACACGGTGACGATTGTCCAGAAACAGGCAACAAAATACCTCCTGCGCCCGATCGCCGAGCTGGGTGTGCAGGTAACGCTCGGTGTCCCGGGGCGATGACAGCACCGTACCCTTTTGCAGCGTTTCGCCCAGGTGGCGCCGGCTCATCTCCAGCGCGGCCTGCAGCTGGACAAACTTGGCCTTCCCCAAACCCGTGCTCTCGCAAAACGCGTCCTGAGATGCACTGAGCATTTTTCGCAAACTGCCGAAGCGGGCCAGCAGCTCGCGCGCCAGGTCCACCGCTGTCTTGCCGGCCACGCCCGTGCGCAGGAAAATTGCCAGCAGCTCGGCGTCAGACAGGGCCGCGGCCCCGCGCGCCAGCAGTTTTTCGCGCGGGCGCTCAGCAATTGGCCAGTCCGTGATCGCCATTGCGCCTCCCCAAGGTCTGTATCGCCGGGCGAACGCCAAGTAAACTCTATCACATGGGCTCACTGCTCAATAAGCGTATCGTGCTCGGCGTGACCGGCGGCATCGCCGCTTACAAGAGCGCAGAACTGGCGCGTCGCCTGCGCGACGCCGGCGCCGACGTGCGTGTCGTGATGACCCAGGCGGCCACCGAGTTCATCACCCCCCTGACCATGCAGGCGGTCAGCGCGCGTCCGGTGCATCTGCATATGCTGGATGCAGAGGCCGAATCCGGCATGGGACACATCGAGCTCGCACGTTGGGCCGATGTGGTGCTGGTCGCACCCGCAAGCGCCAACTTTATCGCCAAGCTCGCACACGGCCGCGCCGACGATCTGCTGAGTACGCTGTGTATCGCCACCACCGCCGCCGTTGCGGTGGCGCCGGCGATGAATCAACAGATGTGGGACAACGCGGCGACAAAAGCCAATCTCGCAGCGATCAAGCAGCATGGCGTCGCCGTGTTCGGCCCCGGCAGCGGTTCACAGGCCTGCGGCGAGACCGGCCCCGGGCGCATGCTCGAGCCTCACGAGCTGGTCGAACTGACGGCTGCCCTCTTTGCGACCGGCGCCCTCGCTGGCGTGCGCGTGGTGGTGACAGCAGGCCCCACCTGGGAGCCTATTGATCCCGTACGCGGCGTCACCAACCGCAGCTCGGGGCGCATGGGTTACGCGGTGGCGGAAGCGGCCGCCGAGGCGGACGCCCAGGTTGTCCTGGTCTCCGGGCCGACGGCGCTTGCCGACCCGCAGCGTGTGACGACGGTACACGTCAGCAGCGCCCAACAGATNNTGCATGCACACATGCGCAGCGCCGACATCTTTATCGGTGTCGCCGCTGTGTCGGACTACCGTCCGGAGAAAATTGCGTCCCAGAAGATCAAAAAACACGCCGATACGCTGACGCTTAAACTGGTCAAGAATCCCGATATCCTTGCGAGCGTGGCGTCACTGTCGCCGCGGCCCTTTACGGTTGGCTTTGCCGCGGAGACGGAGAAGATCGAGGCGCAGGCACGTGCCAAGCTCAAAGATAAAAACATCGACCTGATTGCGGCCAATGATGTGAGCGCCAAGAACAGCGGATTCGAGTCGGAACACAACGCCTTACTGCTCATCGATAAGGACGGCGTAACGAAACTGCCGCAGCAGCACAAGACACAGCTGGCACGTGCACTGATCGGGCACATCGCGCGAAAATTTCATGCGAAAAGTACAACTCAAGATTCTCGATACGCGCATCGGTAAAGAGTTTCCCCTGCCCCGCTACGCGACCGAAGGCGCAGCCGGTCTCGATCTCATCGCCTGCCTCGACGAGCACCTTCGCATCGAGCCCGGCGAGGCGCAGTTGGTGCCGACGGGTATTGCTATTCACATCGAGGATCCGGAGCTCGCCGCCGTGCTCTTACCGCGCTCGGGGCTCGGCCATAAGCACGGCATCGTGCTCGGCAATCTGGTCGGCCTGATCGATTCCGACTATCAAGGACAGGTCCTGGTGTCTTGCTGGAATCGGGGTCGCGAACGTTTCGTGATTGAGCCCGGCGATCGCGTCGCGCAAATGGTGTTCGTGCCGATCGCACGTGCCGAATTCGAGATCGTCGAGGAGTTTGCCGAGAGCACCCGTGGCGCTGGCGGTTTTGGTCATAGCGGCCGCAAGTAAAAACTAGAGGTACACACTGATGCCCGCACGCAAAAAGGGGTCGCCCTCGACACAGGCGGCGGAAGTTCCGGCAGAGATCTTTAAGGCGTATGACATTCGAGGCATCGTCGGTCGTACGCTGACGCCTGCCATCGTCGAGCGCATCGGTCAGGCGCTAGGCAGTGAAGCGCGTGCCCGCAAACAACAGGCAGTCGCGGTTGGCCGCGACGGTCGCCTGTCCGGGCCCGAGATTGTTAAGGCGCTGAGCCGTGGGCTTGCGCGCGCCGGCTGTGATGTGATCGACATCGGCATGGTGCCGACGCCGGTGCTTTACTTCGCGACCCACCACCTGGGCACGCACTCGGGCGTGAGCGTGACGGGCAGTCATAACCCACCGGAGTACAACGGCCTGAAAATCATGCTCGCTGGGGAAACGCTGGCGGCACAGGCGATCCAGGGCTTGCGCGAGCGCATCGTCAAAGGCGATCTGTTGGCGGGCGACGGTCGTGTCTCCAGCGCCGACGTGCGCGAGGCCTATCTCGAGCGTATCCGCAGCGACGTCAAGCTGGCACGTCCGATGAACGTGATCGTCGATTGCGGCAACGGGGTGGCTGGCGAACTGGCGCCGGAGATCCTGCGCCGGCTTGGCTGCGAGGTCGAAGAGCTTTACTGCGAGGTCGACGGTCGCTTTCCCAACCACCACCCCGACCCCGGTCACCCTGAGAATTTGCAAGACCTGATCGCCGCGGTTAAGCGCCGCCCGGTGGATGTCGGTATCGCCTTCGACGGCGATGCCGACCGCCTCGGCGTGATCTCCCCCGATGGCACCATTATCTGGCCGGACCGGCAGTTGATGCTGTTCGCGCGCGACGTACTCTCGCGCCATCCCGGTGCCGAGATCATCTATGACGTCAAGAGCTCGCGTGCACTCGAGACGGTGATCCGCGAGGCCGGCGGCAAGCCAACGATCTGGAAGACCGGGCACTCGCTCATCAAGGCCAAGCTCAAGGAGACCGGCGCCATGCTGGCCGGCGAGATGAGCGGGCACGTCTTCTTCAAGGAGCGCTGGTACGGCTTCGATGACGCGATCTATGCGGCCGCGAGGCTGCTCGAGCTGCTCTCGCACGAGGCACGGACGCCTGCGGAGATTTTTGCGGCGCTGCCCGACACGGTGAACACCCCGGAGTTGCATCTGCAAATGAAGGAGGGCGAAAACCACGCCTTCATCAAAGAGCTTGTCGGACACGCCGCGTTTCCGGACGCCAAGGTCACCACCATCGATGGCTTGCGGGTCGATTTCGATGACGGCTTTGGACTCGTGCGCGCCTCCAATACCCAGCCGGTGCTGGTGTTGCGCTTTGAAGCGACCACTGAGGCGGCACTGCGGCGCATCCAGGAGCAGTTTCGCGCCCTTATTCTGGGACGACGGCCCGATCTGAAGTTGCCATTCTAGAGCGCTGGCGAGGCCGCGGCCGTTGAAAAGAACGCGGTGCGCCATCATTAATTAAAGCTGGGCAGCGGGCCGTAGCCGGCCTTATCCAAGCGAGCACCCCCATGAATCGAGAGCGCTTCAGCGCGCACAAACTCAACAATTTCATCCAGTCGGCACTGTTGCTCGGCGGCATGGCCGTGCTCGTTGGCCTGCTCGGCTGGTTGATTGCCGGGACGGACGGCATGCTGTGGGCCGTTATTATCGGCGCGGCCATACTGTTACTTGGCCCACGCGCCTCGCCGCGTCTGGCGTTGAAGCTCTATGGTGCACGGCCGTTGCATCGCGTCGAAGCGCCGGACTTGTATCGCCTGCTCGACGTGCTTGCCGAGCGCGCGCGCCTGCCGCGCATACCGGAGCTCTACTACGTGCCGACGCCGGCGATGAATGCCTTTGCCGTCGGAAAACGTCGCGAGCCGATCATTAGCGTCACCGACGGCTTGTTACGAAACTTGACGTCCCGCGAGCTGACCGGTGTGCTCGCGCATGAGCTCAGTCATGTGCGCAGCAACGATATATGGGTGATGACACTCGCCGATACGGTCAGCCGCTTGACGAGCTGGTTCTCGCTGATGGGGCAGTTGCTGCTATTCATCAACCTGCCGCTGATCCTCTTCGGCGGCGGGGGTATTTCGTGGCTGGCGATCCTGCTGCTGATCTTTGCCCCGACCATTAGCGTCTTGCTGCAGCTGGCGCTGTCGCGCACACGCGAATTCGATGCCGATCTCGATGCCGTCCAGATCACCGGCGATCCGATCGGACTGGCGTCAGCCTTGCGCAAGCTCGATCACTACCAGGGCGGGCTACTGCGGCGTCTGCTGATGCCGCATCGGCGCGCACCGGATTCATGGATCCTGAGCACGCACCCGAGCACTGAAGAGCGCATACGCCGCCTCGCCGAGCTTGCCGAAACCCAGCCGCCGGCGCCCGAACCGCTCGGGCCGAGCATCGAGGATTTTTTCAAGCTGTTGGGTCAACAACCGCCGAGTCGGCGTTTGCCTTGGTGGCTGTTCAGTCGGCTCGAGCACTGAGCCTGCGTTTTCGACTTCAGGTCTTAGGCAGAGTCACCCCGACCTGTCCCTGGTACTTACCGCCGCGATCCTTGTAGGAAATATCGCACTCTTCGTCGGCCTCGAAAAAGATCACCTGCGCCACCCCCTCGTTGGCATAAATTTTCGCCGGTAAGGGCGTGGTGTTGGAGAATTCCAGCGTCGCGTAGCCTTCCCATTCAGGCTCGAATGGCGTCACGTTGACGATGATCCCGCAACGCGCATAGGTGCTTTTCCCGAGGCAAATTGTCAGCACGTTGCGCGGAATGCGGAAATACTCCACCGTGCGCGCCAGCGCAAACGAGTTAGGCGGGATGATGCAGACCTTGCCACGGAAGTCGACGAAACTGCTGTCATCGAATGCTTTCGGGTCAACGATGGCGGCGTTGATATTGGTAAAGATCTTGAACTCTTCCGAGCAACGAATATCGTAGCCGTAGCTCGACGTGCCAAACGACACGATACGCTCGTCTCCGTTGCGTTTGACCTGTCGCGGTTCGAACGGCTCGATCATGCCGTGCTCCGAGGCCATGCGCCGTATCCACTTGTCAGACTTAATACTCATTCGCTCCGGCAAGGCGTGAGGTGTGAGGAGTTAGGGGGTTAGGGCTCTTGGGGAATAATCAGTTCGTCGCCTCACGCCTCCCACCTGACTCCTCACGTATTCTGAATCACGATATTCGGAAACGCGGCCGTGTAGTCCTTCTTGCGCAACGAGAGTTTGGCCGCTACGCGGCGTGCAATATCGCGAAAGATAAGCGCGATGCGGCCGTCGGGGTCCGCCACTACCGTCGGACGGCCGGCATCGGTTTCTGCGCGTATGCGGATATCGAGGGGAATCGACCCCAGCAGGTCGACATCGTGCTGCTCGGCCATACGTTGGCCGCCGCCTGCACCGAAGATAGGCTCTTCATGCCCGCACTGACTGCAGATGTGGGTGCTCATATTCTCGATGATGCCGAGCACGGGTACATCCACCTTCTCGAACATTTTCAGGCCTTTGCGCGCATCGAGGAGCGCGATGTCCTGCGGTGTGGTCACGATCACCGCACCGCTGACCGGCACTTTCTGGTGGGCGAGCGTGAGCTGCGTGTCCCCGGTGCCGGGCGGAAGGTCGATCACCAGATAGTCGACTTGGTCCCAGCGCGTGTCCTTGAGCAATTGCTCCAGGGCCTGCGTCACCATCGGTCCGCGCCAGATCATCGGCGTTTCCTCTTCGATCAGAAAGCCGATCGACATCGCCTGCAGCTGGTAGCTACGAATCGGCTCGAGCGAGCGCCCGTCCTTGGACTGCGGCTTGGCTTTTACACCGAGCATGCGCGGCTGACTGGGCCCGTAGATGTCCGCGTCGAGCACCCCGACCGTGGCCCCTTCAGCCGAGAGCGCCAACGCCAGGTTGGCCGCGACCGTGGACTTGCCGACGCCGCCCTTGCCGGAGGCGACGGCGATCATGTTCTTCACGCCTTCGAGCGGCTTGACCCCACGCTGGACCGCATGCGTGGCAATCTTGGAGGACACATTGATCACCGCATCGCTAACGCCGGGCACGCTCATGAGCTGCTCCTTGAGCTTGGCCGCGAGCTCATTCTGCCAGCCCTTTGCCGGGTAACCGAGCGTGATGTCGACGACCACCTTGCCGCCGTCGACGACGATATTCTGCACGGCCTTGGCAGTGACCAAGTCTTCATGGAGATAGGGATCAATGACCCTCTTGAGTCCGGACTCGACCTGCGATTTCGAAACGGCTGTCATGACTTGCGCACACCTGATGACTTGAGCGGCGACATGCTACACCGCGAGTCACCAAAAGTCATGCCGCGGCCGGCGCGCGGGCGTCCCGGGTAGCGATACAGCCGTCGCTTAGTGGTCGGCGTGCGGCAAAACTGGTAGTGTTCCCCACGGCGGCCGTCCCACTTCAGGGTCGGCCTTTTTGGTTGTATGGTTATTGTCATGGCGCCCGAGAAACGCACCATCCTCGTTACGAGCGCGCTGCCTTATGCGAACGGCTCGATTCATCTCGGTCACTTGGTGGAGTACATCCAGACCGATATCTGGGTGCGCTTTCAAAAGATGCGCGGGCATGACTGTATCTACGTCTGCGCCGACGATGCCCACGGCACACCGATCATGGTGCGGGCCCAAGACGAGGGGATCACCCCCGAGGCGCTGGTCGCGCGCTTCGGCATTGAGCATCGTGCCGATTTTGCCGACTTCGCAGTCGAGTTTGACAACTACTATACGACCCACTCGCCGGAAAACCGGGAGTGCGCCAACCTGATCTACGAGCGTCTGAAGGCGGGCGGCCATATCAGCTCTCGTGTCATCGAGCAGGCGTTCGATCCCGAGAAGAATCTGTTTCTGCCCGATCGCTTCATAAAAGGGGAATGCCCTCGCTGCGCAAGCCCAGACCAGTACGGTGACAGTTGCGAGGTCTGCGGGGCCACCTACTCACCGACGGACCTGAAAAATCCGGTCTCGGCGCTCTCTGGCGTGAAACCGATTTATAAGGAATCGGAGCATTATTTCTTCAGGTTACAGGACTTCGAGGGCATGCTGCACGAGTGGGTTCGCGGTGGTCGCCTGCAAACCGAGGTCGTTAACAAGCTCGACGAATGGTTTGC
>JABAOH010007851.1_pt2 | contig 16073 bp, 13 predicted proteins | sample 7062181 | NCBI WGS metagenome assembly JABAOH01 (sample SAMN14538630, study PRJNA623070) | marine sediment metagenome | biome: marine biome [ENVO:00000428]; feature: marine pelagic biome [ENVO:01000023]; material: deep marine sediment [ENVO:00002113]; isolation source: pool of 5 deep marine...
GAATTATGAGGAAGACCCTCAGAAATATGAGGAAAATCCTCCGATATCTGAGGAAAATCCTCCGATATCTGAGGAAAATCCTCTGATATCTGAGGAAAATCCTTTGAAATATGAGGCCAGGACTCCGAAATATGAGGCCAAACCTTCGTTATCGTAGAAATTTTCTTTATTTTGGTAATCGAAGGTGCCAGGTACTTAATTCTTATTCTATTGAATAAAAAAGCAAAAGCCTGTGAAATCGGCCCAACCAATACCAAAAGGTAAGAAATTATGGTATAATCATTAAAAAACAGACTGGAAAAGGTAAAAACAGGACGAATAATTGAAACGAGAAATTAAAGATGACTTGTTCGGCAGCCGGTTAAAAGCCATCAGGAAGAGACTGAAAATGCTGCAGGCAGAGTTTTGTGATAAACTTAACATCTCAGTGCCCAATCTATCGGAGATCGAAAACAATAAAACCAGACCCGGTTATGATTTTTTCTACAAAATAGTAAAAGAATTTGATGTAAACCTGAACTATCTTGTGCTTGGCGAAGGTCCGATGTTCAGGAAAATCGGAAAGGATACAGGAAAGGGAAAAGCAGCGGGATTAGATATTAGCCGATTGGGTTATCCGGTAAACAATGAGGCTGTCGAGGAGTTTTTGTTTTACTTTTTCAATTCCAGGTTTGTTCATTATCGTTTTCTGTCGGAACTGGTCCGGGTATTGAGTGAGAATAAGGATATCATCGATGATGAGATCGAAAAAAAGAAATCAAGTAAAGGAGATAAAAAACAATGAACAAAGTAGTTTCAATTGCATTATCGCTTTTAAGGCATTCCTGATTGTCCCATTTTCACCTTTTCATTTTCACGGTGCAGCCGTGGTATTTTTTACCCAATACTATGCGATAAGCGATAGACGGTTTTACAATGACTCTAAATACTGGGACTCCACCAAAAATTGGACCACCATGGTTGAAGAAGCAGAACAAATGAAAAAATAAAACCAAAACAATACCATTAGGTGATAAATTATGTTATAATGGGACACTTCAACAACAATTGAAGGACTCATCCAACGGGTAAAAGGCAAAAGGATTGAAAGATAAAAAGGTAAAAGTTATCGACAATACGTTTGGACAGCGTTTGAAAGGCATCAGGAAAAGCCTGAAACTGACGCAGGCGGACTTTGCCAATAAAATGAACATCTCTGTGACCAATTTATCCGATATCGAGAATGGCAAGACCCACCCGTGTCACGATTTCTTTTACCGGATATTGAAAGAATTCAAGGTTAACCTGAACTATTGTCTTTCCGGTGAAGGCAGTATGTTCATTGATATGGAACGGGAATCATCCGCACCACCCGGTGATGAGACAGACAAGAACCGCTATTATTATGACGTTGATCATGAAGATGTTCGCGAATTTTTGGATTATTTCTTTTCATCGAAAATTGTCAGATACCATTTAATGTCCGCTTTCACACGGCTGTTGAACGAAGAAGAAGAGGCAATAGAAAAAGACCGGGTCCATTTAGAAAAAGCAAAAACAAGAAAGAAAGCAGACGAACAACATGAAAACAAAAAACGAGGTGAATAACATTGATATCATGTCCGATTTCTCGATATGCTGAGTCGGCACCGGATGAACCGGCAATCATCACGGGAGAGCGTATTTATTCATATCTACATCTAAATCGCATCATTTCCAGTACGGCTGATCATTTAAAGCAAAAAGGAGTCGGAAAAGGTGCACGTGCAGCATTGGTAGGACTGAATTCCAGCGAATACATTGCTGTATTGTGGGCATTGTGGCGAATCGGTGCGGTGGCTGTTCCCATTAATTTCCGCTTTCCTTCGGAATATTTAAAAAAAGTATTTCAGAAAACAAACATCAGTTTTGCCATCTTAAATTTTCCTACATTCTCATATTTCCGGGAACGCTTAGGTATTATCGCCTGGGAAGAAATAGCTGATGGTAGGGAACAGGCTTGTCTGTTCCCTGGAAATCACAGTAAAATCAACCTGGAGAACGATGCCGCCATTGTTTTAACCTCTGGTAGTACATGTGGTGAAAAAGCGGTTCTTCATACCTTTGCCAATCATTATTACAATGCCCTGGGTTCCAATGAGAATATAACATTGGCGCCAGGGGACCGCTGGCTGTTGTCCCTGCCGTTGTTTCATGTGGGGGGACTGGGGATTCTTTTCCGGTGTTTCCTGGCAGGAGCAGCGGTGGTGGTCCCGCGAGAATCGGAATCCTTTCTTGAATCCATTGAAAAATACAATGTTACACATGTTTCCCTGGTGTCTACCCAGTTGTACCGTCTGCTGCAAAAGAAAGGTGAGCCGCGAAGAACGCGAAGGGACGCGAAGAAAGATAAAAAATTATATACGTTAAAGGCCCTATTATTAGGAGGTAGTGCATTTCCCGTGTCATTAATTCGACAGGCGATATCATCAAAATTGCCAATCCATATCACTTACGGACTCACCGAGATGGCGTCCCAGGTGACCACCACGCCAGAACATGCCCCTTTGGAAAAGTTGCTAACTTCAGGAAAACTCTTAAATTATCGCAGTCTGAAGATCGATGAAAATAATGAAATATGTGTGAAGGGGAAGACTCTTTTTAAAGGATATGTGGAAGGTCAAACGCTCTCCCGGCTGTTTGACCCGGAGGGATGGTTTCGCACCGGGGACCTGGGGAGTATGGATGCAGAGGGTTATTTGCATGTGCTGGGCAGGCGGGATAATATGTTTATCTCCGGCGGCGAAAACATCATGCCGGAAGAAATTGAGATGCTTTTAAATCAGCTTCCGGGTGTTAATCAGTCCATTGTGGTGCCAATGGAAGATGAAACGTACGGATTTCGGCCCGCAGCTTTTTTAAAGCCGGAACACGCATCAATGGTCACTAAGGATGAAGTATTAAACCCTCTGCAAAAGCATCTTCCCGGTTTTAAAATCCCGGATTTTTTTTATCTCTGGCCGGATGTCAATGGATCAGGGGAAAAATCAGTGAAAGTGGATCGCCGCTATTTCCAGGATTTGCTGAAGGAGCCAGAAGGATTAACCCTGCTCTTTAGAAAGTGATAAATCATTTAAGGGTCCATTGGAAAGAATGTGCCTGTCCCTTTCCTCCTTTCCTCCTGCTCCCTGCACCCTGGTTTAAATAAATTTTTTTTTTAACTTTTCTCTTGCACTCATCGTTAATAGGTGGTAGAATGTAGCCTAAAAATTTCAACCAAGAGAGGCAACAATGTATACGAAAGAAGAAGCGTTAGATTATCATTCAGTAGGAAGGCCGGGTAAGCTGGAAGTCATCGCGACAAAACCTTGCATAACTCAGAAAGATTTATCCCTGGCTTATACCCCGGGTGTGGCCGAGCCGTGCCTGGAAATCAAAGAAAACCCGGAAGATGCTTATCTTTACACTCAGCGAGGAAACCTGGTAGCCGTGGTCAGTAATGGTACGGCTGTACTGGGACTGGGAAATATCGGCCCTTTGGCCGGGAAACCGGTTATGGAAGGGAAAGGGGTTCTGTTCAAACGGTTCGCCGATATCGATGTGTTCGATATCGAAGTCGATACCGAAGACCCGGATGAAGTCATCAAGGTCACTAAACTACTGGAACCCACCTTCGGCGGTATCAACCTTGAAGACATCAAAGCTCCCGAATGCTTTTATATTGAAGAAACATTAAAGAAAGAAATGAATATACCTGTTTTCCATGATGACCAGCATGGGACCGCTATTATTTCCGGCGCCGGACTCCTGAACGCCCTGGAACTTCAAAACAAAGATATCGATAAAGTCAGGGTGGTGTTGAACGGCGCCGGCGCTTCCGGCATCGCCATTGCCAATTTCTACGTCAACCTGGGAATCAAAAAGGAAAATATAATTATGTGCGATTCAAAAGGCGTCATCTACAAGGGCAGAGAAGTAGGAATGAATCCTTACAAAGAAGTGTATGCCCAGGACACCAATATGCGGACACTTGCCGACGCCATAAAAGGAGCGGACGTCTTTATGGGTGTCTCCAAAGGCAATGTGGTTTCAAAAGAGATGGTGGCCTCCATGAATGAACGCCCCATCATCTTTGCCATGGCCAATCCCTACCCGGAAATCGCCTATGAAGATGCCGTCAGTGTCAGAGACGACCTGATTATGGGCACCGGCCGGTCTGATTACCCGAACCAGGTCAATAATGTGTTGGGATTTCCGTTCATCTTCAGGGGCGCCCTGGATGTCAGGTCTACGGTTATCAACGAAGAGATGAAAGTCGCAGCATCCCATGCCCTGGCTGATCTGGCCAAGCAAGATGTCCCGGATTCCGTGATCAAGGCGTATGGAAATAAACCCATCCGCTTTGGACCGGACTACGTGATTCCCAAGCCCTTTGATCCCAGGGTATTGATCTGGGAAGCCTCGGCGGTAGCAAAAGCAGCAATGGAAACAGGCATGGCCAAAAAGAAACTTGATATCGAAGAATATCGGCACCAATTAGAAGCTCGCCTGGGAAAAAGCCGGGAAGTCATGCGCATGTTTATCGAAAAAGCCAAAGCTGAACCCAAACGGATCGTGTTCACCGAAGGCAATGAAGAAAAAATTCTTCGGGCTGCCCAGGCCATTTGCGACGAAGGAATGGCCAAACCCATACTCCTGGGCTTCAAAGAAGAAATTGAACAGAAAGTTGAGGAGCTTGGCCTGAACTGCCTGGCTGGCTCTGAGGTGATCGAACCGGAAAAATATCCGAAATTTGAAGAATATGTCGAAGAGTTCTTCAATATGAGACAACGAAAAGGCGTGACCCGCGTGGAAGCCAGGGAAATGATGAAAAGTCGCACCTTCTTCGGTTCAATGATGGTTCATAAAGGGGATGCGGATGGCCTGGTGGGTGGTCTCACCAGACACTACCCGGAAACCATACGGCCGGCGTTGGAAATTGTAAAATTGAAACCCGAATTTACCAAAGTGTGCGGCCTGTATATGATGATCTTCAAAGATGACGTCATGTTCTTTGCTGATACCACGGTTAACATCGATCCCACAGCGGAAGACCTGGCAGAAATCGCCATCAACACCGCGGAAACGGTACGCCGATATGGCATTGAACCCAAAGTCGCTATGCTCTCCTTCTCTAACTTCGGAAGTACCCGGCATTCATCAGCAGACAAGGTAAGACGAGCCGTTGAAATCGTTAAAGAGAAGAAACCGGACCTGGTTATCGACGGTGAAATGCAAGCCAACACCGCTGTCTCTCCCGAAATATTGACCTCCACCTATCCCTTTAGCAAATTAAAGGAAAAAGCGAATGTGCTCATTTTCCCTGATCTCAATTCCGGGAATATTGCCTATAAATTAATGGATAACCTGGGTGGTGCCACCGCAGTTGGCCCCATCTTGATGGGAATGAATAAATCGGTTCACGTCTTGCAGCGAGGTGACTCGGTTGACAAGATCGTGAACCTGACATCCATCTCTGTTGTGGATGCTCAAGAACTTTAAAATAAGTTTTTTAAGCTAACAGGTCAGCCGCTGGGGATGCCCTGAAGCGGCTGGCCAGTTATCTAATTTGGTACGGTATACGGTAAAAGGGTGATAGGTATTTACATGTTAACGTTTCCTTACGAATGTCTCGCGGACAAATCCGGATAAAAAATTAAATTTCAAACAAAATAGTTGACTTTTACCTTTATTTCGTTTATAAATTAACTTTATAGGAAATAAATATAAAAAACTAAATAAAGGAGAATGAACATGATAGGCAAAACCAAAATCACTGTAATCGGCGGCGGGCATGTGGGTGAATCTACCACGTTTATCCTTGCTGTTAAAGAGCTGGCCAATGAGGTAGTTATGATTGATATCATCGAAAACATGCCTCAGGGGAAGGCGCTTGACATGATGCAGGCAGGACCGATTCTTGGCTTTGATACCAAGATCATCGGTTCCAATGATTTCAAAGACATGCAGGGATCGGACCTTGTGATCATGACAGCAGGTTTTCCGAGAAAACCCGGGATGTCACGGGAAGATCTCATTGGTCAGAATGCACCGATTATGAAAGATGTAGCGGCAAAGATAAAAGAATATGCCCCCAACAGTATTGTGATTGTTGTCTCGAACCCGCTGGATGCGATGACCTACATGTGTAAGAAAATTACCGGCTTTCCTGACAACAGGATTATCGGTCAGGCAGGCGTACTAGATTCCACCAGGTTCATGGCATTCCTGGGCATGGAAACCGGGATATCCATTAAAACGATTCAAGGGATGACATTGGGAAGTCATGGCGATGACATGGTGCCACTTCCCAGGTTTTCATTAATTGGTGGGCGTCCTACACCTGGAGTAGTTGAAAACGAGAAACTTGATGCAATTATCGCCAGGACCAAGAAAGGTGGAGGAGAAATCGTGAAACTTCTTGGTACCAGCGCCTACTGGGCACCGGCAGCAGGAACAGTCATGATGGCTGAATCCATCCTCAAAGACAAAAAAATGATCCTCCCGTGTCATGCGATACTCCACGGTGAATATGGCATTGAAGGACTATTCGTGGGTGTGCCGGTGAAATTAGGCAATAACGGTATCGAAGAAATCGTTGAGTTCGACTTAACCGATGACGAGAAAGCGGCGTTAAAGAAATCGGCAGACCACGTGAAAGAAGTTTGTGAAATCGTGGATAATATGGGTATCTAGGGTAAGCAATAAACATTTAAAAAAGCGAATCCAATAAAAAAGGAGTCAAATATGAGTAAGTTCAAAGCAAAGTTGCGTGAAAAAATCGAAGGGTGGCGTCCAAGGACCACCAAATTGGTAAAAGAATACGGTGCCACCAAAGTTGGTGAGGTTACCATCGCCCAGGCCATTGGCGGCATGAGAGGGGTAAAATGTTTGACCACAGACATTTCCTACCTGGACCCCTTTGAAGGAATCCGTTTCCGGGGTTTCACCATCCCGGAATGCCTGGAAAAGTTGCCCAAACCCCCCGGATGTGAAATGCCCTATGTGGAAGGACATTTTTATCTTCTGTTGACCGGCGATATTCCCACTGAAAAAGAAATCAAAGAAGTCGTGGATGAATTTAAGAAGAGACAGCATGTTCCCCAGTATGTATTTGATATGCTTCGGGCACTGCCCAGGGATACGCATCCTATGACCATGTTTTCTGCGGCCATCGTAGCCATGCAGAGGGAGTCCCTTTTCGTTAAAATGTACAATGAAGGCATCAGCAAGATGGAGTATTGGGACCCCACCTTTGAGGATACCATGAACCTGTTGGCCAAACTCCCCCAGATTGGTGCCTATATATTCAGGATGAAATATCGCGGCGATACCATTATTCCACCGGATCCCGACCTGGATATGGGCGGTAATTTTGCTCATATGATGGGAATCGATAAACCCTATGATGACGTTGCCAGGCTCTATTTCATGCTCCACAGCGACCACGAAAGCGGGAATGTCAGTGCTCATACCGGTCACCTTGTTGCCAGCGCCTTGTCCGATGTGTACTATGCGATATCTGCTATGATCAACGGACTTGCCGGGCCGCTTCACGGACTGGCTAACCAGGAAGTGCTGCGCTGGATCCAGGGCGTCATGGACAAAATGGGAGGTAAAATCCCCACTGAAGAAGAAATGAAAAAATTCGTCTGGGATACCTTAAATTCCGGCCAGGTCATCCCTGGATTCGGTCATGCGGTCTTACGAAAAACCGACCCCCGCTATATGGCACAGCGTGAATTCTGTCTCAAACATCTACCCGATTACCCCATCTTCAAGTATGTGGATTCACTGTATAAAGTGGTTCCGCCTATCCTTGAGGAGCAAGGAAAAGCCAAAAATCCATGGCCCAATGTGGATGCTCAATCCGGTGTCATCCAGTGGTACTACGGTATTACCGAATACGACTTCTATACTGTCCTCTTCGGTATTGGCCGTGCCATTGGTGTTGCCTCCAATATCGTTTGGGACCGTGCCCTGGGATATGCCATTGAGCGGCCAAAATCACTGACAACAGCAATGCTGGAGGAAATCGCAGGAATTAAATAAAAGCAAAACCCGCTAAAAACCTGCTTAAAGGGGATGTCGCCCTCCACTCCCGGGGGTCAACGACATCCCCTTTTCTAAAAAGGGGTCGGCGACCCCACCCTATAGGCGACGTTCATGACAGTTGAAGGGTATCATCCGGGAAAACTTTGTTTTTTTGCACGGTTTTACAGAATATTAGTAAAAAGAAAAACTAAAAGTTCCTCACAGATGTAATAAGGTAATACGCCACAGTTATTGAAAGCATTAACAATCCCAGGATAGCTGTACCTATTATCATCAGTGACCGTAATATAAATTCTTTTCTAAACATGATAAACTCCATGTAAATTATATATTCGATCTTAACTTCACTGAATCATACAGCAATTTTCATACCATGTTGGGAACAGCTGACCTTATTAAAGGGAGAAAATATATAAGCCCCTTCTCGAAAGGGTTCTCGGGCCTCTCCGTTTTATTGCCGGGGAACTCTTATATCTTCAACTGGACAAAGTGTTCAGAAAACCAGGCAAAGATGTTTATTTAATACCTCCATCTGACGTCGATACAATCCCTCTAACGATACCGGCTCCTTAGACCCTTTGTCCATATTTGCCAGGCACCATATTTCCTCGTTTTCATTTCCATAGACCCCCGTATAAAAACCTGCCAATTCAAGGGTTTTAAACAAGGTTTCATTGCTGTAATAATAAGGATGTACCGCCCGGAACCAGTATTCCCACCACTTCTTGTAATCCCTTAATATAACCCTGGGCCTCATCATGTCCGGCGTCGCTGTGTAAATGAAACCACCAGGCTTAAGAACAGTCTTAATTCGCTCTAACGATTCTATGGGTTCCAGTATGTGCTCAATGACATGCCTCATGACGATCAGGTCAAAAAAACCTTTATACTCAGTTATCCAATCCGATTCCACATCGTCCGTCACCAATGTGGCACCGATTTCATCGCTTTGTAATATCTCACAACACTGGGGAGACGATTCAATTCCAAATATAGAAGAACCAGGGATTTGTTCCTTTAAATATTTCAATCCATGACCCGAACCACAACCAATGTCCAGGATATTTTTTATATCCCCGGGTAAATGACTGCGAATCCGCTCCCAGATGACACGCATGTTTTTGACTACCCCTTCAATACCATAATCAGGCTTGATCTCCAACCGGTAAAGATCATCATAATAATATTTATAAAAAATATCATAATCCTTTTTACTCCACCGCGGATCCAGGTAAACCAAACCACATTCACAAATCACAGGATGAACCGCATAACCAAATTGCCCATCCACCAACGGTTTACCTCTCAAGTTTACAGTTTCGGGCTCGCGCCGCGAATGACATAAATGACACTCAACCGATTCCCACTCAATATCCATCATTAATTCCTTCATCTTATCACTCCTTTTTGAGACCAGGGGCTCTTTTTATAAAAACCGCCCCTGGACCCCGCAAAAATTTTTTATACATGGTCAGCCTGTGTTACAAGGCTTCAACCATCGTACCACATTTAGCCCAATAAATCCCCTCTTGAGAGGGGTGGCCGCGAGGCGGTCGGGGTGTGTTAGCCTCTCTTCCAACTCCCAACTCCCAACTCCCAACTCCCTACTTCCTACTGTCTTCCGTGTAACCGAATAAATCCAAAACCTCCTTGACTCTTGAATTCAAAAAATCAACAGTTTCCGGTTGTAATTTTCGTTTGTGTTCACCTGGCTTGACCTGGCGTTTGTGTTTATAGATATCCTCTTTTGAAACGTTAAAACTGGCACCGGCTTTTATTTCATCTATTAATTGCTGACTGGTACCCAGGTCAAGAAACGCCAACAGCCGGTTTAACCAGGCATCGAAATCCGTCACCATATCCTCGTATTTCAAAAATAATACATTTTTTCTAGACATCAGTTCTTTATGATATTCATAATAATAATCCGTTAACCGCGTGGTGGAATTCATTTTGTTAATAACATACTCATCCACTGTTTGGTCCAGTTTTTTCTTCCTGCGCTCCCTGCGATGCTCCATCTCTTTTTTTTCCAGGGACTGGGGAAATACATGACTGTACATAGAATAATAAGAAGATACAATGATATCCCTGGGGTCCCGCAACACCAGGAGAATCTTGTAATCATCGAGGTTAGCGATACCCCGGTTAAAAGACCGGAAAGGCCCGTAAAAATAACCGAAGGGCTGGTAAGAAACATGTTCCATGATCCTGCCGCTTCCCTCCCACTGGCGGCCTTTGCCGATTTCAAAAAAATATCCANNAAAAAAATATCCATCCAAATCAACCGGGGTCATTCCAGCTTCCTGGACTATCTTTCTCAAAAAACCGCCAATGAATGAAGAAGCCGCTTTATAAACAGTAAAAAATAAAATACTGGGATGCGCACAGGAACCCTGGTGTTGGCCTGTCAATACCTGGCGCTCTACGGCAAAATTCCGGTTCACTTTCCATTGTCTAACCCAACTGCCCAGCAAAGGCAGCCGGGAAACACCAGTATATAACGGTTGAAAAATATATTTTTTTAATTTGTCTTTCATTATTGATTTCTATTTATTCTCCGCATATTCCGGGGAAAACAGACTGAAATTCATTGAAGACTTGCGTAGTAAAACGTTCTGCTCCCTCCGGGTTTAAATGGGTTTTATCAGCAAAATACTTATAGTCATAAAATTTCCTTTTCCACCCCTCTTCTGCCGCGAATACATGATCGTATTGTTCCAGGATGACTGAAAACTGCAAGGGCATTTGCTCATACTGCAGATACTGACCTACCCGGTAAACCGGCTGGATAAGCAGGACTTTTACACCGGTTTCCCGCGTCAACTCAAAAAACTTTTCCACGTAAGGATCAGTAAAGGGGTCGAATATTCCCCCCATTTTAGCAGGTCCTTTGCGTTCCGGGACAAAATCATCAGGTAAGCGGTTATCTTCGGCAACTGCCTGTTCTTCTATAAAATAAAACCCCCTTTCTGCTGTCATCTGCTCCAATATGGCACGGTTTTTCTCTTTGATCTGCAAAATATTGGAGGGCCGCAAAATCCGATCAATCACATACCTGAAAACAAAGAACTTATACATTTTAAAGGGAAAAAGATAGTTCACAATAATGGATTTGTTTTCCATATTTTTTACCAGGGAAGCCATTTCCCCTGTACCGTTAAAGCCCTGACTGGCATAGTAATTAAATAACGTACATTTCCTGCACCGGTTGATATGCAACTGCATAACCACATATTCAGGGGGTGGGTTTTTCTCCAGGTAATCTTTCAAGGTAAAATAAGCCGAACTGATGGGCAGGGCCGGGAAGGCAAGATTATACGAAAAGGTTTTTCCCCCGGATAATCGGTCAAAAACAGCCGGTACAATACCTGCCAGCATCCGGCTGGTTCCCATGAACAACACATTGATTTTATTCTTTTTATAATGAATCGCACCGGACTGCACCATTTCCCGTTTGCTTTCGCACACCAATGCCGCACCGTCTTTATATATTTTCCCGGCTTGAATGCCAACGTAATTCAATACCAGGACAATACAGCACAGTAAAAAAATCAAAATAAGTACTTTCTTTACAAACCGCTTCACATCTTTCATTGTTTCATTTTTCATTCATTCGTGCTCATTCGTGTAATTCGTGGGCCATTTTTCCAACCCATAATCATCAAATCTCAAAACCTGAAATAAATAAAATCTTCAGCCCCTGATTCTCCAAAAGCCAGGAGCCATACCACTAATCCCAGGTAAAAACCCCACCGCAGTATGGTTTTTTGTTTTGAAATCAACTGCTCATAGGTCTGGTCTTTGCGCACCAGGTGAACCAGGAGCATAAAAAACACAGAAACCACCGCCACAGCCAGCTCTTTTTTAAGCAGCCCGAAATGAAACGCTTCCAGCAGACCCTGAAGACTAAACACCTTTGACCAACCAGTGAATAGATGAGTAATGATATAAAAAGCATCCGAAATGGAATTGGCCCGGAAAAATATCCAGGCAAACGTGACCAGGGCAAACGTTATAGACACACTGATGATCGTACGGATAAACGATTGTTTTTTGATTTTTAGTTTTTTCCAGAATCCTTTCCGGATTTTCTTCGTGGCAAAGGAAATCGCCAGGAAAAGACCGTGCAGAGCACCCCAGATGACAAACGTCCAACTGGCACCATGCCAGAGACCACACAACGTCATGGTAATCATAATGCCCGTCATGTAAGCCCAGGTTTCGGCTTTTATCTTCATTAACCGGGGAGATTTTATCTTCCGGGAAACCGAATAGGCAATAGGAAGGAAAAGATAATCCATCAACCAACTGGAAAAAGATATATGCCACCGCTTCCAGAACTCACCAATGGATTTTGAAAAATAAGGCCGGTTGAAATTCTCCATCAGGTCAAATCCCATCACCCTGCCGGCACCAACCACAATATCCGTATACCCGGAAAAATCACAGTAAACCTGGAACGAAAAATAAACAGTAGCCATGATCAGACTCAAACCTTCAAATTGACCGGGATGGTCATAAACCTTATTGACAAAAACCGCCAGCCTGTCTGCAATGACCAGTTTCTTAAAGAACCCCCAGGCCATTAGTTTTAAGCCATCCGTGACCTTTTGGTAATCAAAACGAATTTTCTTATAAAATTGAGGGATCAACTTACCGGCGCGGTCAATAGGACCCGCGGTGATCTCAGGGAAAAACGATACATATAGGGCAAACGTTACTACATTCTTTTCCGGTTCCTGGTTCTCCCGGTACACATCAATCAGGTAGCTGACTTTCTTAAAGGTATAGTATGAAATGCCCACAGGCACCAAAAACTCAAGCCCTTTTACTTCATACAAAATATTAAGGGATTTAAACAAAGCGGTAATAGATTCATTAAAAAATTCCAGGTATTTCAGGCTCACCAACAACCCGACATTGTGGATGAGACCAAGTATCAGCAGACGTTTCCTGCCGGATTGGGTTTGAGATGCATTGATTCGTAGCCCCAGGAAATAATCGATCAACGTTGAAACCAGGAGAATGATCACATATTCCGGCTTGAAACACATGTAAAAATAATAACTGGCAGCCAGGAGAAATACCCGGCGAAAACCAAAAGGAAGCGCATAGTAAACCGCCACTGCCAACGGGAAAAAAACCAAAAATCCAAACGAATTAAAAGACATCTTCGTGCTTCTTCGTGTCCTTCGTGGCTCCCGAATTCTTCTTACATACCAGGAAAAGGGAGCTGCCTAAAGGCAGGGGAATTCCTCTGGTGATTATTTTATTTTCCAGCCGATGCAGCCGCAGTAAAAACGAATTCATTGCCGGAGGGAGTAACTTTAAATCGGATTCTGCTTTCTTTTTGCTGAAACGCTCCAACAGGTACTTTTGCAGCAGCATAATGAAAAATAGAGGCAACAGCCTGTAACTGGTGTGAACAGAACTGAAACCGATTTTTTTCAAATCCCTGAGGGTTCTTTTTTTACGGTATCTTCGAATACCAAAAACAGCAATATCATGCTTTCTTTGCAGGGCTTTAAAAGCCGGAAGATTCATAATCAATAGACCATTTGGTTTCAGAGCCCAGTGGAACTTTCCCACCACTGCCATATCATCCTCCACACCGGAGTTATAAATCACATCGTTGCTGATGATGACATCATAAATTTCAGCCGGTGCAGCCCAGGTATTCAAATCATCCCTGCGGACATTCTCCAGCCCTCGGTTTTTACACAGGTTAACTGCATCTTCAGAGTAATCAATGCCTTCTACTTTTCCGTAGGGGGCCAGCAGTTCCATCATCCGGCCGGTTCCACAGCCAGCGTCGAGAATTTTTAGCTCCTGTTGATTATGGGTTTTTGCGTTTGTGTTCCGGATATTCTCCACATAATGCAAGACCAGTTCGTGCAGTCCCCGGTACCACCAGTAATCATTTTCGAATTGGAACATTTTGTAATATTCGTTTTTATCCATTTGTTTCGGATTTCGAGTTTTGTGCTTTGTATTTCTTAATCTTCCTCATTCTTCTTATTTTCTTTAGCAAACCGTTTTCGAATGGTATACTGCGGCTTTTTATTCAGGGATAAAAATATTCGTCCCACGTATTCACCAATAACCCCCAGGGACGCCAGTTGAATGCCGGCAAATATCAATACCACCACAATAGTGGAGGCATAACCGACTGGTATGTCGGGATCGGAAAGTTTCTCAATAATGATACTAACTCCAAAGATTGCTCCCAACAGTGCAATCACCATCCCGATAATAACGGAAACCCGCAAAGGCAGGATGGAAAAACTGGTAAACATATTCAGCCATAAACGGAAAAGCTTGGTGAGGGTATACCCGGACCTGCCCGCCTCACGTTTCTGATGTTCTACTTCTATTTTAGTGATTTTATCGGTGGTTCTTAAAATCAGCCCATCGATATAGGGATATGGCAGCTCGTATTTGATGATTTCATCTACGATAAAGCGGTTCAATACTTTAAAACTGGAAAGATACAAATCTTTAGGCTTTTTTAGCATAACATTGGCGACTTTATCATTGAGGCGGCTGCCTAAGTTCCGGAAAAAAGAATGCTGTTTCTTTTTGTAATAGGTATAAGTGACATCGCAGTCATTCCGGGTAGCATGGTTCAACAGTTTTACCACTTCACTGATGGGATTCTGGAAATCGTCGTCCATAATCACCATGTAGTCGCCGGTTGTCTGGTTCAAACCTGCCATCACGGCATTGTGTTCTCCAACATTTTTAGCCAGTGAAAAGAATCGCACGATATGCGGGTATTTTTTAAAAAGGCCTTCGCACACTGCTTCGGAATTGTCCGGTGAATTATCGTTCACCAATACGATCTCCAGGTTGTACAATCCGGCCAGGGCTTCAATCAATTTTTCTACTAACCGGCCGATGCTTTGCTCGCCATTGTAAACCGGTATGACAATAGAAACTTTAGTATTGTCTGTCTTCGCTTTCTCGATTTCAGAACTCGAACTCATAAATAGTTCTTATCCTCCTAAAGATATATAGTTTAAAGGTATATAGTATAATTCAAAACTTGCTTTAACACAATAGATAAAATCAGCAAGTATTCATTCTAGTTTTACCACGAAGGAGAGAAGAAGTAAGAAGTAAGAAGTAAGAAGAAGGTAACCTCGGAGCAAAGTTAAATGATCCAAATTGGGCAAAATATTGAGAAGCGTGGTACGATGGCTGTCCGCATATGAAAAGTTTTTGCGGGGGTCCAGGCCCGCGGCGCGGCGCATAGCGTCGCCACCCTTAGAATGTCCTTCGGACCATCTCGAAGGCTTCCTTACCAGAATCAACCAACTGAGTATACAATTTTTAAATTGACATAAATTGAAAAAAGGGATGTTGTTTCAAATGTTTGGGGAAGCCTTCAACTTATCTTTTCACCTTCTTATCTTCTACGTTTCTTCGCTTCTTACTTGCCAACTGCCAAATGCCAACTGCCAACTATAAAAAGGTGCCCTGCGGGCAAGGTTAAATCGCCTGCGGCGAAAGGTTAGAAGAATAAATTACCTGGCACCTTTGAGTGTGACGTTTTTAAACATAGAATTTACCTGTATTAAACAGAAATCGGCCGGATTCGCGCAAAAAACTTTTGGATTCATCAAGAAATTTTTTAGAATCATCCAAAACGATTTTGGATTCATCAGGAAATTTTTTGGAATCATCCAAAACGATTTTGGGTTCATGCAAAAATTTTTTGGGTTCATGCAAAACGATTTTGGGTTCATCAAGAAATTTTCTTCATCAATCCAAAACTTTTTTGGATTCATCATGAAATTTTCTTCAGCCATCCAAAGCGTTTTTGGGTTCATCAAGAAATTTTCTTCAACCATCCAAAGCGTTTTTTGGTTCATCAAGAAATTTTCTTCAACCATCAAAAACGCTTTTGGATTCATCAAGAAATTTTCTTCATCCATTCAAAACATTTCTGGATGAATCAAGAAATTTTTTAGGATGTTTACTTTCCTGACTCCTTTCTCTCTTCATTTTTCTCCTGA
>JABAOH010010487.1_pt1 | contig 16071 bp, 16 predicted proteins | sample 7062181 | NCBI WGS metagenome assembly JABAOH01 (sample SAMN14538630, study PRJNA623070) | marine sediment metagenome | biome: marine biome [ENVO:00000428]; feature: marine pelagic biome [ENVO:01000023]; material: deep marine sediment [ENVO:00002113]; isolation source: pool of 5 deep marine...
TGTCTAAAGAAAGATTAGTGTTTTTCATAACAATATTCGGTTGTTAAAAACTTTTAAATGTTTTTCTTTTGTATATTTTAATATGAACTATAGGCTCTTAATAGCTGTAGTAGCATTGATAATAACCATACCCCTTTTTTTAATAATAAACGATTTTTATCCAACAGGGGTTGCCATAACTAATAAAAATCTAAAAACAATTAAAGTTGGTTATATTCCCTCTGTTTCTGCAACTCCAATGTTTATTGGAATAAATAGGGAGTATTTTGAGGATGAGAATATAAAATTAGAACTTGTTCCGTTTACATCAGTGAGATATATAGAAGAAACTTTAATAAGAGGTGATGTAGATATAGTCGTAAGTGTTCCTTTAAAAGCAGGTATTTTTAATGCATTTGAACGTGGAGTACATATATATATGGTTGGTGGATTGGGACAAGCTCTGCCATGGCTTTCTATTAGAAAAGACTTGTGGGATAGCGGTGAGATAAGAGAAATTAAAGATCTTAAAGGAAAGAGAGTACAAGTTAGTTCAGAGGGTAGTGGAAATTATTTTGGACTTGCTTATGTTTTGAAACAAGAAGGTTTAGATATTAAAAAAGATATTGAATTGGTTTATTTAGAACAAGCTGAAACTCTGATTGCTTTGGAATCAAAAAGTATAGATGCTGCAAGTTTAAGACCACCTTATCTAAATTTTGCTAGAACAAGAGGTTTAGGTGTTTTGTATCCTAATATGAGTAAATACTTTAAATCAGATAATGGGTTTCAAAGAGGAGTTATTTTGACTTCAAGCAAATTTATGAATGAAAATCCAGATGTTTTGAGAGCTTTTATGAGTGCTCATGTTAAAGCTGGAGAAATTTTTGAATATGCCTATGAGGGTATAGAACCTTACAGAACAGAAGCCGTAAAAATAATATCAAACTTAACTAGTATAGAAGAAGAAACTGTTAGAAAAATGGAGTGGTACTATATACCAAAAGATGGAAAACCTGATGTGGAATTAGTTAAAGAGATGCATGACTATTATGTTGAAACAGGGGTTTTAGAACATCCAATTGACTTGAATAAATTTATCAATTTAAGTTTCTTACCTGATTGAAATGAAAAAAAAATTATCAGGTACAAAAGAAATTATTATAACCACTTTGTTTGTCTTTTTTTTGTGGGAGGTTTTAACAAGATTCAACGTAATTAATACTGTTTTCTTACCTCCACCATCAGAAGTTTTTTTAGCTTTTCCAAATAATGCAAATGAAATTTTTAATGCTTTGATTATAACTCTTAAACATATTAGTGTGGGCTATTTTTTTGGAGCCGTTTTTGGTATTTTATTAGGAGCCGTTTCAGGTTGGTATAGATTTATTGAAAAATCATTAGGAAATCTAGTAAATGCTCTTTATCCGATTCCCAAGATTACTTTCTTACCTCTGTTCGTTCTCTGGTTTGGATACGGAGAAACACCGATAATAGTAATTATTGCTTTATCAACCTTTTTTCCAACGTTTATTAATACTCTTTCGGGTGTTAAAAAAACTGATAAAGGATTAATTGAAGTTGGGAAGAATTTTAATGCTAATAAATTTCAAATTTTAAAAAAAATTACTTTCCCTTCAGCACTTCCACATATTACTACAGGATTAAGACTTGGAATAGGTAGATCAATAAGTTCTGGAATTGCTGCAGAAATGCTTATTGGTTTGATGGGTTTAGGCGGAGTAATATATTTAGCAGGAGAATTTTTCAAGCCTGAAATAATTATTTTGAGTCAGATAGTTCTTGCAATATTTGGTTTAATTATTTACAAGATTTTTGATTTTATAGAATATAGATATTTGTTGAGGTGGATGCCACGAGAAAAATAAAAATAAAACTCGAAAAAGTATCAAAAGTTTTTAAGAATGATAGAGAAGAAAAGATAAAAGCCTTAGATAACATCGACCTTAACATTTATGATTCAGAATGTTTATCTATCTTAGGACCAACTGGTTGTGGAAAAACAACTTTACTAAAATTAATAGCTGGAATAGAAAATGTCTCTAAAGGAAAAATTATTAAATATGGAAATGGATTTAAAACTCCAATAGTATGGCAAGAACATAGACTTCTGCCCTGGAGAACTGTTATTGATAATGTTAGATTGGGATTAGAATTTCAAGGAAAAAATAATAAAGAATCAATAAAAATAGCTAAAAAATATTTAGATTTGGTTGGATTAGAAAAATTTGAAAATTATTATCCTCACCAGATTTCTGGGGGCATGCAACAAAGAGTAGCAATAGCTAGAGCAATTAGTTTTGGTCATGATATTTTATTGTTAGATGAGCCTTTTAGTTCTCTTGATTATCAAACAAAACATGATTTACAAGTTTCTATTAAAAAAATTCATAAAAAAATAGGTGGAACAATAGTTTATGTTACTCATATAATAGAAGATGCAATATTGATGGGGGATAGGATTGTTGTTTTTAGTTCAGGACCTGGAAGAATTAAAGCAATCTTGATTAATAAAAAACCAAAAAGAGAAATAGAGAAAAAAATTAAAAGAATATGGAATATTACTTCTGAAAATTAGCAAGTATTCGACTGAAATCAAACGATTACAGTGAAATCAAATCACTCGTACTCACGCCATACATGTCCACATTTGGTACATTTAAAAAATCTTGTTGGAGCCTCATCAGCAGCTCTCATTTGTTGCATCCACCAGTAAGCCTCTTTATTTTCACATTCAGGACAAGGAACATCTGTTTTTGGTAAAACATCAATTTTTGCTTTTTTACCAACAACAATTATTTTTCCTTTTTTTACTCCAGCATGAGCACTTATTTTAAATTTTTTTTCTTTAGAAGTTTTCTTTTTTCCACACCTTCTACATATAAGAACAACGCGACTACCAGATTTTTTAGGTATCATCAATCCTCCACACTTGGAACAGAATTCCATTAAAACCCCTTTGTTTTTATCTTTTATTTGTATACTAGGAACTATTTAAAATTATCGTTTTAATCATCCAATACCAGTTATTTCGACAAATAATATTTTTACCCATCCAAGAATAGGAATTTTAAGAAAAGCTTTTCCATGAATCTTATCTAAAGAAATCACGCCCCACCTACCCTCATCAGTTGAAGGATTGTTATCTCCCTTTGTTACTATTCCATTATTTTTTATTTCATATACTCTGTGAATTATAGGATACTTTCTATCAGGAGAATCAAAAACAACAACATCGCCAACTTTAACATTCTTATCTCCAAAAACAATCATCATATCTCCTCTATAAAATGTTGGTACCATGCTATTGGAAAAAACAGCGACAACAGGAGTTTCAGTTCTTAAAACAATACCTAGAGTAATATTAAGACCATAAGCAATGATAAAACCTAGAAAAAGATATACAATAACTCCAAACCAACCTTCAGTATACTTATCCCATTTTTTTCTTATTTCACGCATGTCCAACTGATTCACCTAAAACAAAACCTGTAGCTATTAAATGTGCAACCCTTAAAGGTTCTGGTATTAAACTCATGGTTGAAGTTTCTTTTATAACTTTGCTCGCATCTTCTTTTTTCATTCCATAACATTGAAAACATATTCTTTTATTTTTTACTCTTACCCAATAAATTGGTCCTGCATTTTCCACGCACTTTAATCTTTTTTTAGGATTTGGCATTTGTTTTAATACTGAAATAAATTTTTTTAAGTTGGGTTTTTTTCTGTTAACCACAATCACTGGCAATTTTGTTTTCTCATAAATCTCTTTTATGTTAACAGTGTTAAAACCTGCAAACGTTATTCCATCAAGCATTATTATTCTCAGGTCTTTATGTTTGGTTTTTAAAACCCTTTCAACTATTTTTTCTGTTGCATCCAAACCATCTATTTCAATTTCTGTTTTTAATAAACCATCTATAAATTGACCTCCCCTGAATATAACACCAACAAGAATGTCTTTTCCTTTTGTTTTGAATTTAAAAGGACCATCATCCCATGCAACTATTCTTATTTCTTTTTTAATTGTTCTGAATCTTTGCATAGAATCATTTACTTTTCTAAAGTTCTTCTAAATTCTTCTTTAAATTCATCACATTGTCCTTCTAAAGCAACAGAAGCTTTTTTCAAAAGCCTTTTGGGATTTTTTCCCATAACAACTAACCTTGGATTTTCAATAAAAGGATGCTCTCTAATGGCGGCTGCCTCTCCACCACTTTTCCAAACCTGGGTTGCTAATAAGTTTGTTACTGTTTCTGTTTCGTCTCCAAATTCTAATAATAGCTTTTGTTTCTCGTCTTCAAGAACTTTAATATTCATACTATCACTATTTTTCTCATATTTATATAAAGTTTTCTATTTCATCAGTATTTAAAATTGGTTTCTTAAATTCAGTTCTATTCTCTATTGTTATTCTTGGACAGGCTGTATTAATGTAACAATCCAGTTCTAAACCTTCTAATTTCTCAGGTTTTATTTCATTAAAAATTAATATGTATGCTTTCTTTCCTTTTTCTGCTAATTTAGTTTTTATTTTTTTAGCTAATTCTAGATTTAATTGTCCTGGTTTTACAGAAACTAAAATTCCAAATTTATTAGCATCTTTTGCTAAAGCTATTGCAGCATATTTTTGTTTTAAGAATTTTTCTTTAAGCTCTTTTAAATCAGTTATTTCACTTTTTTCCGCATCTAAAGCATAAACAGGTTTTTCTGTTTTCAAAGCAATTCCTAATGGATGAAATTTTCCAGAACCTATGTATAAAAAAACATCAACTTCTTTTTCAATTACTTCTGCTGATGAAATATCGCAACCTAAAATTTGTCCTGAATAAAACTTTCCTTTGCCTATTTTTACAGTTTTATTTTTTTCTTCTAAGAATTTCTTAGCTTTTTCTAAAGAATCTAAAAATTGTAATGTAGATATTAAGCCTATTTTTTCTTCTTTTATTTTATCTAACCCTTTTTCTAGAACTGGTACTGGATCAAAATCTTGTCTTAATTCAATGTATTCAACAGGAATTTTTGTTTCAAGGATTTTTGAATGTCCGTAATGAGCTATTTTATCACAACCAAGAATCTTAGCTTCTTGAATAGCTAAATCACAAGCCCCAAAACAGCTCTCACAGTCTATTAAAACATCTCCTAATTCATCAGCTATTTTCAAGGTTTTTCTTTTTAATCCATCGGGAACTTGTAATATTTTCATATTAATCCTTAGAAGTAAAATCTTATAAAACTTTTAAAAGCAGGCCCCTCTATATTTTAAACATGAAAAAGAAGAGAAAGTCTAAGAAAGTGTCGAAAAGGAAAATTGAGGAAAAAAAGATTGAAAAACTTATAAAAGAAAAAACTGGGGTTTTAAAGGAAAGAAAAGTTAAACCTGAAAAGAAGGAAGTTAAGAAAAAGAGAAAAGTTCAGAAAAAGATAGAAAAGAAGAAAAAACATAAGGTTTTAAGGAAAGAAAAAATTAAATCTAAGATAAAACCTGAAATTAAAATTGAGGAAAAGCCTTTAGAAAAACCACGTGAAAGAGTTGAAAGGGTTAAAAGGCCAGAAAGGATTGAAATGCATAAATTAAGTAAACATAAGGCTTTAAAGAAAGGAACAAATATGGAAGAGAAAAAAAGAATTGGCGGTGGTTCTTTTATAGCTTCAGGGATAGTTGTTATGCTGGTTCCAGCAATATTTTATATTGTTTTAGGCGATTTTAACTCGTTTTTACAAAATTGTGCTCTTCCATTTTCTACTGTTGATATTGGAAATAGTATGATAGTCAACTGTACAGAAATAAGACTTGTTTATGTAATATCATATCTTTCTGTATTTTTTGGCTCAATCTTTATAGTGTGGGGACTTGCCAAAAAATTAATAGAATTGAAGAAATCATTTAAAAATATTTGATATTATATTTATGTAATTAAAATTTTCTAAAAAACTTATTATCATAAATATAAACGGTGTTGCTAAAAGTAAAAACAAAATAAAAAGTATTAAAATAAAACCCTTTTTGCTTCCTTCTTCTCTAAAGCCTAGTAACAATCCTGATATTAAACCTCCTATATGTGAAACATAAGAGATATCACTTGAAACCTGACCTGTTAAAACTAGTAAAAAAGTTCCTATGTTATATAAAGTATAAATTATTGCAACTAGTACAAGAGGTATTGGTAATAAATAAGGATAAAATATGAATTCTAAAGGTTTAACAATCATGGAAATTCCCATTAAACCAAATATTGCTGCTGAAGCACCAACAGTTGGAACTGTCATTGAAGAAAATTCTATTAAGCTTAAAGCTGCTACAAACAAGTCTGCAAAAATTGCTGACGCAAAAAATGCAATTAAAAATTTTTTTCTTCCAAGTTCTTGTTCAACAACTTTACCAAAGAAATAAAGTGCTATTATGTTTAATACAAGATGTTCTGGGGTAACATGAAGAAAAATAGAAGTTAGAAAAACCCAAATTTTTCCATCTAAAATGTTTTGAAAAGAAAAACCATAATTATAGAAAATAGATTTTAAAAAATCTTCTCCATAATAATATTCAAAGTAAAGTTCTAAAACAAAAATAACTATACACAATATAATAAAAAAGTGAGTTAATGTGGGTCTTTGATATTTTTTTGCCATATAGAATATATTATTTCCATATAAATTGAAATTACTTGATTTTTAGATAACGAGAAGTTTAAATCTTGGTTCTTCTATATTTTTAATATGGCAAAAAAGAAAAGGTTAACCAAAAAGCAAAAGAAGAAAAGAAAGAAGAAAAGAAGAAAGAAGAAAAGAAGAAGATAAAAATTCCTTTGATTTCTAGAAGAAATATTCTAAGATTTTTCTATTTCAGAGACCCATTCTCTAACTTTGTCTATAGCATCAATATTAACAGAAAGAGAGTTTATTCCTGTTTTTACTAAAAATTCAACAGCATCTCTTCTATTGCTAGGCAACTCTCCACATATAGAAGACTCAACATTATATTTTTTACAAATTTCAATAACATGTTTAAACAAAAACTGCATTGAAAAATGCATCTCATCAAAAATTTTTATCAAATTTTCATTGTTTCTATCAATCCCTAAGGTTGTTTGTGTTAAGTCATTGCTTCCGAACGAAGCAAAAGCAATTCCTTCTTTACAAAATTCTTCTATTGTTAAAGCAGCTGCAGGAGTTTCAACCATTATACCAAAGTTTGTAGGAGCACCAATACCATTAGCAATTTCTTTTGCTTTTCTTAACTCAGAAACATCTATAATAAAGGGTAATTCCCAAACAACATTGTTTAAACCCTTTTCATGTAATTGTTTTAATGCTTCTAATTCACATTTTAAAATTTCAGGCTCATCTACACTTCTCCTTATTCCATGCCAACCTAGCATCGGATTGTCTTCCTCAGGTTCTTTTTCTCCGCCTTTCATGTTTCTAAACTCATCTGTTCTTGCATCTAAAGACCTCACCCAAACCTCTTTTGGGTAAAAAACTTGAGCAACTTTTCCAACACCATCAACAATTATTTTTATTAGTTCTACTTGTTTCCCTTCCCTTACATATTCTATAGGATGCATACCAGCTTTTGTTAACATGTGCTCTAATCTTAGTAAACCAACTCCGTCTGCATGTTTTGCTCTTTCAGCAGTTCCTGGAAAAGCCAAATTAACCTTAACTTGAGTTCTGGTTTTTATTTCAACCATTTTTGCTTTTTCTTCTTTTATTTCAATTTCTCCAGGATAAATTTTTCCATTAGTTGCATCAACAGTAATTTTCATTCTATCTTTTAGAGTTTGTGTTGCTGTTTTTGTTGCAATTATACATGGGACTCCTAATTCTCTTGAAACTATTGCTGCATGAGAAGTAATTCCTCCCTCATCTGTAATAATTGCAGCAGATTTTTCCATTGCAACAACAAAATCAGGATTTGTCATTCTTGTTACAAGAATATCTCCTTTTTTAATTTTCCATATTTCTTTAGCATCTAGAATAACTTTTACAATACCAGTAGCAACTCCTGGTGATGCCCCGTATCCTTTTAATATAGGAGTGCCTTCCACTTTTTTTGTTTCTTTTTCTTCTAAAATGGTTACAGCTCTTGTTTGAACAACATAAATCTTTCCTCTTTCCATTGCCCATTCAATGTCTTCTGGAAAATTATAATGCTGTTCTATTTTCTTACAATAGGCAGCCAAAGCAACAATTTCATAATCAGTTAGAACTTGTGCTTCTACTTTATTTCTATTAACATTTCTCTCAACAGTTACACCATATATGTCTCTTACAATTTCAGTTACTTTTTTACCAATATGTTTTTCTACAATCTCTCCTGTATCTTTATCAACAATATATCTATCAGGCTCAATTTTTCCCTGAACAAGAGATTCTCCTAAACCCCAACAAGCCTCTATAACTATTTTTTTAGAACCTTTAACAGGGTTGGTTGGATCAACTGTAAAAGCAACTCCAGCCTTTTCAGAATTTACCATTCTCTGAACAATAACTCCAATAGAAGTATCTTGAGGTTGGTCATGTTTATACCTATAATAAATAACTCTTGGAGTATAAAGCGAAGCCCAACATTTTTTAACAGCTCCGATTAATCTTTTTTCACCTTTAACATTTAGAAAAGTTTCATATTGACCTGCAGAAGATGCTCCTTTTATGTCTTCCATTACTCCAGAACTTCTTACAGCAACAAATGGTGTATCCATAGGCTTTACAAAATCTAAGTCTACTGGAGGTCCTCCATAAAGCTTTTTATAAGCATCTATTATTTGGTCTCTCATTTTTTCAGGAACATCAGCTTCCATTATTAGTTTTTTAATTTTTTCTGAAGCATTGTTTAAGGAATTTACATCAGAATAATTAATTTCTTTAATTATCTCAAGTATTTTTTCTTTTAAATCATTAGATTTTAAGAATTCTTCATAAGCCTCGGCTGTTATAAAAAAAGGCTCAGGCACAGGAAATCCAGCTTTTATAAGTTCTGCCAAATTTGCTGCTTTCCCACCAACTAATTTAACATCATTTTTGTCTAGATTTTTTGGTTCCAAAACAAACGACATATGATATATATGTTCAAAAGCTCCTTAAATGTTTTTATTTTTATTTAAACATATATAGTGAATGAAACTTTTAGAGGTTGACTTACCTAAAAAAATTGAAATTGGAGCTAAAGCATTAGAAAAAATTGGAAATTTTTGTAAAGAAATTGGTTTAAAAAGTTCTGTTACTGTTTTTACTGGACCGAATGTTATGAAAATTGCAGGTGAAAGGGTTTTAGAAATTTTAGAAAGTTATGATTATAAAACTAATGTTAAAATTTTACCTAAAAAAATTGAAATGAAAAGCATAACAAACACAAACTCTGATTTTACTATTGGTGTTGGAGGCGGTAGATCAATTGATGCTGCAAAAATAGTTGCAAAAAGAAATAATGTACCTTTTATTTCTGTTCCAACAGCAATATCTCACGATGGAATAGCAAGCAATCGCGCAGTTGTAAATACTTACAGTGTTCCAGCTGTTATGCCTACTGGAATAGTTATTGACACAGATATTATAATTAATTCTCCTTATCGTTTAACAGCCTCAGGATGTGGAGATGTAATTGCAAAAATCACAGCAGTAGCAGACTGGGAACTTTCACATGAAAAAACTGGAGAATATATTTCAGAATACGCAGCAACTATAAATAAAACTTCAGCAGATTTGATAATTAAATCTGCAAGATCAATAAAAAATCTTGAAAAAAGAGGCATAAGAAATCTTATAGAAGCCCTAGTATTTTCTGGTATTTCAATGTCTATAGCAGGTTCAAGTAGACCTGCATCAGGTTCTGAGCATTTATTTTCTCATGCTTTAAAAAGATTGTATCCTGATAAAACAAGTCTTCATGGAGAAGATTGTGGTGTTGGAACTATTTTATGCTCTTATTTTCATGATATAGATTGGCAAAGAATTGTAAAAGCATTGAAAACAATTGAAGCTCCGACAAATAACGAAGAATTGAAAATACCTGAAAAAACATTAATAAAAGCTATTTCTGAAGCAAAAAATATAAGAAGGGATAGATATACAATCTTAAATTATAAGGATATTGACGAGGAAAAGGCAAAAAAAGCAGCAAAAGAGACTGGTGTAATAGAGTAGAAAGAAATTTAAATATACCCTAAATAATAAGATTTGTGAGTATATGGAAGAATGGAGAAAGTGGAAGCATATCACAAAACTTGATCCTGATAAAAGAATAAACAATGAAATTATAGAAGATATAATAGAAACCGGAACCGATGCCATAATGATATCAGGAACGCAGAACATTACTAAGGAAGGTGTTGCAAATCTTCTTGAATTATTAAAAGAGTATGATATACCCAAAGTTCTTGAACCTGCTTCTCCACATGGTTTAGTTTATAAAAATATTGATTGGTTGTTTGTTCCATCTGTATTTAACACATTTAACCCTCATTACATAAATGGTTTGCATAGAATATGGGTAAAAATGCATAAAGACAAGATAAACTGGAATATAGTTGTTCCTGAAGCTTATATAATTCTAAATCCCAAATGTGCAGCAGCAAAAGTTTCTAAAGCTTTTAAAATGACTCTTGAAGGAACTGTTGCAACAGCTGTTTGTGCTGAGAGATATTTTAACTTCCCAATAATCTATATTGAATATTCTGGAACATATGGAGATCCTAATATTGTTAAAGCTGTAAAAGAAAACTTAACAAATGCACATCTTTTATATGGTGGCGGAATAAACACAAAACAAAAAGCAGAAGAAATGTCTCAGTGGGCAACTATTGTTGTTGGAAATACAATATATGAGGACGGTACTCATTCTTTTATTGATACTGTGCGTGGTCGTTTGCTAAGAGAAATGTCAGATATACAAAGTAAACTTGGGAAACTTAAAAGACTTAGAAGAAAATCAAAAAATGAAAAACCTGTAGAGAAAACTGATAAGAAAACGATCAAACCTCAAATTAGGGTTCCTAAAATTAGTTATAAAAAAGAAAAATCACCAATAGAGCAAGACAAAAAAGCTGAGAAGAAAAGCTCCTAAAAGAGCAAGTACAAATCCTATTTTTACCATGTCTTTTATATGAATATAACCTGTGGAATATGCCACTGCATTTGGAGGAGTGCCAATAGGAACTAAGAAATCTAATGACACACTTATGCCTGCTAGTATTACTAGAATTCTTGTATCAATTCCAAGGGCTGTTGATAATGGTATTATTGCTGGTATAATAAAAGCTGCTGTTCCTGTGTTGCTACTGAACAGAGTCATGAAAATACAAAACAGTGATGTTAAAAACAAGATAACAAATAAAGGATTTCCTAATATCATGTTTTTCATGAATTCTGCTATAATAATATTCAAGCCACTTGCTTCTATGGCTGAACCTAAAGAAAGACCACCTCCTACTAAAATAAGTATGTCCCAATCAAATTTACCAAAATCATTTCTATTAAACATTTTAAAAGCATAAAACAAAACTATTGGAACCAAAGCTACCAAAGCTATAGAAATCTTGTGTAATTCTGATGTTAGCCATAGAAAAACTGTAATTGAAAAAATTGCTAAGGTTTTTAACTGATTTTTATTCAAAGAAATTTTTTTCTTTTTAACATGCAATTCTTTTACATCCGGTTTATACACTAAAAGCAAAGCAAACCAAGCAACAAATAAAAATAATATAGTAAAAGGAACAGAATGATACATCCAATCAAGAAAAGATACAGTTATGTTTTCATCAGCAAGAAATTTTACAGCCATTGCATTTGGTGTTGTTCCAACAATTGTACCTAAACCTCCTATTGTTGCTGCATAAGCAACCCCTAAAACAGCAGCCTTTGCATAAGATGATTTAAAAGGTTTTAATCCAGTATCTTTTAAAACAACTAATAATATAGGTATCATAACGGCTGAGGTTGCACTGTTGCTCATCCACATTGAAAGAAAGGCTGTTGCAAGCATCATTCCTAAAAGAAATCTTCTAGGGCTTGTTCCTATCTTCATTATAAAAAAATGGGCTATTATCTCGTCTAAGCCGTATTTTTGCAAAGAGTATGCTAAGGCAAATCCTCCCATTAGTAAAACAACAACAGGATCAAAAAAAGGAAAGAAAACATCTTTAACATTAAAATCAGCAAAAATAGCTAATGATAATGGTATTAACAGAGATGTTACGTATATTGGTATAACTTCTGTTAACCAAAGCATTCCTATTGTCACTGATATTGCAAGAACAAGATGAGCTTTATAAGGAATGTTTAAAGGTATTAAATAAACAGCTACTCCAAATAAAATAGACAACAAAAAGTAAACCACTGTTTTTTTCATAATAAAATATTAGAAAGTTGTATATATTATCTTCTTTTATAATCTTCCAACCATTTCAGGAAATTCTTTCTTTCTATCTTTCTCGTTTCCTTTTCAATTTCTTTTGGAGAAACAGCAGCATAATAATTTCTAGTTTCTGGTTTAATAGTATCAACCACAATTATTCTAGAGCTTCTCAGAATATCTTTTATTTCTTTCTCAGTTTCTCCTATAACCACTTTTGGTTTGATAGAAGCTAAAACCCTTGCAGCTGTTTTTGAAAATTTAAAGTTTTGTATCCAAATAGCTTTGTTAGCAATATCAAATTCTCTGTTAGCATTAACTATATCTTCTTTAGTGAAATTTGGAATCATTATTACAGGCAATAAATTTTCATTTTTTATGTCTCTTAATTCTTGCTCTATTTCTAATTTTTCCTCATAAGCCTTTCTAATGCTTTTTCCTTTGGCTAATTCAAATTTTAATTGTTTTATGAGAATGTTTCTTGATCTTATCTCTTTTTCTCTTAGAACTTCTTTTCTAGCTTCCTCAGTTTTTTTCAACTGTTCTTCTAGATATTCTTGTTTCTGAATTTCAAGTTTTCTAACTCTTGTCTCAAGTTTTTCTGTATATATTTTTAATATATCATACCTGTTCTTCTCTTCTCTTAATTTTTTCCTTAATTCTTCTGCTCTATCTTTCCAGTTAAATTCAACTTCTTTTAAAACAACCTTTTCTTTAACTTCCTTTTTCTTAGGTCTTACCTTTTCTATTGCTTCAGCAATGTTTTTTGCTTCTTTTCTTACGATCATCTCATTTACTCTATCACTATATTGTTTCAAACCTATAGCTTCTAAGTTTCTATCTATTGTGTTAAATTGAGAAGCATACAACTTGAAAGCAAAAAGAGTAGCTGCCAAAGCATCCCTCTCATGTTTATCTTTCATAGAAATGTTAACAATCCTCTCTTTTTCTTCAACTGTTAAATCATGATCTGGATGAAATATTTTAGCATTAAAAGAAGATGCTATCTTTTTTATTTTATTAGGAACTTTTTGCTTGTCTGTAGCAATTATTAAAGGTCTTCCAAAAACTGTTATTTGTTTAATTATGTTAGAGGTTGAAAAATGTTTTTTACTTTTTAAATACAATAGGTTCTTCTTAAGATCATGAATTGATAAGCCTGTTGTTGTTCCTATGTCTAAACCAACAAATAGAGGCTTTGGCATAAAAATAATTATAAGCTTAAAGTGAAATATTTATCTGTAATTCTTTTCTAAAACCTTCTTGATTTTCTTAGCTATTCCTTTTCCAATTCCCTTTACTTTTCTTAATTCGTCTTCTGTCGCATTGAAGATATTTTCTGGGGATTTGAAGTGTTTTAACAATGCTTTAGCTCTTACAACAGAAACATCTGGTAAACTCGATATCAAATATTCCTGCATTTCTTCTATTGTTTTAGGGACTTTTTTGTTTCTCAAAACAATTTCTCTTTTTTCTAGTAGCTGTTCTCTTCTAGCGATCCAGTAAACTATGCCAGCGGTATCAGCTATGTTTCTTGTCCAGATTATTGGAATCGACATGTCAACAGTTATTGCTGCCAAGGTTCCTCTAATTATATTGGGTTGTAGAATACCATACAAAGACTCTTCTCCCTCTATTATTAGAATAGGCTTTTCAAAATTATCCTTCATTGCTTTCAGTTGTTGAAAGAGCCTTTTGTCAGTTATGCTTTGAATAAAGTCATTCACAAGTTTTTTCTCTATACAAACCCTGTCAGAAACAACAAAATCTCCGTAAAGCAGCATCTTTTTTTGAATATCGCAATCATACTGTTTGAAATATTCTGTTATGCCGCTATTTACTTCTCTAGTATCAATGAAAATAAGAACCTTACTCATCAGTTATATTTAAATAATCTAAATTTTTAAAACTAATTATTGTCCAGAAGGAAGTTCAGACATCAGATTCAAGTCTTCGGACTTTGATTTCAGCGTGCCGTCTTGTACGGTTCTCAAAGAAGTCTGAACCTTGAACTGGGCATTTTTCTTATAGAAATTGATTTATACTATTAGTAAATTAATTATAAATTACAATAGTTTTAAAATTTAGAGAATCTCATTTTTAGTCTCAAAAAAATAAAATTTAAATAAAATATTTTTATTAAATAAGTTAAGCAAAAAACTTTGATTTTATGAAGAAAAAACAACGGGTTTTCTTTTGAATTTTAAATTCGAAAAATGAATTTACTTTTTAGTCTCATTTTTTATTAATTTTTCTTAGCATCTCGAAAGAATAAGACTAAGTCCAAGCTTTTTTTTCTTCTGAAATCTCATGAGATTCCTCTTTAATCTCATCTTCTGATGGGATTAAATAAAAACTTGTTCCATTTTTTTCTTCTTTTATGACGTGTCCCTTTTCTCGTAAAAACTTAAGTTTCCTAAAGAAGGTAGCTCTGGAACATATGTTTTTTTTCAAAACTTCTTCTTCCAAGAATTTTGTTTCTATCGGTCCTTTTTCTTTTATGAGACTGAGAATAAGAGAAGTATCGATTTTTTCCAAGGTGTGACTCAGTCTTTTCTTAGTTTCTTCGTCTTTAGTAGAGTGGATCTCAGTCTCTATTTCAAATCTAAGATTCCTAAGGATCCTTAATACTTTATTCTCATAAGATTGTAATTGTTGCTTAAAACCTTCTTGTAGCTCTATTTGCTTGCTTACTCCATCCTGTATTACTACTATATTGTCTTTGTAAGTGTCTATTTTCTTGTCCAAAGCTATGAAACATTGACCTACAGCTGTTGATAATTTATCAAACTTTTGGTTTAGTTCATCTGCAGAAGAGTCTGCTTTAAAGCTTTTCTTATCTAGAACAATTTTTTTACCTTCACCCTCTTTTTCATTTCCTCCAAATAATCTAGTGAAAATTCCGGGTTTATTTTGTTCTATTGTTTGTTTGATTTGTTTGGAGATTAATTGTTGTTGTTTGGCTAATTGAGCAGATATTAGTTGATCTATTTCTGGAGTGACCTGTTCTATTAATTTAGATGACTGAGAAGGGAGTGATTGTTCTATTGTTTGTTTGATTTGGTCTATTAACTTAGATGATTGAGACGTTAATTGTTCATATACTGATTGATCTATTTCCAGGGCAATTTTTTCTATTAATTTAGAGGATTGGGAAGGGAGTGATTGTTCTATTGTTTGCCTTATCTGCTTAGAAATTAATTCTTGTTGCTTGATAGTTTGTGCTGATAATTGAGCAGATATTAGTTGATCTATTTCTGGAGTGACCTGTTCTATTAATTTAGATGACTGAGAAGGGAGTGATTGTTCTATTGTTTGTTTGATTTGTTTGGAGATTAATTGTTGTTGTTTAGATGATTGATCAGACATTACTTTTGGGATGACTTGTTCTATTGCTTGTTTGATTTGCTCGGAAATTGCTTCTGATTGTTTGGTTGCTTGTTCTTCCATTAATTGTGTATATTGTTTTAAAATCGCATTTTTTACCTTTTTGACATATTCAGAAACAGCTTCTGATTGTTTGATTGATTGCTCAGATATTGTTTGTTCTATTTCTGGTGTGATTTGTTCTAATAACTTGGTTGATTGTGAGGGAACTGATTGTTCTATTGCTTCTCTGGCATGTTTAGAGACTAATTGTTCTATTTCAGGTATGATTTGTTCTATTAGTTCAGCTGACTGAGAAGGAACTGCTTTTTCTATTACTCGGATAACACGTTTAG
>JABAOH010057689.1_pt1 | contig 16068 bp, 17 predicted proteins | sample 7062181 | NCBI WGS metagenome assembly JABAOH01 (sample SAMN14538630, study PRJNA623070) | marine sediment metagenome | biome: marine biome [ENVO:00000428]; feature: marine pelagic biome [ENVO:01000023]; material: deep marine sediment [ENVO:00002113]; isolation source: pool of 5 deep marine...
CCGTCCTGCCAGCCCGCGCAGCGGACGTCGCGCGGCAGCCCCAGAATGTAGGCCCGAAGAGAGGAACGGACGCATGACCCCCGAGCGCGCACGCCGGATTCGTCGTACAGGAGGACCATGAGCACGGTCGTTCGAAACTACGTGGGAGGGGGGTGGCGGGACGCCTCGGCGGCCGACAGCCTCCCGGTCACGAACCCCGCGTCCGGTGAGGAGATCGGACGCGTCCCGCTCTCTTCGGCCGGTGACGTCGACGCGGCCGTCCAGGCGGCGAAGGCGGCGTTTCCGACGTGGAGGGGCACGCCCGCGCCCGAGCGGGCTCGCGTCCTCTTCCGGCTGAAGGCGCTGCTCGAGCAGCACAAGGAGTCGCTCGCCGTGCAGCTGACGCTCGAGCACGGCAAGATCCTGGCGGAGACACGCGGGGAGGTCCAGCGCGGCATCGAGAACGTCGAGCACGCCTGCGGCATCCCCACCCTCATGATGGGCGACACGCTGGAGGAGATCTCGCGGGGCATCGACTGCGCGTCCTGGCGGCAGCCGCTCGGCGTCTTCGGGGTCATCACGCCGTACAACTTCCCCGTCATGATCCCGCTCTGGTTCTGGCCCTACGCGGTCGCGACCGGCAACACGGTCGTGCTCAAGCCGAGCGAGCAGGATCCGCTGACCCATCAGAGGATCGTCGAGCTCGCCGAGGAGGCGGGCCTGCCGCACGGCGTGCTCAACGTCGTGCACGGCGGCCGCGAGGCGGTCGAGGCGGTGTGCGACCACCCCGACATCGTGGGCGTCTCCTTCGTCGGCTCGAGCCGGGTCGCAGAGATCGTCTACAGGCGGTCGGCCGCGGCGGGCAAGCGTGTGCAGACGCTGGGGGGCGCCAAGAACTACCTCATCGTCCTTCCCGATGCCGACATGGACGCCACCCTGGACGCGTGCGCGGGCTCGATCTTCGGCTCGTCCGGCCAGCGCTGCCTGGCCGGGAGCATCGTCGTGGGGGTCGGCGACGCGCACGCCGAGATCCGCGACCGACTCCTCGACCACGCCACCTCCATCCGGATGGGTGACGGGCTCGAGCCGACGACCGACATGGGTCCGGTCATCTCGGCCGCCCACCGCGACCGGGTGCGCTCGTTCATCGACCAGGGCGTGGCGGACGGGGCCAGGCTGGCCCTCGACGGGCGCGGCAGGACGGTCGAGGGGCTGGAGGGCGGGTACTGGGTCGGCCCCACGATCTTCGAGGACGTGGCCCCCGACGCGGCGATCGGCGCCGAGGAGATCTTCGGACCCGTCGCGGGCATCAATCGGGCGAGCACCGTCGAGGACGCGATCTCGATGATGCACGCGAGCCGCTACGGAAACGCCTGCTCGATCTTCACGACGAGCGGACGCGCGGCCCGGGAGTTCCGCTACCAGGCCGGGATCAGCATGATCGGCGTCAACATCGGCGTCGCCGCGCCGATGGCGTTCTTCCCCTTCGGCGGCTCGAGGCAGTCCTTCTTCGGCGACCTCAAGGCCGCGGGCCGCGACGCCGTCTCCTTCTTCACGGATCAGCGCGTCGTCATCTCGCGCTGGTCCACCGCACCTCCCGACCCCCACCGGATCACGGAGTCATGACCGCACCGACGCTGACCAAGGGCACGACGAGCGCCGAGACCATCCACGGCCAGAGGGAGTTCCTCCTGCCCTCGATGCTCCACCTCTACGGGAAGCCGCTCGTCCTGGCGGAGGGCGAGGGCGTCCGCGTCCGCGACCCCGAGGGCCGCGAGTACCTCGATCTGTTCAGCGGCATCCTCACCACCTCGGTCGGGCACTGCAATCCACGCGTCGTGCAGGCCACCTACGAGCAGATGCGCACGCTCGGGCACGTGTCGACGCTGTACGCGACCGAGGTGCACGTGGAGGCGGCGCGGAAGATCGCCGACATCGCCCCGGGGTCGCTGAAGCGCACGTTCTTCACGAACTCGGGCACCGAAGCGATCGAGACGGCGCTCATGATGGCGTGCCTGGCGACCGGGCGCAGCGAGATCATCGCGCTGCGCGTCGGCTACCACGGCCGCTCCTTCATGGCGACGAGCGTGACCGCGCACTCCGGCTGGCGACCGCTCGCGACGCCGGTCGCGGGCATCAAGCACGCCAAGGCGCCCAACACGTACCGCTGCCCCTTCCGGCAGCCGTGCGACGAGGGCTGCGTGGACAAGTTCGTGGACGATCTCGAGGAGGTCATCGTCACGACGACGAACGGGCGCCCGGCGGCGTTCATCGCCGAGACGATCCAGGGCGTGGCGGGCTACGTCGTGCCGCCGCCGGGCTACTTCCAGAAGGCCGCCGAGGTCATCCGTCACTACGGCGGCCTCCTGATCATCGACGAGGTGCAGGCCGGCTTCGGGCGCACCGGCACGCACTGGTTCGGGATCCAGCACTGGGGCGTCGAGCCCGACATCATGGTGATGGCGAAGGGGATCGCGAACGGCGCCCCGGTCGGGGCGACGATCACGACCGACGAGATCGCCGACGCGTGGAAGGGCAAGACGATCTCCACCTTCGGCGGCAACCCGATCTCGATGGCGGCGCTGTGCGCGACGCAGGACGAGCTGCGCGACCACGACGCGCCCCACAACGCGCAGGAGCGCGGCGACCAGCTCCGCTCCGCGCTGGTCGAGATGCAGAGGCGACACCCGTGGATGGGCGACGTGCGCGGGATGGGGCTGATGCAGGCGATCGAGATCGTGAAGGATCCCGAGACCAAGGAGCCGGACATGGCCCGCACGTCCGCGCTCATGGAGGCGACCCGCGAGGAGGGCGTGCTCGTCGGCCAGGGCGGCCTGCACGGCACCGTGATCCGTCTCGGCCCGTCCCTGCTGATCACGGAGGACGAGATCGCCGAGGGGGTCGAGAAGCTGCGGCGGGCGGCGGATCGGGTCGGCGACTGAGCCCGTCGGGCGCCATGAACCCCTTGGGACTCCCGCTCGAGGCCTGGCTCCTCCTGCTCGGCCTCGGGCTCGAGATCGCCTTCCTTCGCGCGCGCCGCCGTGACCGGGAGGGCCGGGGCCGGTGACCTCCGCCACGATTCTCGGCGTCGTCGTCGCCTACCTTCTGATCCTCCTGGCGATCGGCTTCTGGGGCGGCCGCGAGTCCGGCGACCTCAAGGGGTACTACGTCGCCGGCAAGAAGCTCCCCGCGTGGGTGATCGCCTTCAGCTCGAACGCGACGGGCGAGAGCGCCTGGCTCCTCCTCGGGCTCACGGGGATGGGGTACGCGATCGGAGTGCACGCCTTCTGGATCATCATGGGCGAGGTGCTCGGGGTGGCGTGCGCGTGGATCTGGGTGGCGCGCCCCTTCAAGGAGTACACGGACCGCTACGACGCGATCACGGTCCCCGACTACCTCACCGAGCGCTTCCGGGACACGTCGGGCGTCTTCCGGTGGCTCTCGGCNNTTGGCTCTCGGCCCTGATCATCCTGAGCATGGTCATGGCCTACACGGCGGCGCAGCTCACCGCCTCGGGCAAGGCCTTCGACTCCTTCCTGGGCACGGGCTACACGGCCGGCGTGTGGATCGGGCTGGGGATCGTCCTCTTCTACACCACCGTGGGCGGCTTCAAGGCGGTCGCGTACTCCGACTTCCTCCAGGGCGTGCTGATGCTGGGCTGCCTGCTGACGCTGCCCGTCGTCGGGATCGCCCAGGCGGGGGGATGGGGCGAGATGCTCGCCGTCCTGCGTGCCGCCGACCCCTCGCTGCTGGAGCCGATGGGGCGATACGGGCTGACGCTGGCCGGGGTGCTCAGCGCGGCCGGCTCGGTGGCGATCGGGCTCGCCTTCCTGGGATCGCCGCAGCTCCTCACCCGCTTCATGGCGGCCCGGGACCAGAAGCAGATCGTGGACGGGGGGCTGTGGGCCGTGCTGTGCGTGATCGGCTTCGACGTCGGCGCGGTCTTCGGAGGGATGGCGGGCCGCACGCTCTTCCCGGGCCTGGCCGATCCGGAGACGATCCTGCCCGAGATGAGCGCGGCCCTCTTCCCCGCCTTCTTCACGGGGATCTTCCTGGTCGTGGTGCTCGCGGCGATCATGTCGACCGTCGACTCGCTCCTGATCCTCGCGTCCTCCGTGGTGGTGCGCGACGTCGTCCAGAAGGCGCTCGGCTGGAACGCGTCGGAGCGCACGCTGTCGCGGCTGGGNNGTCGCGGCTGGGCAAGGCGGTGACGGTGGTCATCGGCGGGGCCGGGCTCGTGGTCGCCCTCCTGGAGGTGCGCGTCATCTTCGACTTCGTGCTCTTCGCCTGGTCGGGGATCGCGTGCGCGTTCACGCCGGTCGTGCTGTGCTCGCTCTTCTGGAAGCGGACGACGCGTGCGGGAGCCGTGGCGGGCATGGTCGGTGGATTCGCCGTCACGGTGATCTGGGTGGAGGCCTTCAAGGCGGGGTTCTACGACCTCTACGAGATGATCCCGGGCTTCGTCGCCGGTCTGGCGTGCTGTGTCGTGGTGAGCCTGATGACGGCGCCCGATCCGGACGCGGTCGCCGAGGCGGAGGCGATCCGCCGGACGGTGGGACCGGTCTTCTGACCGAGCGCGGCCGCCGGCTCGCGCGCGGTGGGCCGAGTCCGCCGAGCGCCACCGGCTTCCCCGTGACCGGCCCGGGCCGGTCACGTCTTTTCCCGGATCGGCTCCCGACGTAAATCAGTCGCACGAGTCACCGAGGCCGGGGTGCCGACGCGTCCTCCGGCCGACGCCGCACGGTCAAAAGGGGGGCGCCATGAGCGAGATCAGCAGGAAGGACTTCCTCGGCCTCGGGACGCTGGCCACCGCGGGTCTGGCGGCGGGGTGCGCCCCGGGCGCCCCGTCGGCGAGCGTGGCGCCCGATCTCGTGGTCGTGAACGGGAACGTGCTCACGCAGGACGATGCCAGCCCTCGCGCGGAGGCCTTCGCGATCAAGGACGAGCGGTTCGTCGCGGTGGGCTCCGACGCCGACGTCCGCAACCTCGCCGGCCCCGACACGCCGGTGATCGACGCGGCCGGCGCCACGATCGTTCCGGGCTTCATCGACGCGCACTCGCACCCCTCGGGAGCCGGCCTCAACGAGCTCAGGAACGTCAACACCAACCTGGGCAGCATCGCCCGCATCCAGGACGCGCTCCGCGAGCGCGCGCGCACGACGCCGCCCGGTGAGTGGATCGTCGGCTTCATGTACGACGACACCAAGCAGGAGGAGGGCCGTCCGCTCAGCCGCGTGGACCTCGACGGGGTGAGCACGGACCACCCGATCGTGGTGGGCCACCGCGGCGGCCACACCGGGGCGGCCACACCGGGGTCTACAACTCCAAGGCGTTCGAGCTGGCCGGCGTCACGGCCGACACGCCGGATCCGTTCGGCGGTCACTTCTACCGGGAGGACGGGGAGCTCACCGGCAAGGTCGCCGAGCGCGCGCGGGCCGTCTTCGACGTGCCCAGCGGGTCCACGCGCGAGGAGCGCGCCGAGGGCGTCGCGGTCATCTGCAGGAAGATGAACGAGTCCGGCCTGACCTCGGTGCACCAGGCCGGGACGGGGCCCGCCGACTTCACCGCGTACCAGGACGCGCGCGAGGCGGGCGAGCTGAGCCTGCGCATGAACCTCTTCGCGCGGGGCGGTTCGTTCCCCGCGCTCAACTCCGGTGGCGTGCGGACGGGCTTCGGCGACGAGTGGCTCCGCGTCGGCCCCGTGAAGTACTCCGCGGACGGCTCGGCCTCGGAGCGCACGATGGCGATGAGCACGCCGTACGCCGGGCGGCCCGACGACTACGGCATCCTGACGATGACCCAGGAGCAGGTGCACGAGGTGGTCGAGGAGGCCCACCGCGCCGGCTGGCAGATCGCGATCCACGCCAACGGCGACGTGACGATCGACATGGTGCTCAACGCCTACGAGCGGGCCCAGCGCGAGTGGCCGCGGCGCGACACCCGGCACCGGCTCGAGCACTGCTCGCTGGTGAACCCGGATCTCCTGCGGCGGATCGCCGACGGAGGCTACGTCCCCGCGCCCTTCTACACCTACGCGCACTACCACGGCGAGAAGTGGATCGAGTACGGCGAGGAGAAGATGGAGTGGATGTTCGCCCACAGGTCCTTCCTCGACCACGGGATCGTCGTGGCGCCCGCCTCCGACCACAGCCCCGGACCCTACGAGCCCCTGATGGCGCTCCAGTCCATGGTGACGCGAAAGGATTTCGCGGGCCGCGTGTGGGGTCCGAGCCAGAGGGTCTCGCTCGACCAGGCGCTGAAGATCTGCACCGTGCACGGGGCGTACGCCTCGCACGAGGAGGCGGTGAAGGGCTCGATCGCAGCCGGCAAGCTCGGGGACTTCGTGATGCTCGCCGAGAGCCCCTACGACGTCGATCCCGACCGGATCAAGGAGATCCAGGTCGTGCGGACGGTCGTCGGAGGGCGGACCGTGTACGAGGCGTGACCCCGGCAGCCGAAGGCGCGGCGTGACCGGCTCGAGCGGAGCACACGGCGGGGTGCGCGTGCCCGGTGCGGCCGCCCGGGCTCCCTGAGCTCCGGACCGTGCGCCGCCTGCGCTACTCCGTGGCCGCGAGCCTCGACGGCTTCATCGCCGACGAGGACGGGGGTTTCGACTGGATCCCGGACGACGACGCGATCGACTTCGGGGCCTACCTCTCGAAGGTCGACACGCTGGTCATGGGTCGGGGCACCTACGAGGTGAGCCTCTCGACCCAGGGCACCGCCGGGTTGCCGGGCCTGAAGTCCTACGTGGTGTCGACCACCCTCGACCCGGCGGACCACCCCGACGTCACGGTGGTGAGCGAGGACCCGGAGGGCTTCGTGGCCGAGCTCAAGGAGAGGCCGGGCAAGGACATCTGGCTCTTCGGAGGTGGCGTGCTCTTTCGGAGCCTCCACGCGGCCGGGCTCGTCGATCGGATCGAGGTGGCCGTCGTGCCGGTCGTGCTCGGGACCGGCATTGCCCTGCACCCCGGTCCGGCCCCCCGGGTGCCCATCGAGCTCCACTCCTGCGAGCCGTTCCCGTCCGGGATCGTCCTCCTCAAGTACGACGTCAGGAGCCCCTGACGGGTCGCTTCTGCTCGAGCCACTCGCCGGGCGTGCGGGTGCGTCGCCGTTCCCGGGGGTGGAGCCTGAACCAGCGGGCGACGAGGAGGATCTCGGCCGCATCCTGCGGGTCCAGACCGCGTGGGCCCGCGTCCGTCTCGCCGTAGACGGCCTCGATGACGTCGGCGACCTCGGCACGGGCGCGCCGGCTCTTGGGGTGCGGGAGCTCGCGGCGGATGCGGCCCTTGCGAATCAGGTAGATGCGGTCGTCGCCTCCGAAGCCCGGCACCCGGTAGACGAACGACAGGTTCTCGACGCGTCCGCGGAAGGCCACGAGCTGGTCGCGGAAGCCGCGGAGACGCTCGAGGCGGTCCCGCAGGATCGCGGCATACTCGAATTCCATCCGGCCCGCCGCGGCGCCCATCCTGCGCTCGAGATCGGCCAGCGGGGCGTCGGCCCGGCCCTCCAGGAACCGGCGCGCGAGCTGGACCGCCGCCNNCTCGAGCTGGTCGCCGAAGAACACCGGCGTGGCGCCGGGGCAGTCCCGCAAGCCGAGCACGTGGCCCAGCTCACGGACCGTGCGGGCCACGGCCTTCACGCGGGGGAAGGGACCGTAGTAGGTGGCTCCATCCTCCGCGACCCGTGTGACCGGGACGATGCGGGGCGCCGGCTCGGACGTGATCTTCACGAATCCGTAGATGCGCCTGCGCCGGTGCTGGACGTTGTACCGGGGCTGCCACCGCTGGATGAGCTTCATCTCGCGGATCAGCGCGTAGAACTCGTTCGGGATGTAGTCCCACTCGATCCGTGAGGTCTCACGGATGAGCTCCCAGGCCTTCTCGCCCCGGGGCGCCCGGAAGTAGGAGAGGATCCGCGAGCGCACGCGCACGGACTTGCCCACGTACAGTAGCTCGTCTGCGGGCCCGAACATCCGGTAGACGCCCGGGCGGTTCTCGGCGCGCGCGCGAACGTGCTCGCGCAGGGTCGGGTTGGCGTGCACCGGCGGATCGGGGTGAGGGCGGTGGGGACGGGCGGACGGGCCGGTGGCCGGCGTGCGGCACCGCCAGGCCGGACTGGCGCTTTCGTGGTTTCTTCGGGAAGATATAGGCGGGCCGCGGCCTCCGCCAAACGGCCCGTCGAAGCATTCGATGCCCCACACCGGGACGTAGACTCCAGCCATGACGACCCCAGTGGGTGGGAAGCTCGTTCGCGATCCGCTGTGGAACTCGATCCCGCTCGACGCCACGGCGGTGCGGATCGTGGACACGGCCGAGTTCCAGCGCCTGCGCTACATCCGACAGCTCGGTCACGCCCACCTGGTCTACCCGGGGGCCACGCACACGCGCTTCGATCACGCGCTCGGAGTCTATCACCTGACCACGACGGCCCTGCGCCATCTGCGCGAGCGGGGCGGTGTGCCGCCGGAGGCCTGGGAGGGCGAGGAGCTCGTGCCCTACGCCGCGCTCCTCCACGACATCGGGCACTACGCGTACTCGCACGCCCTCGAGGAGCTCGAGTCCGAGCACGTTCCGGCGCATCACGAGGAGGTCAGCCGCCGGTTCTTCGCGTCGCCCTCGCTGCGCGACGCCCTCGCGCCGCTCGGGCTGACCGCCCCGGACCGGATCCACGAGCTGATCCGGGGAGACGGCGACATTCCCCTGCGGGGCCTCGTGAGCGGAAGCCTGGATCTGGACAAGATGGAGTACCTCAAGCGCGATGCCCGCTTCTGCGGCGTCCCGTACGGGGAGGTCGACGTCTCGCGGCTCCTGCAGGGGCTTCAGCTCCTCCAGGATCCGGAGACCGGGCTGTACGAGGTCGGCGTGCACGAGAAGGCCGTCGCCGCGCTCGAGTCGCTGCTCTTCGCCAAGTACCAGATGTTCCGCAACGTCTACTGGCATCACGCGGTGCGGGCGGCGACGGCGCTGTACAAGCGGATCGTCGAGGAGGCGGTGCGAGCCGGCCTCGTCGATCCCGAGGAGCTCGTGGGGCCGACGGACGAGGAGCTGCTCTACGAGATCGGCCGCCGGGTGCGAGAGGACGACGGCGAGGTCGCGGACCGCATCGGCTCGCGCTGGCTCCCGGCTCTGCGCCATCGCAGGCTCCCCAAGCGCGCCCTCGAGCTGACCGCGGCGGACCTCGCGGGACGGCAGGTCGAGGACTGGGCGGTCGGTGACTCGCCCTGGAAGCGGGCGGTGGAGGACGACCTGGCCTCGGAGCTCGGCCTCGAGTCGGGCGAGGTGATCATCGATTTCCCCGCGAAGGCCGCCATGTTCCAGCTCGACGTGCTCGTGGAGAGGCGGGACGGGCTCGTGCAGCGCCTGGGCATGGAGGGCGCCGAGGGCATCCTGGATCTGCCGAAGGTCGCCCACGAGCTCTACACGACGTCGCGCGTCCTCCGCGTGTTCACGCTCGAGCGCCGGGAGGTCTCGGCCGAGCAGGTGCTCGGGCGCATCACCCGCCCGGTGCGGAGCGGCTAGCTCCGGGCGTCGAAGTGGACGATGGCGGCGGTGACGTTGTCGTACCCGCCGGCCTCGTTCGCGGCGTCGACCAGCGCTCGGATCGAAGCCTCGTCCGCGTCCCCGGCGCCGTCGCCCGGCAGGTGCTCCGAGAGGATCCTCACGAGCTCGGTGTCCTCGACCATGCCCGCGAGCCCGTCCGTGCAGAGGAGGTACGCGTCGCCCGCGTTCACCCGGCCGTCCAGGATGTGGGGGGTCGGGGGCGTATCCAGGCCGACGCACTGGGTCAGGAGGTGGCCGAACGGGTGCCGCCGAGCCTGTTCGGGAGTGAGCTGGTCCGCGTCGAGCCGTTCCTGGACCCACGTGTCGTCACGGGTCAGCTGGGTCAACGTGCCCCCGCGGAACAGGTAGGCCCGCGAGTCTCCGACGTGGCCGAGGACATAGGTGGCGGCATCCGGGTCCACGACGATCGCGGTGAGCGTCGTGCCCATCCCCAACAGATCGGGGCTCTCCAGGCCCTGGGCTCGGATGCCCTCGTGCGCCTGGACGATCGACTGCTCCATCGCGGACCGCATGTACCCCGTCCGGTCGCTCCCGGCGTAGCCTCCCTCGACGGCCCCGGCGAGCACCGCGGCCGCGGTCTCCGCGGCGATCTGGCTCGCCACGTGCCCGCCCGGGTGTCCGCCCATGCCGTCGGCGACGACCGCGACGCCGAGGTGGGGCAGCAGGCAGAGGCTGTCCTCGTTGCGCGCTCGGGTGCGCCCGATATCGCTGGCGCCGACGACCGAAAGGGAGCTCGACACGGGAAAGGCTCAGGGCCTCTTGCGCAGGAGGTGAGGGCGACGCCGGGAATCCGGCAAAGGTAGAGAGAGCCGAGCGCGGCCTGCAACTCGGGCCGGATCGGCCGGGCTCGCGGCGGCGGACACGAGGAACCGCGAAGTCGTTGCGGGTTACCACCAAACCGGAAGACGGGGTCGTTCGGCGAGCGCAATCCAGGACCGAAAGGCGGTGCCCGGCCCGAGCGGGCCGCAGCCGCACGGGCTCGATCACGGAAGGCTACGGCCGGCGCCCGCTTGACATTTCTCTACACAGCTGCCACCCTGAATGGCTTAGGATTTCCCGGACTCCTACGCACTGTCCGCCCACGGCCTCGACGCGCCTCACGCGACGCGGACCGGCCGGGGCCTCGAAGGAGAACATAGATGGCCGCTGCTTCGACCACGAAGCGTCGGAAGCGTCGCGGGAAGGGCAACATCCTTTCCGGATTCGACGCCAGCGTCGAGGAGCAGAGCGCTCTCGATCAGTACCTCCGCGACGTGAGTCGCCACGAGCTCATCACGCCGGAGCGCGAGAAGGAGCTCGGCGCTCGCGCCCAGAAGGGTGACCAGGAGGCGATCCAGGAGCTGGCTCGTGCGAACCTGCGCTTCGTCATCAGCGTCGCGAAGAAGTACCAGAACCGCGGCGTTTCCCTCACGGACCTGATCCAGGAGGGCAACGTCGGGCTCGTCACGGCCGCGCGGAAGTTCGATCCGGAGCAGGGCGTCAAGTTCATCAGCTACGCGGTGTGGTGGATCCGCCAGGCGATCCTGGCTTCGCTCGCGAACCACGGACGTGCGGTCCGCGTGCCGCTGAACCGCGCGAGCGACCTCGCGCGCATCTTCCGGGAGAAGGAGCGCCTCAAGCAGGAGAAGGGGCGGGAGCCGACGACGGAGGAGCTCGCGGAGGCGACGAGCCTGACCCCGGAGCTCGTGGAGTCGCTTCAGACGCTGAACGCGGCCGAGATCCGGCTCGACGCGCCGATCGGCGACTCCGAGGACTCCCAGCTCGTGGAGCGCTTCATCACCGAAGAGGCCGCCGAGCCGGAGGTCGAGGTGGAGGGTCGCCTCCTGACCGAGACGATCACGGACGCGCTGTCGACGCTCGAGGCGCGTGACGCGAAGGTGCTTCGCCTCTACTTCGGCCTCGAGGGAGAGCGCGAGCACACCCTGGAGGAGATCGGAAACATGCTGGGGGTGACGCGGGAGCGGATCCGTCAGCTTCGGGACCGGGCGCTGCGACGGCTGCGCGAGGGTGAGAAGGGCAACGCGCTGGAGTCCTTCGCGGCGTGACCGAGCGGACCTGAATCCGATCGACGCGGGTCGCACCGGCGTCGCCGAGCCCCCCGCCGCAGCGCAAGCTGCGGCGGGGGGCTTCCGTTTGCCGGTCGGGCGCGTCCGGCCCCCAGACCGGTCGACGGCGGCCCGCGGGCCTCGACGCGCTGAGGAGTCGCGTTGACGTCGTCCCCTGAGCGCTCCCGGGATTCCGCACCCGAGGGCGTGCGGGGTACGGTCTACGGCTCGGCCGGCGGGGTGTACGACGTGCGTCTCGACGACGGCCATAGGGTGGAGGCGAGGCTGCGCGGCCGCGTCAAGAAGGCGGCCCGCGCAGGAAGCCGCGTCGTCGTGGGGGACCGCGTGTCGGTCTCGCGGACCGATGACGCGTGGACCATCGAATCGGTTGCGGATCGAGTCACCGAGCTCGCGCGTCGGGGGCGCGCGGGACGCGCGCCGAAGGTCCTCGCGGCGAATCTGGACCGCGTGTTCGCCGTGGTCGCGCTCCGATCTCCGCCGGCGAGCACGGAGCTGATCGACCGCCTGCTCGTGCTCATCGAGTCGAGCGGCATGCATCCGATCCTGGTCCTCAACAAGCTGGACCTTCCAGGCGGGGGCGAGGCCGCGGTCGCGCTCGGGGCTTTGTACGAGTCGGCGGGCTATCAGGTGATCGCGACGAGCGCCGCCACCGGCGAGGGCTTGGAGGGCCTGCGCGACCTGGTCCGCCTCGGGTCGTCGGCCTTCATCGGACCGTCGGGCGTCGGCAAGTCCTCGCTGCTCAACGCGCTGGAACCGGATCTCGACCTGCGCACGAGCGAGCTGTCACGAAAGACCGGAACCGGAAGGCACACGACGGTCGGCTCCCGTCTGATCCCCCTCGAGTGCGGGGGCGTGGTGGCCGACACGCCGGGATTCGGGGACGTGGGCCTGTGGTCCGTGCCGGCGGAGGAGATCGCGGCGTGCTTCCCCGAGCTCCGCGGCCCCGCCGGGGAGTGTCGCTTCCGGGGCTGCAGCCACCTGCACGAGCCGGGCTGCGGCGTGCGCGCGGCCCTCGGGCGGGGAGAGATCTCCGAGTCGCGCTACGAGAGCTACCGGACGCTGTGCGCCGAGGCGGAGCCGGGCTAGGCCGGTGAGGCGAAGCGGCTGGGCCGCCGGGGCGGCTGCCGCCGACGCGTTCCGGCCCCGGGCTACGCCCCGGATCCCTCGCCCGCCCGTCGCGGATCCGACGAGCGCAGTGGGGTGACACGGGGGGCTCCGGTGCGGGAATCGAGTTGAACGGAGACGGGCCATCCGTACACGCGCGCGAGCGTCTCCTCGTGCATGACGTCCGAGGGGCGGCCTTCGGCCGCGACCTCGCCGCCGGCGAGAAGGAGGATCCGATCCGCGAACTGGGCGGCCCGGTCGAGGCTGTGGGTGATCAGGAGGACGGTCATGCCCCGATCGGCCGAACCGCGCAGGAGCTCGAGAATCGCCATCTGGTGACGGACGTCCAGGCTCGCCGTGGGCTCGTCGAGCACGAGCGCGCGCGGCTCCTGCGCGAGCGCGCGGGCGATGCGGGCCCTCTGGAGCTCGCCGCCGGACAGCGTGGTGACGTCGCGGTCGCGAAGCTCGGTGAGGTCACAGACCTGCACGGCTCGCTCGATCGCAGCGCGGTCGCGGGCTCCCAGGGACGCCAGAGGGCCGAGGTGCGGATAGCGGCCCATCCCGACGAGCTCGGCGGTCGTGAGCGGAAAGGCGACCGATTCGCCCTGGGCGACCGCACCCACCGCGCGCGCGAGGGCCTTGCGGTCCCAGCGGGTCAGCGGCTTCCCGTCGATCAGCGCTTCGCCGCGGGCGGCAGGCGTGAGGCCGAGGAGGGCGCGCATCAGCGTCGACTTGCCCGAGCCGTTCGGTCCGAGCACGGCGTAGAAGGCTCCGCTCGCCACCGTCATCGTGACCCCGGACAGCGCCGCCCGCGCGGCGCCCGGATAGCGCACGACGAGGTCCCTCGTGTCGAGCCTCACGGGGCGGTCACGCTCCGCCGCAGGAGGACGAGGAAGAACGGCACGCCCACGAAGGCCGTGATCACCCCGATCGGGATCTCCGAGGGGGCGAGCGCGAGCCGTGCCAGGAGGTCGGCGAGCGTCAGGAACGCCGCGCCGGCGATGAAGGAGAGCGGGAGCAGCGTGCGGTGGTCCGAGCCGGCGACGAGCCGGATGGCGTGGGGCACGACGAGCCCCACGAACCCGATCACGCCGACGACGGCGACGCCCGAGGCGGTGATGAGCGCGGCGACCGCCAGGGCGAGCCGCTTCACCCCCTCGACGTCGGCGCCCAGGTAGTGTGCGGTCTCCTCGCCGATCGCCATGAGGTCGAGGGGCCGGCCCATCGTCAGGAGCAAGAGTGCCGCCGGGAGCGTGTAGGCGGCGGTCAGCACGACGCTGGCCCAGTCCGCGCCCGCCAGGCTTCCCATGATCCACAGGACCGCGCTCTGGACGGTGCGTGCCGGGGAGACGGAGAGCACGAAGGCGACGCAGGCCGAGAAGAAGGCCGCCACCACGACGCCGGCCAGGAGGAGGACGCGGACGTCCATCGCGCGACCGGTCGCGGTCGCCACCCGAAAGACGAGCGCGATCGCGAGGAGGGCGCCGGCGAAGGCCGCGAGCGGAAGCACCCAGGAACCCTCCGCGGCCAGGCCGAGAGCCAGGACGAGCACCGCCCCCACGGAGGCGCCTCCCGAGATCCCCAGGATGTACGGCTCGGCCAGCGGGTTGCGCAGCAGCGCCTGGAAGGTGGCGCCGGCGATCGAGAGGCCCCCTCCCACCAGCACCGCGAGCAGGACGCGGGGGAGGCGGAGCCGGACCACGATGTCCGCCGTTGCCGGGTCCCCCCCGCCCGCGAGCGCAGCCAGCACGTCCCCGGTGGAGAGGGCAACGGTGCCGAAGCGGACGCCGAGCACGACGGACGCTGCCAGGAGGGCCGTGAGCGCCGCCCCGAGCGCCCAGCGGCTCACCGCAGTGGACGTCCGTGCATCAGCTCGGCGACCTCGCGAGCGGCCGCCACGACCCCCGGACCCGGGATCTCCAGGGCGTCCCCGATCGCGACCACCCTCGCGCCGGGCGTGAGACCGACGTCGAAGTCTCCCGGGGAGGAGACGAGCACCACGTCCACGTCACGGGTGCGCAGCTCCTCCGGGCTCACCGCGGCGTACAGCGTGCCCAGGTCGGAGAAGACGTTGTCGCCGCCGATGACGGACAGGACCTCGTCGATGTAGGTGCCGGGCCCGGCGACCCACGGTGGGGAACCGCCGAGCACGTACGCCACGCGCAGCCGGGAGAGGGCCGCCGCGGCCCGCTCGGTCTCCTCGAGCCCGCGACGGAGGGCGCGCTGGAGGGAATCGGCCGCCTGCGCGCGGCCGGTCGCGAGGCCGAGGACCCGGATCGTCTCGAAGATGTCGGCGAGCCGGTCGGGGCGGACGGTGAGCTGGGGAATGCCCAACGCGTCCAGACGCTGGCCGGTGCGGGGGTCCTGCTGGCCGGCGAAGCGCACGACGAGATCGGGCCGCAGCGACACGATGGCCTCGAGGCTGGGCTCGAGGCCCCCTCCGACCGAGGGGAGCGCGCCGGCCCACCCCCCGGCGTCGTAGTCGGTGCGGCCCACGAGGGCCTCGGCGGCGCCGATCGCTTCCAGGGTCTCCGTCGCGGAGGGCACCAGGGAGACGATGCGACGGGCGGGCCCGTGCGGGACGAGACGGCGTCCGGCCGCGTCCACGACGGAGGCCGAGTCGAGGGCGGCCGACGAGGCCCCGCCTCCGAGCTCGCCGTGGCCGCAGGCCGCCGGGAGCACGGACGCCCCGAGCGCCAGCCACGCGAGTGCGGCGGGCGGGGGCCGCCTCTTCATCAGCCGCCCGGATTGGAGCCCGATCCGCACGCGCCCTGGAAGGTGCGAACCCAGGCGCCGTCCCTCCGCCCCAAGCCTGCGAACCAGCGTCGATTCGATCCGAAGACGTCCAGGAGGATCTCCTCCGAGCCGTCGCCGTCCCAGTCGAGATGGTCGAAGTAGCGGGGCGCACCCTTCCCTTCGGTGTCGACGGCCCGGTACCAGGTGAAGACCTCGGCGTGCTCGCCGCCGGCCCGCTCGCCGACGACGAAGAGCGCGTAGGCTCCCTGGCCCGGTGGCGCCAAGGCGAGCGTGTCCTGCACCATGAAGGTGGCCGCGACATAGGGGCCCTCGGAGCCCGGCAAGTCGAAGGCCCGGATGTCCTTGCGCGCGTCGAGGACGCCCTGGCGCGGCCAGGTCGCACCGTACTCCGGGATCGCCTGCTGGGCGATCGCGAGGCTCGCGACCCGCTGGTCGTACACGTGGTCCAGCGGTTGATAGTCGCCGTAGTCGCGATCCGCCGCATCCGCCGCCGGAAGGGCGAGGAGGCGCTCCGCGGTGGCGGCTCCGGGGACGACCTCGACGATGCCCGACACCGTCGCCGGCGACCCGCAGAACTCGTCGGCGGCGCCCGCGCGATC
>JABAOH010020905.1_pt1 | contig 16065 bp, 11 predicted proteins | sample 7062181 | NCBI WGS metagenome assembly JABAOH01 (sample SAMN14538630, study PRJNA623070) | marine sediment metagenome | biome: marine biome [ENVO:00000428]; feature: marine pelagic biome [ENVO:01000023]; material: deep marine sediment [ENVO:00002113]; isolation source: pool of 5 deep marine...
AGTGCCGATAATACATCGAGGTTCCCGCAAGACGGCAGCAACTCCGTCTCGAACCGCGACATCTGGCTTACCGATGCCGCGCCCTTCTCGGCCGCTCGCCCGCCGATCAGCTGGCGGAAGACCGGATCGACCCGCAGCCGTTCGGCGTCGTTGACGTCCTCGTAACCGGCTAGGCGGGCGTAGATCGATTGGCGCAGGAGAGCGGTGAGGGAGTGTCGTTTGTTCAGACCGCGTCGGGAATCGACCAGACAAGTAGCGGCTGCCGCCGTGAGACCGAGCTTCTCGTCGAGTTCCCGGTAGGCAAGCAAACCGCCGTCGCTCGACAGTCGCGCACCGTGAAACTCCAGGCGAACGGAGGTGTTGAAATCAAGGCGCAGACACCGCTTTTTCCCGTCACCCATTGGGTTCCCCCGATTCTGCCACCTGACACGGGACGAAACTCAAGCATACCAACCGTTTCAGGCCGTCAACAGTACCCTTTGCTGAAACTCATCTGGGAAATGCGGGCTCAGAGATGTTTGTCAGCGTGTGAATGTCGGATCGGTGTGCGCTTCCGCTCCAACTTGGGTGGTTGCGACGCGGGTGATCTGGCCGCGCGTGTCATGCCGTGGTCGGTCGGGATGTTCAATCCGATAGCGTCCCTGGCGCGGTCCTCGGATGCACAACCACGTGTTGCCCATCGGAGAGAGCCGGTCGAACGAGTGCTGCTGCACGGGCGCCCAGCGCTCGTGCCGTCGGACCGTTGTCCTGCGACACGAGCAACAGCGACACGGTCGAGCACACGCGCCGCTCGGTGATCGAACCTCGGCGCGGCGGCCTAATGTGTCGTGCGGATGCGACCTCTGCATTGTGTCGTGCTCCCCTGAGCAGGAATCGACACAGGTCGAGATTCGATTTTTGTGCAGGCGCTATTTCATTCGGCTCTCCTTTGGGTGAAAATACGGGTCCCAGTCTGTTTAGAGGGCCAACCGGAGTGCCGAGAATGGTGAAATTCACCCAAACCCTTTTCCTCAGTGCGGTGCTGGTCTGCAGCGGCGTTCAGGCACAGTCCGACGACGCCGACTCGGAAGGCCACTTTTACCTGGGCCTCGGTCTGACGAGCCTCGCCCTGGACAATGACCGCGTGCCGGGGATATCGACCTCATCGCCGGGGCACGCCTCCAAGACGGCCAACCTGCTCGGCGGCTATCAGTTCGACGATCGCTGGGCCGCGGATTTGCGGGTGGGAACGGAATTCGACAATGCCGACGTAAATGTGTTCGCCGTCAACGGATACCGCTACTTCGGCTCCGGCCGATGGCGGCCTGCCGTGTCCGCGGGCTTGAGCGCGTACTCGCTCGATGACAGGGCCACGGACGACAGCACCACGCAGGCCCAGGTCGGCGTCACACTCTCGGGGGCCCTGAACAGGAACCTGGAGCTGCGGGTAGGCTATCAGAGTGCCTTCGCGCTGAGCGGTGACAGCTACCAGGACAATGAATACGGCCTCTTCCTGGTCTGGCATTTCAGGAAGCCCGAAGTCGTGGCCGCGGCGGAGCCCGCACCGCAACCCGCCCCCATGCCGGTTGAGAAAGAAGTCATCCAGACCTACGAGCTGCAGGTGCAGTTCGACTTCGACAAGTCGGATATCAAGTCGGCCTACGAGCCGCAGTTCCAGGACATCGCCCAGGTGCTCAAGGAAAACCCGGACATCAGCCTGGTCGTGGAGGGCCATACCTGCTGGATCGGCACCGAGCAATACAACCTCGGCCTGTCGCAGCGCCGGGCCGATGCCGTCAAGCAGAAGTTCGTGCAACAGTACGGCATCGACGCAAGTCGCATCGAGTCCAAGGGATACGGTGAGGCCCAACCGGTGGCCGACAACCAGACCCTGGAGGGGCGCCGGAAGAACAGGCGGGCCATCGCCATCACTCTCGGCCCCGGCAACGTCAGTCAGTAAAGGCGCCCGGTCGCTGCCCGCCGGGCGCGGCGGCAGCGGGATGGCGAGCGGAGGACGGCGCGGCCCGTCGGCGGGCGACTCGGGGAGGCACGCCTCCTCGACGCGTTCCGCCGGCGGGCCGCGCCCGACGCGACCATTGCCGCGGCCGCGCTAGGGTGCTTCGCGGGCGCGACCGCCGGCACCCGGCTGCGGGAACAATCGGCCCCCTCCAGGGGTCGGGCTCGACACACGCTCCTGCCGGCGTGCGGAGGGACGGGCGCCCGCGGCGCTGAAGATACTTCCCGGAATCGTGAACGAGACCTCTTGTGCTGCCTGTGGGCCCGCGCGACGCGGGAAGGCACGCGCGTGAAGAGCACGCAGTCATGAGTTGTTTGCTGAAAGCGATCCGGTCCTGGTGCCTGCCGGCAGTCCTTGTCCTGTTCTCCACCCAGGCGACGGCTCAGCAGGCCGGCGCGGGCGAGCCAGGGGCGGCCGTGCCCGAGGCACTCAGCCCCGAGGCGATCAGTGCGCTGGTGGGAAAGCTCAGCGACGAGCAGGTGGCGGCGCTCACGCAGTTGATGACCCTGCTCGGCGAGTCCGCCGAGGCGCAGGCGGTCGAGACCGCCGCGACGCGGGCGAACGCGGCCGAGACCCTCGAGCGTTGGGTGGCCGGCTTCGGGGACGCCGTCGCGATTCACGTCGTTTCACTGCCGGACGTGCTCGCCGGGGTATTTGCCGCGCTCGGCGCTGTGTTCGAAGGCCGCGGTGTGTTGGGGTCTCTCGTCTTCGTTGCGTTGCTGGCGCTGGCCGTGGCTCTGGGTATTGCGGCGGAGTGGTCGTTCAATCGCATGACCCGGCGTCACCGCGAGCGGGTACGCGAGGCCCGTCCGGAGTCGCTCCCGCAGGTGTTGCGCACGCTCTCGCTGCGGATCGCGCTCGAGATCGGCGGGCTCGCCGTGTTCGCCGCCGTGTCGCTGATCGCCATGAGACTGCTCTTCGCCGACGCGCCGGGACGAGCCTTCGGTGTGACGATCGTGCTGTACGCGATATTGATCCCGCGCGTCACTGCGGCGCTGCTTCGTTTCCTGTTGGCCCCGCAGCGGCCCGATCTGCGCCTCGTCTCGACCGATGACTGGACCGCAAGCTATCTCCAGCGCAATTTCTTCGGGCTCGCCGTGCTCGTCGGTGTGGCGCTGTGCCTGGCCGGGATCGTGGACCGCGAAGGAATTCCGATCAGGCCGTCGATGAGGTTCTGGATCAGTCTGGCCGGGGTGCTGTGGTTGATCCGGGTGACGTGGAAAGCTCGGGTGGGCCTGACCGCGATTCTCAAGGGCGGCGAAGAGGATCTCACGCCCGGGCTCGAGAGGATGGCAGCGTGGTGGCCGATGACGTGCATCGTCCTCATCGGGGTCAACTGGCTGCTGATCCAGTTCGTCGTCAGCACCGGCAGCGGCGCCATTACTCCCGGCAAGGGTGCCTTGGCCTTCGCGTTGATCATCATGGCGCCGTTTCTCGACACCATGCTGCGCGCCCTGGTAATTCACCTCGCCCCGCCGATCCAGGGCGAGGGTCCGGTCGCCGAGCGGGCCTATCGGGATACCCGGCTTTGCATCGTGCGCATGGGGCGCATCGTGCTGATCGTCGCCCTGATTGTGATCATCGGCAAGATGTGGGGCGTCAGCCTGCGCAATCTCGCCGAAGCGAGGCTGGGTGCGCAGATGGCAGCGAGCGGCGTGGGTGCGCTGCTCATCGTGGCACTCGGATATCTCGCCTAGGAGCTGACCAATCTGTGGATCAACCGCCGGCTCGCCCGCGACTTGCCGGAGCCTGAGGCGCACGCAGAGGGCGGCGCCGAGATGGGTGGGGCAGGCAGGTCGCGGATGGCGACCATCCTGCCGCTCGTGCGCGTTACTGTGCAGGTGACGATCGTCACCATCACCGTGCTGTTGGCGCTCAGTCAGCTGGGCGTCAACATCACGCCGCTGCTGGCCGGCGCCGGTGTGGTCGGTCTTGCGATCGGCTTCGGCGCCCAGACCCTGGTCAAGGACGTGGTCTCGGGGGTGTTCTTCCTGATGGACGACGCCTTCCGCGTCGGGGAGTTCGTCGACGTGGGCGGGACCCTGGGAACGGTCGAGAAGATATCGGTGCGTTCGTTTCAGCTGCGCGGGGCGCGGGGCCCCGTGCACGTGGTCCCGTGAGGGTCGATCTCCAAGCTGACCAACATGAGCCGCGACTGGGTCATCATGAAGCTGCGTTTCACCGTGCCTTTCGATACCGATCTCGATCAGGTGCGCAAGATTTTCAAGAAGATCGGCGAGCAGATGATAGAGATGCCGGAGTACGAGAACGACTTCATCCAGCCTTTCAAGTCCCAGGGGGCGGCCGACGTGACGGACGTCGGCATCATCGTCAGGGGCAAATTCACCGCGAAGCCCGGCACGCAGTTCATGATCCGCAAGGAAATCTACAATCGAGTGCAGAAGGCCTTCGAAGAGAACGGCATCGAGTTCGCCCGCAAGGAGGTGCGCGTCAAGGTGGCCGATCTCACCGAAGAGACGTCGCTGAGCGACGAGCAGAAGCGGACCATTGCCGCCGCCGCGGCCGAAGTGGCCGAGCCGATGCAGCCCGGCAGCCCCGCGCCCAAGCCCGCCACCTGATGTGGGGGCGGCGGGGCGATCGGCTTTCGCGGCGGTGCAGTGCCTGCGCGTTGGACGCGGTTGGTGCTCAGGAACGACCGGCGGGGATGATCTCGTAACCCGTTTCCTCCGGCTCGTCGTCGACGATCCGGGGCGGGAACCCAGGCGCTACGATGGACAGGCCGGCGGCGTCCTCCAGGCGCCGGATAATGTTGGGTGACCACTCACGCCCACCGTATCGCCGCTCGCCATCCTTGAAGATCTCGACGAGCAGCGGGCTCACTTCCAGGGGCACGCCGGTGCGGTCCGCGACGGCCTGGAACAGGCCAATGTCCTTGCTCACCAGTTCCATCGTGAAGGAGATGTCCCGGGAGCCGTTCAGGATGACCTGGCTTTCCGTCTCGTGGACGAAGGAGTTTCCCGAAGAGATGCGGATGGCCTCGTAGGTCGTGTTGAGATCGAGACCGGTCGCCTTGGCGGCGACCAGGGCCTCGCAGCAGGAGACCAGGTTCGCCGTCGCCAGGTAATTGGTGATCACCTTCAGGATCGATGCCGATCCGAGCGCTCCGGTATGAAGGATGCGCCGACCCATGGCGGCGAGCAGGGGAAAGATGCGCTCGAACGTGGCGCGCTCGCATCCGGCAAATATCGAGATGTTGCCCGTGTCCGCCCGGTGGCAGCCGCCGGAAACCGGGCAGTCCGCGGGCTCACCGCCCAGGGCGCGCACCTTCTCCCCGAGCCGCCGGACCTCTGCCTCGTCGGTGGTGGACATCTCCATCCAGATCTTCCCCGGAGCCAGGGTGGCGAGCAGGCCGTCCTCGGCTTCCAGCACCGTCGCCGAGGCGGCCGGCGAGGGCAGACAGGTAATGACCGCGTCCGCGGCTTGCATCATCGCCGCCGGGCTCTCGGACCAGCGGGCACCGGCGTCCAGCAGCGGTTTTGCGGCGTCGCGATCGAGATCCCTGACCGTCAGGCGCACGCCATTGCGAAGCAGGGACCCGGCGAGCTTGCCGCCGACGTTGCCGAGTCCGATGAAGCCGACCTCCATGCTTGACTCCCGATGGTGTGTTTGCGGTTCGCGCCGGCAACAGATGAGCGCGGACACATGCCGGCGAGGCTTGCTTTCGAACGGCTTTGCCGGCGACGGCCCGATGCACCTGCCTCAGCGTCGACGGGTCTTGAGCGAAATCGCGATCGCGAAGTCCGCTAGTCGGCGCTCGCCTGTGACAGTTTGTCGCGTGGCGAAGACGGGCCTCTGGCTGACGAGAGGCCCGCCGTCCTCACGACATGATCGTTCAGCAGCCTGCGACGCAATTCCCGTCGCCGTCGAACTCCAGCGTGCGGCCCGAAAGCGGCAGGTGCACGGGCACCTTGGTGGCGTTCATGAACGTCTCCGTCTTGGTGCCGGCGATGACCTTGCCGTCCTTAGTGGCCAGCTCGTTGGCGTGGGACGCGATGACGGCATTGGGCTGGATCAGTTCGTTTATCACGAAAGCCGCCTCCGTCGGCCCCGTGGTGAACGTGTCGCCGATGTTCATGACGACGAGCTTGGCTCCATAGTGTCGCCGCACGACCGCGTCCTGCTCTGCCGTGATGCCCGTATCACCGGAAAGATAGACGGCGAGTCCGTTCGAGAAGGTGAGCACGTAGCCGGTTGGAGGGCCGCCGGACAGGAGCAGCCCTGCGTTTGCAAGCATTTCACCCAGTGGCCCCTCTATGAATGCGGCGCTCACGCCATTGGAGGTGGACGGCGGGCACCGTGGTGATCGCAACGCCTCCGACCTTGCGCGAGGCGCCGAAACGCACGAGCTGTGACGCCTTGGGGTCCCCGCCGAGCGCCTTGAGCTTGCCCGCGAAGAAGCTCGGCATCTCGCTGCCGGTGACTATCTTGGCCTTCTTGGCGAGCGCGATGTTCACGGAGTTCGTGTTGGGTGCCGCCGCGACCGAGACGTCAGGATTGCCGCACTCGCCCGCGTTAGGAACGGGTATGTGACGGTCGCCCACGTGGTCGCCGTGCATGTGACTGACCAACAGGACGTCGATGTCTCCGAGCCGCGGGTCCTCTGCCCCGGCCACCGTGCGCCCGGCGTCGTAGAGCAGTCGGGTGCCGTCCGGGTCCTCCAGGATCATCGCGCGGTCGAAGAGGCAGAACTCGCCGTCATGACTGCCCAGCGGGGTGATCTTCACATTCGCGGCGACGGCAGACTGCGCTGTCGCGGCGACCAGGCCGATGGCCAAGGCGGTTGCGCTCAGGCGAATCGTTTTCATCGAAACTCCTTCCTCCTCAGGGGGCGTGAAGTATTGACGGGATCGGTCTCGCAGGCATCCACCTCCACGAACCGAATACAGACTTCGCTCGGTATTCTAGGGCGTTTCGGCGAAACGGTACACCCGTCGTCGATGAATGTGAAAACGGCATGAGTTCGTGACGCCGTGCACTGCCGTTCGTCTCGACAATGCCTTTTCACAGCACGCCCTACATCGCGACGATTACGAAGCTTCCGTCAGCGCGCATTGCCGCGGCGCAGCAGAGCGCGCGAGTGCTTAAGGCAACGCTAGGTGCCGGCCGGAGGAACCAGCTCGTGTCGCTTGAGACCGGTGAGCAGCGTCTCGTTGCGCTCGGTGTCGGCGTAGGGCTGCCAGCCGGCGTGATCGTGAAGGAAACCCGGCTGCAGGCGCTCGCATTCGGCAAGCGCTTTTCGCGCCTCGTCCACGCGGTCCAGGTTGGCCAGCGCAATGGCGAGTCGATAGCGAAGGTCGGCATCCGCGGAGCGCAGCACGTTGGCCTCTTCGATCCATTTCAGCGCCTCACGGTGTTGGCCGATGCTGCCGTGGGCCCGCGCCAGAAAGGCCATGTAGTTCGGTCGGGTAGGGTCACGTGGGTTGAGTTCCAGGCTGCGCTCCATCTGCTCGATGCCCTCGCGCGTCTCGCCGATCAGATCGAGGCGGTTGCCGAGACCCATCTGCGCCTGCGCGAGAAAAGGGTTGAGCGCGAGGGCCCGCCTGACCTCGGCGATGCCGAGCTGGAACTGCTCCTGCCACGTGTAGACCATCCCCAGCACGTAGTGAGCGATGGCGGACGAGTCGTCCACTTCAACGGCCTTCCTGGCCGCGTCGAGACCCTTTTCGATCAGCGCAGTGCGTTCGGCCCGCTCCTTCTTGAAGATGTCGTCGACATAACTCCACGCCAGCCCGGCCCACGCCTCGCCGTATCCGGGCTCGAGCTCGATGGCCTGTCGAAACAGCTTGCGGCACTCGGCATTGCCTTCGAGCGTGTGCTTGTGCAGATGGGCCATGGCGCGCAGGAAGTAGTCCCACGCCGTGAGACTCTCCGGCCGACGCACCGCCGACTTCTGCAACTCGACCTGTTGCAGCTCCGGCTCCACGCAGGCAGCAACTCTCTGGGTGATCTCGTCCTGGATCGCGAACACATCCTCCAGGGCCCGGTCGAACTTCGCCGCCCAGACATGATGGCCCGACTCTCCTTCGATCAACTGCACCGTGATGCGAACACGGCTGGCCGCGGCGCGCACGCTGCCTTCCAGCACGTAACGCGCGCCCAGCTCGCTGGCCACCTCCTGTACGCGCACCGCCCGACCCTTGTAGGTGAAGGTGGAATTGCGCGCGATGACGGGAAAGGCGTGGCACGACGACAGTGCCGTGATGATGTCCTCGGTCAATCCATCGGAGAAATACTCCTGCTCGGGATCTCCGCTCATGTTGGTGAAAGGCAGCACCGCGATGGACGGTTTACTCGAGGCCAAGGGCGTCGTCTTCTCCGATCCCGCCGGGGACTCCGGGGCCGGAACGCTCTGCCCGGCCTGCAGCGCGACGTCGTAAGCCCGGACCGGCGCCTCGAACCCCTTCAGTTGCTGTTCGCCCCGGGATTCGTATCGAAACGGCAGTCGCTTGGGAACGGTCTCGTATACGGCCCCCTGGATGCATACGCCGTCGGTCCCGGCTATCTGCTCGAGGCGCTGGGCCAGCACGACCCCCTCGCCGATGACGGTGTTATCGGCGACCACAACCTCGCCCATGCTGATGCCAATGCGAAGGGCGGCGTGCACGCTGGCGTCCTGGGTGGCATTCAGTGCCTTGTTCTCGGCCTGAAAGGCAATCGCGGCGCACAGAGCGTCGGAAGCGCGCCCGAATTCGGCGACCAGCGCATCGCCCCGCAGCTCGTGCGTGACGCCTCCATAAGCGGCGACCCGCTCCGAGAGCCGGCGGAAGGCATCGCGAATGCGCTCGTGAGCGAGGGTCTCGTCAAGCCGCACGAGCGCCGTCGAGCCGACGACGTCGGCGTGCACGATGACCGCAAGCTTGCGTCGTGGTTGCTCTGCCACCCGTCCTCCGGAAGCGTGAGCTCCGTGCTCGGAGGATCCGCGGAACCTCCGGTCGCTTGGGGGAAATCGGTCTGGAAGGTTTCGACGAGCTCCGTTGACAGGGACCCGCAGGTCATGGGCGGTCGTCCACGCCGGCGTCCCGGGCCCTACCTCGGGTGCACCGCGAAACGCGCGAACAGCGCGGCGTGGTCGCTCAAGGGAGACTCGGTGTCCAGGCTCAATGCCGTGACGATTCCCGCCTCGATCACGGACAGTCTGCCATAGCGGCCACCGCGATAAAACAGGTAGTCGACACGGCCCCCGGGGGAACCGGGCTCGTGAGTCGGTGCCTCACGCAGCCTCACATCCCGCATGAACCGGCGCAGTAGTGGCCCGTCGTGCGGATCGCTCCATTGCAGATTGAAATCGCCGCCCACGATGACGGCATTGTCGAGGCTCCTGGCGAGGATGGCTGCACGCAGCTGGTCGAGCTGACGTGCCCTGACCTCACGATCGCCGGCCTCGCGTCCGGCGTCCATATGGACGTCGTAGAGGTCAACCGCCATCCCTCTCGGCAGCCGCAGACGAAGTCTGACGAACCCTTTGCTTGTCCAGCAGTCGTGCCCGTTGCCGAGCCAGCCGTGGCAGTGTGCGAACGCGACGCGATCCGTGGCAGCCACCCGGCTCGGCGGCAAATCGGCGAGCAGCGTCAATCCGGACCCGCAGGATCCACACAGCATGAACAGCTGTGCCAGAAGCCGGGAGCGCGGACCGTTGCCCGTGATGCGAACACGGTGACGGACGTGCTCGGCCAGCAGCTCGTGGTGGGCGAAGTCTTCCTGCAGCAGGACGACGTCGTACGCGTTCAGGTGAGACGCGATGCGGGGCATGCGTTCCGCGGGCCTGTCGCCGGCAATCCAGGCCGGCAGGCCGTGGATGTTGTAGGACACCACGGAGAGTTCGAACCCGGTGGCCGGGGCCGGGTGCGCCGACGGCTCGAACGAGCCTCTGTCGCCGCTTGGGCTGCCGGTCGCGGCGCGCCCGGGCGACGGGCCGTCCGCTGACGCCGGCGGCGGCAAGGCCGCGCACAGCAGAGCCAGTGAGGCGCGCACGGCACTCGCGAAGAGGCGGGACCTATGTCGAGGACGGGCCGGCGTACCGTTCATGTCGAGCGCGATGTCCTGAGCGGGCGTTCCCGCGTGCCGGCGGGCGCCGGTTGCGCCTCTCGGTCCGAGACGGGGCTCGCCGGCGGCGCGGGGCAAGGGGGTGCCCGGGGCAAGGTTCGTTTGGCCGCGAGTCGGTCGGCGCAAAGGAGGAGCCGCAACGCAGCAGAAAGCGGCACCGCAGAATCGCGTGTCGGCCGAAGCCGACGCTGATCGGGTCGCCGCGCGTCGGACAGGTGCCCGGCACACGGCCGCAACGGCGAAGCGGCCATGGGAGCCGTCTCAGGTTCATTTCCGGTCGACGGGGGAGTATCATCGTCGGCAGAACGCGAGGCCCGCGCCGATGCGCGCATCGGGGCTCCCGCAATAAGGGATTGCACATCAACGGCCGGTGGCCTGTGGCGGTAATGTATGGCGGCAGGCCGAGACCGCACCCGCATCGGGTGCACCGACACAGAGAAGGAGGATCTCGATGGCATACGATCTCAAAGGCTCATTGCTCGAAGTCTGCACCTGCAGGATCGTCTGTCCCTGCTGGGTGGGTGCCGATCCGGATAACGGGTTGTGTGAAGGTACCATGGCGTGGCACATCACCGGCGGGAATGTCAACGGTGTCGACGTCTCCGGCCTGACCCTCGGCCTGGTGGCGCGTATTCCCGGTAACGTGCTCAACGGCAACTGGCGGGCAGTCGTTTACGTGGACGACAAAGCCAGCGCCGAGCAGGAGCAGGCTCTGTTGAGCGTGTTCACCGGCAAGGAGGGGGGGCCGGTCGCCGACCTGGCCTCTCTTATAGGCGAAGTAATCGCCGTGGAGAGAACGAAGATCGAGTTCCACGCCGAGAAGAACAAGGGCACGCTGCGCATCGGTGACGTCGTGGCCGCGGAGATGGAGCCTTTTCACGGCGCAACGGGCCACGCGACCACTCTGAGCGATTCGGCATTTTCAACCATACCGGGTTCGCCGGCCTACCTCGGCAAAGCACCGAGCTACAAAGTGAACAATCCCGCTCTCGACATGAACGTCGACCTGCAAGGGCACAACTCGGTGCAGGGTGACTTCCACTTCGTCGGTTGACGCGCTCCGCGCGCAGCGGCCCTCGAACCACGTCGCTGCGCCGGCTGTCTGTCGCATGAACGCCCAGCACACGCCGCCGCGGTCGATATGGTCGCGGCGGCGGGCGTGATCGCGCCGTGCTGGGTTTGCAATCCACGGCGGTAACGTCGGCGGCGCGGCGCAGTTACTTCCTGCCGATCGCCGGGGTGTTGATCGCGTTCGCGTGGCTCGCGCTGTGGCTGTGGGAGCAGAGCCCTTACGGCCGCTATCTCCATCACGGCGTGTGGACACCGATGGGAGTGTCCGCCGACATCTGCCGGGTGATACCAAAGGGCGAGGTGCTCATCCCGGCGTTTCTCTACGTCGGCGGCTGGATACTGATGACCAGCGCGATGATGTTGCCCACCACGTTACCGTTGCTCGACATCTTTCGCCGCCTGAGCGCCCGTCGCCCCGACGGCGGCATGCTGCTGGCGCTGGTCATCGGGGGCTATCTCTTCACCTGGGGGCTGTTCGGGCTCGGCGCTCACGGCGCGAGCTGGGTCGTTCTCGAAACGGTCCGCGGCAGTGCCTGGCTGACGCTGAACCCCTGGCTTCCGGGCGCGCTCATCCTGCTCCTCGCCGGCGCTTTCCAATTTACCGGCCTCAAGTATCGCTGTCTCGACAAGTGCCGCACGCCGATGAGCTTCGTCATGCAGCACTGGAGGGGGCGGCACGAACGCAGGCAGTCCTTTCTGCTTGGCATTCATCACGGCGTTTTCTGCGTCGGCTGCTGCTGGGCTCTGATGTTGCTGATGTTCGCGGTGGGCACCGGCAGCGTGGGCTGGATGCTGGTGCTGGGGGCCATCATGGCGGTGGAGAAGAACGTGTCCTGGGGCAGGGCGCTCAGCGCCCCGCTCGGTGCCGCCCTGATCGGCTGGGGTGTGTTCATTATTGCTTCGAACTCCTAGACACTCACTCGACGCCGCCGTCGGTGTCTTCGCCGGTTGACGGGTCTCGGGGGCGCGGAGGGGCATGTCGGTCCTCGGTGATCGTTCCTCTCGGTTTCTGCTCATGCGGCACGCAGGATTTGCGCAGACCGGGGCGTTTCCTCAGCGGACGGACACGGAGCAGGCGATGCGAGGGCGTGGGGACGGCAGGGCGCATCACGCCCGCCGGCGCGGGAGCCGCCGCCCGGCGCGCCGCATCCCCGCGTTCGATTGCGGGCACGGCGAGGCGGCATGAGGACGCATTGAGATGGCACCCTCACCGCTGAGGCAGGCCGGCACGCAGGAGTTTGCCGAGCAGTATCGGCTTGCCCAGACTCCGGTCATGCGTGCGATCGAACGCACGGCCTGCGGTCACGACTACGGGGGGACGAGCTGGACCACCCGGGAGGAAGCGCTGCGGGTGTGCCGGCTGCTCGGGTTGCGCCCGGGCGCTCGCCTGCTGGAGCTGGGCGCCGGCTCGGGCTGGCCGGGGCTGTTCGTGGCCCGCGAAACGGGCTGTGAGGTGACTCTCGTGGATCTGCCCTTCGACGCCCTGCGGATCGCTTTTCGCCGGGCCCGCGCGGATCGGCTCGGCGAGCGCTGCCGGGCGGCGGTGGCGGATGCCGCGGCGCTGCCGTTCGCGAGCGCCTCGTTCGACGCGATCGGCCACTCGGACGTGCTGTGCTGCCTGGAGGCAAAGCTCCCGGTGCTCGAGGCGTGCCGGCGCGTGGCTCGCCGCGACGCCCGGATGGTGTTCACGGTCATCTCGGTCGCGCCGCATCTGACGAGCGCCGAGCACGAGCGCGCCGTGGAACTCGGTCCGCCGTTCGTGGACGCCGCGACCCCTTACGCCGACATGCTGCGGCGGGCGGGCTGGCACACGACGGATTGCCTGGACATCACCGCAGAATATGGCCGCACGACCGAGAAAGTCCTTTGCGAGGAGCAGACCCGGGCGCAGGCGCTGCGCGAGCTGCTCGGCGCACAACGCTTCGAGGAGCGCCTGGAGCGCTGGCGGGGAAAGCTCGACGTCATTGCCCGGGGACACCTGCGGCGCGAGCTGTTCGTGGCACAACGTTCCCGCTAGCCCCGCCGCGGCGCTTCCAAGCCACGACGGGTCTTAATCGACGCACGCGCGGTCACCATCCTGCCGAGACGACTGCACGTGATTGGATCCGCCGGGCGGCGCCGCGCGTGTTACCCCCGGGCGACGTCGTTTTTGACGGTCACTCCGAGAGACCCGCCGCGCGCATGTCCTCGAAAAAGCGCCGCCGATGATCCTCATCGGCGATCTCATGAATCAATTCGAGCTGCGCCAGGGAGAGCTCGGGGTTCGACACCTCGGCCTGGGTCACTTCCCACTCGGCGTCCTCGATGCGGCCGAGACGTACGTAGCTGGCCGCCAGGTAAAGACGTGCCATGAATGCATTCTCGTTGCGCTCGAGCGCGTCCTGCAACGGCGCGACGGCCTGCTTGTACTCACCGAGGTTGTAGTAGGCCAGGCCCTCGTTGAAGGGGTAGTCCCAGGTATAGCCGGGGTTGAGCTCCATGCCCCTGTGCACGAAGCGCAGCGCCTGGTCGCCCCGGCCGAGCATGTTGTTGATGAGGGCCAGGAGCCCCCAGCCGTCGGCGTAGTTGGGGGCGAGGGCGACTGCCTTCTCCACCGCCTGCGCCGCCTGCTCGAACTCACGCCGCTGCATGCGGACCATGCCGAGCGCCCACTGAACCTGCGGCGAATTCGGCTCGATCGACGCCGCCTGCTGGGCCGGCACGAGCGCCTCGTCGAGGTACTCGGCCACGCGCTCGCCGGCTACGAAGCTGCTCTGTCTCACGAATGCGAGCGCCAGCGCCCCGTAAGCCCTCGCGAAGCCCGGGTCGAGCTCGATGGCGCGGCGGTAGAGTGCGCGCGCCTGCTCCATGGCCTCGGCGGTGTACTCGTTGTACAGGCGCTGCCCCCGAAGGAACAGGTCGTAGGCCTCGAAGCTGCTCGTGTTCGTCGTCCGCTGCGAGAGGCGCTCCGCCTCGTCTCCAACCAGCTGCACCGCCAGCGCCGACACGATGCGGGCACGGATCTCGTCCTGCAGTGCGAAGATTTCGACGAGGCGACGGTCGTAACGCTCCGCCCACAGGTGATGGCCCGTCTTCGCGTCGATCAGCTGGGCGGTCACGCGCACGCGATCGCCCGCCCGGCGCACGCTGCCCTCGAGCAGGTAGCCGGCGCCGAGGTCCTTGCCGATGTCCTGCGCTTTCGCCGCCGTGCCCTTGTAGGTGAACGACGAGTTGCGCGCGATGACGGCGAGATTGGAAAGCCGCGAGAGATCCGTGATGATGTCCTCCGTGATGCCGTCGCTGAAGTACTCCTGCTCGGGGTCCCCGCTCATGTTGGTGAACGGCAGCACGGCGATGGAGGGTCTGTCGGACGCGGTTGCCGGGGGCTGCTCGGCCAGTCCGGCGCGACGCAGCCCCTCGCGCAGGCGCTCCACGTAGCGCGGATCGACGACGATGTCGCCGTCGGTCCAGGTCTGCATGGAGAAGGCGGGTTCGAGGGCGCGCACCTCCGCCGCCTGCCACTCCGCATCCTCGATCTGGCCCAGCAGGCCGTAGGTCGCGGTGAGATAGACGTGCGCGAACAGGTACGCGGCATTCAGCTCGACAGCGGTGCGCAGCGCCGCGCGTGCGTCTTCGAGGCGCCCGAAGAAGAGCAGGGCGCGGCCGCGCAGGGTGTTGTACACCGCCGAGGGCCGTGGATTGAGGCGCATCGCCTTGTCGATGAACGCAATCGCGAGATCCGCCCTGCCGGCGAACGTCTGCACCGCCGCCAGCAACGCATAGGCGTCGGCGTAGTTGCCGTCGAGCGCCGTCGCCTGCTCCGCGGCCGCGATCGCCTCGTCGTGCTCGCGATGGAAAGCGAGCGCCTGCCCGAGGGCCCAGTGCGCCTGCGGCAAGGTGTCGTCGAGCTCCACCGCCCTGCGTGCGAGCACCAGCGCCTGCTCCAGGGCCTCGGTCTTGTCCTCGGCCCAGTTCAGGCGAAACTCCACAGCGTGCGCGGCGGACAAGGCGGCGTGGGCGCGAGCAAAGCCGGGGTCGAGCTCGACCGCCCGCCGGTACAGGGCGCGCGCCTCGGCGTTGTGCTCCTTGTCGTAGCGGAAGTAGAGCGACTGGCCGCGCAGGAAGTAGTCGTAGGCGTCGACATTGTCGGTGTAGCGCCGCGCCAGAAGTGCCTTCTGCGCCTGCGTGAGCTTCAGCTCCAGCGCCGACACCACCGGCCGGGTGACGTCGTCTTGCAGTGCGAAGACGCCCGCGAAGGTGCGATCGAAACGCTCCGCCCAGATGTGACGTCCGCTCAACGCGTCGATCAGCTGCACGTGGACGCGGATCTGATCGGCTTCGCGCTGGTAGCTGCCTTCCAGCACGTAACGCACCCCGAGCTCCTCGGCCACACGCTGGACCTTCACGGGCGTGCCTTTGTAGGCGAAGGTCGAGTTGCGCGCGATGACGAACGTGCCCGGTACCTGCGACAGGAGTGTGATGATGTTCTCGGTGAGGCCGTCGCTGACGTAGTCCTGGCCGGGGTCGCCGGTTAAGTTGTCGAAGGGCAGCACGGCGATGGACGGCTTGTCGGGCAGCGGGAAGGCCATGCGCTCCACCGACGCCGGCTCCTCGCGCGGCGCCCACGGTTGGAACCACCACGCCAGCGCCCCCAGCGCAACCACGACAATGGCCGCTAGGACCTTGACGGCGACGCCGCGCCCACCCGCGCGCACCGGGGCCGGTTTGGACGCCTCGGGCGGCGGAATCGACTCCCCGGCGCGCACCGCCACCCGGTACACCCGCACCGGCTCCTCGAAACCCTTGAGCTCCCGCTCCCCCAGACTCTCCTGCTCGAACGGCAGCCGCGGCGGAATCGCCTCGTGAATCGCCCCCGTCACGCACACCCCGCCCGGCGGCGCCAGCTGCTCCACCCGCTGCGCCAGCACCACCCCCGAACCCGTCACCGCGCCCCC
>JABAOH010111892.1_pt2 | contig 16062 bp, 22 predicted proteins | sample 7062181 | NCBI WGS metagenome assembly JABAOH01 (sample SAMN14538630, study PRJNA623070) | marine sediment metagenome | biome: marine biome [ENVO:00000428]; feature: marine pelagic biome [ENVO:01000023]; material: deep marine sediment [ENVO:00002113]; isolation source: pool of 5 deep marine...
TTCGAGCCGAAAAGTCATGTGACACTCGGAGAGGAACTGGACCTGATTGATTTTGAGGGAGGTACCCGTGTTGCAGGACAGAAATTCTACTACCTCAAGAACGAGGCGGTTTTATTGGAGTATGGACTCATCAAATACGCCGTGGATATGCTGGCCCAGGAGGGGTTTACCCTCTATGCCACTCCTGATCTGGCCCGGAGCGAAATCCTGGACGGAATAGGATTCAACCCCAGGGGTGAAGAGACCCAGGTTTATTCGGTTGCGAAATCAGATCTCTGCCTTGTTGGCACAGCGGAAATCACACTTGGAGGGCTCTATGCGAATCAGATTCTCCCCGAAGATAAATTGCCGCTGAAGCTTCTCGGCATCTCCCACTGTTTTCGAACCGAAGCTGGTGCCCCGGGACGGGCCGCAAAAGGACTGTACCGAGTGCACCAGTTCACCAAGGTGGAGATGTTCGCCTTCACGCGCCCCGACGAGTCGGAGGCCATGCACGAGTCCTTTGTGGTTCATGAGGAAGCCATTTTTCGCGGTCTTGGAATACCTTACCGGGTCATGGAGATCTGCACCGGGGACCTCGGTGGCCCGGCCTACCGGAAGTACGATCTGGAAGCTTGGATGCCAAGTCGCGGGGACCACGGGGGATGGGGGGAGGTGACGAGCACCTCAAACTGTACCGACTATCAGGCCCGCCGTTTGAAGATCCGCTACAAATCCAAGGAGACCGGAAAAAACGAGTTTGTCCACATGCTGAACGGGACAGCCGTCGCCATCAGTCGGGCGCTCATCGCCATTATGGAGAATTTCCAACAGGCTGACGGTTCCATCGTTGTTCCGGAAGTCCTCAGGAAATACACGGGATTTGACGTGATCAAGCGCAAGAACTCTGGCTAATCCGGGTTTCCATTCGGATTTTCGGTCAAAAGGAATAGCCGTTTCTTAACCACCGAGACTCAGAGGACACAGAGGGTTAGTAATTTTTTGCCCATCGGGAGACGACGATGGGCAAAAAAGGCAACCACCGCTGCTCGGCCGAGACCTCTCGTTTGCCGGGATCTCCCGGCGAACGTGAAAAGGATATCTCCGCGTTCTCTGCGACTCTGTGGTGCGCCAGGAGGTTATTATCTGTCGCTGATAGGCGTATAGACACAGGACTCAGGACCGCAATATCTGCCGATATAATCGGCTTTGGGTCGGTAGAGCATGGGTTTCGGCTGCGCTTCGGCATATTTCTCTTCAATGATGTGGGCGGTCCATCCGGATATCCGTGAAATCGCAAAGACTGGGGTGAAGAGATCGCGGTCTATTCCCATCATATGATAGACAGAGGCGCTGTAGAGATCGACATTGGGATAGATGTCCTGTCCTTTCCTGTTCTTGAACTCCTCTCGGGTGACGGTTTCGATGAGGTGGGTCATCTCATACCACTTTGCGTCCTCTAAACGTTTTCCGAGCCGCTCTGACATTGGGCGAAGGACTGTGGTTCTCGGGTCATCGGTCTTGTAAACCGCATGGCCCATCCCCATCACCCGCTTACCCTCGTCAAACCGACGGATAATCCAGGGCCGAACATTCTCGACATCCCCGATCTCCAGCAGTGTTTCCATCACGCGCGTATTCGCACCACCGTGGAGCTCCCCTGAAAGGGCGCCTAAGGCCGCGACAACCGAAGCGTACATATGGGCCCGTGTTGAGGCCACTTCCCTGGCCGCAAACGTTGATGCATTGAAGGTATGATCGGCGTGCAGGACCAAGCACACATCGAAATCCCTGGCCGTTTCCGGATCGGGAGCCTGACCATTAAGGAGATAGAGGAAATTGGCGGCGTGCCCCAGGGATTTTTCAGGCTTCAGTGGGGCGCGGTCTTTCCGAATGCGATCCCAGGCGGCCACAATGGAGGGCATCTTTGCAATCAGCCGAATCGCCTTTGCGAGATCCGGCTCCTTCCCCTCGGCCCGGGCAGTTGGGTCATGATCCGCGAGCATGGCGACAGAGGATTGAAGCACATCCATGGGATGGGCGGATTTGGGTCGTTCCTTGAGGGCGCGAATGATGGCTTCGGGAATTTCCCTCTCCCGGGTGAGGGACTCCTTGAAGGATTCGAGCTGGTCAACGGTGGGGAGATCCCCAAAGAGCAAGAGGTAAGCGACTTCTTCAAAGGTCGAATGCCGTGCGAGTTCCAGAATATTATAGCCCCTGTAAATCAATATCCCCTTTTCGCCGTCGATCGCGCTGATCATGGTATCCGCAACGGGAATGCCTCTGAGTCCAATGTTTTTGGTCTCTGATATTATCCTTTCTGCCATGGCGATACCCCCTCATTAAGAATGATAAAAAACATGGGCAGGAGAAATCAATAAGAGGTTTGTTGAACGGAGGGAAGACCTGTCAGATGAGGTTCATGAAGAACTCCGAGCCCTCTCCAGAATAAGTCTGATGTGTGGCACAATGTAAACTTCGTCCAGGTCGAAGGCAGATAGGGCCCTTGCCAAAGCCTCGATTCGATCACCCGTCGTTGCGGATCGATCCATGAAGACCTTGTCTACCCCTTTAACCTTACACAGGCCGCTCCTCGCGCGGAAATCTTCATCGGTGAGTTTTTCATAGACGATTTCCACACCGAGCCTTTCAGCAAGATCTCTGAGGTACTCTAAGACCTTTCGTTCCTCCATGTGGCTGAGCCCCTCGTCCAATTCTCCGAGTATTTTGTAGTCATCTATTCAGGAAGGAGGCCATTCTCAGTCTATGCCTCCCCCCAAAAATGTCAAGCGGTTGGTCCGTGGGGAGTCTTCGAAAACTTTCGATTCACTCTTGGCTTTATCGGCCGAAATCCCTTTCGTGTCTCCACAGATGTTTTCGGGTGATGAATTCCAGGTTGGCGGAAGAGAGATGCTTCCAAAATCACGCTTCTTCGGTCAGTGTCAAGTATATGTGTGTCTGGAGTTTCCGACTTTTTGGTATCTCCCCTAGCGAGTTTCCGCCCAATGTCCTTTGAGCGTTCCTTCAGGGGGTTGGCGACATTCGGAATCAGGTTTTTGTGCTCACCTCAATTCGTGCAAGCATATGAAGTCTGAGATCTCTGAGCTTCGACCTGAATCGCTGAGGGGGCGTTCAGGTCAAGCGCATCAATACTTCGCTTGCATCAATTGACTGGGTCCTCCCACGCGATTCGTTGTGAAATCTGTATTGCATCGCCCCGAAGGGGCTGAGTGGGTGGCCTGATTTTTCCTCCCAAACGTCAGGCCAGACTCAAAGTCATCTCTTGGGAACGCTGTGGGCTCGAGCGACCCTGAGCAGAGTCGAAGGGGAGCGATCGAGGGAGCGTGGTCGGGCATTGTCCTAAAAGGCCGGTGTGAAGAGATCTAATGCGTCCGCATGAGTTATGTCACCCATGGGCCGTTTTCTCAGGAAACTCAAGTATGTGTGCTGCCGAGTGACCTTGTCATAAAGGCCTCCGGCCGCGGATGACTGATCTCTGACTCAAAGCGATGCTNNGCTCGAAAACTGTTATATTGCCCATCAATCCACCTTTGGCAGGAGGCTAAGGCCTACTCGAGAAAAGAAAGGGAAGAAATGTCGGTGGCATTGAGCGCCAAAGCACAGAAGGTCCAGGACGCACTCAGGGCTCTTGGGTTTGCCTATGAGGTCGTGGAGTCGTCCCACACGACGAGAAGCGCCGCTGAGGCGGCGAAGGCCATTGGATGTCGGATTCAACAGATTGCCAAATCCCTGATCTTCAGAGGCAAGAACACGGATGGACCGATTTTGGTTATTGCAAGTGGCCCGAACCGGGTGGATGAGAGAAGAATCGCCGAATATTGCACTGAACCCATAGAGATTGCGGACGCTGAGTATGTCAAGAAGCGGACCGGCTTCGTGATTGGCGGTGTCCCCCCGGTCGGTCATCTCGAAAAGCTGGAGACCTACATTGACGAGGATCTGCTTCAATTTGATGACATCTGGGCTGCTGCTGGCAGCCCGAATGCGGTCTTTAGGCTCCCTCCCCAAGATCTTATCAGAATGACAGGCGGTCGCGTCATATCAGTGAAGTGAGTATCGGTTGTGAGTGGGCACCTCCTGTGATATCCTCCAAACCAAAGAGAGGGTGCGAGCCTGCATTATCCACGAATCTTCGGGATTCGTGGATAAGCCCCCTCAACAAATTGAAAATCCTTGTTGCGGGTTTCGACAGGGTGTTTTCCACCCGTTCCAGGCTAGCCCTGAGGAGATTCGAAGGGCCCGAGGGGCGGATTGTTCATGGAACCAATAGGAATTCGTGAATCACCCATGCGAGAAAGTCCTCAGAAACGAATAGGGTAAATCGAGGGTGGATCATCGCCCATTCAGGACGAAGAAGGGAAGGGATATCACGATCTGCCTCTTTTCGAAGGAGGCACTTCACGCGCTTTTGGCGTTCTACGACGAGTTTGAGCCTAAGGAGGGTTATCAGGGACTCCCCCCGCGTTTGGAATCCTCTCGGAGGCAGTGGGTAGAAAATCTTGTCGTAGGTAATCTGACACTCCTTGCCATGGAGGGGGGGCAGGTCATTGCCCACGCGGCTGCGATACGCATACCATCTTCTTCAACCGCTGAACTGCTCGTCTTCGTTCACCAGGATTTCCAGAATCAGGGGATCGGAACGGAGCTGGTCAAATTGGTGGCAGAAGGCGCTATTGAGAGAGGTCTCAAGCGCATTTGGCTGACGGTGCTCACCTCTAACTCCGTTGCAGTCTACGTCTTCCGGAAGTGTGGTTTTAGATTTATCGGCCCCATGGATTCGGAGCGGGAGATGATTCTGGATCTTGATTGAGGGGAGTGATGGGGTGGAGCCTTAGGTTCCTACTCTGCCGTTTTCGCGAGTATGTGACTTACCCATTCGTAGCGCTGCTGGGCTTTTTCTTTGAGATAGTACGTGGTGGCAAAACGTTTGACGAAGTAGTACTCCTCCTTTGCCCGCTGATATTCTCCCTTTTTCTCTGCCATCTTTCCTCGAGCCCAGGCATCCAGAACAACATCGTTGTCTCGGATACGCTCCATGAAGGTTGAATAGGTTGCGCACCCGGAAAGGAGAAGGACAATACAGATGATTCGGACATAGGTATCCGTTTTTCCTTTCATTTCGAACCTGCACCGACCTGGGTTATTCTAGACAAAAGCCTCGGAAAGGGTCTTGAAAACGTCCAAGGTGGCCCGCATCACGTCCCTTTCCGTAATGATCCCCTGGATNNGCCATGAGATCCGCTGCCTCGCCGATGGCCGCATCGACGCCGATAGTAATGAGGGGGCTGCTCATGATGTCTCCCACCGCCATCACAGTGCATTGAGTCACGGGGCAACATTTCCGTAGAACATCGCGCTCTGTAACGATGCCCACCATCTTGCCTTCCCGAGTCACCGCCACAGAACCAATGTCCTTTTCCACCATGAGACTCAACGCCTCGCTGACATTGGCAGTCGCCTCAACGGAAACGATATCATTCGTCATGATATTTCGGACGGCATAGGTCACTCTCATCATAAACCTCCACAACTTGTTGTCATATCCTGTCTTTGACCAGTTAGGTACAAGAGCAAGAAGAGAACACAGATATCCCGCAACGGATCGAGGCCTCACTCAATCGTAACCTATTTTCTAAACCTTTGTGAAGCAAAAAGCAAGGAGAGTTCCCTGAATTCTTCGGTTTCCCCCAGACTCATGCGGCTTAGATCCCTCCGGCTGTTCCCTCTTTCTCTTAGCAGGCATCCGGTATTGAAATCTCAAAACCTCTTGGTGTATATGAACCACAAAGGAGCAACGGGAGGAGGGCGGATGTCTCAGTTAGTCGCATGCCAAAACGCCAATGGGATCGTTTTGGCCGCAGATAGTAAAGCACTGGATTTTAATCCCCAAGGTGAGATGATCGAACTACAGGTTGACCGTCTGGTCCAACTCAGCAAGCATACGGCGATGTTGACCGGCGGAGCGGCAGATGGTGTTTCGATGTGTCGGGGTTTCGAAAAGTTCCTCAGAGACGAAGGCCTCACCGACGCTGAGGACATCTATCGAGCGGCCCTTCCTTTTTTGGCCACTGAATATGAGCGGTTCATGCTCAAACGATGCGAGATCCTTCCCGTTGATCCGATTCACCATGTCTTCTTTATCATGGGTGGTCGTACGGAAAAGGACCAACAGCGCCCCTATCGACTCTATTTGCTCTGGACCAAGAAAAAACTTCCGCAACTGGATGGTGATGAAATCTCATTTGCCTACACGGCACCTCGGATAATGGGTCTAGAATACAACCTGAATCGTCTCTGCCGGGAGAATGCGCCCCTTGATCATCTCCTCTCGAAAATCAAAGAGACCATTGAGGGACTGGCAAAAACCCAGGATGAGATCGGCCCCCCCTTCAACTATGCCTTTATTACTCGGGATGGATTCCAAAGGGTAACGCTATAGGAGGATGGGTGGGGCCTTGCATTGGATATTTGTGATCCCCTTCGGGAAGCCCCGTTGGTCCCACGAATCCAGCTTCTGGAAGGGGGTGCGCGTTAATAACTGAAATCATGAAGAAAGGAGGAACGATAGGATGTCGAAATCAGAGGATTTTCTGAGAGAAGCCTTTGCCGGAGAGTCTCAGGCAAACCGTAAGTATCTGGCCTTTGCCGAGAAGGCAGATAAGGAGGGCTATCCCCAAGTGGCCAGGCTCTTCCGCGCGGCTGCTGAAGCCGAAACCGTCCACGCCCACAACCACCTCAGGGCGCTTAAAGGGATTCGAAGTACCAAGGAGAACCTCGAGGAGGCGATTGGGGGGGAGACCCACGAGTTCAAAGAGATGTACCCTGAAATGATTAACGCAGCAGAAGGCGAGGGAAATCAGGCGGCAAAGCGCACTTTTCAATATGCCAATGAAGTAGAGAAAGTCCATGCCCAGCTCTACCAAAAGCTTCTCGACACCTTGGGGCCCTCCCAAGAGACCTATCCGTATTACGTCTGCCCCGTTTGTGGCCATACGGCCGAAAAAGAGCCTCCTGATGTCTGCCCGGTGTGCGGGGCTAAACGGGAAATGTTCAAAAAGGTGGATTAAGAGCGTCGCAACGATTGCCTCACGTGTCTGTTGAAGAGACGTTCGGTGTAACCGATGCTTTCGGCAGGAAATCCGAGCGAAGGCCCGCCTCTGGCGGGTTTTTCAGCTCAAACCTCGAGCTTTGGTCTTGCAGTTCTCTGATCTAGACGGCCGATCGGTAGGAAAGTACCGTATCGAGATCGAATCGAAACCGCTTCGGTATCGACAGGGATGGACTCACTTCTCCCTGTATCTTCGGGACGAAGAGGGGAGACTTACCGGTCAAGTGAAACCGAAAGACGGATTCGAGGTAATGCCCGTCCTCGAGGGTGTTTATAGCCGCGGAGGGAGATGGGTCAAGGGATGGGTAGAGGTTGGGGACTACTATCCCGTTGTCCAGTTCGCGAGCGGAGCCTCTGCATCGATAACCCTCGATCTCTCAGAGAGGCGGATCGATCGGCAGATCTTTCAGCTTCTGTCAGAGACGATCCCCGGAGGGGGGCATTTCATGTTTGCCTACGAAGTCTCGTTTGATAGCGCCCTTCATCGGGAGACCCAAACGAGCCTTTTAAGAGGGATTCCTGCCGTTTGTACGGCACAGGGAGGGCTCCTTTTCTGGAGCGGATTCCGGTTTGTCAAGGACTGGTATCTTGCCGAGGGAGGACATGAAGGGCCCAGGAAACTGTGGGGAGAAAAGCCGTCGAATGACGTTGAATTTCGTTTTTTCGATCAGAAGACCTTCTTTCAGCTTCTTGAGTTCCTCTCACGGAAGCCCAACGCCGCCGCTATGGGTGTCGAGCTGGAGAGCAGAAGGAGAGCTTCCGAAGTCCTGCGGGAACTGGTCCTCGGATCACCGCTTTCTGCGCTACGGGACGACGTCATCCAGATCTACCGTGAGCGATCACAGGCCAAGAACCTGGAAGAAGCGGCGGACCGAACCTGTCAGCACCTCGAGGGCTTTGCCGAGAGTTCCCATTTTGAGGATGAAGATACCCGATCGCAGTTGAATGAGATTTCAAAACTGTGCATTGAACGGCTTCAGGAGGATTAGAACGGGACAGATTCTTCTCTCAATTGAGGCTGAAGGAGGGCACGCGTGTTGTCAGGCGTTCCTCGTTGCCAGCAAGGTTCAAAGGTGAAAATATGCGGCGCAAACTGGTCCTTCGCCTCACCGATATCTACTACGGTTGGATGATCGTTGCGGTCGCTCTGGTGTCCATGGCCTTCTGGTTTGGGATCCGAAGTTCCTTCTCTGTTTTCTACGTCGCCTTGCTAGAAGATTTCCCCTGGACCCGGGGGGAAACTGCTGGGATCCAGTCCGTTGTCCTGCTCACCTATACCGCGATGGCACCTCTTGTGGGAGGGTTTATCGATCGGTTTGGTCCCAGAAGTGTCATCACACCGGGGATCTTTCTACTTGCCCTGGGGCTTGCCCTCTGCTCATCCATAAACAGCCTCACTGGATTCTACCTCCTATACGGGATCCTTACGGCGATGGGAGCCGCTTCGATCGGTATTGTCGCTTACACGGCTATCCTCGCCCACTGGTTCGACAGGAAAAGAGGTTTGGCCAGCGGCATCGCCGTGTCCGGTATGGGCCTCGGGACTTTTCTCTTGGTCCCCTTTTCACAGTACTTCATCTCTGGGTGGGGTTGGCGTTATGCCTTCCTGGGGTTGGGCGGGCTCGTCTTCGTCGTTCTGTTTCCCCTGAATGCCTTGCTCCTTCGCCACAAACCTCAAGACATGGGGCTTCTTGCGGATGGTATGAGTCAAGGAGAACTGCACGCGCGCAAAGGGCCGAAGACACCGCACCCTGTGTGGTCTGAGACCGACTGGACCCTGGGCAGGGCGCTGCGAACCGGGAGATTCTGGGCCCTCCTGATCTTTGCTTTCCTGATCGTTATCGCGGTGTATGCCCTCCTTGTTCACCATGTCAGTTTTCTCGTCGACAACGGAATAGGAAAAATGAAGGCGGCCTTTGCCTTCGCCGCGATCGGGATTATCTCATCTGGCTTTCGGATCTTTTGGGGATGGCTTTCTGATCGGATTGGGCGAGAAATAACCGCCACGATCGGCGCCATGTGTGTGGCGGGAGCGGCATGTTCTCTGCTTTTGCTGGAAACAATGAGCGAAAAAGGTTTTCTCTATGTATTTATTGTCTTTTTCGGAGCCGGTTGGGGAGTTACGGCCCCGATGTTCATGGCGGTGGCTGCCGATCTTTTTCGGGGGAAAGGGTTCGGCCTGATTTACGGTATCTTGGAGGGCGTGATCGGCGTCGGAGGGGCCTTGGGGGCCTGGGTGGCGGGATTCATATTTGATAGAACCGGAACTTACCAATCGGCTCTTGGACTCGCAATCTCCGTAAGTGTCGTATCGTGTCTTTTCGTATGGTTGGCTGCTCCTCGGAAGGCCCGTCCAGTGGAAGGATGAGACCGCAACGGAACCTTGTGGTTCGTCTCGGAAAGAGGTTCTGCTCGCATATTTACGGGGGTGTCACACTTGTCGCATGGATCTTCCTGGCGATGGGAATCCTTGCCGGCCTTCCGATCCATCTTTTCATACTGACCACACCCCTTTATCTGATGGGAGTGAAGATCTATATTGACCCTCGAAGCGGCGTCTTTTTGGACCGACAGACCCTGGAGAAACTCTGTGAACGCAATCTATTCATCAATCTCGGGACCATAGCGCTGATGATACTGGGCGTGGTTTTGTGGCTGTGAAACCGCCAGGAGTCAGAAGCCGGAATCGATGCCGACTTCCAAGCCTTCGTCATCTGGGCTCGAGCGCTTTCACCAGGGCTCTGATTGTTCTGTTATAAGGAGTTTCGAGGCCGGCACGATCTCCGTAGTCGATGATCTTTCCGTTGATATAGTCGACCTCGGTCCTGCGTTTCATCTCGATGTCAATGAGCATGGAGGGCTTGTGATCACCGGCTTTTTTCATGTATTCGATCGAGTAAGGGTAGAAGTCCCAGCCCACCGGGATTTCGTTGGCCCGGGCGACATTCACGCCCTCCTTAATCAGGGCGTCTACGATCTGAAAAATGATAGGGTCATTGATGACCTGAGACATGGTCAGGCCCGTTACGGCGCATACGGGATTCATGCACGCGTTCATGATGGCTTTTCGCCAGACCATTCCGATAATCTGATCCGTATGTTCGGTGATCAGTCCGCTCTTGGTTAACGCTTCGGCGACCGCAATAGCGGCGGGTCGGGATTCCTCATCCAGCTCCTGAATGTAGTGCGGGAGATGGTGGAACTTTATGTTCACCTGACCGGGTTTGACGAGACTGCACCCATAATTGACAACTGCCCGCATGACCGCCTTTTTCCCCAGGCTTTGGGCCAAGACCAACTCTGTGTCGATGCCGTTTTGCCAACTCACCACATAGAGGCCCTCCCTGTAAAAGCTTTCGACCGCAGAGGAGATTAGGGGGAGCGCATTGGCTTTGACTGCGAGGATGATCACATCTGGAGGATCATCCGCCAGATCATCCACACTGGTCACGATTTTCGAGACGGACGTCTGAAACTGTTCGGTACCTTCAATGAGGATTCCGGGATTCAAAGCAGGTTTGACGAGGTCAGGAAATACGTCGCATAGGGTCACGTCGTATCTCCCTTTTGCGAGGAAAGCGGCAACGATGTTCCCCACGGGTCCGGCACCGACGACTGCAAACTTCCGAGGGCTAAAGCCGGCTTTCTCTTTCATGGGAGTTTCTCCTCTCTATTGAACTGCGTCTTTACCGTGTTGATGGGCCACTTTCAACGATCCCGAAAACCTTGGCGTCAAGCAACTTGACTCCATGCTTCTGCAGAATTTGAATTGCCTGGTCGTTGTTGCTGAAATGAAAGACCATCACGGCCTTTCCTGATGTAAACCCGGTGAAGGCATACATGTAGCTCGAATGCACTTTGGCCTCCAGAAGCGGTTTGAGCAGTTGCGCGAGTGTGCCCGGTTTGTCCTCGATCTCAGCAGCAACGACCTCGTCGACTCGGGCTGGCAAGTGCTTTTCCATCATAATACGTCTTGCCTTTGCTACATTTGAGACGATCATCCGAAGAACACCGAAGTCTGCAGTGTCTGCCAGACTGGCAGCTCTGATATTGATTCCCGCATTGCCCAGAGCACTCGTCACTTCGTACAATCGACCGGAAACATTTTCGATAAATACAGAAATCTGTTTTATCTTCATAGGATCCTCCTTTTTGGGGGCTCAAGAAGGGCGGGGAAGGACGTCTTCCCCAGTATTTTTAAAACCATTCATTTTCTTTCCTTTAACTTTCCTCGCGAAAGTACCCTGAAAACGTAATGGTGTAATCGACCCGAAACTCCTGGGCCCCGCGGTCCCCCGCGACTGAGACATCAATGGCAGCGGTTGGCCTAAAGAGGATGCCGGTTTGGAAGTGTGTATTGAGAGGCGATGCTTCTGGCACCAAAATGAAGTCGAGCCCGAGACCTCGGTCTGCTCCGGCCCCCTTGAGGCTCAAGACCAGTTCGGTGTCAGGTGTCTGGAACCGAGAGGTCACGAGAAGGTCTGTCAGCACAAATAGCCTTCCCGCCATCTTGGAAACTGAAATGGCACTGTGCGTTCTGGTCTTGGTTTTCGAGTTCACAAAAGCGCGTCGATGCCAGGAAAAAGAGTTTCTCAGGTCCTCCCGCCCAATCGTGCCCGATGGGTTTGTGATCTGAACTGGGATACTCCTTTTCGCCTCATTGACGACCTCCACCTGCGCAACATCGGTGATACGGACCTCTGGAGAGTCAATCAGGCGGACGTCTCCACTGACGCTGACTTCAGGGATCTCCCTCACAATCACCTCAGGAGTATTTACAACATTCACGTTTCCTTCGATCTCCACATTTCCCCGAACGGGAACCGGTAGGGGATTGACGACATCAACCTTGTTCACCAATTGTCCCCAACTTGGCTCGAGGAAAAGGAAACTGAAGAGAAAGAGTGCGGCCAGACAGACGGTTTTTCCAAACATCTCAAGCCTCCTTTTCTATCCCCGGGATAAGAGAATTCCTCCTCATTCCCCTCTAGTTAAACAGGATAGATCTCTTTAATCAACCTGAAAAATCCTGTCCGGCGCCACTTGACAATGAGAAGCCTCGGAATATATTTTTCAAGAAACGATGATTTGAGGGAGGGTTATGATGGAAGAGAGAGTGGGTGCTGTAACATTTCAAGGCAGTCCCCTTACCCTCGTGGGTCGTGAGTTGAGGGTGGGTGACAAAGCGCCAGACTTTGAAGCAATTGGGAACGATTTGACGCCGGTCAAGCTGTCTTCATTTGGCGGTAGAGTTTGTATCATTGCCTCGGTGCCGTCATTGGATACGCCGGTCTGTGATACCGAGACGCGGAAATTCAATCAAGAGGCGACCAAGTCGGGTGAAGACCTGGTGATCCTTACGATCAGTATGGATCTTCCCTTTGCACAGAAACGGTGGTGTGGTGCGGCGGGTGTGACAAGGGTGAAGACGCTCTCGGATCACCGCGACAGTGGATTTGGATTGGCCTATGGGGTTTTGATCAAAGATCTGAGATTACTTGCACGGGCGGTGTTTCTTGTTGACCGTGATGGGGTCATTCAACACGTCCAGGTGGTCAAAGAAATTACGGAGGAGCCAGATTACGACGCCGTGTGGGCCGCCGTAAAGAAACTCGCCTAGAGAGGTAGAGGGGGGATATAGGGAACGGGACATGGTATTTTTCGAGAGAGTGGGGAGGAGAGATTAAATGGGATCAGGAGACGGCGGATCAAAGAGAGTTCAAGAGATTCAAAATGTTATCGATTTCGCGATAGAGAAGGAGAAGGAGGCGGTCGGTTTTTACAACGATCTTGCAGCGCGGGTCAAGCTGAAAGCTCTCGCCCAAGAACTCCGTAGGATTGCCGCTATGGAGCAGGCCCATTGGGAGAGATTGGAGAAGATGGATGTGGCCGCTGCAGTGCGGGAAGCCCCCAAACAGCCAATGGATCTTCGTATCGCGGATTATCTGGTGAAGAAAGAGCCGACTCCGGATATGTCCTGGCAGGACATTCTCGGCATTGCGATGCATCGGGAGCTGGCTTCGATCAACCTCTATACGGACCTAGAGAAGCTCGTGACTGATCCAGATGTCAAGCAGCTCTTTCGGAATCTGGCTGCTGAGGAAAGCGGGCACAAGCTCTTTTTTGAGAAGATCTATGACGATGAGGTGTTAACGTCGAACTAATGGGGCAAGCGGGTTGGAAATTCCCCCCGGGTATCGTCGCATGAGAAAGGAGGAGACGTAATGACCGGACGGTTGCAAATTTACAAATGTGAGATCTGTGGGAACATTGTGGAGGTTTTGCATGAGGGCAAGGGAGAGCTTGTGTGCTGTGGCGAACCGATGAAGCATTTCGTTGAGAACACCGTTGATGCTGCGCAAGAGAAACACGTCCCAGTCATTGAACGGACCGCCTCTGGCTTGAAGGTGAAGGTCGGAAGCGTTCCTCACCCCATGGAGGAGAAGCACTACATCGAGTGGATTGAAGTGATCGCAGATGGAGAGGCGTACCGTCAGTTTCTGAAGCCCGGGGAGGCACCGGAGGCGAATTTCGATATTCCGGGAGAGAAGGTTACGGCCCGCGAATACTGCAATCTTCACGGCCTGTGGAAGTCGTAAGCGCGGAGTCGAGTAGGAAACACCCCCGTGATTTTGTTGGCATTGGATGACGAGAAGACCGGCATGAGGCGCGCTGTCTGATGGATGGACTTGATACCTCTGGCAGCGTGGTTCCCACTCCCCAGGGAGTTGCAGCAACCTCATCCTCGCCATGAAGCGTATCTGCGTGTTGCCCAGAACATAAAATGGGTCATGTCAAACCTAGAGGAACACCAACAGTTCCTGACAAACGGTAGATTGGTCTGTAAGGAGTATGGCCGAGTCGTTGCAGGGTCCCATGGTCTCTGGGCATCCGGACCTCTATAAAGAAGAAGCGCTCACGATATTTCGACCCTGAACGCGGTTTATGGGGGGCTTCTATTGTGTGTAAGGCGAGCGTGCCGGTTGGCGCGCTCGCTTTATCTTATTCACCGCACCTGGGGTTTGAAATCCAGAAACTGCATCTAAAGCCTCCATGAACGTTCGTATTCTTTTCGGACTGGCCGAAAAAGGTGTTTTCTTCCCTCCCGGCAAAGCCCTCGTCAATCCCGTTTCGGTGCCCTCCTTCAAGCCAAAGAGAGAAAGACACCGAAATTTCGCGAATCCTCTCGGTCCCGACCGACATTTATGGGGGCGGTGGAGGATTTACCGGGTGAGAGGGAGGACGCGAAAGGACGAGAGGTGTGCCATTTGAAAATTGGAATTATCGTGAAGGATCTGTTTGGCAGAGGAGCTCTCCATGGAAGATTCGGAACAGGCCACTCGATGATGATGCTTGTACGGAATCATGATAGAAATCCTTTTGATGAATGGGATAGTATAATTTGGGATTCAAAATCCGGTTTTCGGAGATGGGCTCATGAGGCTTCTATGGGATCTCGATGTGGCGAGAGAGGCTCTGGACCACCCTGTCATCTCCGTGGGTAATTTCGATGGGGTCCATCTGGGGCACCAGGCGATTTTGGGGGAGACCATCCGACTGTCCAATTCGATGAATCGCCCTTCAGCCGTATTGACTTTTGAGCCCCATCCACAAAAGGTTTTCGGAGGGGAAAAGGCGCCGCCCCTCCTGACCACGCTTTCACAAAAAATGAGACTCTTCGAACAGCTTGGGGTGTCTGCGACGGTCGTGTGCCCCTTCAATGAGACGATCTACCGATACACAGCCGATCAGTTCTTTTCAGAGATCCTTGTGGCGAAGCTGGCCGTTGGGCATCTTGTCGAAGGGGCGGATTTCACCTTTGGAAGGGGAAGAACCGGTTCTTCGGATCTCCTGAAGCGTCTGGGGAGAGAACACGGAGTGGGCGTGAGCATCGTCGCCCCGGTGGCCTTTGAAGGAGAGAGAGTGAGCAGCTCGAGGATCCGAACCTGGATCCAGGAGGGTGAGGTTGCGAAAGCCCGGTCTCTGCTCGGTAGGCCCTATGAAGTGGAAGGGAAAAAGGTTACCGGAATGGGTCGGGGGAAGACGTTAGGCTACCCGACGGTGAATCTCACCGTTGAGAATGAGCTCTTGCCAGCTAAGGGCATCTATGCCGTCCAGGTTCAAATCAATCAGGGAGTGTTCCTCGGCGCGGCGAGCCTCGGGTTCAACCCAACCTTTGAAGGAGATCATTTTTCCGTTGAGGTCCATTTGCTCGATTTTCAGGAGGATGTCGGGGACGAACAGATCTGTGTTCTGTTCTACGAGAAATTGAGGGAAGAGGTGAAGTTCGATCGCGAGCAGGATCTGATCCAGCAGATGGCGGCAGATGTTAACCATGTGAGGAGAATTTTTCGCGTGGAAAAGCCATGAGTCGAGATGCGTTAAGTTGAAATTCTCTCCTTGTTTTCAAGGGATGACCTCGATTTACCCTCCAGGCACTCACCTATTGACAACCATCGGATATTGAAATACCGTTAGAACTCGCTTGGGGCGGGAATTGAGGTCTTCTCCGGCTGTTGTGCGGAGGTAGTCGGTGCAGAAGAGAGACAAAGAGGAAATCAAGGAGGGCAGATTTCCCAAGCAGTTGTTCCAAAAGCAACCTATCATGATTCGGGTTTGCTATGGTCTGATTCCGTGCCTGATTGGATCGGTCTATTTTTTCGGTCTCCGATCCCTCGTCTTAACCTCCCTCGTCCTGGTCTTTGGGCTCGCTGCCGAGGGGGTTTTCACCCTCCCCCAAGGGAAGCCGATTACGTCGTCCGTCCTGGTATCCTGTCTAATCCTTTCGCTAAGCCTCCCACCGACCGTACCTTTCTGGATCGCCATTATTGGTATCGTCTTTGGAATTGTTTTCGGAAAGATGGTTTTCGGTGGCTTCGGATACAACATTTTCAATCCCGCCATGGTCGGTCGGTGTTTTATCTATATTTGTTTTCCTATCGCAATGACGGCTC
>JABAOH010001293.1_pt5 | contig 16052 bp, 16 predicted proteins | sample 7062181 | NCBI WGS metagenome assembly JABAOH01 (sample SAMN14538630, study PRJNA623070) | marine sediment metagenome | biome: marine biome [ENVO:00000428]; feature: marine pelagic biome [ENVO:01000023]; material: deep marine sediment [ENVO:00002113]; isolation source: pool of 5 deep marine...
AAGACCTGAAGATATATCTCACACTGCTGGAGCAGAGCGATGACTGATGAAATCAACATGAGAGAGAGTTGGAATCTAATCTCACCGCATTATCAGAAAAAACATCAGATTTCAGCCGACTTCGTTCACTACGGCCCGCATTGTCCCAATGAGGATCAACTGCAACTCATCGGTGATGTGCGCGGCAAGCATATACTCGAAATAGGCTGCGGCGGGGGCCAGTGCAGCATAGCCTTTGCCAAGCGCGGCGCCATCGCCGCGGGTATTGATCTCTCTGACGCGCAAATCGAATTCGCACGCAAATCCGCGCAGAAGGAGGGTGTTGAAGCAACCTTCTCGCAGGGGAATATCGAGGACCTTTCGGCTGTCCCGGACGCCAGCCAGGATGTGGTCTTCTCCGCCTTTGCCTTACACTATGTTAAAGATATCACACACTGCCTGGCAGAAGTCCGCCGCGTGCTGGTTCCCGGCGGCCTGCTGGTATTCAGCCTGGACCATCCCTTCTGGGATTGCCTCGCGGATGACAGCATGAAAATCGTCCGCTCCTATCATAACTGCTCTCCGTGGGTTTGGGATTGGGGTGAATTCAAGGACATCGGGGTCTGCGCGACGATGCGCTCATTTCACCGCAAAGTGGGGGAGTGGTTCCGCCTCCTTCGTGAGGCCGGCCTGCAAGTGCTCGAAATCCTGGAGCCGGAACCGGTCGAATCGGGCAGTGGTCAAGACTGGAGTAATTACTATTCTCCACAGCGCCAGCGCATGGTCCCTGCCAATATCATCTGGAAGGCAAGAAAGCCTTAGTGCTGTTTCTCATATTTGATGCTGTCTTTCTCGAAAGAAGCGCTGTAGGGCGGGCATTACTATGCCCGCCGAAGATAGAGGGAACGTTCGGCTGGCGTGGTAACGCCAGCCCTACAGCAATGCAGTCCGAATTATGAAAGAAGGCACTAGGGAATGTGCAGCATTCCGTCTCTGCGTCTTTGCGGTGAGACTTACTGCTTCCTCAGCAAATCCGCGGCAGCTGCTCCCCGCTCATCATTTCGACGATGCGTTCGCCGCCCACCGCGGTGTGCATTACGACTGTTCCCGTTGGGCAGGAGCGTGCCTCCTGCCCTGTGGCGACTTCCCCGATAACTGCGGCATCCTTCCCCAGCGGATGAGAGCGCAGGGCCTCCAGGGCTTTATCAGATTCCTCTTTAGCGACAAAGGCCACCAGCTTGCCTTCATTTGCCACATAGAGTGGATCGAGCCCCAGAATCTCACACGCCCCTTGCACTTCAGGGCGCACAGGAATGGCGGTCTCTTCCAATACCATTCCGACACCGGCCGCGCCCGCAATCTCATTCAGCGCGGAGGCAATCCCGCCCCGCGTGGGATCTCGCAGACAGTGTAACTGTTGGCACGAATCGAGCAATTTCGCCACAAGCGGATAGAGTGATGCAGTATCACTCTTCATTTCACTCTCGAACTCCAGACCTTCCCGCACAGACATAATGGCGATTCCGTGATCGCCAATGGTCCCACTCACAATAATCGCGTCCCCCGGTTTCACCATCTTCGGCAGCAGCGGCCTCTCCACCAAACCGATTCCTGAAGTATTAAGAAACAGAGAATCGCCCTTGCCCTTTTCCACCACTTTCGTGTCACCAGTAACCAGCAGAACTTCCGCCTCTTTCGCCGCCTCACCACAGGATAGAATCACCCGCTGGAGGTCCTCCATCTTCAAGCCTTCCTCCAGGATGAAGCCACAGGAAAGATAAAGCGGTTTCGCCCCACACATGGCCAAATCATTCACAGTGCCGTTTACCGCCAGCCGGCCGATGTCTCCGCCCGGGAAGAAGAGGGGGCTGACCACATAGGAATCAGTGCTGAAGGCGAGAGATCTGCCTTCTATCTCCACCACCGCGCCGTCATGAAGTGGAGCCAGAAGCGGGTTCTCGAACTGCGGCAGAAAAAGGTGATGCAGCAGATCCCGGCTGAGTTGACCACCGCCGCCATGTGCCAGCAGAACATTCGGATATTGCCGCAAAGGTAATGGACACTGTAAACCACCCTCGCTCATCTCAACCTCCTGATTGACTTCCTGGGGGACGAGCCAGCGGTTCGTCCCCCAGATCCAGCCTTCGTAGCCGAGGGCTACTACGGCGAAGTAGGCCTCCCTCGCCCGCGTTTAAGAGTTGCTATCCTCGCCCCCAGGGCGAGGATAAACTCTGAAAACCGGGAGGGGAGTCTGAGGGGGAAACCGGCGGCTTCCCCCTCAGGAAGTTCTCAGTTTGATTCCATACTGATAATAGGCTGCGCAGGCTCCTTCTGAGGAGACCATAGGCGCGCCGAGTGGATGCTGTGGGGTGCATTTTTTACCGAAAGCTGCACATTCAGTCGGTTTCTTCCGGCCCTGGAGTACGAGGCCGGCGATGCATTCTTTCGGCTCCTCCGCGGTAATATCTTCTATCTGAAAGACCTTTTCCGCGTCCAGGTCGGCATATTCCGGTTTCAAACAATAGCCGCTTGCGGGGATAGGCCCCAGCCCCCTCCATTTGCGATCACAAACGGAAAAGACCTGCTCCATGAGCGCCTTTGCCGCCAGGTTGCCCTGTCGGGTTGCTGAACGCCGGTATTGATTCTCCACCTTCCAGGAGCCGGTTTCCAATTGAGTAATAAGCATATACAGCCCTTGAATGAGATCCAGCGGCTCAAAACCTGTCACCACAATCGGCACCCACCACTGCTTTGCAATCTCCTCATATTCTACATATCCGCTCACTGTGCAGACATGCCCGGGGGCCAGAAAACCCTTTACCTGACAATCCCGCGCGGAAAGGATCGCCGCGATGGCCGGAGGCACCAGCATGTTCGCAGCGAGAAGGTAGAAGTTATTCACTCCGCGCTGTTTTGCCTGCAGCGCGGCCATGGCGTTCATCGGCGCGGTGGTCTCAAAGCCGATTGCAAAGAAGACTACCTTATGCTCAGGATTCGCCTCTGCGATTTTCAGCGCGTCCAGCGGCGAATACACCATGCGCACCTCCGCGCCCTGCGATTTCGCGCTAAGCAAATCCTCCTTGCTGCCGGGAACCCGCAGCATATCGCCGAATGAACAGAAGATCACCTGTGGCTGGCGGGCGAGGGCAATGGCCTTATCTATCAATTCGATGGGGGTGACACACACCGGACAGCCCGGCCCATGCACAAGAGTTATTCCTTCGGGCAGCAATCCGTCGAGGCCGGATTTGAGGAAATTGTGTGTCTGACCGCCGCAGACTTCCATAACCTGCCAGGGGCGGGTCAGGCGCTCTTGAAGGGCCTTCAGTTGGGCCTTTACCTTGTCGCCGTCGCGGTATTCATCCAGGTATTTCATCCACCAAGTCCCCGGCGGCGGCGAGAGTGGCCTTTGCCTCTTCCTCATCTATTGTGCTTATGGCAAAGCCCGCATGGACTATTACATAATCGCCCACTTGCGCCTCCGGCACATAGGAGAGACACACCTCACGTACAATACCGCCGAAGCGCGCCTTACCATTGCGCAGGCCGCCCTCTTCCCAGATTTCAATTATCTCTCCAGGTATCCCCAGACACATGGTTCTGCTTCCTCGGATTATTCTGTGCAGTTATGTTCGAAGGTCCTTCTTCGCCGCGGCCACCATTATTTGGCCCAGGCTGATACCGCCGTCATTTGGCGGAACCCGCTGGTGTACGTGAACCTCGAAGCCCTCGTCAGCGAGCCGGTGGAAGATTCCCTCCGTGAGTATTCGATTCTGGAAAACGCCTCCGCTCAAGGCGATTCTTGCTATCTGCAAGCGTGCGGCGATTGTAACGGCTATTTCTATCAGGCTGTTATGAAAGCGGCGGGAGATGCCCCCTTTCGCCGCATCTCGAGCGAGATCATCAAGAATGGCGAGTAGCATGGGCCGCCAGTCAACTACCAGAGTTTCGCCCTCCATTATCTCAAATGGGTAAGAAGAAGTCTCTCCTAGATCCGCGGCATATTCGAGTTCCATCGCTGGCTGCCCCTCGAAGGTGGCTTCTTGTCTCAGCCCGATGAGAGAGGCGACACCGTCAAAGAGCCGCCCCACACCACAACTGAGCGGGCTGTTTACTCCCTTCTTAAGCATCTGCAACAGGAGTACGCGGTCCTTTTGGTCGATGTTCTGGATTACTGCCAAATCGTCTCTTTCAGCGGCCTTTTCTTCGAACAGCGAATAGAGAATCGAAAACGCGATGCGCTTCGGCTCGCGGATTGCCTTCTCTCCTCCCGGCAGGGCGATGGGCAGAAAATGCGCAGCCCGCTTGTAGTCCGCGTAATCACCAATGAGAAACTCACTCCCCCACAAAGTCCCATCAGGCCCATAGCCGGTTCCATCCCAACAGATCCCGAGCGCGGGGCCCTCGACTTCGTTTTCCGCCAAACAAGAGGCGAGATGCGCGTGATGATGTTGAACTTCCACGATGGGCATTCCCAGACCATGGGCATACTTGGAGGAGAGATAATCGGGATGCAAATCACATGCCGCCATCTCAGGTTGAAGGTCATACAGTCTCTGCAAATCCTCCACCGCGCCGAGAAATGCCTGAGAGGCCTGCGGGGTTTCCAAATCCCCGATGTGTTGACTGATTATCACCCGCTCACCACTGGAGACAGCGACCGTATTCTTCAGGTGTGCTCCCACCGCCAATATCGGGAGAAGCGATTTCTTCACATAAACCGGCAGAGGGGCATATCCCCGCGCCCGGCGCATCACCATCTCACGTCCCAACATGATGCGGGCGATGGAATCATCACAATGGCGGAGAATCGGGCGGTTATGCACCAGGAACAAGTCTGCGATCCCTTTCAGGCGATTGAGAGCCTCTTTCTCATCTGTGACAATCGGCTCATCAGTCCGATTCCCGCTCGTCGCCACCACCGGAAAGCCAACTTCTCTCATCAGCAGATGATGCAGCGGGCTGTAGGGAAGCATCACTCCCACGTTCGGATTGCCCGGCGCGACTGCCCCGGCAATCGAGGAAGACGCCTTCTTCTCCAGTAGTAGAATCGGGCTTTCGGGAGATAGCAGCAAACGCTCCTCCAGCAGGGAGACATGACATTCTCTCTCGATCTCTTCAATGGTGCCAAAGAGCAGGGCAAGAGGCTTCTCCTCACGGAGTTTGCGCTCCCGCAGTCTCTTTACCACCTCTTCACTGCGAGCATCTACAACCAGAAGGAATCCTCCCAGCCCTTTAAGGGCAAGGATCCTCCCTTCTCTGACCGCGGCGGCCGCCTGAACAAGGGCCTTCTGACCTTGGGCCCGGCTTTCTCCATTCTCGTCCCATAATTCCAGCGCGGGCCCGCACTTGGGACAGGCGATGGGCTGGGCGTGGAAGCGCCGGTCCGAAGGGTCTTCATATTCCCTCTTACAGTCCGCGCACATCTCGAAAGAGGTCATCGAAGTATTGGCGCGGTCATAGGGCAATTCTCTGATGATGGTGAAGCGGGGCCCGCAATTTGTGCAGTTGGTAAAAGGGTATTGGAAGTGGCGGTTCTCGGAGTCGAGAATCTCGCTCAGACAATCCGGACAGGTGGCAATCTCGGGAAGCACGGTGGTGGTCTTTTCACCTGTCTCTTGGCTGTGGCGAATCTCGAATTTTCGATAGCCGACAGGCCGCAAAAAGGAGAATTCCAGGGACCAGATGCGCGCCTGTGGGGGTTTCTCGCTCTGGAGCCGGAGCAGGAAAGAGTCCAGCGAGGACTTACTTCCTTCAACTTCCAGAAAGACCCCCTGTGTGGAATTGAGCACCCATCCGCTCAACCCTATCTCCTCGGCAAGCCGGAAGACAAAGGGCCTGAAGCCAACTCCTTGTACCGCGCCTTTGATGAGAGCTCGAACTCGCTGTCTAGTTTTCCGGGCCTCTGCGAGGGCTGTATCCTCGTCCATACTTCACTTATCCTGGCCGGACGCCGCGCCCTGTGAGGGAGCCTGTGGATGCGAAATCTCGAACTTCTCGATCACCAACTCCTCTTCCTGATCCTCCAGGGCCGGCTCTATCTCCAGTTCCGCCCCTTCGGCGATAGTACCCCGCGCCAGGAGCGCGAATACTTCCTTCACCCGGTCCGGCTCCAGATTGTGAGGGCCTCGCCCCAGTCTCAGATAGACGCGGCTGACGCAGCCGGCATTGTGCTTCTTTGCTTGTTTGGTCAAGATGGAGATTGTGGAGGAGATAAGCGCTGTTTCATGCATGGTCGCATCCTTTCGAGCCGTTTGATCCAATCACATATTGCCATCTTCGAGAGAGCCTGAGAAGTGGGGATATGATTGTGACTTTTTTCACAATTAATATACCCCGGCGAATCGGAGAAGGCAACATCCTTTTGCGAATCTTGCTCTTTTGCAGTTACAATGACTCCCAGTATGGACTACCGTTCCTCCCTAGAGTATCTCGAATCCCTGATTGACTATGAACGCACGCCCGCAGAGGCGCGTACCGCGCGCTTTTTCAACCTGGCCCGTACAGAGAACCTGTTGCGGCGATTGCACAATCCAGAGAAAGGCCTGGTCTGCATCCACATCGCAGGAACGAAGGGCAAAGGCTCCACCGCAGCCATGGCCGCCTCCATCCTGCGCGCGGCAGGTTATCGTGTCGGCCTCTACACCTCTCCCCACATGGTCTCATTCAGAGAGCGCATCCGCATCAATGATGAGCCGATTTCCGAATCTCAGGTGGCAGCCTTAACGGCCCGCTTGCAGCCCCACCTGGAGGCGCTCCACAGAGAAGAAGCCGGCCCACCTTCGTTCTTCGAGGCCTATACCGCGATAGCGTTTCTCCATTTCCAAGAACAAAGAACTGACATTGCTGTCCTGGAGACCGGCCTGGGCGGCCGGCTGGATGCGACCAATGTGGTACAGCCCCGTGTCTGTGGGATCACTACTATCGCTATGGACCACATGCTGGAATTGGGTAACAGCCTGGTGCAAATCGCCGGCGAAAAAGTCGGCATAATCAAACCTGAAGTGCCGGTGGTCTGCGCTCCCCAGGAGCCTGAAGCAATGGAGGTGATCAGCGCGGTCTGCCGACAAGAACAGGCACCTCTCTTGCGAGTGGGCGCTTTCGGGGAAGGATGTGATATTTCAGTCACGGCCTCGCCGCCCGCCGCCGCTGGACAGAGGATTTCCATTGAAAGCCATAAGATTGAGTATCACGATGTGGAAGTTGCTCTGCTGGGAGAGCACCAGGCTTGGAATGCGGGAGTGGCGGTGGGAATGATAGAAGTCCTCGCTGAGCAGGGACTTCATATCAAATCGGAAGCGATTCCTGCTGGTTTGCAGCAAGTGCGCTGGCCGGGGCGGTTCCAAGTTATCAAAGGTGAGCCCAAAGTCATCCTCGATGGCGCCCACGATACGGCCTCTGCAAGCGCGCTTGTGCGGACTGTCAGAACTCTCTTTCCCGATGCCGGAATAACCCTGGTGTTGGGAATCTCGGAAGATAAAGACATAGAAGGAATTGCAGCCGCGCTGTCCACCATAGCCGCCAGGGTGGTTCTTACTACGGCAAAATCTCCTCGCGCGGCGGGTCTGGAAGAACTCCAACGGCGAGTCTCTTCTAAGTTCGAGAGGGCTGATGTGCATACCGCGGCGGAGGTGGAGGCGGCGCTGGAATCCGCACGCGCGCTGACACACAAGAAGGGAATCATCTTAGTCACAGGTTCGCTCTACGTGGTGGGGGAGGCAATGCAGGCCCTGGGGATTTCGCCGATGTAGAGCCTAGGGGGCCTGCCAGTCAGCGAGAATGCCCTCGATCTCATTGATCTTGCTCCGCGCTCGACCCAATAGCCTGTCGGCCTTTCTGGGTGGGGAGGCTCGCCAGCTCCATATACCGGTCAGCACGAGCAGCGCGCCTCCCAGCAGGAGACCCGCAAGGAGCAACTTGCAACTCGGAGGGCATTCGCTGGAACAGCAACTGGAGCGATCGTTAGACACTCTGGCACAACCTCGTCTCAAATATGAGAAAGAAACTACACTTCGAAGGTCTTCGGGCCGCCTTCGTCGCTATAATCATCACTACCGGAAAAAATGCGCCTAATGAAGGTCAACAACTCCAGAGGGTTGAAGGGCTTCGTAAGATAGGCGCTTACCCCTGAAGACCAGCCGCGGAAGACATCCGCATCTTGAGCCTTGGCGGTAAGCATGACAACCGGAATGGTGCGGGTGGTTGGGCTGGCTTGCAGGCGCTTGAGTACCTCGAAGCCATCCATGTGCGGCATCATCACATCCAGCACTATCAAGTCCGGCTTCTCATTGTCCACCTTCTTGAGAGCCTCCCTGCCATCGAACGCGGTTAACACCTTGTAGCCGCCTCTCTCCAGGTTCACCTGAATGAGCCGAACGATATGGCGCTCATCATCTACTACCAAGACCTTTTTCTGGCCGGCCATGACCCTGACCCTCCACCTTCCGTTTTTGTCGGTTCCCTGGGCTTTCTGAGAGGCCCAATCTTCGCCAATATAACACCCTACTATTTTGCTGTCAACCTGGTCTTCTCCTTCCAATATGAGGAGAGTCAAGGCGGTTTTTCAGGCAGAATTCACAGGCTTGGTTCGGCCGAGGAAGCCTGACAAGCAGGACTGTGCCTTAATGAATATTTATGTATACCACAACAAACGCTTCATAACCTATCGCTATCCTGGTGGTTGAATATTGCCCCAAACCCTGAAGCCACGCCGGCCATCGGCGCGCAGCATTACGTCAAAGGAGGTTGTTGGATGAGAGGATCGGTTCTACTGATTCTGGTAATGGGGTTGCTGGCTTGCTTGCCAATAGCCGCATTTTCCGATCAAGCAGGCGATATCCGGGCCCTGCAAAGCGAAATTGAACAACTGAAGCAGCGGCTCAGCCAACTCGAAGCGGAAGTGGAAACCGCCAAGGCCGCACAAGCAGAGACCCAAGCGACAGTAGCGAAAAAAGCGGGTGAGCACAAGATTAACGGCTATCTGCAAATGCGCTATCGCAATGACAATGCACCGGATGGAAAGGATGAGTTCTATACCCGCCGGTCGCGGCTTAATCTGCGCGGGAAGATGACGGAGAAGACCGGCTACCGCGTCGAGCTCCAGATGGACTCCAAAGAAAGCGGCAAGGGCCCCGGCAGCAAGGTGCAGCTGCGTACCGCATATATCGAGCACGATCTTGCCGGCGGCAGGCTGCGGTTGGGACAAACCCATATCCCTTGGGGTTATGAACTTCAGACTAGTGTGGCAGTGCTCTGGACGGCTGAGCGTTCCCTCTTCATGGACCGCCTCTTCCCCAATCAAAGAGATAACGGCTTTGTATATGACTGGAGCGCGGGTAAGAAACGTTCTCCGCAAATCAGTGTGGGCCTTTTCAACGGAACGGGAATCAATGCAAGTGATAACAACAGCCGCAAGGATCCCGTCGCGCGGGTAAGGTTCCCGTTCTCCAATGGAAGTGCCGCAGTCTCTTATTACGACGGGCGCAGTGATGCCGGCGACTCCGCCAAGGATGGAGCCCGCTGGGGACTCGGCGGGGAAGTTAACTGGGGGCGCCTCGCCTTCATGGGTGAGTATGTTGAAGATGAAGACGAGGGCGCCGATATGCGCGGCTGGTATGCCCAACTCGGCACCAAGTTGGGCCACACCCCCGGCTTCCTTTTCGCCAAGTTCGATAATTATGACGAGGATACCCACCTCTCCGACGATGAGTTCAACCGCATCTCCTGGGGCTATTTCTATGAGTTGGATGCACGCAATCGCCTCACCCTGGTCTATGAGCAGCGGGATGTGGAAGATGCCTTTTCTGAACTCTCCAAATGGGATGGCGACGCTTACTATCTGCAGTGGCAGACTCGATATTAGGGGGGATTGATTCAGTTCTCCATACAGGGAAGGCGGTGCCGCCCTCAGGACGGCCCCGCTCTTCTTCGCTTCGAGCAGCGGCTTATTTCTGCACCCGCAGGAGACAAGATCTTCAAATTACCGACGGTGCTTCAACCATTTCTTGTTGATAGCGGTCAATGGCCCACCGATAGACATCCAGGTGTTTGCGGCCCGTCAATTCCCAGGCGATGTTGCGCCTCACATACTCCTGCCCGCGCTGAGAGAGGAGCGCGCGCAAACCATCGTCACGGAGCAGGCGAAGGATCTCACGGGCTGCTTCCTCCCAATCGCCTATCGGCACCACCACACCGGCGCGGCTGCTTTCGAGTGAAGCCTTCAGCCCTTCCAGCGCGGATACCACCACCGGCACACCTGCTGAGTACGCGTGCGCCAGGTTGCCGGACTGAGATGCATCACTATAGAGCAGGGGGAAGACATCGAAGGTCGAGAGGATGGCATGGTATCGCTGAGGATCATTACAGGGCAGATGCAGTATCGAATCACGCTCCGGGCTTTGAGCAATCGCATGCAGCAAATCGGCCTCATACTGTGTGCCCCCGGGATCGCCGGCCCGGGCATCGCCCGCCACCACAAGCACGGCCTCCGGCATTTCCGCGCGGACGCGGGGCCACACCTGAGTGACCACTTGGACGAGTTCCTTATTTGCGGAAAACCAGCCGATCACTCCAACCACCTTCTTGCCGCTCAGGCCGAACCGCTCCCTGTTGACTTCGCGGTCCGCCCGGCTGGTGGTGGCTCCGTGCTGAATCACACTCACACTCTTGGGCCAGACCACTCGGCCGATATTCCATGGCAGGGCCAGCCGCTGGCTGCCTTCATGGATGATAGTCGCCGCCGCCAGCCCCAGAGTGTGATTGTAGTATATCCGGTGAGGAGTGGGCATGTTGACAAGTAGGGTATGGTAGGTGACAACGGCGGGTATACGCTCCAGTTTGCAGTCAAAGAGGAGTTTGGTAAACAGCCAGGCATTCTTGTCGGCGGGGGAGTTGTAAATGCCGAATTCGTGCTGGAAATGGCAGGCCAGCGGCCCCTGGTTCTCCTCCCGTATCTGCCTGATCTCCGCCATTACGCGGTCCGGCCACCCCGGCTTTTCCGCTTCCAGTATGGGATGAATCCTGCCCCCGCGGATGGGCTCGCTGCCGTCCGTGTGGCAGATTATCTCCAGCCGCCATTGCTGCTCTCCGAAAACCGTATCAAGAGTGGGAATTATGCCCTCGCTGAGCAGATCATAACTATAGGAGGCAATCCCGCAGGCGCGAGGGGGCCACGAACTCATCACCACTAGACAGAACTTCTCCTCTGTTTCAGTGTTCATGACTATTTACCTCCCTCCACTCAGGCAGTGTCCCATCTGCGCAAAGTTCCATCCCCGGCTTCTTTCTCCTGGGGTCAACGCGATACAAAATTCAACTTATCCCGCGCGCTCGGCGATTTTCTTCACGCAGGCTCACCATGAAGCCGGACTCCCGTTTTACTTGGACAATGGAAGAAGATACAATATTGCAGGTTCGTGCATAATCATTGCTGGACCGGCAGCGCTTTGAGGCGACCATGGAGATAATCGAGAGAGTGGGGGAGGTTCGTCACCGGCTCGCCGAAATCCGGCGCGCAAGCCGGCCCATCGTCTTCGTGCCTACTATGGGAGCCTTCCATGAGGGGCACATCGAACTCATGAGGCGGGCAAAGGCGGGCCAGGACGCGGCACTGTCCGGCACAGTCTCTCCGTACCTCGTAGTCAGCATCTTCGTGAATCCCACCCAGTTCGGCCCTGGAGAGGACTATCGCTCATACCCGCGGGACATGCAGGGCGATTTAGAGAAGGCGAGGGAGGCCGGCGCTGACCTTATCTTCACTCCATCAGTGGAGGAGATGTATCCGGGGAGGCACTTGTCCGCCATAGCCTTGGCGGAGGCGGACTCCACCACCGTCGAGGTGGGCAAACTCGCCGAAGGGATGTGCGGCTCCCACCGCCCCGGCCATTTCCGCGGTATGGCAACCGTGGTGTGCAAACTCTTCAATATCATCCAGCCCGATGCCGCCTATTTCGGAGAGAAGGATTACCAGCAGTTGAAGATCATCCAGCGGATGGTGGAGGATCTGCAGATGCCGGTGAAGATCGTTCCCATATCCACAGTGAGAGAACCGGACGGGCTGGCCATGAGCAGCCGCAATGCTTACCTCTCCGCGGAAGAGCGCCGGGCGGCAGCATTCCTCCACAAAGGCCTCAAAGCCACAGCAACTCTCTTTGAAAAAGGCGAACGAAACGCAGCCGCCCTCATTGAAGAAGCAAAACAAGTCATTGCCGCCGAGCCATTGCTGCGCCTGCAGTATATCGAACTCCGTGACGCCGACACCCTGCAGCCGCTCCAGACAGTAAAGGGAAACGCCGTCCTCGCCCTCGCCGCCCAGATCGGCAAAGCCCGCTTGATTGACAACATAATTCTACGGGTGTCATAATTTCACCATGTTAAGATCGGTTTGCAAGTCAAAGATTAGCCGGGCGACGGTTACGCGGAAGGATCTCCATTACGATGGCTCCATCACACTTGACCGCGCATTGATGGAGGCGGCGAAGATTCTTCCCTATGAGCGGGTCCAGGTGTTGAATGTGAACAATGGAGAGCGGTTCGAGACCTATGCTTTGGTGGCGACGGAGAAGGATGCGGTCATATGTCTCAACGGGCCTGCCGCAAGGCTCGGCGAGATCGGCGATATCGTGACTATCATCTCCTATGCCTTGCTGGAGGAAGATGCCTGCCAGGGCTGGAAGCCGACCATCGTGGAGGTTGATGGAAAGAACCGCGTCGTGAAAACTACCGGTTGACCGGCCCTTACTCTACAGATTCCCTCACTCACCATGTCTATTTCCGATACCAAGAAAATTGTGCCCGCCAGTCTTGTCGAAGAGATTCTGGGGCTGAAAGAAGCCAGGCGGGCGGTTCTGCTGGCTCACAACTACCAGTTGGGTGAGGTGCAGGATATCGCCGATTTCGTGGGCGATTCTTTGGAGTTGAGCCGCCAGGCCGCCGCCACGGAGGCGGAGGTAATAGTCTTCTGCGGAGTCAAGTTCATGGCGGAGACGGCGAAGATTCTTTCTCCCGAAAAGACCGTCCTGCTGCCTGATTTGCAGGCGGGCTGTCCGCTCTGTGATATGGCCACTGCGGAAGAGGTAAGAGCACGAAAAGCCTCTCTCCCCGGTGTGCCTGTGGTGTCTTATGTGAATACGACCGCTGATGTAAAGGCGGAAAGCGATATCTGCTGTACTTCCTCCAACGCGGTGAAGGTGGTGGAGAGCCTGCCGCAGGAGGAGATTCTATTTCTACCTGACAGGAACTTGGGCTCCTGGACCGCGGAACAGACCGGCAAGCGCCTCATTATCTGGGACGGTTACTGTATCACCCACCAGCGCATCCTCTCCGAACATATCCTGGGCCTGAAAGAGAAATACCCCGACGCGGAAGTTGTGGTGCATCCGGAGTGCACTCCCGAGGTGCGCCGCCTGGCGAATGCGGTCCGCTCTACCAGCGGCATTCTCCGCTATGCGCGGGAATCCTCCGCCTCCACCATCATCGTGGGCACAGAAATCGGAATCCTGCATCGGCTGAAAAAGGAGAATCCAGAAAAGGTTTTTCTGGCTCCTTCGGCGCTTCCAGTGTGCCCCAACATGAAGCGCATTACTCTGGAGAAAGTGCTCTGGTCACTGGAGGAGATGGTCTATCCCATTGAAATTCCAGAGGAGATAAGAGTGCCGGCGAAGAGGGCGATTGACCGGATGCTGGCCTTGCCGTAGTTCTCAGAAGGCGCCGGGGTTGATCTCTATCCAGAGAGTGCGCCCCAGTTCTTGCGTGAATCCATACCCGCTCATCCCCATCAGCCCGGCGGAACCGGTGAAGAGCCCTGTTGTGGCGAAGATGCTTCCCTTGGGCGCGTAGTTCAGGCTCACCGCCCAATTGCCGATGTCTCGTGCCAGAGTCGTCTTGATGTTCATGGACCGTTGTGACATCCACTCGGAGTAACTTCCGGAGAGGCCAAACGACCATTGCGGTCTTCCCATATCTGTGCGCTGAAAGGGCAAATAGTAGACCAAGGTGCCACTGCCGAAGATACTGTTCCGCTCTACGTTGTACGAAGCGAATGCGGTAGTGCGCCATTCTCCGGGCTTGTTGACATTGAAGTTACAGGAGAGTGTTTGCTGGCGCCTATCACCGGAAGCGCTTTTGCCACTGCTCAGTGATCCCGTGTAATTGATTCCCAACGCTCCGCGTTGCTCTCCGATCTTGCGTCGAAGGCTTGCTGTTATGCTGAGGGTCTGAGTGGTGCCGCTCTTGCCCCACGAGTTCGACAACTTCAGCCCGGAATCGAAGGTAGCCTTTTGCCCTATCTTCCCCTGCGGGCAATGCAGATTCATGGATATGCTCTCAGTGAGAGAAGCAAGCTTGCCGGATTCGATGATCTCGGTCGTCCCCTCCTCAGGAGAATAGGCTATTAAGTCGGAGGCGGTCCTGAGGGCATAACTGATCCGCGCACTGTTGGAATAGGAGAAGCCGGATTTCCCGATAGGGCGAGAGCGGGTGTGTGCTGACAGCACAGCCGAATAATTCTCGGAGTCTGCATAATCCGATGCATTGAGCGCAAGATCAACACTCATTTTGGGCATGATCTTGCTTATCGTAGTAGAGGCTTCTATCGTCCTTGGAGAATCGGCATCGAAACGTGTATAGCGGAATGAGGAGAAGGTGCGAAGGCGGGGGGAGAACTCGTGGGAATGGGTCCAGCGCAGCCCCCGCGACTTGTTCATATTCAGAGGATCATCTATATTCAGTTTGCCCCGGCCTTTGTCACCGAGGAGATACCGTTCCTCCAGCCCCAGCCCCCAATCGCTTTCTCCCATCCCGCTCTGTGCCATATTGTGTGTGAGGCGGATAGAGCCGATTCGCCCCGGTTTAGCAATGTAGTAATAGGGGAAATCGGCCGACAGGCCGTCGCCGCCATCAACGATTAGCGCCTGTTCGACAAATTGCCGTGACCCCCCATTCCCTGCAGTAATCGCGTAGTGCGGAAGGGAGATGAGTTTCACTCCGTCCATGAGAATGGCGGCCTCGTCGAAGACGGTCTCACCGTCCGGGAGGACTTGAGCCTGTTTCGTGATTATCAGAGTTCGGCCGACTTCTCTGTAGAAGGGGCGGAACTCCTCCAGGTCCACCTCCTCTTCCCGGGTCATCTGCAGACCGGGGGCATGAAAGGTATAGACTACGGCCTCATCTTCTTCGTACCTTAACAGGCTGCCCTGGCCTTGCCGCGGCGCAAAGATTATCGCGTCTCCGCGGATTTCCCGCTCTCCATCAGATATCTCCACATTCCCCTGCGCGGCAAGCTCGGAACTGTTGATATCACATTGGATGGCCTCCGCGCGAATGCTGATGGAGCCATACTCGAATCTCCCCCCTCCACTGGCTGAAGCGAGGCCGGCTGTCTGGCTGTAGGCAACCTCTTCTCCCGCCAGCCTCAGTATGGCCGTTGCCCCTTCCGTTTCTCCCCCCTGCGCGCTGAACTCCACCTCGATTTCCTGACGGGATCCGGCCACCATAGCGCTTACAATAGCGGTTCCCGCCGAGGAGCCGCTGGTAAGCACAGCGCGGGCGACCCCGCCCTGTGTTTGCGAGACGGGGCTGATGGATCCCAGGGAGGTGCTGAAACTCACTGAAGTCCCATCCGGCGCGGGGGATCCTGATACATCCTGTACTTGGGCGATAATGATGGAGGTGGAGCGGCCGTCCGCCCTGAGTGTGGCGGGGTCAGCAAAAAGTTGCAAGACCCCCCCGGCCCGCGCAGAGGAGTGAACCGAACAGGATAAAACAAGGCCCAGGAACAATCCAATCAGAGCCCGCGCTTGGGCGCTGCACAGACTCCCTCGAAAGCAGCCCTTCTCGCGTCGGACAATATGGCCTATGCTATGACGCAGAGACACAGCCCCTCTCCCGGAAAAGAAACAGGAGCCCGCCCTGGCGGGCTCCTGTTTTGTTCGGCTCCTATTGAATGGTCATGCTGCGAGGCTCGGAAAACACATAGCGGAAGGAGTCGGGCGGCACTTCCGTCAGCGGGTGTGGAAGCGGCATGTCAGAGTCGCCCCTGTAGCGGGAACCTACTCTCCAGAAAACGAGCGTCCCGG
>JABAOH010009653.1_pt2 | contig 16051 bp, 18 predicted proteins | sample 7062181 | NCBI WGS metagenome assembly JABAOH01 (sample SAMN14538630, study PRJNA623070) | marine sediment metagenome | biome: marine biome [ENVO:00000428]; feature: marine pelagic biome [ENVO:01000023]; material: deep marine sediment [ENVO:00002113]; isolation source: pool of 5 deep marine...
GGCGTGCTGGGCCTCACACATTGCAACGACGCCAAATCTTTTATGCATATATCGCTAAATAACATGACAGCAATTTTGCGGAGGTGATACAGTCTTGGTAAAGTGTGGGCTTTGTGGAGGAGAGGTGGCTGAGCAACCAAAAATCACGGCGGAAGGCAAGTGTTCTGTTTGTGGTGCAAAGCTGAAAATCGAGAAGTGAAATGGTAGAGAAATGGACGTAGATGCCAGCAGAAATCGTTGTTTCCGCTAATGCCTGCAGATTGTAGTGTTGGTTGCCCCGCAAGTCACAACGATCCAAAAAAGGGGAAGAGGGCAGGTTCGTCACCTGCAGGTATGATCACAGGTGTACCGCTTTTCTTCTAGGGGGCGTATGGCAGAACCACCGCGTCTATAGCATGGATAATGCCATTGGCGGCTTCGACGTCCGTCACGATGATGTTCGCTGTTCTGTCCAAGTTGTCAGTCAAGACACCGCTATCCTGCATGAGAAATCCGTTTCTGCCTCGAATAAGCATGTTGATGCGGTCTTTGGGCAATACGTCCTCTGCATAGAGTCTTCCATGAGCTANNCACGGTAAGGCCTAGTTCTGTGGCCAAGTCTTCAAAAGCAGCGTCGGTTGGTGCAAATACTGTGTGCTGCCCATTCCCATCAAGAATTGAGGCTACGCTAGGTGTAGCGGTGACAGCGGCAATGAGCGTGTCAAATTGCCCAGCAAATGGGCCCTCGCTGTTCACGGCGATTGCCACAACCACAACGGTCGGTCCAGGAGGTGCCGCCACTGCAACCAGAATTGGTAGTCCGCACAGCAGCAACAGAACGGGTATAATTGAAAGTCTCTTTCTCATTTTTCTATTCACCTCCTGCACGCGCGCGTATTTTTTTATGCATACATGCATGCTCTTCTAATCGAAAGTAATCATCATGCAATCACTATTTGTCACTTGTGAAAGAATCTTCTAGAAACATATAACACAGAATTGCGAGTGCCTTGAGAAGTCTTAAGAATCGCAGATGTATAGTGAGTGGGGGTTGAGACATGAGTTTCGTGGATGATTTCTTCACGACACTGCAAGTGTATAATGACACGTTTTGGCCTATGATTCTTCTCACCTATGTTCGGCGGTTGGTGGCGGTGTATCTTGCCGGGAGGAAGCCTCGGCATTCCGATAAGGTGGTCTCGGCGATTTTAGGGGTGCTGTGGATTTGGACCGGCGCGGTCTTCTGCATTGCGTTTATGGGCCGACGGAGGCGGAGTTCTTGGGGGTGCCGATGCCGGGGATCTGGTATGTCAGTGGCCTTCTCTTCGTCGTGCAGGGCTTCCTCTTCGTCGTGTCGGGCGTTCTCAAGTCCTCTTTGTCGTTTGCCGTCGGTGGGCATGGCTATTCGGTGGTTGGCGCCCTGATGGTCCTCTACGCCCTGGTGATCTATCCGATCATCGGCTTCCTGACCGGCCGCGGCTATCCTCAGTATCCGGTCTTCGGGATCGCACCGTGCCCCGTAGCCATCTTCTCCTTTGGCTTGTTGCTGTGGACCGACAAGCACGTGCCGCGACTCATGGTGATCATCCCGCTGATCTGGGCGCTCATGGGCGTCATGGCCGTCGTCGGGCTGCAGATTTGGGGCGATGTCGGCTTGCTCCTGTCAGGCCTGGTCGGCTTTCCCTCGGTTCTCCTTCACAATTCGAAGGTCAGCGTTTCCACGCGCAGGTGATCCACGATCAGTATTGACCGTTCATAAGGGCTATTACCGCTCGCACGAACTCGTGGGTGGTAATGGAGGATAGAACAGCTTTGCCGATGTATATGACCTTGTTGAAGGTGGATCGCACGAAGACCCATGACTGTCTACGCCATCTGAAAGATCTACCGGAGAAACCGAACGCAGGCATCAACGTGTGGTATGTGGCCAACGTCTTCGGCGACTGGGACAACTGCGTCTGGTACGAAACCAACGACAACGCCTACGCCATCGATTGGGTGCAGCATCAGCTGGCCAACATTCCTGGCGTGGTCCAAACGTACACGCTGCCCACGACCCCCATCAAGGAATACTACCGAAACTGGAAAAAGTGAGTTCCCAGTCCGAACCACGCCAAACCTTCCCCATTTTTTTGTGGGCAAGAAGAGAAAAGAAATGCATTATGCACTCTCTCTTGCTTGCGTACAGTGCCTATGATACGCGCGCGCAGTTGCATTAGTGATTTAGGGAGATAAGTTCCAGTAGACTCGTGCGTGCGCGTGTAGCCTGTTCAGAACGTGGAACACGCTGTTCTAACCTATAGGATTAAGTGGTGTGCGGTTATTCTAAAATCGATTGGACAAAAGGAGTGGAAGAGATGAGGCGGACATTCGTCTACGGATGCCTTCTCGCTTGCTTGGCTCTAGGTGCTGGCGCGATCGGAGCTTGGTCGCTATTCCAAGGAACGCAAAACTCCACACCAGGGGGACAAAACGGAGATCTGGAACTCTCAATGACCGTGGATAAGACCTCAATCTTTGTCGGAGAAGAAGTTCACTTTGCTTTCGTCCTGAAAAACACAGGTGACGATAATGTGACGTTCTGGAAGGGGCCCCCCTTCTTCGACATATACCTGTACAACTTGAACGGTGCTCTGGTTGCCAAGTACACAGGGGGAAGAGCCTTCGCCGCATACGTCATGAAGATTACCCTGGAACCAGGAGAAACCTTTTCCCTAGCCATTGAATGGGACCTCTACGCCTACCACCAGGAAACTGGCGGCTTCATCCCCGTCAAACCAGGCCAATACAGCAGCTCAGGTGTGTGGTTAGGAGACCCTCGTGTAGCAACCAGCATGATCGGCATAACAGTAGAGGAACCCAGCGACACGCAGCCAGACGCGACTAGGTTTGCGGCTGTTGTGAATGAGATGGAGAGCTTAGATGTCTACGTATGCGTTAACATAAGCGATGGCTTGACCGAAAAAGAAGCTGAGCTGATCGTGGGAACAACTTTCATTGTGGTTATGGGAGATTCTGTTACACATCGACTGGACACCCTAACCTTCGATGATACCCAAATAGAAGCGCATTATACTTGGGGCCACGATGAAAACGACATGGGGCATGTATTCGACGTGGCTGCAAACGTCACAACGCGCCTGATAACAGTCTCACACTGCTTCTAATGATAGAACGCGCATAAGTCGAGGGAACCTGATCGGTTATTCCATAATCAGCTCCATCAGATTCAGGTTTGCATGCATGCATGCTAACTCTTAAATAATTCCTTCAATAACCCAGACTCAAATTTGACAAGCACGTGGCGTTGCGATATGAAGTTGAAGATCGACCCAAAGAAAACGGCTCTCTTGGTTATTGATATGCAGAATGATTGGATACTGAAGGAAGGAGCATGGGCGAAACTTGGTTTTCTTCTTTGGCAAGAGGTTGCGAAGGGCAGGATCATCGAGAAAGTTCGAAGAATAGTGAAAATGGCAAGGGACCATGCAATTCCCATTTTTCACGTAAGGACAATCCACAGAAAAGATTTCAACGACGTTGCAGACACTGTTACAGATTCCTCTTTAGAGCTGCGGAAACGTAATCCTCACAAGTCTCCAAAAGACTACATGAAAGATGCTTGCGTAGTGGTTGAAGGAACTTGGGGAAGCAAGTTTGTTGATGAAATACAGCCTGAAGAAGCAGATTATATCATAACAAAGAAGAGAGGCAGTGCATTCTACAATACCGACTTGGAATTACAATTGAACGCAATCGGCGTGCGAACTCTTATGGTCACTGGGATTGCGACAGAGGGATGCGTTGACGCAACAGTTCATGATGCTGAAAGTAGGGATTTTAACATAATAGTTCTGACCGACTGCACCGCGGCTACTGAGGCGGCACTTCAAAAGTTCTGGATGAAGAGTATTTTCCCTAAACGAACTGTCACAATGTCCTCTGAGGAGCTTGTTGCAACACTTGGAACATGAAGGGAACTGAGAAGCTGGTTTCCATTTCTTAATCTCGGTCCTGATGACGCGCATACGCCCAAACCAGTAGTGCACGCACGCTTCTGCATGCATGCATGCGCTCTCACAATATCAACTACGAAATTATTCATCTTTACTTCAAATTTATCTCCTAGTAGAGAATACCAGTTCTTGAGTGCGGAGTGAAGGGAGTACTCGTTCATTGGCTTCAAATGCAGATGATCAAGAAATAATAGGATTTCTAACATGCACAAGTACATGCGCGCTTGGCCTATGAAGTTTTATAGCAAAACATGGAGAACTGCTAGTGTAACATAGAGAAGGAGGTGAGAAAAGCAGGTGACAATTCTGACGGTTGATAAGTGGATGGTCAAACCTGACAAGCAAGAGGAACACAAAAAGCTGATGCAGAAGTTTCGCAAGTTTATGAAAGACAACGCAGCACTGTTCAAAGAGATGAAGTTGGTGGGAGAATACACTCAAATGTTTGGCGGCGTCAGTGGCATGTACGTTTGGCTGGTGGAGTATGAGAGTCTCGCAGACCTTGAAAAGCTCAACAAGAGAATGGAAAAGAATGAAGAAGCCAAAAAGCTTATGGCAGAATGGATGCCGCTCATAGATCCCGCTTCAGTATCAACCAATGTGTGGACCGCTGTCAAGTAACCAAGACGCGAAGCGCAATAAAGCTTCCTCCGTGTGATGCGCGCAACGTGTTTTGCGACACATAACACATGCTGCACGCGTATGGTTCCCGACAGAAAACTATTTTAGTCCTGGGTTTTGCTGAAGCATCCAAGAGGAGTTACTAATGGACATCAAGCTTAAAGAGGATTTTATGGTTCTCTGGAAGAGATTTTTCGGTGAAGCGGAACTTCCTATCGCCTTCTACTACACGGATGAAGAAGGACGTGCGGAACTCGTGAAGCCCAATACGGTCGCGCGCAGGTGTGTCATACCGGCGTTTTCCCTGGTAAGGAAGGGGGGCGCCTTATGTTTTGATGCAGAGTCAATCGGCTGTTCGGGCGGACAACAGTGTCTGGGTTTTCGTGAAACAGCAGAACCTGACGATAACTACCTTCTCTCCAGTGGAATTCCTGGAAAAGTTGAGGGTGAGCGTTACCTGAAGACGCCCGAGATTGCTGCCGAGTGGCTCAAGCTTATGCCATCATTCAAGGCTCCAGCAAGGTTCATCGTGTTCAAGCGGTGGGACTCATTGAACGAGTCGGATGAACCTGACGTTGTAATCTTTTTCGCGTGCCCCGATGTCCTCTCAGGTCTCCTCGCATTGGCGAATTTTGATGAAACGGAACCCAACATTGCTTTCAGTCCGTACACTTCGGGGTGTGGCTCAATTGTGCTGTATCCCTTTCTTGAGAAAGACGCTGTCCGTCCACGAGCTGTCATAGGGTTGTTTGATATTTCAGCGCGCCGCCATATTCCAGAGAACACCCTTTCGTTTGCTGTGTCCATGCGCAAGTTCGAACAGATGGTTCGCAACATGGAAGAAAGCTTCCTGACCACAAATTCTTGGAAGGCCGTACAGAGAAGAATTCAAGGGACGCCATAGTAACGCGCGCGTATAATTTCCGTGTGATGAAGTCGTGGCATGCATGCAACCTTCTTGTTCGACTTCGCTGGGGTCCAGAAACAGCAACGTGGTTCGACTAGAGCCGAATAACGCATACCTAACTGTGAATGTTCAGCTGCGCAGTTTTTCTCGAAGTCGTCGGGTAGCACCGCGATCGATTTCGTTAGTTTTCGAACTGATGACGACGCCGTAATCGCTCCGTGCTGAGCTTCTGGAAACGAGTCCGTTGACGACATCGCTAAGAACCCTCTCGGGTGCCCGTTCCAACGGACTGCCATAGCCGCCTCCACCGGGGGTTCTCGCTACGAAGAGGTCGCCCTTCTTCAGTTTCACGGTGCATTTCGACTTTAGCTGCACTTCCGTGCCGTCCAGTTTACGGATGAGGAAATCGCCGCGCATGCCGGATTTGCCGCCGTGAAGGCCCCACGGAGCTAGTTTCGTGCGTTCCGCGAGAAGGGACAGGGTGGCCGAGGGACTGAGGAGTATCCAACTTCGTTCCACACCGACTCCGCCGCGCCACTTGCCGGCGCCGCCGCTGTTCTGTCTTAACGCGTACGTCACGAACTGAAGGGGATAGACGCCTTCGATGGCTTCTATGGGGGTGTTCATGGTGTTCGTCATGTGGGTATGCACCGCGTCCACCCCGTCCAAACCGTTTCGGCCGCCGAAGCCCCCTGCAATGGTCTCGTAGAAGGTCCAAGACTGCCCAGTCGCTGGATGAGTTCCGCCCACCGCAACATTGTTCATGGTGCCTTGACAGGCAGCACACACCTTCTGAGGGACGATCTGGGCGAAGGCCTTCAGCAAGACGTCCACATTTCGTTGCGAGGTCTCCACGTTTCCCCCCGCCACGGGCGCTGGACGGTGAGGGTTGACGAGCGTTCCTGTGGGGGCAAAGACATCCACCGGTCGATAGCTGCCCGCATTCATCGGGATCGTGGGATCGGTGACGCACCGTAACACGTAGTAGACGCCGGACAGGGTAACGCCGAACACCGCGTTCACGGGACCCTCTACCTGCCCGCTCGTGCCGCTATAATCGATCGTTACACGACCTGTCTGCACGGTGACGGCGATCCTGATTGTCACCGCTTCATCGCTGACGCCGGTGCTTTCGAGGTAGTCTTCCGCTTCATAGCGCCCTGCAGGCATGTTCGCGATTTCCGCTCGCATACGTCTCTCGGAGTAGTCCATCGCTTGCGTCACGGCTTCCTGCAACACCGCAACACCGTAGGTTTCGGCCAGTTCTGTCATTCGGCGTCCTCCTCGAAAGTTCGCGGCGACCTGAGCTCGCACGTCGCCCATGCGGACATCGGGCGTTCGGACGTTGCTCAGCACGAGAGTGGCGAGCTCTTCGTCGACTTCGCCTTTTTTCACAAACTTGACTGGAGGAATGATGACGCCTTCTTGATAGAGCTCGGTCGCATCGCCAGCCATGCTTCCTGGCGCCTTCCCGCCGATGTCCGAGTGGTGGGCCTTGTTGGCGGCGTAGCCGATGATGTCGTCCTCGTGAAAGATCGGCGCGATGAGCGTGAGGTCGGGGAGGTGGGTGCCACTGAGGTACGGGTCGTTGAACAGAATCATGTCCCCGTTCTCCAACTCTCCGTGGAACGGTTTCAGTCCTTCTTGAACCGCCCAGCTCATGGAGCCCAGATGCACAGGAATGTGTTCCGCCTGCGCCGCTAGCTGTTTCTGCTCGTCAAACAGGGCGCACGAGAAGTCCAGCCGCTCTTTAATATTGGGCGAGTAGGCGGTGTTCCGTAAGGCAATGCCCATCTCCTCCGCCGCGTAGATTAACGCGCCCCTAATCACTTCCACCGTCACAGGGTCAACCATCCCCTGCTACCCTCCCTCTGCAACGGTCAGAACAAGGTTCCCAAATCCATCCACTTCTGCGTCCCATGCGGGATACACAACCGTAGTAGCGTCATACTGCTCGATCACCGCAGGTCCAGCGAGGCGATTTCCGCCCCTCAATTGTTCCCTCACGTAGACCGGCGTGTCCTCAAACCCGTCGTGCCTTTCGAAGAAGACCCTGCGCCGGGTTGCAAGAGCTTCCTTCGGAGGCGTCTCGCCATACAGCTTCTGTTTTCTCATGTTGGGCTTTGTCACGAGCCCAACGGCGGTGAGCCTGGCATTGATCAGTTCGGTATGCGCGTCGTGCCGCGCATAGCCGTAGATGGTTTCGTGCTTTTGGTGATACCTGTCTAGCACTCGCTGGAAGCTTCCTTCGGTCAACGGAGCTAACACCGGCACGGTGAGTTCGTAACTTTGCCCACGATATCTCATGTCCAGCTGTCGTGAGAACCGCATATTCTCGGATTTGACGCCTTGAGACGCCAAGGTTTTTTCGCCTTCTCGTTGAAGCGTGGCGAACGTCTTCTCTAAGCGGCTACACCGAATCCGCTCCGCTGTCTCCATGATTGCTTGCACCAGGTTGCAGGTGAAGTTGGCCGCTAGGAGCCCGTACGCGGAAAAGCATCCGGGGTTGGGCGGAACTACGATTTTGCCGATGTGCAGCTCCTCAGCGAGCGCACAGGCATGCATTGGGCCAGCTCCGCCGAAAGCGGTCAAGGTGAATCTCCTCGGGTCGTAGCCCCGTTCCACCGAGACGATTCTCAGAATCTTCGCCATCTGCGAGTTGACAATCCGGATGATTCCCTCTGCAGCTTCCACGAGCTCGAGCCCGGTTTTTCCACAAATTTCTTGTCCCGTTGCTTCTCGGGCCTTGTCGGCGAAGAGGCGCATTTGTCCGCCTAGCAGGTATTCGGGGTTGAGTCGGCCGAGTACGAGGTTGGCGTCCGTTACGGTGGGTTTTTCGCCCCCTTTGGCGTAGCAGGCTGGACCCGGATCGGCTCCGGCACTAAGGGGACCAACTCGCAGAGCTCCGCCCGTGTCCGTCCACGCGATGGTGCCACCGCCCGCACTGCATTCCGCTAGGTCGATGAAGGGAACGCGCACGGGGTACCCGCTGCCCTTCACAATTCTTCCGCTGTGGATCTTTCCCGCCACCTCGTATTCCCTGACAACTTCGGGCGTTCCACCTTGAACCGCGCCCGCCTTGGCGGTCGTTCCACCCATGTCGAAGCTCAGCACATTTTCGAGGCCTAGTCGCGCGCCATAGAAGGCGGAGGCTACGACGCCTGCGGCTGGACCTGACTCCACGATGCTCACGGGTTTTTCCGCCACTGATTTTTGCGTGGCCAAGCCCCCGTCGGACTGCATTACGCAAAGCGGAGCCGTAACACCGAGTTTTCGGGCCTCCGTGGCGAGGTGGTTCAGGTATACTGAGATGAGAGGCATGAGACAGGCGTTGACTACTGTCGTGCTGGCTCGTTCGTACTCGCGGTGTTCCGGAGCGACATGGGAAGAGGTGGAGACGAAGGTGTTGGGAAGGCGTTCGCGAAGTATGCTTTCGATTTCCTGTTCGTGTTGCGGGTTCACGTAGGAGAAGAGCAACGTGACGGCAACGGCCTTGACCTCGTTTTGTTTCAACTCGGTCGCAAGAGCTCGCACCGCATTCTTGCTTAACGGTTCTAGTACGTCCCCCTGAGCGTTTACCCGCTCGTTGACCTCGTATCTGAGTCGACGAGGAATCAAGGGTTGCGGCTTCTGAATGAACAGATTATAGAGTTCATGTCGCCTTTGTCGCCTGATCTCTAGTACGTCGCGGAAGCCCGCCGTGGACACGGAGGCACTCGTCGGAATGGTCAGCCCGACCTGTCCCAGCAAGGCATTTACCGCAAGGGTGGTGGCGTGGGTCATCGCCACAACCTTGCTGGGCTGAACATCTTTTAGAAACAATTGGAGGACTTGCATAACGCCGTCTGCCGGCTTTTTCGGTGTAGAGGGCCCCTTGAGATTGACGAGCGCGCCGGTTTCCTCGTTTAACGCTACCAAGTCGGTGAAGGTGCCCCCCACGTCGATGCTGACCTTGTAAGTTGACACGCCTTGAGCCACCTCTCTCAAAGACCACTGAATATTCACTCAAAGTCAGATAAGTCTTGAAGAGACCTCGTCGTCATTTCTTAGCGAATACGTCTTCTCCTATCGCTCAATGTCAGATGCGGGCGCTTATTGTCTAGCCTTCTCGGAGAGTTCCTTAGCCCAGTTGCGAATCTCATCCCAGTTGCGCAGGTCAAAAAACACCTTCTGCAACCTTTGTGAAGCCACCTTTTTCAAGTTGTGGCTTGAAGAATTCCATCCCTTTGCGTGCGATGAAGCCCATTTTGTTATAGTCGATAACTCCGCCGAAAAGCCTTACCGCTATTGGCTTGAGACCGTACTTTGCAACCCTATCTTCTAAGGCAATCTTTCGGGTTTTTGCCACGTCATCCATCTTGCCTTCTCGTTCAAAAAACGGTTTCATTGTAGAGGCAAACAAAGCCAGCTTTCTGCCTTCGAATTGCTTCCTGAAGTTTTTCAGAAAATCCTCAGCCTCACTTGCCCATCTGCAATTGCCCATGCCACTGCCTACAATGATCAAGTCATATTCTGAGATGTCTCTGATTTTTTCTTCTTTCAGGTTAACTATCTTGGTATCAACGCCTTCCTCTCTTAATATCTTGGCGATTTCCTCTGAGGTTCCAGTCGTTGCTCCATAGCGCGTGCCGTATGCGATTAATGCTTTCAGAAATAACACCAATAGCAAAATTCCACACAAGGGCAATAAACTTTTCAGTCCCACCTTGTAGTGCGCGCATTTCAAATGGTGTTTACATTAACTTGAAAAAGGCGAGCAAGACTGAAGCTATGCTGAAGTATATGGTCATCGTTGCTACGTCACTTATCATTGTCGCGAAGAGCCCAGAAGCAATAGCTGGGTCTGAGTTAATTTTCTTGAAGAAGAATGGGAAGCCTGTTGATATGAAGACTGCGGAAGTTATGCTGAGGAACATGGACAGTCCAACAACAATGCATGCATGCACGCGCAACGGAAATATCACCTTTATTTCTCAGGCTGTCCTATCCCCAGTATGAGGAGCCCTTTGCAATCCACTAAGCGGATTCCACTGGAACGCCTTTCTGAAGAAAAGTACGGTAATGTGTTGTGTTATCCGAAATACGATCCAAAAGAACTGCGAAGGCGCTTGAACGAACTGGAAGAGCTCAAAATAGAGGCTATCGAGTTCACTGGCGACAAGCGAGTTGCCAAAACCCCGGTCCTAGGCAAGGGCTACGTCGGCATAGTTGTAGCAGCTCACACGCACACGGGCAAGGTTGCGCTGAAAATCCGGAGGGTGGACGCCGACCGGGTAAGTATGCAACACGAAGGCCGAATGCTGAAGCGCGCCAATGCCGTAGATGTTGGACCAAAGCTGCTCGATGTGACCAAGAACTTTCTTGTCATGGAATTCGTCGAAGGAAGATTACTGCCTGGATGGATCAGAGAACTCGAAGGAAACGAAATGAACGCCAAGATCTGTGGGGTTCTGCAAGCAATTCTAGAGCAATGTTGGACACTGGATGCCGCGGGCTTGGATCATGGGCAACTCAGCAGAGCACCGAAACATATAATGGTAGACAAAAAAGACAAGCCGCGCATAGTGGACTTCGAGACAGCAAGTATCAATCGAAAAGCCTCCAACGTGACAGCGGTCTGCCAATATCTCTTCATAGGAAGCCAACTCGCGAGAGAGATAACGAGAAAACACGACAAGATAAACAAGTCGCAGCTAATCGATGCGCTGAAAAGGTACAAAAGACGACGAACTCGGAGAAACTTCGAGAGAATTCTGGACGGATCGGGACTCTGTGAGACCATCAGTCAATCAAGTTGCGACAAAACCTAAACAACCATGATTGGTTGGAACCCTAATCCAGTCTCGTGGAATCGCAGTCCAGAATGGTCCAACACTCCAGTGACCAGTCTCCCGCACATATCTCTGTTTTCAAGGTGCAAACAAGTGTAGCTTCATAGGAGTGTAGGCGAGAGAGAACTCTTGTCTTTTAGGTTGTCAAGATCATGACGGCTGCGTTCTTAATTGCGCAGTCTGTTTAGGGCTTTGTCAACATCTTGTAGTCCGAGTCTTCTTAGGGTTTCTGATTTGGGTATGCCGTTTTCGTCCCAACCGGCTTCTTTGTAGTATTCCTTTTTGTCCTTTTCCACCTTGGTTTTTTCAATGGTTTTTCCCTTGTAGGGTCCTTTTGAGAGGGGCTCATAGAATCTACTAGGGTTGGCATCGTGGATTTTTGGGTTCCACTTCAAGTCTGGTCCGGCCAACAAGAGCATTGCTCTTTGGAGTTGGAGTATTCTCAGCGCTTTCGGTTCACACCATTCTTCGCGCGTCAATTCCAAGCCTGTGACTGCATGGTAGAAGTCAAATCTCGTCCTGCGTTTCAAGCCGAAGGTGTTGAACATGCAGCAGACTGCTGAATCGTTGAACATTGCGAATAGCTCACTTCCAGACCCGTCTAGTGGTAGCGCTGCTGTGGATGTGTGGTCGCCGCCTTGAACTGAACAGGCGTAGGAGATGATGTGGGCAAAGTCTTTGCCGCTTCGGATTCCGTGAGCCCCGATGCCTATTCCTTTCGACTGAACCGCATACTTTAGCAAATCCAGTTGCTTCGTTTTCCCGATTTTCAAAGCCGCACGATATGTTCCCTCTGCTAGCAAATCGCCGATGCCGTCTCTTGACGCGATTTTTCTGGCTAGGGCTGCGAAGGCTTCAGCGTCGCCCCATTTAAGCACGATGCCATCTAAATCCTTCTTAGTCAATATTTCTCTCTGGAAAAGTTCAGCGGCAAAACCAAGTACATTTCCTGTCTGAATACCGCATAAGCCTAAGTCGTCAATGAGTGACGCGAGAAACACGTTTTCTTCAGGAGTGAAAATTCCCAAGTTCGGACCTAGATATGCTTGCAATTCGTAATCTGGATTGTCGGTTATAGCTCCTTTGAATTTGCCGGTTTTCACCATTGCTATCTTCAAGCAACAGGTTGGACAGCCAAAATCACTCCAAGACTGTTTTATCCAGACTCTGCCCTCGAACTGGTCAACACCAAAGCTCTTTTCGTCATGCCACTCATCTTGCCAGTTGCGGACGGGCTCTGAGCTTAATTTCGCCCCGACTTCATAACCTGCTGCCCCCGTTCCCCAACGACGCCACAATTCATATTCATAGAAATTGTCACATACTACTTTGATTAGTCGCTTCACCTTTCTCATATCAGCCACTTCAGGCAACGGTCCAGTTCCCTTGGCAACGACTGCCTTCAGCCTTTTGGCACCCATTACAGCACCGTAACCACCATACCCCGCCCCATGAGTCCACTTCGCCGCCACAACCGCTGTGCGAACTTTTCTTTCTCCCGCGGGACCAATATACACCATTGCAGGTTCTTTGAATTCGCCGTACGACGGGAATCGCTTCTTCAGAAGTTCTGCGCATTCCTTCGTGAGAAGCCTAACAGTCTGCTTTGCATCTTTACCCCAAACGTGGCTAGCGTCTCGGATCTCAACTTCCGAATCCTTGACAAACAAGTAAGATGGGGTCTTCGCTTCGCCCGCTATTATTACGCCGTCATAGCCTGCGCATCTTAGCTCGACGCCGAATTCGCCTCCAACAGTTGACCCAACCAAACCGTTGCTTTGAGGCGATTTACCGGAAACGCAGATTCTACCCCCCGGGAAGAACCCAGTCAGTGGCCCGGCGAAGAGGGTAAGTATATTTCTTGGTCCTAACGGGTCTACTGTTTCCCATTCGGCACCTAACCTGTCCCAGAGAACCTTGGCTGCTAAACCTCTGCCTCCAACATAGTCTTTCAGGAGTCCATCGTCAACCGTTGTCGCTCTGATGGCTCCTGTCGAAAGATCAACTTCTAAGAAATTCCCAGCGTACCCTAAGATCAAAGGAATTCCTCCGCTTGTTCACCATACATTTTGATGGCTAAGTCTCGTGTCGTTTCTTCTGGTTTACGTGCATAGAGTTCGTAGGCGCGGTTTGTTCTGGAGACCGTTTTCAACACGTTCCATCCGCCTTCTCGGCAGACTTTGACGCATTGAGGGTTGCCTCTACACAGGTCGCAAATCAAAATGTATTTTTTCGACGGGTGCAAATGAGGTATTCTGCCTGGGCAGGCATCGATACATAAACCACAAGCCGTGCATTTGCTGGGTTTAACCAGAACCGCCCCCGTCCTCTTGCTTGAGGACAATGCCTTGGTTGGACACCCCTGCACGCACGGGTAATCTTCGCACTGAACACAGAAATGTGGAAACTCGACTCCGGGAACAAGCATGAAGATTCTGATTCTTGAAGCCTCAGGCCATATACGTTTTTCATGAGAAAGGGAACATGCAATCTCACATTTTCTGCAGCCGCTGCATCTAGAAAGCTCTCTTGCTATCCATATTGGCTCCTTTTTCGTGGTCAAGCTATAGATCCCCTAGTCTGTTGAAGAGCCACTGTGGATTTTCCCACGATTTGAACACGACGATTCCACGCGCATCTTGAAGGACAAGTTGTGGAGGGCTGGATATTTGTCTTCAGTGTAGGCGGGCGCGTGTAAAAATCTTTATCCCGCTCTCTAGGCCACGGGCGATGCTCTCTTCGTTCCAGCCGCCAAACGTCTCCGCAGCCAGCCTGAGATATCCGACGCTGTGCGGATCCTTTCCCAGGAGAGTGGTCACGAAGGCGTCCAACTCGAGGGGGTCATTGGAGCCTGAGAGGAAGCCAGGATTCTCAATGGTGTCCCATTTCAGCGTCTCGGGGTCTCTCAGCGACGCCGTTAGCACCGCCTCGACCACCCCGCTAATGTCGAACAGAGAGTCATAGACCTTGTAGATGTCCACGATGCTCTGGTTAAGCCTACTGTGTTTCTTCCCGTGATACCTCGCCCTGCTGGGGCCAGGAATCATTCCGAAGAAGTTCTTCACGGCGAGGGACACATACATGGGAGCTTCCAGTACTCTCACCTTGGCCAGGCTGAGCAGATCACTCCCGCGCATCTCGTAGAGCCTCTTCGGTACGAAGCCATAGAAGTCCTGCGATTCGAGGGGAGAATGCTTCCTAGCGACTTCATCCTCGATTAGTTCCGGGTCCGCCGTGCGGCCTCCCCAGTTCTCCTCTGTGACGTTCAGAAACTCCACACCGTGCTTCTTCAGGACCTCCCCGACGCCCGAGTACTCAAGGAACCACCGGTCGCTATCTCTGAGATCCTCCGGCTCAATAGAGCCCCAGCCTCCATTCTTGAGTGCATCCTCGTTCCTCGCCCATCCGTAGCTCTCCACCACGAGGGCGTCGCTGTCGACGGCGGAGAGGACCCAGTCCAGAATCGTCGCCTCGGTGAAGCAGACGGAGAAGCCCCAGTTTGGCTTGATGATGACTGGAGGTTTCAGAGCAAGCTCCCCGATGGATTCAATGAAGGCCTCTTTATCCACTGACTCTTCCACGACAACATTTCCTATCTTGTGCACAGACTCACCTCCTAAGGGTGGTCGCTTTGCCCGCTGTCCATACTTTAGCGGAGATAGTTACGTGTCCTCGGCGAACAACAAGCATCTTGCCGATGCGTTCTTCACTGTCTTCGTAACCAACAGACGTGTCAGCAAAATTGACTTCCCGATCGAGAGCGCTTTGCATTGCCTTGACAGCCTCGTCTTTTGGGGAACGTGTAATCGGAATACCATTAATCCCAAACCTAGAGGCTTTCAAGCCCGTTTTGCCTAATCGAATAGTCTTCATTTTGCCATTTCCTACTGCCAATGCTTTTTCAGTGTATCTGCGCCTCTGCCAGTTTCACCGACGCCTAAGACGTCTCTATAAAGATCAGTCTCACCTTTCTCAACAGCTTTGAAAATCATGAACCATTCAACCTTGCTCTCAACACTCATTTGCTTCAACTTAATCAGGGCATGTAATGATTGTTTCTTTTAAGATATAAACTTTTCCTAAAAATAATAAATGCTCTTGTTGTTTAACGTTTGCTTGATTCTGAACAAACTTTTTATGTGCCTGAGAACCTATTTAGAAACCTATGAAAGACCCGCTTAACGAGTTGCTCGGACCCACCATTTTCCTCCTAGTCTTGGATCTATTTCTTGAATATCCTTGTCAATGGATGAACCTCAGCGAGATCGCACGTCGAGTCGACAAGAACCCTGGAAGCATCTCACGGGTGATACGAGTGTTACTTAAAAGAGGTCTAATAACCGATTGTAAGGTGGGAAAGGTATCAATAGTCTACCAGCTAAACTATAACAATGAAAAAGTACAAGCGTTAATGGTTTTACGGGAAAAATTCAAAAAAGACTGACTCTGCTTCCTTTTTCGATTGTTACTCGCGCACAGATTGGCTTTGAGTACGTCCCGAGCGAATACAGCAACGGCAGCAAACTCTTTAGGAAACGAAAATTATCATACTTGGGGTTGAGGTCCAGCCCTGTGGGGTCGTGGTCCAGTATGGATGTCGACCCGAGTGGCGATCTCCCCCGCTAACTCCCTTTTTTTGCGCGCGCAAGAGATCTGGGGAGTGGGTACATGATCGTTGCCGTTCTGCCAGATTCTAG
>JABAOH010007087.1_pt2 | contig 16050 bp, 10 predicted proteins | sample 7062181 | NCBI WGS metagenome assembly JABAOH01 (sample SAMN14538630, study PRJNA623070) | marine sediment metagenome | biome: marine biome [ENVO:00000428]; feature: marine pelagic biome [ENVO:01000023]; material: deep marine sediment [ENVO:00002113]; isolation source: pool of 5 deep marine...
AGTTTTGGCTTTGCCCTAAATTTGTAGGCCCCGTGAGAGGTGCCAATTGCAACGGCGAGGACATCCACATCGGTTCGCTCAACAAACTCCTTGGCTGCATTGGGGTCGGTTAATACAGCTTCTTTTTCTTCAACAGTTGACTCCTCTACGCCTGCAAGCTTCCCAAGTTCTCCTTCGACAGACACGCCTTTCGGATGAGCTAAATCCACAACACGCTTCGTCAAAGAGATGTTTTTTTCAAAGTTTAGGTGAGAACCGTCGATCATAACAGAAGTAAAACCAGCATCAACGCATTTTGAAACNNTTGAAACTGTTTCCACATCTTTTCCATGGTCTAGATGCAGGGCCATCGGCGCTGGAGCCCACTTTTCTGCGGTTTTAACCATGGTGGCCAAATATTCTAAGCCAGCATACTTGATGGCGCTTGGGCTTACCGCGATGATTACAGGTGAATTCTCCTCCGCAGAGGCTTCGACAATGGCCAACAAGGTTTCTAGGTTGTTGATGTTAAAGGCTCCAACGGCATAGCCTTTAGCCATTGCTGCGGACAAGATTTCCTTGTTTGTAACAAGCATGTTTTCATCCAGAACAACATTTAGCTACAGAAAATGGATTTGTGGCGCATAAAAACGTATCGAAAACAAAGATTCATAAAAGGAAGCAAAACAATCAGCACGCTCGATTTTTTGTTCCCCAGAAAATTTAAACACTGATTTAGTACACAGAGAAATTTACAGACCTTTCACAAAAGGGGGTTTAGTTGAAGATGGCTTCAAATCAGCTACTATCTTTTCCGAAAGACTTCTTGTGGAGCGCCTGCCTCTCAGACTATCAACACTTTGGGGGTTCCAGATGCGATTTGCCGTTGAGGTGGACAGCGAAGCATTCTACGCTCTATCGGAAGGACTTTGAACTAATATCCAAACTGAAGTTAAAGGCTTTCAGAACTGGAATTGAATGGGCAAGAATCGAGCCGAAAGAAGGTGTAATCGACAAAGAAGCAGTAAGATTTTATCATGATTATTTCAGCGCATTAAAGCAGAAAGGAGTCAAAACCTTCGTAACGCTCCACCATTTCACCAACCCGCCCTGGATTCATGATCACGGTGGCTGGCTGTCTGAGAATATAGTGGAAAAGTTCCTTGAGTACGTAGACTTCGTCAGTTCAGAGTTCGGGGACTACGTAGACTATTACGTTGTCATAAATGAACCAGCTGCTTACGCTTACAATTCATACATGACTGGCGAAGACGGTTTTCCTCCCTATCATACAGACATGAACGAAGTTTTACCCTGCATCAACAACCTAATTGAAGCTTTAACCAACTCTTACAGGGTCATTCACAAAAACGACAAAGACGCTAAAGTGGGATTTTCGCACTTTCTCTCCATCTTCATGCCAGAGGATCCTTCAGATCCCGACAACGTCCAGATGTGTGAAATCGCTACTGACTCTATGGTTTATTTGATTCCAGACGCCCTGAAAGATAAAATGGACTATATGGGCATAGACTATTACCTTAACGTGTACCTTTCAAAGAAGGGCACTGTCACTAAATCTGAGATTTATTCCGAAGGTCTCAGACGCTATCTAAAGGAATTCTATGGAAGATATCAGAAGCCTATGGCGATAATAGAAAATGGATTTCCCACAAGAGACGAAAAAATGAAAATTAAGTATATGCTTGACCACCTGAAGCAGGTACACGATGCCATAAAAGAAGATGGCGTAAATGTATTTGCTTACAACTGGTGGTCTTTTCTCCACGGCTACGAATGGAGCTTAGGATACGAGCCATTCTTCGCTCTAATCGATGTGGACATAGACAAAACACTCAAGAGAAAGGTGACCAAGACAGCAGAGGTATACACGCAGGTATGCGAACAAAACGGCTTCTCACGCAAACTCTATGAGACCTATCACAAACTGCCTGAAAAGAGACTTTTCAAGGTGAAACCAACTTCTCCCTTCGCTTTCCAGCCATAGCTGCCGCAGATGCATGCAGAATGTCCTTCCTAAACATGGTTACTGATTTCCTTCTGCTAATAGTCCAATCAAGCTCTCGTTTCTAAACAGCTAGCTGAGTTTTTAAATTCTGCAACGTTGTATACCTCTTCTCTTAGACCGGGAAAAGTGAGGTTTCCGAAATGAGCGCAAGAAAGCCTTGCCCAAATGTTGAGATCAACTCGAAGAGCTGCGGATGCACCTATGTGACTTGTGACAAGAGGGGAAAGTGCTGTGAATGTATACGATATCATCTAGAGCGAAACGAGCTTCCAGGCTGCGTGTTTCCACCTGAAATCGAAAAAACCTACGATAGGTCCATTAAAAAATTCGTATCCACCTACGCTAGTCAAGCTTGAATGCGCAAAGCTTAAAATTCAAATCATTGAAAGGAAAATAGTCGCTGGTGACTAAAATGGAAGTACCGTTTAACGATTTTCTGAAGCTTGACATGAAAGTTGGCAAAATCGTTGCAGCTGAGCATATTCCTGGATCTAGAAACCTGATCAAGATGATAGTTGATTTTGGTTTCGAGAAAAGGCAGTCTGTGGCAGGACTGCTGCAATACTACAAACCAGAAGAATTGGTAGACAAAAAATACGCCTTCGTCTTGAACCTGCAGAGAAGGAAATTCATGGGCGTAGAATCCCAGTGCATGGTACTCGCCGCCGAAGACGATAAGGGCAACGTCATTTTGATGAAACCCGAAAAGGACATCGACGTAGGAAGCAAGATCAGATAGAACTGTTTCACGTTCTGTTTTTTCAACCAAAAGTCCCTGTAATGAAAGCCAAAAGTCCAGTGGTAAGCCACAACAAGTCCAGGTTTTTGACTCTTCTAGCGTTTTTTCTAGAATAGTCTCGAAGAAGCGAAATAGAAGACACTACGAGCCCAGCGTCAGTTATAGTGACAAAGGGAAGAAACCAATCGGAGACTAGGCCCAACAACCATGGCAAAGGGCTAAGGCTGACCGCCAAAACAGAGAGAATTGACGACAAAACTGCCGCGGTTCTCTCTCCGTACAACAAAGCAATCGTCCTAACATTCTGAGACCGGTCTCCTTCAACATCCACTATTCCCTTTGCGACTTCTCTGCCTGTGATTGAAAGAAAGACCATGGAAGCAAATAAGATTACAGACAACGTGAGGTTCTCTACCACAAAACCACCGTAAATGAAAGGAATCACAACGCAGGTGCTGACCAAGAGATTTCCGGGGAACCCGGTTCGTTTCCCCTTTGTGGTATATGTTACAAAGATTGTCCAAGCAATTACTGCAACTATGAGGCATGATATACTCGTCATAAAAGCCGCCACGAGCCCGACTATGCTCAAAACAGCGCCGAAGGACAACGCTTCTCTAGGGCTTACAGCGCCACTTGGAATTGGACGGTTAGGTTCATTTATAGCATCGATTTCTCGATCGTAATAATCGTTTATTGCCATAGAAGCCCCTGTCAACGCAAACGAGGTTACAAACCCCAAGAGGAGGTTGATTGAAAAGTTAAGGGCAGAAACTAGAGAAGCCCCTACGATCACCGCGAAACCCATCATTAGACAGTTCAACGGCCTGATTATTCGCAGGAACCCGCTAGGTTTCCCCATGTCCCTCAACCTAATGTCGCCCACAATTCATCTAGATGAAACGCGAAACTATTTCAACAAAGACCAGTTATTAGCTGCAATATTTTTAGATTTATCTCCGAAGCGTACAAGTACCCTCTGCGCGCGCTAACCATGCCTCACGAGTGGATGGATTCAATGAGCCTACTGTTTAGTTTGGATTACCGTGTTTTCGCCGTTTTATGGATGCCAGCGCCTTTTCCACGACTTCCATCGCAGAGTTTCCCAACACCCGGATCATCGGCTCTTTCCCAACCTCGCCAAAGTCATAGACAACGTCTGGAACCCTTCCCGCGGCTTTTATAGCCTCCTCCACCCCCCAAGCAAGTGTTCCACCCTCCATCGCCTTCGCTTCCGGAGGTTCAAGTCTTCTGTCAAAGCTTGAAACAACTCGTCCAAGCTTCTTAAAGGCCGCCACTAAATCTTGATCGTAGCGGAGGTTGAGCGCTGCCCTCTTCAAGGGGTCGTGTCCCATAGCTGTGAGAACTATGCGGGCGACATGATCAGACGCTCCAAATCTGGCGCAACCTACCGCCCTTGCCCTCTCGCCGAACTTCACGATTCTTCCTTCCACAGCTGCAACATGCCGTTTGGTGGAAGCGTAAGGCAAGGCCATGGCAACTTGAGTTCCAACCTCAGCTATGTAAGGCAAGAACTCTGAATGATCTTCAATCATCTTGGCCGCTGCGGAAACATCCTCTAAAACTCGATGCCTCTCAGCTTCGTTGAACAAGTTTGCCATGGGGTTCACTGGAACCCTGCCCTTCCCAACCTTTGAACCGAACGCGATTGCGTTCTGCATGAACTCTTCAGCTTTCGTAACGGCTTCCACCACATCATAATCTAGGGCGAGGTAGGCTGCTATGGCTGCGGAAAAGGTGCATCCTCCTCCGTGCGCCTCCACTTCTACTCGGGGCTTTGTGAAAACCTTGAACTCGCTATCGTAATGCAAAATATCAGTCACGTCCGCTCCGTCTAGGTGACCGCCCTTCACAACCACTACTTTAGCCCCTAGCTCGCTGATGTTTGAAGCCGCTTTTTTCATGTCATCTATTGTTTCTATTTTCATTTTAGCCATGTCTTCAGCTTCATATCTGTTTGGAGTGATGACAAAGGATCGAGGAACAACCGTCTCAATCAAAGCCTCCTTGTCTTCTTCACGAATGAGAAGGCTTCCGGTGCCCGCTCGGAAAACAGGGTCAACGACGACTCGCAGTTCATGGCGATCAACAGCTTCAGCCACCACACCCATAATATCTCTAGAGTAAAGCATACCTGTTTTCGCCGCCTTAACCGGAATATCATCAAGGACAACCTCAATTTGTCTCTCAACCATGCGCGGAGGTATAGGAAGAATGTCGTAAACTCCCTGCGTGTTCTGAGCTGTTACGGCAGTGAGGGCACAGGTTCCGAAAACTCCTAAGGCTGCAAAAGTTTTAAGATCGGCTTCTACACCGGCTCCTCCGCAGCTGTCAGAGCCAGCGACTGTTATGGCACATGAAACTTCTCTTTTGATCAATTCCAGCCATCCTAATCAAAAGTTTTTATGGGGACGTTTTGATCTGTTCATCATGGAGTTTTGCTTGTTCATAATGGTTTCGTCTGTAGCAAAAAACTCGGTTGCGCATTGCTCTGGAGAACTGTGTAGATGAAATATCCCAAAGAACTTTCTATCAGAGGTCATGTTTTCCTCGTTGACGAAAAAGTCTACGAACCAGCAGAAGACACGTTCCTCTTGGTTGAAAATTTGAAAGTTGAAGAAAAAGAAGTTGTTTTGGATATGGGAACTGGCTGTGGCATCTTGGCGGTGCTTGCTGCCAAGAAAGCCAAAAAAGTTGTAGCCACTGATATAAATCCCTACGCAATCAAGTGTGCCGAGAAAAACGCAAAAAAGAATTGTGTGGAAGACAAAATAGAGTTTCGTCAAGGAGACCTTTTCCAGCCAATCAGGCCACATGAAACTTTTAGCCTAATCCTTTTCAATTCGCCATATCTGCCTTCTGAACCTTATGAAGAAAGAAGCTGGATTGGAAGGGCTTGGGCTGGAGGTCCCGGTGGAAGAGAAGTTATTGATCGTTTCATAATTAATGCTCCAGAATTTTTGACGGCTGATGGTAGAATTTTGCTTGTTCAGTCTTCCCTTTCAGACATAGACAAGACCATAGAGAGGTTTGATGAGATGGGGGTAAAAGCCAGAGTTGTTGCCGAGGTTGAATTTCCCTTTGAAAAAATAGCCTTGATTGAAGCCCGCCCTCGCGCGCGCTTCTGAAAGAAAAGTCTCAATGATTTAATCCTATGGGAATTTTGGTTTGATAGCTTTGGTTGTGCAGGCTTCAACACATTTTAGGCAGTATATGCATTCGGGATCGGTGAACTTTTCCCACGGCAAATCCAAAATAGGAACCTTCATTGGACACACCTCCACGCAAGTGCGGCATCCCGCCTTCGTACACCTCAAAGGATCTCTCTTCAAGCCGAGGAAGCTGAACCGGTTCAGGAAGGCTAGAGCTGCCCCGTGGGGACATAGATATTGACACCAACTTCTAGGAACATAGACAGCCAGAACCAAGATCATTGCCATAATAGCGAGACGAGCCCACAAAAGAGGTCGAACCACCAAAATTCCGGCTATCAGGCTGTCGAGGCTGGTGTAACGAACATCTAACACCATTCTTGGCAGAACAGCGAAGAGCGTGTCGGCTGGGCTTAAGGCGTTAAAAGGCGCTGGGGCAAACGCTCCTAGAGCTGCCTTGTAGCCTTGACCCACCCCTGTGGTCAGCGAGATGGCGAGGGTTCCGCTGACGAAAAGGGTGATCGCTAGAATCGCATACTTGACTTTGATCATTCCGTCATGGGTTCTCAAGGAAAGCTCCGTGTGTTTTCTCTTGATGAATCCCAGCAGATCCTGAACGAAACCGAAGGGGCATACCCAACCGCAGAGGGCTCTGCCCAGAAAAACGGCTACTAGAAAAAACGAGGCTAAGGGGAGCCAAGGAAAAACGAGGTCGTGGAGCATCCACTGTAACATTGCAAAGGCGTCGCCCATGGCTTTTTGATGAATTCCTAGACTATAGACAACTGGGAGGACGATTGGCCATGGTCCTAGGCCAAAAAGGACCGCGTTGAATAATGCAAAAAAAAGAAACTGCGTGATTCTTCTCGCGGTCTCTATTCTCCAAACGAGCCTTTTAACGGGAAACGCTGCCTCTTTGGCTTCGGTCAATTCCTTCGCTTTTCCTCCTTATCCGATTTTGCAATTTTGACGTTTTGTGACTCTAAAGACGTGAGGTTCATTTGCCATAAAAAGGTTTCATTGTCTCCCAATGACTTTAACGTTTTCTACTCTGATCCACGGTGCAACCAGTCGCCCTATCTTTCTCGTGTTGTTGCCAAGCGCTGACACGTTTTTCAGAACGTCGAAGATTGTGCCTGCCAGCATCGCCCCTTTTACGGCATAAGCTACACTACCTTTTTCAATTCTCCACGCCGGGGTAGCCACCACGGAGAATTCTCCGCTTTCTGGGTTGCTGCTGTGGGCGCCCTGCACGCCATAAACTATTAGACCGTTGTCAATTTCGTTGACGAGGTCTTCGGAGGATTTTTTTCCCTCAGTGAAGGTGAAGTTGGTTGCCTCCAGAACTGGCGTGGACGCGTATGGGGCTAGACCTCCTCTGAAAGCGTTTCCGGTGCTCTCGACGCCGATCTTCTTAGCTGTATAGCGGTCATACAAGAAATGCGTCAAGACGCCATTCTCTATAACTGGGGTTTTTTGGCTGGGAACGCCTTCACCGTCAAATTTCCAGGTTTGAAGACCTCCTTCAAGCAATCCATTGTCGTGAATCGTGACAAGGTTTGAGGCGATCTCCTCTCCAATTTTCCCCTTGAGGGCCGATCGTTCTCTTTGAACGTAATCTGCCTTCACGGCGTTTATCAACGTGTAATAAAGGAGGGCATCCAACGCTGGTTGAGTGAATATTATAGGAAAGGCTCCGGACTCGATTTTTTTGGCTTTTAGGGAGGAAACTGCTTGTCTCGAGGCCTCTCTTCCAACCCATTCAGGGGCAATCTTGTAAACTCTTTCCATATTTAGTTCAAAGCATGCTGGAGTAACCTCGCCAGCTTCTCTAGCTATGGTTTCGATGGAGCATTCGATGCCGGTGCCCTCGTCATAAGCTTCTACGCCGTGAGAGTTGACGACGGCTTTAGACGCGAGAAAGGTTCCAACTCCTCCGCCTATAGGTAAAACACGTTTGTCGTAGCCTTCCACCGCATTTAACAGAACTGACGCTGTCTCAACAAATTCATCAGGAGAGATTGTCGTCAATTTTTTGTCATACGTATTTTTTGTTTCTCTGAGTTTTTTGGGGCTGGGCAGGCCTATCCAGTTTTCGTCTGGTTTGCTGGCTTTGGCAGACTTGAAGGCTTTGACAGCGGCATCTTCCACGGTTTTGTTGGTTAACATGTTTGTGTAGGAGAAGCCGACGGCTTTTCTGTAAATAGCCCGTATTCCTAAGCCTTGATCCGTTCTCTTGATGCTTTCAACGATCTGCCCTCTTTCGATGTTTAGTGATGTGCTCGAAATTCTGCCTAGAAAAGCCTCAGCTTCTTCAGCGCCTTTTTTAATTGCAATATTAACGGCTCTCTGCCCAAAACTGATTAATTCTTCGAGTTTAGGCTCCGCCACCAATAATCACCTCTCTCACCCGTATGGGCGGTCCTCCATCACAGGTGAAGGCTGTTTGACCCTTCCCGCATCTCCCTGGCCACAGTTTAAAGTCTCTACCCACCGCATCAACCTTATGTAGAGTTTCAAGGGTGTTTCCGCTGATGGAGGCGTTTCGAACGGGAACACCTAACTGTCCCTTAACAATTTCGTAAGCCTCTTGTATTCCCACCTGAAAAGTTCCATCTAGGTTTGCTTGGCCACCTCGACAGCTTTTCAGGTAATAACCAAAATCTATGTTCTCAAGCAGTTCCTCGAAGGCTGAGTCGCCTGGAGCGAGGTAGGTGTTCCGCATCCTGATGATGGGTTCGAACCGGAAATCTTCAGCTCGGGCGTTTCCTGTTGGTTTCATACTAAACTTGTAGGCAGTTTCACGATTATGCATGAGCCCAGCCAATTCGCCGTTTTTGATCAGAAGGGTTTTTTGTGTTGGAACTCCTTCGTCGTCATATTTGAAGGACCCGAAGGCCCCGTTCATTGTGCCGTCGTCGTAGACTGTGACAGCTTCAGACGCAATTTTCTTCCCAAGTTTGTCAGACAGCACAGACCCGGATAGGGTCAGGTCTGCCTCTGCCAAGTGTCCCAAGGCTTCGTGGATGAAAACACCGACAACGTTGGTGCCTATCACGGCTGGGAACGTTCCACCTTTCGGTGCCTTGGCTTTCAGCTGATCGATTACCCGTTTGGCGATCATTGTTCCCACCTTCTCTGGCGTTTCTACGTCAAACACTTCGAAGCCGGCTGTAGACCCGATTTCCTCCCTTCCCGACGTGAAAACGTTGGCTTCTCTTGCTGAGGCAAGAATTCTAGACCAGACGTATAGTCTGTCTTGTTCAATGTAAGTTCCGTCGCTGTTAATGAAGTAATTCGCTCCTGTTACATCTAGGTAGTCGATGGTGCAACTCTTCATACGTCGGTCATAACTGAAAATCGTTTTATCCAAAGCTAAGACGACGTCAATCTTTTCCTCTATGGGAACTTCTCTCGGATCTTTCCTCGGTTTAGAAACTACTCTGTCTTCGACGGCTTTTGTCTCAACAAGCTTCACGGGTGTTTTCACCTTAAAACTCGCCGCTTTCGCCAACTTGAACGCTTCACCAACAGCCTCTGTTAGCAACTTTGGATCCAGTTTTCCAAGAGATACGAAACCCCAAGCGCCTTTCGCTAAAACTCTGACGCCTGCACCGTTTTCAGTTCCCTCCTTCGCCGCTTCAACTCTGCCGTCCTTCGTCGTCAAGAAGGATGTGAAAAGTTTCTGCGTGCGAACTTCAACGTAGTCGGCGCCAAGTTTCCGTCCGTAATCAACGGCCTTTACCAGTTCGTCTTTCAAGACAAACTCCGTCCTATTGTAGATTGTCAGTTAAGATTTGGTTCCGTCTTAAAATTGTTGGTGCTTTGAAGATGTTAGAACGGAATTCTATCGTGTTATGCCTCTTTCGCACGCTGACTTTGCTAGGACTGTGCGTTGACCGACTTCTGGATAGGAACGGTCATGTGACATGAAGGTTAAACGTAAGATCTGCTGAACGGTTTGGTTAGGTAGGCTTCGCGGCACCTTCACCCATGCGCGCGCACACACCGATGTAACATTTTGAAATGTAATACTTTTTTGCGTATACAGTTATACCCTCCCTCTCCCGCGCGGGTTGTCAAAGGGTGAAAACACCCTTTTCTACGGATTCTCTGCGTGTGCGCAATTGACTATGTGCGTGTTATCTTGTGCTTTGGATAAACCGTTTTTCCTTCCCTTTCTCTTTTTCCCATTTTTTGCGGGCTGAACGCAGTTTGAAGAGATCTATGTCCTTGTAGATTAGGCCCTCCTCTCTTGCTGGTATCTGTCTTTCGACGCGTTCTTTTTCCGGTGTGTATATGAGGCTGTCACCGAATTCTGCGGCGTTGGCGAAGAAGCAGTAGGCGTAGATGGATCTGCGGGCGTCGAAGTGTGCTGCCTTGAAGTCGGCTGTAACCGGGGTGAAAGCCGGGTTGAAGACTAGGTCCACTGGAGGCTCAAAGTTCTTCAGCTCCACCCTGAGGTCCATGTCCAGAAAGTCTCGACATATGGCGATGGCGATTCTTCCGAACTCTGTGTTACAGATTATGGTTTTTCTGGGTGTGGTTCCGATTTCTATTCCCTCTCTGAACCTTTTGCCCTCGTGGTGTATAATGGCTGGGATGTGCTTCTCTTGTCGCCAGAGGATTCCGTCGGACCCTACAACCATGCTGACGTTTCGCATTGTTTCTTGGTCGTGGTATGATCCTGGAATTATGTACATTTCGTAGGCTTTGGCTAGGCTTGCTATGTCTTCTAGTAGTTGGCCGTAGTTGAGGTCAACTGCCAGTTCTGGGAACAGTAGGATGTTGACTCCCCCTGCGTGGGCGGTTTCAATCATGTTTTTTACTTTGGTTCTCACGGCTTCAACTTTGTCCTCTCGCAAGCCTAGGAGGCCTGGAGCCTTCTCTTCGTAGAATTCACTTAGGATGTCACCTGTTTCGGATACGCCTATTTGGGCGATGGCGACCCTGCATTCCCTTCTCTGGACTCTGGGATACTCCTTGAGCAGGTCCCTGTAGAGGAGTTCGTATTTCTTCTTAGCCCTTTCCTCTATTCTCCTTGTGGGTGTGCGCACTTTTACGTGTACGGCGTCGGGTGTGCATGTTCGAAACTGACCAGCTTCGTCGATATAGATCACTTGCGGGCTCACCTTGAAGATACCAAAATCGGTTGCTCGTGCTGAGATCTTGATCGATTCGACTTTGAGGGGCTCAAACCGCTTTCCTCTCATGTCTATTGACCCATCTTCTATAGCGTATTTGGGAGGCGCTTCAGTCACCTTGAATCCTTTAGGGATAACGTTGTCGATTCTAACTACTAACCCGAAGTTTTTGGCAACATTAACAAGGTCTAGTTGGATCTTAAGGTCTTCCTCCATAGTCACTTCTTCTGGAGCTGTGAGATGGGCTTGAATGTTAGCGTGCTCGAATCTTTCTAAGCCAACGGCCTTTTCGTGGGTTTGGGTTGGGGTAGTGAAGGATGCTGTTGTCGAGGCTATTGGTGGTGCATGTAGCACTTCGCTTAGGGATGCGGCTAGTTCTCTTTCTTCTTTAACCGTCTCCAAGATTCTTCTTACTTCGTCGCTTTTTTCGGCGTGTTTCGCTTTCATGTATGAGTCAGCTGAGGTCTGCAGTAGTTTTTCAGTCATTTGGTAATACTTTGCCCTTTTCTCTGGGTCGTTTTCTTTCTCGGCGTTGTTCATGTAGGTGTAGGCGTCGAAAAGTCTCTGAGTGGCCTTTGCGTATTCTGAGGCGCTTTGGAAGCCGGCTTTCAGGTAGTAGGTTGTGGCTCTTTCTATGTATTGTTTGGCCATGGAGTGCATTGCCGTGTCTAGGGTGATGTCGAATTTTGTTCCGGCTGCCAGTGCCTTGCAGAAGCTGCTGTTGCCTAGTGCCAGTAGGCTCGTTCTTTTGCTGAGGCTGTGTTCTTTGGCTTGCTCGAAGAGTTGGGATGCCTCTAGGTATAGTTCTGGGGAGGCTTTCTCCTCTGCTAGTGTCATTTTTTGCCAAGCTTGGCATAGGCAAATTATTGGTCTTAGCTCTTTGCGGGAGGCTTCGGATTGTGTTTCTTCGATTATTTTTCCGAGGGTTTCCGCTGCTGAGCCGTATGTTTTTGAGCTTAGGTCGTGGTCTCCTTTTCTGTCGAGGATTTTGGCTTGTTCTAGGTTGATTCTGGCTTGACAGTATCTGCGCCTTATGTCGGAGGCCTTGACTAGTGCGGTAGCCATTTCTCTTTCGTCTGCTGTTTGGATTTTTTTGATTTCTGTTTCGATGGAGCCTTTAGTCCTGTTGAAGAGCTTGAGGGCTTGTTGGAAGGTCTGTATTGCCTCTTGGGTTTTTTCCCTTCTGCTCAAGTCTTCGGCTTTTTCCAGTTGGGCCCAAGCTGAATAGTTTGGGGCGAGGTAGCCCCACAGCTTTGATGATTCGTGTAGGTTTGCGGCCTTTTCGTAGTGTTCCCTCGACTGGTCGTACTGTTCTCTTGCGTGGCTGTGTCTTGCTTTTTGTATTTCGCTCCAAGCCTGCATGTAGAATGAATAGGCTTCATAGAGTTCTTTGAGTTGCGGGATTTTTTCAGCCGCAAGCTTGTATTTTTCAGCTGCTGATTCGTAGCTACGCGCAGCTTTAGGGTGGTCGCCAATGCGGTCGTAGATTTTGGCTATCTGCCAGTGGGACTCGGCCGCGCGGGTCGGTAGCTCTGCTTTGCTATAGGTTTCGACGGCGCCGTTGTAAACCTCGATCGCTCTTTCAAGAATCTTTTTGTCTTTGGTCAGCGAGTATAATTGGTCTAGGATTCCTCCGAACCAGTAATGGTACATTCCAATGGAACCGATTTTCCATCCTAGCGGAAACTCCCTTTCTTTTGCAAATAGTTTCAAACAATTCTCCATGGATGAAACCGCTTTCTCGAGTAGTTTCCTCTTCTTCTCCTTGTCTGTCTCTATTTTGGCTAGTTCAGCTTCTATCAAGGCCCGGTAGTTTTGGCTCTGACTACGCATATAGTAATCAAAGGGGGATAGTTGTTGTGAAATGTTGATGTCTTTTTCTCTGTACTTTAAAGCTTCTTCAAGGAGATGTCTCTTCTCGCTGACTTTCGTCTCCATGTTAGAAAGCCAGTATAAAGCGTTGCTCAAAGCATTAAACACGTGCCGCGTTGAGACTGGACAACCTGATCCCTCGGCATGTTCCAAGCCCTCCCGCCCCACCTCAACCGCCCTTTCTAAAAGAACGCGCTTTGCCTCAAGGTTGGTTTCAATGAATGCCAACCAAGTGAAGCTTTCGGCACAGGAGGAATAAGCCATGAGGAGGACCGAATACTCAGTGATTATGCGTAGGTGGCGGATAGCGTCTTGAGCGTATTTCATGGCTTTCTCAAATCCTTCCCTCTGCTTGTCTGGGTCCTCTTCCAGAAGATTCATAATCGCATAAGTAATGAGGCCTATCCACATTCTCGCTGAACCGATAAGATAATTGTCCTTTGCGATTGCGCCGTGCTTTTGTTGATCCTCAAAGAATTCTAGCGCAGAATACGGGTTGACATCGCAGAAGAAGGCGCCAAGGCCTGCAGAAAAATTCGATATACTAATTAGATAGGGATCTCCGATTTTTTCAGAAAGCTTCAAAGCTTTCTTCGAATAGCTCAAGCATTTTCGGCCAAATTCCTCCCTCCTTTCTTCCAGCGCCCTAAACCAAACCGCCCAAGCGTAGTACCAGCTCGTCCAAGAGTAGGCACGAGCGAGCTCATAGTCGTCACCCACTTCAGACAAGGCTACTATGGCCTTCTCCCCGTAGCTTAACCTCTCTTCTATCATTCTCTCCAGTTCTGGCCAGTTCGATTCAAGCCAAAGTCTATAATTCAAACATCCTTCCAAGAGATCGTTGCAAACCTTTCCGTAAATAAGCCTGTCTCCAGCCTCCTCGTAACCCTTCAAAACCTCCTTTCCAAGTCTCCAACACTCATCTAGCAACTCTCTCTTTTTCGAAGGATCTGCTACAAGCCAAGAACTTGCGTAAGCTGCCATAGCCTTAGAAAAGTCTACTCTCGCCCCCTTCCCCTCTTCCTCAACCTTCTCAAAAAGTTCAGCAGCCCTCTCGTAGGCCCCAACAGCCAGCTTCATCCTACTTCCAAAATCCTTTTGTGTCTTGGCTTGCAGAGCAGCTCTATACAAACAGAAGCCCATCTGCTCCCGAATCTCAGCGGCCTTCTTAACCATCTTCTTACCCAAAAGAGCCTTCGCGGCTTTCTCGTATAGCCTAGCCGCTTCCACCCAATTGTAACCCTTCTCCTCAACACCCGCTCTCTCCAACAAAGCTGCTTCTCTTCCCCCCTTCATCATTCACCAAACCACAAAAGCCGGTATAACCGCCCATAAGCAATACAGTTTATCTTCCCAAAAAATATTTCTCATAGGCTTTCAGAAATGATAATTAAATTGGTTAAGATTTGACAATGAAACCGAAAATGAGAATCAAACACATATTCAAGTGGATGTAGACGAAGCGTTACAAAATGTTATGAAACACTTGCGCGTGCCTCATGAACGGAAATTTGGCATAATATTTTTTGGTGGTGCTATTGAAGAGAAAGTGATATCCCTTGATAAAACTAAGCTTCCGTTTGTAATCTTCATCCGATGGATGCATGTGCATTTTATTTGACTTTTTTGGCGACTACGTCTAAGAGGCGTTTCGCGACTTCTCGTTTCGTTGCTAGGGGAACATGGACGACTTTTTTGTTTGAGTCAACAATAAAAACCTCGTTGGTATCGTAAGCGAAACCAACACCCTTTCTGCCAGTATCATTTGCGACGATTAGATCTGACTTTGCTTTCTTCAGTCGTTTGTAGGCGCTTTGAATCAGCTCTTCATCAGACAGATTGTATTCCGCCCGGAAGGCGACAAGAAACGTGTCTGGGCTAACCTTCTTTACAGCATCAATAATCTTTGGAGTCGGCCTCATTTTTACTGTGAGTTCAGTTTCGGCGCTTGTCGGAACCTTGTATTCATACTTTTTCTCCGGCGCCCAATCCGCCACCGCTGCAACAGCGAGTACGACATCGTATTTCTTCGACTTTAACTCAGAAACTACGGCCTCGTACATTTCCTGACTGGTTTCAACAGAGACTATCTTAGCCCCCACGGGAGGAACAGCCGTTCCAGGACCGTAAACCAAGGTTACTTCAGCTCCCCGCGACAACGCTTCCTCAACGATGGCCACACCCATCTTCCCGGAGCTTTTGTTTGCGATTACCCTAATAGGATCTATATACTCTAAAGTGGAGCCAGCTGTGACCAAAACCTTTCTTTTAGCTAGGTCCCTCTTAACGGTGAGCCTACGGACAACGGCATCCACGATCTCCTTGATTTCAGCGATCTTCGCCTTTCCTTCCTCAACTCTAGGTCCAACAAACTCTACGCCCAAGGATCTAAGCTTCCCAACGTTCTCGGTCACCACAGGGTGACGATACATAGACTCATGCATCGCCGGTACAACCATAATCGGTATGCCGCACCCGAAGGCCGTTGAAACCACCGTAGTGACTGGGGTGTCATCTATCCCACAGGCGATTTTGCTGATGGTATTAGCCGTTGCCGGAGCCACCAAAACCAAGTCAGCCTTACCCACCCCCTCGCCAGCTAGCATAACATGTTCAATTTTTCCAGTTAGCTCTGTTACGACATGATTTCCAGTCGCCCACTCCATAAGGTATGGATGAATAATTTTTTGAGCCATAGCTGACATAACCGTGTAGACTTCTGCGCCATGTCGCATCAGTTCACGGGCGACCTCTGAACATTTAACCGCGGCTACGCTACCGGTGATGCAGAGAGCAACCTTACGATCCTTTAATAGGCTTGACTTACTTCCTACGATGTCCTTCGATGGGTGAATTTCAGGCAAACTTTACACCTCTATTTTCTATTTGCCCTCTGATTTAATAAACTGGTTGTTGTCGTATGTCGTTGAGGTATCGCCAGCGTTTTCTAATTTTATCTATTTGGTCCAAATCGAGGTCTCTTTGGAACACCTTTCCTTCTTCACCAGCTTCTATGATCATTTCTCCGTCTGGCGCTACGACAAGACTATGGCCTTTCACCATCCGCTCATCCGGATAAAGCGTGTTCGTATTGTTTACGAAAACGTAGAAAAC
>JABAOH010009241.1_pt1 | contig 16050 bp, 16 predicted proteins | sample 7062181 | NCBI WGS metagenome assembly JABAOH01 (sample SAMN14538630, study PRJNA623070) | marine sediment metagenome | biome: marine biome [ENVO:00000428]; feature: marine pelagic biome [ENVO:01000023]; material: deep marine sediment [ENVO:00002113]; isolation source: pool of 5 deep marine...
GGGCAGCGGAAATCTCCCCCACGGCCGGGACGACCAAGCTGGACGTGATCGGCGGGGGCATCGACGGCGAGCACATTTACCGGACCGTCTCCTCGGATGTCGTTATGACGGCTGGTATGGTCTGGTGGGCCATGAACAAGCTGCCCTCCAAGCCCAAGGTGGCTGCCACCTTCACCGCCGATACCGAGGGGTCCCGGTCCATTCATGGAGGTACAGTGGATGCACTGAAGGCGATAGGGATGCCCCCTGTGACGGAAATCGAGTTCGCCCTCAACCAGGCCTCCTACCGGGCGGAGCTGAAGAAGCTCTTCGCCAAGAAACCCGATGTGATCTTCTGGGAGTCCGGTCCGGAGACCGACGCCGTGATCTTCAAGCAGTGGTACGAGATGGGCCTGGGGGGTCAGTGGATTGGATCGGACTTTGCCAACCGGACGAGCGCCAAGGCCAGCCTTCCCGCCAGCGAGGGGGCCATCGGCGTCAACCCCGGGCTCTTGGTGAGTCAAGAATCCGATGCATGGATCAAGAGGCTGGAAAAAGTCTCGAAGAAGCCTGGCTATCAACCGTTCTCCGCCAATACGTACGACGCCTGTATGATCTTCGCCCTGGCCATGGAACGCGCGGGAACCATTGAGAAGGACTGGGGAACCACGACCGCGGATCACCGGAAGGCTATCATCAATAGTCTGCGGAAGGTCGCCCAGCCACCCGGTGTGAAGGTCAAAACCTATTCTGATGGAATCAAAGCCCTGCGAGCCGGCAAGGAGATCAACTTCGAGGGGACGGCGGGAACCCAAGACTGGAACAAGTTCGGAGACCCCGTTACCTACCTGAAGGCAGAGGTGATGACGGTGAAAGACCCCACCGGGATGAAGCGGATCGGGACCGTGACGCCCGATATGATCAAGGATATCGTGGACAAAGTGCTGGCAATGCGGGCTGCACGGGCCAAGTGAGCCATGTTGCTGGGGGTGGGATTGAAATTCCACCCCCAGTTGTTCTCGGCGTGGTCATCGGTCATTATTCAACCATTGTTCAACGGATAAAGGTGGATCGTCATGGAAGATCTTCTCAGCTACGGGTTGCTCACCTTCGCGTCGCTGGCATTACCGGCCCTCGGTTTGTGCCTTGCCATCAAGGTGGTCAAGTACTTCAACCTGGCCTATGGTGACCTGGTAACCCTGGGCGCATATCTGGCCTTGCTCTTCAACCTCACCTTTGGCTGGAACATCATCCCGGCCATGATCGCCACCATCGTTTTAACGGCCATCGCCGGGGTCGCGGCCCACAAGGGAATCTTCAAGCCCCTGATGGATAAAAAGGTTGGTCCCCTTACGTTATTGGTGGTGTCCCTGGGGGTGGGCTTCGTCATCAGGAATGTTCTCCTGATCGGATGGGGACCGCAACCGTATCAGTACAAGATGCCCCTGGCGCGGGCAATCCGATTTGGGCCATTCTTTTTTACCCCGTTTCAAGTCGTCATGATCGCCATCTGCCTGGGCGTGGCGGTGGGGATATTCCTCATGCTTCGCTATACGCAGCTCGGCCGTCTCATGCGGGCCACTTCCGATAATCCGGAGCTATCCAAGATTAGGGGGATTAATATCGAAAGGGTATACTCATATACGTGGTTCATTGCATGTGGCCTTGCAGCCCTGGGCGGAGTCTTCATGTCCATACTGGGGACTATTACCACCTGGATGGGCATCCACGGGCTTGTCACGATCTTCGCCTGTCTCATCGTCGGCGGAATCGAAAATCCCTATGGGGCGGTATTCGGAGCCCTGATCGTAGCCTTCGCCATGGAGGCCACGGCCCTATGGATATCACCTCCCTATAAGGTGGCGGTTGCCTACGTCATCTTTATCATCGTTTTGCTCGTCAAACCAAGCGGTCTTTTGGCAGGGAGGAGGGGTTAAATGGAGTACATCCTTACGATCTTGACAATAGTAGCCATCTACTGCATCCTCGGCCTGGCCCTGAATCTCCATTTTGGGTATACCAACCTTCCCAATTTCGGTATTGCGGGATTCTTCGCCGTTGGGGCATACACCTCCGCCATCCTGACGGTTCCCTACCGGTTTCTGGAAATGGAGATCTTCGCGGGATTTCCCGGAGGGATTCCCGGCCGTATTGAGGCCCCCTTCATCGTGGGTATTCTGGCCGCCACCGTTGTAGCGGGGTTTGTCGGCTTTCTCATCGGAATCCCCGTCCTCCGGCTCCGGGAGGACTACCTGGCAGTGGCCTCAATCGGGGTGGCTGAAGCTATCCATTTCATTGCCCTCAACGAGCTCTGGCTCACCATCGGTTCGGCGGGGATTCGTCTGATCCCGATGCCCTTTGCCAATCGGTATATTTACTTTTTCATCGTTTTGTTGGTCCTGGCCATCGTCTATTGGGTCATCAGTCGCCTGGTTCGGTCTCCCTTTGGCAGGGTTTGGAAGGGAACCCGCGAGGATGAAACGGTTACCGCATCGCTGGGGAAGTCCATATTCAGGTCCAGGATGTGGGCCTGGGTGATCGGATGCGCCTTCATGGGGACGGCGGGGAGCCTGTGGGCCCACTATGCCATGGCCATCCAGCCCGGCGAGTTCGTCCCGACAACGACCTTTCTCGTGTGGATCTTCGTCATCGTCGGGGGGTTGAGAAGTAACAAGGGCGTCCTTATCGGGGCGCTAGTAATCATTGGGCTTTTCGAGCAGGGGACCAGATTTCTCCCTTCCTTTGGCGCCCCCTACGTGGTACCCGCGTTGCGGTTGATCATCATCGGGGTACTGCTCGTCGTCTTCATCCGCTTCAGGCCCCAGGGGGTGATTCCGGAGCGGGCATCAATGGTCGAGGATCATATGAAAAGAATCTAGCTAAGGGAAAGAGGGTATTTCCATGACAACCATTTTCGAGGCTAAAGAGGTGTATAAGCACTTCGGAGGGATTAAGGCCGTTGATGGATTCTCGATGGAGGTTAAGGAGAAGCGGATTACCGGCCTCATCGGCCCCAACGGGGCGGGAAAAACCACCTTCTTCAACGTCGCCGCTGGGATTTATAACCCGGATAGCGGTGAAGTTTCCTTTAGGGGGAAACGGATCGATGGCTGGCGGCCGGACGAGGTTTGCCAAAAAGGGCTCACGCGGACCTTCCAGATCGCGAGGGGGTTGGGGGAGATGACGGTTTGGGAGAATGTGATGCTGGCCCCCAAGAAACAGACGGGTGAGAGTCCCTTCGGGGCCTTTCTCTTTGGGCAAGTCCGAGAGCAGGAGAGGGAGCATTGGGAGAGGGCAGCGGCGCTCTTGCAGCAGATGGGGCTCTATGAGCAGCGCAATGAATATGCCAAAAACCTGAGCGCCGGAGAGCGAAAGATGCTCGAGATATCCCGGGCTATTATGACGGATCCCGAAATACTGCTGCTGGATGAACCCACCGCAGGGGCAACCGTTGACGAGACCAAGAAGATCATGGCGGAAATCGAACGGTTGAGGGAGGAACGGGGGTACACTTTTCTCGTGGTAGAGCACAAGATGGAGGTCATCATGAATATATGCGACCCCATCTACGTAATGCACAACGGTCAAAACCTGGCGGTGGGGAGCCCAGGGGAAGTACAGAGAAACGAGCAGGTTCGGGAAGTCTACCTGGGGGGATGACGAAATGAACCTTTTGGAGATAAAGGACCTCAAATCCGGATATGGGAGGGCACTCATCCTGCACGATGTATCCATCGAGGTAGAAGACGGGGGGTTTACGGCCATCATCGGCCCTAATGGGGCGGGTAAAACCACCTTGCTCAGGTCGATCTACGGCATCGCCGACCTGTATGGGGGAGCCGTTACCTTTAGGGGTGAGGATATTACCCAGCTGAGCCCTGAGAATATTTCACTGAAGGGGGTCAATTACGTGCCCCAGGATAACAGCATCTTCAGCTCCCTGACGGTTTTGGAGAACCTGAGGATGGGTGCTACGGTGATGGCCGGCAAGGGAAGGAGCATTGAGGAGCGTTTGGAAGGGGTTTACCACCGTTTTCCCAGGCTGAAGGACCGCCGGAATCAGCTTGGGGGAACCCTGAGCGGCGGGGAACGGCAGATGCTGGCCATAAGCTGTGCCCTGATGACCGATCCCGACCTGGTCCTGCTGGATGAACCGAGCGCCGGCCTTCAGCCAACGCTAGTACAGGGCCTGTTCGAGGAAATTAAACGAATTCACGACGAGGGGAAGACTATCCTCATCGTAGAACAAAACGCCAAGATGGCCTTGGAGTATGCGCGCAAAGGGTATGTCCTAGAAGGAGGGAGGATAAAGCTTCAAGATGAGGCGAAGAAGTTACTCGCTACCGAGGAGGTAATCAACCACTATCTCGCCGTTTAATTACCCACCGGAAAAGTCGTGTTGCGTGTACGTGAAAAATCAGGGAAAAACGTGATACGTGTCCGTGTTCCGTGTCAGTAAAGAACCAGTCCTGAATCCTACCGAGGAATCTCCGATATGCTGATATCTTGGGGGATTTTCTTAAGCACTCGTTACAGGTGGGGACGTAAATACTTGCGCATGGAAAGGGATACAGGCAAATTCAACATCCGAAAATCGAAACAATATCAAATGAGCAAAATCTGAAAGAACAAAACGGTTTTGAATTTGATATTTGGAAATTAGAATTTATTTAGGATTTGGTGCTTTGGATTTAGGATTTAATCCGTGTAAAGTATGCACCATTCCTTAAGACGCTCCATATGAAAGAGTGTGATATTTAGCCCCACGTTCAGGATCCCATCGCTTCCAAGACCACCTGTGTGATATCCATGACCTTGAGATCGATTTTGCGCTTTCTGGCGGTCCCCGCGATGGTCCGGACGCACTGTTGACAGGAGGTAACCACCACTTCCGCCCCCGAGCTCTGGATCTCCTCGATTTTCTTCTGAGCGATGGCGGCGGAGAGATTCGGGTCGATCATCTCCAGATCCCCTCCCCCGCCGCAGCAGACGGATAACTGACGATTACTCTCCAACTCCACCAATTTCAAGCCGGGTATTTGCCTCAGGATATTTCTCGGTGCCTCGTAAATGCCGCTATTTCTTCCCAGATCACAGGGGTCGTGGTACGTTACCGTCTTATGGAAACCGTTGTTGAATGCGATACTCCCCTCCTCGATCAAACGCTCCATGAACTGGGTGGAGTGAAGCAGTTCCGCATCAGTTTTATATCTTTCCTTCCACGTATGGTAACATGATGGACAGGCAAAGACTACCGTTTCGGCACCCACCTCATGGACCTTCTGCTGGTTGTGTTCCACCAATTTTTCCATCTTTTTCGTCATCCCTGCCTGGATGAGGGGAAACCCGCAACACCATTCCTCCCCTCCCAGGGTGGTAAAGTCCACTTCCGCCCCCTCCAGGATCTGGACAAAGGACTGGGGAATCTTCTGGACCAGGGGAAAGAAGGCGGCCACGCATCCCACGAAGTAGATCACCCGCGCCTTTTCCCTTTGATACTGGTGATCCGGGACGTCCCTCAAGAATTCTATCCATGAGGTCCGTTCTTCGTTGGGATCGCCGGAGATGTTGAAATCGTTTTCCAGTGCCTCTGCCACTCGATTCACGACCTTCGGGTATTGACTCGTATCCACCAAGCATGTTCTTCCCGCAAGAATCCCTTCATTTGTCTCAACGGAGGGGAAACACGTCTGGGTACACGCCCTGCAGCCCGTACATCGGAAAAGGCATTCCTCTATTTCAGGCGTCCAATCAATTTTCCCCTCGATGACAGCCCTGATGATAGTATTTTTTCCCCGGGGGGTAGCCCACTCCGTCCCCTTGGCCGCATATATAGGGCAGACCGATAAACAGAAACCACACCGGTTACACTTAGCTATCTCATCGTAGAACTGCTCCTTGAGATCCTCTCGCTTCATCCCTACATTCCTCCTAAAAATCGACCTGGGTTCAGGGTACCCGCCGGGTCTATCTGTTCCTTTATGCGGCGCATGATCCGATAATCGTTTCGGGGTTTTCCCCAAATGTTCACCCTTTCCTTGATTGAAAGGGGAGACGATTCCACCGAGAGGTTGCCTTCGTATTGGCACGCCTCAGAAGTGAACTGCGTGATAAGTTCGACTACGGAATCAATCTCTGAATCCAAATCCCCTCCTGCCAAGACATGGGAGTACAGAATACCGTTTCCGCAATGGTTGATGAAGGCGCAATCCAACCCCAAACCCTGGGCGATCTTTTCGTAACTCCTCAGCAGCTCTCCCCCTTTGGAGATCAAAAGGTTGGATTTCAGGGATATGAGGTTCGGGCAGCCCTTCGTAAGCTCCAGGGGGAAATCCCGAATTGCAATCCAGAAATCCTCATTCCGCTCCGAATCCAGGGGCACTAGGTCAAGGGCGCGGTGTTTTTTCCCCATATCGCCCATCTCAGACATCTGTCTCTCGACGCTTTCAGCGACCCCCTCCAATCCGATGGCAACGAGGTACTTTCCCTTGCGAGAAAGGATCTCCTGGGTCATCTCATTGGCGGCCGTGGCATTGAGAAGCTCAAGGGATGCCGGAATTAATTGCGAGTTTACGATCTCGTGGACAAAGCTATATGCCTCATCTAGGCGCGGGAAAGGGATCAATAAGGTCCCTTTCTTTTCAGGGAGAGGGAGAAGGTTAAAGGTAATCTCACAGATGATACCCAGGGTTCCACAGGATCCGATCAGAAGTTTCACCATATCATAGCCGGAGACGTTCTTGACCGTCTTCCCGCCTGAGACCACGATATCCCCGTTGGGAAAGACGGCCTTGATTCCGGTGATCGCATCCCTGGCCGTGCCGTAGAGAAGCCGTTTGGGCCCACTGGAATTGGTAGCTACGATGCCACCCAAGGTGGCCTTGTGCGTGAAAGGGGAATCCAGGGGAAGGAAATATCCCCTTCCCTCCAAATCTCGTTGGACCTCCCTCAAGGTCACTCCGCTCTCCACGGATAGGGTCAGATTGTCGCCGTCACGGTCAATGATCCGATTGAGTCTGCTCGTGGAAAGAACGAGGTCCACTTTTTTGGGGATGCCACCTATCCCCATTTTCGTTCCGTTTCCCCTTGGTATTATGGCCAGCCCCTGCTGATTTGCAAAGGCAACGATCTCTGAAACCTCATCGATCGTTCCAGGGGAAACGATGGCTTTCGGTTCCTTACCATCCACCGCAGAGCCTTTGAGGCTGTCCGAGTCATGGGTTACATGGGCTTCCCCCACAATCCCTTTCAGCTTTGAAGCCAGTTTATCAGGGTTAGACATGGCCAGTTCTCCTCTCCCCGGTTACGCCTCGGCTTCGGGTATGACCTTCCCGGGATTACAGATATCTTCGGGATCGAAGGCCATCTTGACCCTCCTCATGGCGGCCATATCCCGGGGGGTGAAGACGAAGAACATCTCCTTCATCTTCTCCGCACCGATGCCGTGTTCACCGCTGATGGTTCCGCCAGCATCCGCGCATAGTTTCAGGATCTCGGATCCAGCCGCATGGACCTTGCTCAATTCCGCCTCATCCCGTTCGTCGAAGAGAATGAGGGGATGGAGGTTCCCGTCCCCCGCATGGAAGACGTTCGCGATGGGAAGGTTGTACTTCCTCCCTACCTCCATGACCTTACCCAAAACCTCTGGAAGCTTCGTCCGCGGCACGGTTCCATCACAGACCAGGTAGTTGGGGCGAAGACGAGCAACGGCCCCGAAGGCCCCTTTTCGGCCCGCCCACAGCTGAGTTCTTTCCTCCTCATTTTCTGCGGCCTTAACCTCACGGACGTTATTTTTCCTGCAGATTTCCATAACCCGTTCGGCGAGCCTCTCCATTCCATCCTTGATGCCGTCCAACTCGATTAAGAGGACGGCTTCCGCATCGAGGGGATAGCCGGCTTGCATCGATTCCTCGACGGCCTTGATAGTGAGTTTGTCTATCATCTCGAGGGTGGCCGGGATGATACCGTCGGCGATGATGGCGGAAACCGTGGTTCCGGCATCCTCCAGGGTATTGTAAATGGCCAGCATCGTCTTAACGGCTTCCGGCTTAGGCATAATTCTCAGGATTATCTTGGTAGCTATTCCGAGAGTCCCTTCAGAACCCACGAAGACTCCCGTCAAATCGTACCCTGGATTNNGTTACTCCATACTTGAGACAGTGGGGTCCCCCCGAATTCTCCCCGACATTCCCGCCGAAGGTGGAGACCTTCTCACTGGCAGGGTCCGGTTGGTAGACGTACCCATAACGGGCCAGTTCGTTCTTGAAGACCAGGGTGAAGATCCCCGGTTCCACTACGGCCCTCTGGTTTTCGGTATCGATTTCCAAGATCCTGTTCATCCTGGAAAAGTGGAGGACGATTCCCCCTCGGGACGGGACGGTGCCTCCGCTCAGATTGGTCCCAGATCCCCTGGCAACGATGGGAAGACCTTCTTTGTGGGCGAACCTGACGATTTTGGAAACTTCCTCCGTTGAACCCGGCAGGACGATGCAATCAGGCCTTCCCTTGTAGAGGGAGGCATCGTAACCATAGAGCATCAGGTCCATTTCCGATACGAGCACGTTTTCCCGCCCTACGATCTGAGCAAGTTCATCGACCATTTTTTCCCGTTCCATCGGTGTCCTCCTTTAAGCCCAATGTTCGATATCAATCCCCGAATCGATCTCCTGTCGTCAGGTCGATAGATTTGGCGAATTCGGTTGCCTCCATCTTCTCGCCCTTATCAACCCTGAGCCTGCCGATTTCGATAATACCGTCCTTTACCGCTACCCGTACGCCTCCTTTTTCGATGGAGAGTATCTCCCCCGGGGGGTTTTCTGGGGTCCCGAGATGCAGTTTGGCAACATAAAGCCTTACTTCCTTCCCCTTGAAGGTCGTGTGGGCACCCGGTTGCGGGTCACAACCCCTGATTAGATTATACAGATCCTTGGCAGACTCTTGCCAGTCAACGGAGGCAACGCTCTCATCACATGGGGGTTCATAGGTCGCCTTGGATTCATCCTGGGAGATCCTCGGTGCTTTTCCCTTGCTTATGAGTTCAACGGCCTCCACCATGGCCTCGACGCCCATGGGAAAGAGGGCGTTGAAGTAAAGCGAGCCCGTGGTGTCGTCAGGAGCAATGTCAACCTCCTTCTGGAGCAGAATGGGACCGGTATCGATGCCCTCGTCGACCCAAAAAATGGTGAGGCCGGTACGGGTATCGCCCTGGATGATGGCCCAGTTGATGGCGCTGGCCCCTCGATGCCTGGGCAAAAGGGAAGGGTGGTAACAGATAGTCCCCAGGGAAGGGATACGCAGTAGCCTTTCGGGGATGATATCGGTCACGAATGCCAACAGTGCCAAGTCCGGGCGCAATCGCACAAACACATCATATACTTGGGGATCCTTCATCTGGTTTGGGCGAAAGAGGAAGATATCGGATCTTTCGGCCAATTCACCCATTGCCTCCCCCCTTTTATCCGGAGGGCAGAAGACCCCGACTACCTCCTCGTCCCTTTGGATCAAGGCCTCCAGTACTTTCTCGCCGAAGGGTCCTTGGCCGATTACCATAACTCGCATTGCCCAAACCTCACGAAAGGGCAAAACCCCCTTGCCCCTCGTCTCAATGCCCCGGGTGATCCGTTCTTTACGGGATTATCCTTTTGGGTATGGTTCCTTCGCGCAGCACTCAATCCGGGGACTTTCGGCTGCACCATCGAGGATTCAGCCCAGGTCACAGTAAGATCGCCAGCGACTGATGAACCGAAGGACCGAGCCTTTCATACAGCCCCGAGGGTCAATTTCCCACATTCCTTTCAGTCCACTATTTTCTCTCGCGGCTTTATTGGAATAATCAGACTATTCCAGATCTACTTCCGCTGAGCATCCAGGGCGGATATCTCCTCCATGGTGGCGAGCACCGTCTTCGCATTTTCATAAACGGGGGTATCCACCATCTTCCCCTGGTAGGTGACGGCCGCCGCTCCTTTGGCAATTCCCTCCTCCTCAAAGACCTTCACAACGCCGTTTGCCCACTCCACATCCTCCGGGGATGGTGTATAGATGCGGTGGGAGGGCTCGATCTGGCTCGGGTGGATGAGCATCCTTCCCTCATAGCCCAGTTGCCGGCCAAAGGCAGTACTCTTCTCGAAGGCCGCAGTATCCTTAAACGCCACGAAGGGACAGTCAATGGCGACGCAGCCCGCCGCCCTGGCGGCGACAGGTGTGTGTGCCCGGGCATAGTATTGCTCCTCCCCTTCGGAGGTGAGCTTTACCCTCATGTCTTTCGTGTAGTCAACCGCACCAAAGATGAGGGAGTTAACCCGCTTGCTGGCTATGGCCGAGGGATAGGCGTTAATCACTCCCTTAGCCGTCTCAATCAGGAGCTGGATGGCGACACTGCCTATCTCCAAGCCTCTCCTTCGCTCCAATTCTTCCAATTTCCAGTCGAGGCGGATGACGTGTTCCGGCCCACCGCATTTGGCCAAGCAGACACCTGAAAGTCCCTCATGGACCACTGCCTCGCAGTCGTCATTGGTCATCTCCGTCTCCCAGTTGTTGATTCGAACGTAAACGATGGATCCGCCCGATCCCGCGGATTTCAGGTTCTCCCTGATTATTTCACGGGCTTTCGGTTTTTCCGCAGGCGGGACGGAATCCTCCAGGTCCAGGGTGATGATGTCTGCTGGGAAGGAGGGGGCCTTGGAAACCATCTTTTCATTGTTTCCCGGGACATAGAAAACGGATCTCATTACAGTCATTGGAGCACCTCCTCTTAGGGTCTTGGTGAACGTTCATCAATTAGGCTTTGATTAATCGCTTCAGGGTTGGAGCGATCTCATCGGGTCTGTCAACGACGTGGACTCCGGCCTCTTTGAGGGAGCGGATCTTGTCCTTGGCCGATCCCTTTCCCCTCTCGACGATACTGCTCGCGTGGGAGAATCGCATCCCTTCGGGAGCCCACGCTCCGGCGACGTAGACGACCAGAGGCTTGGTGAACCTCTTCTCCCTCACCGCCGCTCCGGCTTCCTCCTCATAGGGGCCGCCAATTTCCCCGAAGATGGCGACGCCCTTGGTGTCTTCATCCTCCTGGAAGAGGGGAAGTATGTCCCCCATTGACTGCCCCACGACCGGCTCTGTTCCGATATGCAATACCGTACTGACACCCAGTCCTGCTTCCTTAATGGCCCACGGGACCGTGCCGGACTGTCCACCGCTTCTGGAGATAACCCCAACGGGTCCAGGTACGAAAACCGCTTTAGCGAATTCGGGGGTACCCCCGAGCCAGCCGGCAACAGCAATACCAGGGCTGATAATTCCGATTGCACCAGGCCCCAATAGGCGAGTCCCCTTCAGTTTGGCATAGGCCATCATCTCGAGGATATCATAGAGGGGAACCCGTTCTACTGGCATCACGATAAACGGAATTCCTGAATCCATGGCCTCCAGAACGGCGCCCTTGAGGGCCGGCCCAGGTACGAAGGTGACGCTGGCGTCTACGGACCCTTGGGCGCTGACGGCCTCCTCCACCGTGTTATAAACGGGTATTCCGGCCACCTCCTCTCCGCCACGCCCGGGGGTGACTCCAGCCACCACCTTGGTACCATACCCCTTCATAAACGCGGCCCGTGCCGAACCCTCCCTTCCCGTGATCCCCTGAACCAATACCTTTGTATCCTTTCTCAGTAGAATAGCCATTTTTCTCACCGCCTTTTAGGTTAATCCGTGTTTTCTCCGGTACTCATTCAAACCGGGAATCGGGACCTCGATCTTTATCGCTTTATTTCCCCTAAACCAGCACTCATACTCGCATGCCAGACACTCCGTGCCGACGCGTTTCGTGAATTCCGCATCCCCTCCTGGGGCAGGTTTGCCGTCCTTGATCACCAAGATTCCCCGGTCGTAGATCTTGCATGCCTCGGCGCACACATGCGTCTTGCAGTCCCGGCATTTGGTATCATCGATGATTATTTTTATGGTCCTTTCCTCAAACTCTATCATGGATTTATTCCTCCTTTACTCCTCTCTCCTTTCGGTGTTCCTCAATGAGGGCCTTCATCCTTTTGGCCAAGAATTCCGTTTCATACACGCGATCGCTTCCGTAGATCTCGACCTGTGCCGGCAAATCCTTCGTTCCTTCCCGCAGAATCTCCAGAGACTCTTTCTCCTTATTTCCGCAGAGCAGGAGGACAACGGGGAATCCAGGTTTATCCATCAGTTCCTCCCTCAGGGCTTTCACCACCCCGTGGGCATGGTGCCACTGCTCCTGATTTGCCACGATGAACCCACCGAGCATATAACCCTCGATGCCGGCCTGGGACAGGATGACTTTGGCTGCCCGGTACACCTTTGCGGCGGTGGGGTTTCCGCTGGTATCGGCATAATTGGCGATCTTTAGACCCTGTCGGTTTAAGGCATCCACCCCCAAAATGGCACCGCCTCCCCCTATTCCATGGTAGCCAACAACGCCCAACTCCTTGATTTCCGGGATCATTTGTGCGATGTAACAGGTTCCCCGGAGATCCCCCTCCTCGATTTGCCAGGCTATCTTGTCCAACTCCGTAGGGGGCGCGGAGGCCTCGCGGGCTACATCGATATCCAGTTCGGGATGGCGAAATACCGATGAGTCGTCAATAGCTATGCGGCAATCAGCGGCATAGATTTTCCCATCCTTGGTCAAGACGAGGGGATTGATCTCGGCCGTCCGGCAGTTATATCCCTTGAAGGTTTCATACAATCCTAGTATGGCCTGCGCAATGGCCGGGAGAAGTTGGGTCGGAACCTTTAGCCTAATGGCAAGATTGAGGGCGTCGTAGAATCGAAGACCACGAAGCACATCCACGTTCATCTGGGCGATCTTTTCCGAGGGAACCTCTTCGATGTCCACGCCTCCTTCAGTGCTGAACATGACGACCGGAGCTCTCACCTCCCTTGAGGCATCGATGATAACGCCTGCATAGAACTCCCTGTCGATGTCGAGCTTTTCCTCGACAAGCACCCTTTCTACGGTGAGGTCCTTAATCTCGGATCCCAGGAGTGTTCCTGCTGCCTTTTCCGCTTCTTCCGGATTTTGAGCGAACTGAATGCCGCCTGCTTTTCCGCGTCCCCCGGCCCAGATCTGCGACTTGATGGCGACGGGTTTGCCCACCTTCTCCGCTATCTTCCTCGCTTCCTGGGGAGTTGTTGCAACCTCTCCCTCAGGGATTGGCACTTTGGCCTTCTTCAGCAACTCTTTTCCCTGATATTCGAATAATCGAGCCATGGTTACCTCCTAGAACTCCTTCTCAGTTTCATGGGGTTTCGTTGTTACTCGATCCGTTGATGTAGTTCACACCTCCTTTCTCTGATTTAAATTTATCGATGGGAACATTTTGTGCGGTACTCAATTTGGAATAGGTCTTTAATAGCAAAGGGAGGGGAAATTGTCAACAAAAAACCCAGTATGATATAGAGATATATATATAAGACCGGCCAAGAGTGATACTGAATATTACCACGTTAATATATAATCGATTGAAATCTCTACTAAAATACGTTATTGCTTTTTGTACTTGACAAGGGAATAAGGATTATTTAAAAAAGGTAAGACCATCAGAGCAATCGCCATGTTTAAATCTATCAAACGCCAAAGGGTGTCCGATGAAATTGTTAATCAGGTCAAAAGCCTCATCAGCCAGGGTACATTGAAGCCGGGCGACCGGCTTCCCCCCGAACGTGAGCTCATCAAAGAGTTCGGCGTGAGCCGCCCTTCCATCAGGGAGGCCCTGAACTCCCTGGTTGCCCAGGGTTTTTTGGAGGTGAAGCAGGGCAACAGGACCTTCGTCAAATCGGTGACCTCGGAGAAGATCCAGGATCCTCTCTCCCTCCTCCTGAAGGCCGATACCCAGAAGATCTTCGACCTGATAGAGGTGAGAAAGGCCATGGAGGCTTGGGGTGCCTCTCAAGCTGCGCAAAGGGTTTCGGAAGAGGATATTAGGCGATTACAGGAGATTATCGGGCAGATGAAGACAGCCCTTGAGAAGGGTAAATCCTGGGAAAAGCAGGATGCCGATTTTCACTTGGCCATGGCCCAGGCAACCCACAACACGATCCAAACCCACATGATGTTCACAATTTACGATCTCCTCAGGGAATCCGTGGCAAGGGTTTTCAGGGATCAAGGGAAGGCCGAGAAGTTGTTCCAGCAGCATTATCGAATCTTCAAGGCTATCAAGAATCGCGCACCCGATGAAGCCAGGGAAAGAATCCTCGAACATTTGAATTACGTCGAGTCCGAGGTGAAAGCACTGAGGGAAGAGGAAACGTCTTCTGGAACTAACGGCTGACCATCCTTTTTGGGGAAGCCAGACTCCGACGGGCCTTCCTCTGGCCGTGGGAGTTTTACTACGTGTAACAGGGACGTCAGTCCCTTTTTCTTTTCTTAAATGGGGAGTGGGTTGAGGAGGGGTTTATTGGGAAGGTATAATTGAGGGGCGAGGAAGTTCAATTCACGTTGCTCTGCTTCCCCCCGATTGTTACGAAACTCCGGGAATGGAAAGGAGAATTGAATGAGTCTTGCGCGGATGAAAGAACTCATTGAAATTGTCGGAGAAGAGAACTTTACTGATACGTTGGAGGAGCTGGTTCCCTACAGCTATGATGCCTCGGTGAATGTTCAGCGGCCCAATAGCGTGGTTTGGCCCGAGTCCACAGAGCAGGTAAGCCGAATCGTGGCGTTTGCCAACGAGCAGAAAGTCCCCGTCGTTCCTCGAGGGGCAGGCACCAGCCTCAGCGGGGGGGTTATCGCCATCAACGGCGGGATTATTATCGACCTTTCCCGGATGAACCGGATTCTTGAGATTAGCATTGAAGATCGGTATGCGCTTGTCCAGGCCGGCGTGGTCTGCGATGATCTCAATAGGAAATTGGCAAAACATGGCTTTACCTTTCCTCCGGATCCAGCGAGCAGTTCCGTCGCCACCATTGGGGGGAACGTGGGATCAAACGCCGGCGGGATTAAAGGGGCCAAGTATGGAACTACCCGAGACTATGTCATGGGCCTTCAGGTGGTGCTGCCAACGGGAGAGGTAATGAATACTGGCTCGCGCACCATGAAGTGTGTTTCCGGCTACGATCTGACAAAACTATTCGTCGGATCTGAAGGAACTCTGGGGGTGATCACCGAGGTGACGCTGAAAATTAACCCAATCCCCCGCCACGCCATGACCGCGGTTGCTACCTACGGTAGGCTGGAGGATGCGGGTAAGGCCATCTCCCAGACCATGAGCAGTGGAATTACCCCCAGCGTCATGGAGATTTTGGACAAGATTACCCTCGAATCCATCAAGGAGAATACAGACATCGATCTCCCCGACGCGGAGATCATGATCTTGGCGGAGACGGATGGCTACACCGGCGAAGAGGTACAGGCCCAGATGGATGTGGTACTCCGTATCCTGAAGGAGAATAATCCCAGTTTGATCAAGACGGCCCAGGACGAGAAGGAGCGGCTGGAGCTCTGGAATGCCCGTAAGTCTGCTTACGCCACCCTGGCCCGGATCAGTACGAGCTTTGTCCTGGATGACGTCACGGTTCCTATCTCCAGAATACCAGAGCTCCTGGTTGGGATCCAGGAGATCGCTCAGAGACACGGTTTGGTCGTAGCAACCTACGGGCATGCGGGCGATGGGAACCTCCATCCCCAGATCCTATATGATGCGTACGACGCGGAACAGGTGGAGAAGATGGAGAGAGTCGAAGGTGACCTCTTTCGCCTGGCCATTTCCCTCAAGGGGACCTTGACTGGTGAGCACGGTATCGGCCTCTCCAAGGCTGACTATATGACATTGGAACACGATCCGGTAGAGATGGCCCTGATGCAAAGAATGAAGAAGACCTTAGATCCCAATGACATCATGAACCCTGGGAAGATGTCACTTTAGGTCTCATGACTGAGGAGGGGTGATGACTGAAGGGTTACAGTTTTACGAGAAGTGGCGTGAGGCGATCACCCAATGCTCTCGGTGTGGCTTCTGTAGGGCTGTTTGCCCCATCTTCGACGTGAGCAAAAGGGCCCTCGCCAATGCCCGGGGAAAAATGATTCTCCTGAAGGAG
>JABAOH010044937.1_pt6 | contig 16050 bp, 12 predicted proteins | sample 7062181 | NCBI WGS metagenome assembly JABAOH01 (sample SAMN14538630, study PRJNA623070) | marine sediment metagenome | biome: marine biome [ENVO:00000428]; feature: marine pelagic biome [ENVO:01000023]; material: deep marine sediment [ENVO:00002113]; isolation source: pool of 5 deep marine...
CCTCGGCGACCGTCGCGGTGAGCCACGACCCCCGGTTCGACATCCCGCTGGCCGACCGCGAGGAGAAGCATCGGTTGCTCATGGTTGCCGGGCGACGCTCCGAGGTGGGCACTGAGGCCGTCGAGCGCATCCGGAACACCACCAAGGCCGTCGACCAGGTGCTGGCGCAGGTGCGCTCCGAGCAGGACAGCACCTCCCAGGCCCTGGCCGACGCGGGCGAGCGGCTGAAGCAGACGATGGAGGCGCTGGAGGAGCGCTACAGCGGCCGGCGGGACGTGCAGGGCATTCGGCGCGACCCCAACACGGTGCGATCCAGGCTCTCCGCCGCCTACAGCTCCATGCCGTCCACCTGGGAGCGGCCCACCGGGGCGGAGCTCCTGCTACTGGAGCAGGGCCGGCAGGCCCTGGCCGGGTTCCTCGAGGAGTTCAACCGGGTATTCGCGGAGGACGTGGCGGCGTTCCGCGAGCAGGTGCGGGCCGCCGAGCTGGAGCTGTTCCCCGAGAAGGAGCCGCTCACACTCGACTGGACACGCGAGGGTCGCTGACGAGAGAATTGACGTTGATCCACTACCTCGAGACCGCTGTGACGGTACGGACGAGGCGGTAGACAATACGGAGGGGATGGACGGCGCAGAGATGCACGCGCACGTCCGTCCCCTCCTTCACTTCGGAGGCGTCACATGAAGCGCATCGTGATCGCGTTCGCCCTCCTGGCGCTCATCTCCCCTGCAGTGTTCGCACAGGTCGATCCCTCCCTCCTCGCCGGCATGAAGGCCCGCAGCATCGGGCCGGCCGGCATGAGCGGACGGGTGGCGTCGATCGACGCAGTGGTGGCCGATCCGCGCACCATCTACGTCGGCTCCGCTACGGGCGGCGTGTGGAAGTCGGTGGATGGGGGTCTCACGTGGAAGCCGGTGTTCGACGACCAGCCGGCGTCGTCCATCGGGGCCGTGGCCATCTTCCAGCCCAACCCCGACATCGTCTGGGTCGGCACCGGTGAGGGGAACCCGCGCAACAGCGCCGGCGTGGGAAACGGCATCTACAAGAGCGTGGACGGGGGCCGCACCTGGACGCACCTGGGCCTGGAGCGCTCCGAGCACATCCACCGCGTGGTGCTCCACCCCACGAATCCCGACATCGCCTACCTCGCTGCCATGGGCCCCACCTGGAGCGACGGTGAGGAGCGGGGGGTGTTCAAGACGACCGACGGCGGCCGCACCTGGCAGCGCGTCCTGTACGTGGACCAGCGTACGGGCGCGGCCGATCTGGTGATGGACCCCTCCAATCCCAACAAGCTGTTCGCCGCCATGTGGGAGCACCGGCGCTGGCCCTGGTTCTTCGAGTCGGGCGGACCGGGGAGCGGGCTGTACGTCACGTACGACGGCGGAGAGAACTGGACCCGCCTCACGGAGGCCGACGGGCTCCCACCCGGCGAGCTGGGCCGCATCGGTCTCGCCGTGGCCCATAACGAGCCCACCGTGGTGTACGCCCTTGTCGAGGCGACGCAGAGCGCGCTGCTCCGCTCCGACGACGGCGGCCATAGCTGGCGCACCGTGAACGACGAGCGCGGCATCGCGCCGCGGCCGTTCTACTACGCCGACATCCGGGTGGACCCCCAGAACGAGAACCGGCTGTACAGCATTCACGGGCGCTGCACGGTGAGCGAGGATGCCGGCAAGAGACGTTCCGCACCGTGGTGCAGAGCGGGATCATCCACGGCGACGTGCACGAGCTGTGGATCCATCCCACCGACAGCCGCATCCTAATGATGGGGAACGACGGCGGAGTGGGCATCTCGTACGACCGGGGCGCCAACTGGCGCTTCGTGGAGAACCTGCCGCTGGCGCAGTTCTACCACATCAACGTGGACATGGACACGCCGTTCAACGTGTACGGCGGCCTGCAGGACAACGGCTCGTGGTTCGGGCCGAGCGCCGTGTGGCACGGCGGCGGCATCCGGAACTACTACTGGACCCGCGTGGGTAGCGGCGACGGCTTCGGCACCATGGTGGACTTCGGCGACCCCCACTACGGCTACAGCATGTCGCAACAGGGAAACCTACGGCGGTTCAACAAGGCGACCGGCGAGCGTAAGGACATCAAGCCGGTCCACCCCGACGGCATCGAGCTGCGGTTCCACTGGAACGCCGCCATCAACGTGGATCCGTTCGACTCGACGACCGTCTACTTCGGGAGCCAGTTCGTGCACAAGACGAGCGACGGAGGGAACACGTGGGAGATCATCTCACCGGACCTCACCACGAACGACCCCGAGAAGCAGCGTGCCGGCGAGAGCGGCGGGCTCACCCGTGACGCCACGGGGGCCGAGAACCACACCACCATCATCACCATCGCCCCGAGCCCGGTGGAGCGGGGCGTGATCTGGGTGGGCACCGACGACGGCAACGTGCAGGTGACCCGCGACGGCGGCGCCACCTGGACCAACGTCATCGACCGCATACGCGGCGTGCCCGACAACACGTGGGTGCCCCACATCGAGCCGTCCAAGTTCGACGGCGGCACCGCCTTCGTGGTGTTCGACGACCACCGGCGGGGCAACTGGACGACCTACGTGTTCCGCACCACCGACTACGGCCGCAACTGGCGTAGCCTCGCCACCGCTCAGATCGACGGCTTCGTGCACGTCATCGAGCAGGACCCGGTGGTGGAGAGCCTGCTCTTTCTGGGCACCGAGTTCGGGATGTACGCGAGCCTCAACGGAGGCCAGAGCTGGTTCAAGTGGACGCACGGCCTGCCCACGGCGCCGGCCCGGGCGCTCATGGTGCACCCGCGGGATCACGACCTCGTGATCGGCACGCACGGGCGCGGGGTGTACATCCTCGATGACGTCGGGCCGCTGCGGGCGCTAGCCCGGGACGCGGCTCCGACCCAGTCGGCGGTGCACCTGTTCGATCCACCGCCCGCCATCCAGGCCGAGTGGGCCGACGCAGTGGGCTACCGCTCAAGCGGGCATGCCATGTTCAGCGGAGCGAACCGGGAGTACGGCGCGTTGCTGAGCTACTGGGTGCGCGACGGAAGTGATAGCGCCAAGGTGAAGATCGAGGTGCTCGCCGCTGCANNGTGCTCGACGCTGCAGGTGGGGTCATCCGGTCGTTCGAGAGCCCGGCCAAGCCAGGTCTCAACCGCACCGATTGGAACCTGCGGCGCGACGGCCCCAAGGTGCCGACCGCCACGGGCACTACCGACTCCCCAGGGCCCGAGGTCCTGCCCGGAACGTACTCGGTGCGGATCACAATGGGTGACGCACAGGCAAGCGGCACGGTGGAGGTCCGACCCGACCCGCGGCTCGACGTGCCCCAGAGCGAACGGGAGGCCAAGTACGCCGCGCTCATGCGGGTGCAGCAGCGTACCGAGGTGGCCACCGAGGCAGTGGTGCGGCTGCGCGCCACCGGGAAGGCGGTCGACGCGGTGCTCGAGCGGGCCGAGTCGCTGGACGAGACCACGGCACAGGCCCTCGAGGAGTCGGGCACGGCGCTCAAGGGGCGGCTCGAGGAGGTCTCGGCCACGTTCATCGACCCGCCTAACCGGGGACAGGGCATCTTCGGCTCCAGCACCACGGTGTCCAGCCAGCTGCGGCGCGCGGCGTCCTCGCTGCGATCCTCGTGGGACGCGCCCACCCAGGCCCAGCGGCTCACGCTGGAGCTGGCCGAGGCCGCCCTCGACGCGGCGCTGGATCAGCTAAACCAAGTCTTCGCGGAGGACGTGGCGGCGTTTCGGGAGCAGGCGCGGGCCGCCGAGCTGGCCCTTATTCCGGACTACGAGGCGTTGTCGCTGGACTGGCGGCGTGAGCGGTAGCCGGCCGGTCGCTACAACGCAGAGGCGGATGGTGGCCGTACGCCACCATCCGCCTGCATTTGCGCCCCACCAGGATGTCGTGGCCGACGCTACGCCGCCTCCCTTCCCTCCTTGCACAGCAGCAGCAGCCCGAACCACTCCCGCTCGTCGGTGAGCACGCGCTGCGTCACCAGCCCGAAGCAGGCCAGGTACCGCTTCGCGTCGTCCAGCACGAACTTGCGGCTGATCTCGATCATCACCATGTCGCCCGCGGGAATGTCCACGGCGAGGTCGAGCGGCGCGATCCGCACCGATTGAGCAGTGCGGAACCGCCCGAAGATCTCGATGCGCTGCCAGTCCTCGTTGTAGCGGGCCACGTGCTCGACCTGGTCGAGGTCGATCCCGGCATCGAGCTCGCGGTTCATGCGGGCGAACAGGTTGTTGGTGAAGGCGGCGGTCACACCGGCGGCGTCGTTGTACGCGGCCTCGAGCACCCCCTTCTCCTTCACCAGGTCCACGCCCAGCAGGAAGTAGTCGCCGGGCGTGAGCGCGTCGGACACGCGTCGCCAGAACGCCTGGGACTCGCCGTGGTTGAAGTTCCCGATGGTGGAGCCGAGGAACAGCACCATGAGGGGCGAGTGCTCGCGGAACGATGTGAACGACTCCTCGTAGCGCCCCACGATCCCGCTGACCCGCACCGTGGGGTGCTCCCGCATGATACGCTGCCTGGCGAGGTCCAGCGCCGAGGGGCTCACGTCCACCGGGATATAGTCAACCGTACCGTCGGCTTCCGCGTAGGCGGAGAGCAGGTGGCTCGTCTTGACGGAGCTGCCCGAGCCCAGCTCCAGTAGGCTCACCGGGCCGGTGGCGGCGCGGATCTCGCCGGCGTGGCGCTCGAGAATGGCCGCCTCGGTTCTCGTGGGATAGTACTCGGGCTGGCGCGTGATCTCCTCGAACAGCCCGCTGCCCCTGGCGTCGTAGAGGTACTGGCAGGGAAGCCACCGCGGGGTGTCGGTCAGCCCCACGGCGGCCGCACGGGCGAACTCCAGCACCCCCCCGGGGTCGGGGCTCCGGCGCGCGCCGGTGGCGAGGCGCGCCAGGTGACGCAGGAGGTGCGGCTTACTGGGCCCGGACGCTGGGACGGTGATGCGGCACCCCTGGGCGGCTGGCTCACGGCGGGCGAGAAAGGCCCCAACTTAGCGGCCCCCGACCAATGCTGCAACCGAAACGCCCCACCCCCGGGACCGGTTCCCCCCTTGGCAGCAGCCCCACAGGCGGACCCGCCATCCCTGGGGCGGGATCGGGGGATCCCCCAGCCCTTGCGTACTCTGGGGCCGTGGCCAGATTATTAACGTGATTATTAAATGACCGGGTTTCTTAAGGGGATCTTGGCCGAATCTTCAGGAATCCCGGTGAAACGTTTCTCCGGAGCGGACCCGCGTCGCGGGGACGCGGGTGCCCGCATCTCCTCTTGGGGGGCTTCCCTCCCATCGGCCCCCGGGGAGTTCGACATGACAGGGCGGAAGTGGCCATCGCGGATCGGCGCCTCGCCGGCGCCGCGAGTGGTGCGGTGGATGGGGCTATGCACCATTACTCTTGGTGCGCTCATCGGCGGCACGGCGACGGCTCACGCCCAACAGGTGACACCGGCGCAGCCCGGCCCCTCCGCCGTCGGCTGCCAGATCCTCACTCCCGAGCAGCTCGAGCCATACGCCAGTGTGGCACTGGCCCTGCGCGGCCAGGTCACCGGGCTCAAGCTGTTCGAGACCAGCGGGCAGGCCGGCGCCGGCAGCAACGTCATGCTGCGCGGCCCCAACAGCATGCAGGGCTACACACCGCTGGTGTTCATTGACGGAATCAGAGTCACCGACACCCCCGACGCGCCGGGCCAGGCGATCGGGGCACTCGACCAGATCAACCCCGCCGATGTCATTCTCATCGAGGTTTTTCNNCCTGGCACGGGTCCGCCGAGTCCAACGTCATCGACGACGTCAAGGCACGGTGCGTGCCATAGACGCAGGCGCCGGGGCAAGTCTCAGGCGCCGATGGGCCACTCCTAGAGAGGAGGTATCCCATGAGTAGGTGGAGTGTTGGACGCTTCGGCCTCGGGAGAGCGGGGCCGACCAACCTCGCCGCGCGGCTGGCTAGCGTCGGGCTGGCGTTGGGGGCATGGGCGGTGTTAGCCGTGCCGGCCCACGCCCAGACCGGCGAGATCTCCGGCCGCGTGGTGGACGCCGCGACGAATGAGCCCATCGAAGGGGCGCAGATCGTCGTGGTGGGTACCAATATCCGGGCACGCTCGCGCTCCGACGGCCTGTACAACTTGGTCGACGTCCGAGTGGGCACGCACAACGTGCGTGCGGCCATCATCGGCTACGCGACCATGACGGCCGAGGTGAACGTGGGCGCCGGGCTCACGACCACGGTGGACTTCGCCCTGAACCAGGCGGTGATCTCCCTGGACGCCATGGTGGTGACCGGGACGCCTGGCGAGATCAGCCGCCGCGAGATCGGGAACACCATCTCCCAGGTCAGCAGCTCGGAGTTCGAGCGCCTGCCGACTTACACCGTGTCCGCCATCCTACAGGGGACCGCGACGGGAGTTACGGTGATGGACGCCTCCGGTCAGGTGGGCGCCGGCAAGCGCATCCGCCTGCGCGGGATCAACTCCGTCGAGATGGGAAACCAGCCGCTGATCTACGTCGACGGCCAGCGGATCTCCAACCGGGAGCACCCGGACGACGCCGAGACGGGGAACCAGGCACTGCGGCCCATGGACGGCATCAACCCGGAGGACATCGACCGGGTGGAGGTCATCAAGGGCGCGGCGGCCACGACCCTGTACGGCACCGAGGCATCGGCCGGCGTGATCCAGATCTTCACCAAGCGTGGAACCACCGGACGGCCCCGCTGGTCGCTCTCCATCGACCAGGGCATCAACTCGATGCGGCACATGGGCCCGGACAAGGAGATCAACCCCACCGGGCTGGGAATGAACTGCAACTTCACCGGGAACGATGACTGGCCCGCTGGCGATCCGTACTTCCCGCCCGACTCGAGCTGTCCGCCGAGCGGCAGCTGGCTCAGCAACGGGTGGCTACAGCGCTACAACCTCGGCGTGCGCGGCGGCGGGCCGGAGCTGAACTACTTCGTGTCGGGCCGCTGGGGTCGCGAGGAGGGCGTGATCGAGCCNNCTTCGGCTTCTCGCCGACCCGCACGTTCACGGTCGCGTTCAACACCATGTACGCCCGCCGCAAGATCCGCTGGATCCCCGACGGCGACAACGCGGAGGGCATGCTGCTCAATGTGTTCCGCGGCGAGAACGACTACACCACGGGACACCAGGACTCGCTGGTCCTGACCATGAAGCTGTGGCAGTGGTCCAACCACTTCACCAGTGGCTTGACGTTCAGCTGGGATCCGATCCCGGGCATGACGCACCGGATGAACGTCGGGATCGACTTCGCCGAGTCGGACTGGAACGAGGAACGGCCGTTCGGTTTCTTCCGCGTCCCGCTGGGCAACAAGCAAGACCGGGAGTACCAGGCGCGCACCATGACCCTGGACTATGCGGCCTCGTGGAGCTTCCGCATCAGCCGGAACTTCTCGTCCCGGTTCTCGGCCGGCGCCCAGCTGTACGACGAGCAGCGCTACACTCTAACCGGCTGGGGCGAGGACTTCGCCGGTCCGGGAGACAAAGAGGTCGACAACGCCGCCCGCACGGAGGCGTTCGAGTACCGCTTCAGGCAGACCAACGGCGGCTTCTTCCTGCAGGAAGAGATCGGCTGGCGCGACCGCCTGTTCTTCACCGCCGGCATCCGGTTCGACGGCTTCAGCACGTTCGGTGAGGACTACGGGATGGCGGCCTATCCCAAGCTGTCGGTGGCGTACAACATCGCCGACGAGAGCTTCTGGCCCGGCTGGTGGGAAGGCCTCAAGCTGCGTGCGGCCTGGGGTGAGTCGGGTCGCGCGCCGGGCGCCTTCGACGCGCTGCGCACCTGGGATCCGATCGCGGGTGACGAGGCGCGCCCGGGGGTGACGCCGGACAACCTCGGCAACGCGGACCTCGGCCCCGAGAGGTCCAGAGAGCTCGAGCTCGGCGCCGACGGCTCGATGTTCGGCGGCCGCGTTGGCTTCGAGCTCACCTACTTCGACCAGCACACCCTCGATGCGCTGATCGCCGTGGATCAGATCCCGTCCACGGGATTCTACGGCAGCCAGCTCGAGAACGTGGGTGAGCTGGAGAACACCGGGCTCGAGGTCGGGGTCAACCTCGCGGTCCTGCGCACCAACTCGTTCGACTGGGACATCGGCGTCCGGTATGGTAACAACACCAGCCGGGTCATCGACCTGGGCGGCCTCGAGGACATCTACGTCAGCTGGCGGCAGCGGATTCGCCCCTGCACCATTACGGACATGGATGGTGTCGAGTGGCTTTCCAACGAGGCATACCGGCAGCTCCAGTACCTCCACGGCATCACTATCCCAGCGGACGACCGCAAGCCCGCGGACGTGAACACGTACGGCGGCAAGATCGAGTGCCCCGTGCCGGGGCTGTGGCAGCAGAGGATCGTCAACGACTCGGCGCCGGGCTTCACCGCTCCAGGCACCCGTGCGGACATGGAGGAGATGTACCTCGGCCGGACGTATCCGAGCAACACGTGGGGCTTCAACACGAACTTCCGGATCGGCGGCTGGCTCGCCCTCGACGCGGTGGGCGAGATGCAGCTCGGGCACACACTGTACTCAGGGGTCGCATACCAGAACGCGCGGCGCAGAGTGTGGCCGATGTGCCGTGAGGAGCAGGCCAAGTACGATGCGGGCGGCCGCGATGCGCTGACGGCGTGGGAGATGGCCCGCTGCATTCGCGGGACGACCACGTACGGCATGTGGGCCGGGGACGCGGACTTCTTCAAGCTCCGCACCATCTCGGCGTCGCTGTTCCTGCCGGCGAAGTGGATCCCGGGAAGCCGCTCGGTGACGCTGCTCCTGCAGGCGAGGAACCTGCTCGTCATCACCGACTTCTGGGGTGTGGATCCGGAGGCGTCGGAGGGCGGCAGCGCCGACGAGATGTACCGGCAGGAGTACTACAACCTGCCGCCGTACAGGTCGTTCATCGCCAGCCTGAAGATCGAGTTCTAGGGGAAGAGGAGAACAGCCATGATTCGCACAAGACTGCTTGCAAGAATCGGCGCCGGGCTCCTCGCCCCTGCCCTTGCGGCACTGCTGTCGGCGGGCTGCGAGGTGAAGAACCCAGGCGCGATCCTCGACGAGGATCTGAACGACGAGACGACCATGCTGTCGCTCGTCGTCGGCATGTCGTCGGACTTTTCGACCATAGTAGACGACCTCTCGTGGGACCAGGCCATCGCCAGCGGCGAGCTCACGGGGAGCGGCAGCTACTTCGAGACGGGACTGCTGCGCACGGGCGTCGTGAACCGCGAGGACCAGAACTTCGAGTGGGGCGGCATGCACCGTGCCCGCTGGGTGGCCGAAGACGGCATCCTGCGGATGCGGGAGGTGTTCGGCCCGGAAGGGCTCGGGAACTACGACGGGCACCCGCTGGTCGCCCGCGCGTACCTGTTTGCGGCGCTGGGGCACCGCTGGTCGGGTGAGAACCTCTGCTACGGCGTGCTCGACAGCAGCGCCGTGATGGACCGCAGCATTCACTTCGACAGCGCGCTGGTGCGGGCCGACAGCGGGATCTGGCACGCCTCACGGGCCGGCGTGGACACCCTGGCGACCACGTTGCACGGCGTCAAGGCCCAGGCGTACGTCGGGCTGGGCAACTGGACCCAGGCCGTCGCGGAGGCCGCGTTGGTCCCCACGGACTTCGTGTACGTCGCGTTCTTCGACGACAACTCGTCGCGCGAGGAGAACGTGATGGTCGACGAGACGCACGGGCGGGCCGAGATGTCGGTATGGAACTCGGTGGCGGGCCAGTTCGCCGAGCCGGGCGACCCGAGGGCCCTGTACATCGATTGTACGGTGGTCCCGATGCCCGCGGCCTGCAACTCGCAGCAGGGCGCCGACGGTGAGACGGACCACTGGATGCAGATGAAGTACCCCGACCTGGGAGCCGACATTCCCGTGGTCAAGGGCACGGAGATGCGGCTGATCGAGGCCGAGGCGTTCCTGAGGAACAACGACCTCGCGAACGCCGTGCTCAGGATCAACGAGGCGCGCGACGAGTACGGCCTCGCCGACATCGCGCCGGCCCCGGCGGACATCGACGAGGGCTGGCTCCTGCTGGACCAGGAGCGGCACCTCACCCTGTGGATGGAGGGACGCCGCTGGCACGACATGTTCCGGTGGGATCACGAGGGTCGGACGTCCATGCCCGCCGTGTCGTACCTCTACGGGGGCGACTTCTACCTGTATCCGACCGGCTCCATCACGCCGAAGTTCGCCAAGGATCCGGCCCTCACAAAGCGGGCGTACTGCATCCCGCTGTCGCTGGACGAGTGCCAGACGAACCCGAACGTGATGGGAACGCAGTATTGCGAGGGTGAGTACGTCGCACCGTAGGTGACGGGTCACTGAGCAGGAAACACCGCCGTCCCACCGGGCGTGAGCCCGGTGGGACGGTTCGGTGTTGGCCCCTCCACCCGTAGCAGGCACCGCATGGATCATCCTCGAGTCATTACAACGTCATACGACCGGAGGGTCGCATGAAGCGCATACCTGTTCTGCTCGCCGTGCTGGCCGCGGCCGCGGTCTCCAGCGCGGCCGGCCAGGAGGACGACCGCCTCGCCCGCATCGAGCGGATGCTGGAGCGTCAGAGCGAGAGCCTGCGGCATCGCCTCGACGTGCTCCAGCGACAGATCGACGACGTCCAGTTCTTCAACCGCCTGGGGGACGTCGCGGAGATCGACATCGTACGGCTCACCGGGCCGCCGCTCCGCTACCAGCCGAACCCCACCGCGCAGGGCGCGGGCAACCCGTTCCGCTTCTACTCCTACGTGTTCATCCCGCGCAATCTGGACCGCAGCAAGAGGCAGCCGCTGATCGTGTTCCCGCACGGCGGCGTGCACAGCAACTTCACGACGTACTACACCCACATCCTGCGCGAGCTGCTCGAGCAGGGCTACACCGTCGTGGCCCCCGAGTATCGCGGCAGCACCGGCTACGGCGGGGGGACCTACCGGGCCATCGACTACGGCGGGCTGGAGACCGAGGACACGTACGCGGCCCGCAACTTCATGCTGGAGAACTACGACTTCCTGGACCCCAACCGCGTCGGGATCATCGGCTGGAGCCACGGCGGGCTGCACGCCCTGATGAACATCTTCGACCACCCCGACGCCTATCAGGTGGCCTACGCCGGCGTGCCGGTGAGCGACCTGATCGCCCGCATGGGCTACAAGACCCAGGGCTACCGCGACCTCTACTCGGTCGACTACCACATCGGGAAGACGGCCTACGAGGACGTCGAGGAGTACCGCCGCCGCTCGCCCTCGTGGAACGCGCACAAGTACGACGGCACGCCGCTGCTGATCCACACCAACACCAACGACGGCGACGTGAACGTGCTCGAGGTGGAGCGCCTCATCCAGGCGCTCAAGGCCGAGGGGAAGAGCGGCTTCGAGTACAAGATCTACCAGGACGCGCCGGGCGGGCACAGCTTCAACCGGCTCGACAACCAGCTCGCCAAGCAGGCACGCCGGGAGATCTGGCAGTTCCTGGCGCGGCACTTGAGGCCGGATAATCCGGTGCGGTGAGTAGAGGGGAACGGGGAACGGGGAACAGGGAACGGGGAACGGTACGACAGGGAACGCCGGGAAACGGGAAGCGGGAAGCGGGCTGAGCGAGGTCGGGCGCCCGCCTGAGCGAGCATCAGTGCCCCGCCGCTGCGGAGCATCTGGCCAGCGGCCGCTCCCGGCCCGGGGGGCGGGCGGGGGGCGGTCGGCGGCAACTGCCGTGAGCGAAGGCGGGTGCTCGGCCGAGCGTCACGCCCCGTCCCCGTAATACTGCGCGAATCGCGCAGAGCAGAGAGGAATCTGATATGAGGGCCATGCTCATACGGCTACTGCTAGTCCTCGCCGCCGCGCCGAGCGCCCTGCTCGCCCAGCGCGCCGACATCGCGATCGTGGGCGGCCGGGTGATGGACCCCGCCAGCCGCCTCGACGCCGTGCGCACCGTGGTAATCGAGGGCGACCGCATCACCGCGATCACCGAGGACGCCGTAGAGGCCCACCGGGTGATCGACGCCTCCGGACTGGTCGTCGCACCCGGCTTCGTGGACATCCTGGCCCGCATCCGGCCCTCGCACGAGCCGCAGCGCTACAAGATCAAGGACGGGGTCACCACCGTGATCAGCATGCACGGCGGGCCGGTGGACATCGCCGGCTGGTACGGGTCGTTCGAGGCGGGGGGCTCCCTGGTGAACTACGGCACTACGGTGGGACACCCCGACGTGCGGGAGGCCGCCGGCGCGACCGACGTGTACCTGCCGGCGACTGCTGCGCAGCGGGTGGACATGCAGCGCATCGCGGCTCAGGCGATCGCGGCCGGTGCCGTGGGCATCGGCTTCGGGATCAACTACACCCCCGGCGCCTCCTACGAAGAGATCGTGGACATGTTCGCCGTGGCCGCCGAGCACGACGTGCCGGCCCACGTCCACTCGCGCTACAAGGGCTCCGTCTTCCCCGAGACCATCGTGCAGTCGGTCCAGGAGGTGATCGCCGCGGCCGCGATCACCGGCGCCTCCGCCCAGATCGTGCACCTGGTNNCATCCACCCCTACCTCGCCAACAGCACGCGGCTCGAGTCGGCGCTGTACGACCCCGGCTGGGAGGAGCGCTTCGGCGGCGTCACGGTGGACTCCATCATGCTGGTGGAGACGGGCGAGCGGCTCAACGCCGAGACCTTCGAGTACTGGCGCAAGCAGGGCGCGACCATCGTCACGTTCTTCATCCCGCAGGACGAGATGTTGCTGGCCCTGAAGCACCCCCACGTGATGATCACCAGCGACGGCGTGATCCTGAACGGCAAAGGCCACCCCCGCGGCGCGGGTACGTTCGCGCACGTGCTGGGACAGCTCACCAGGGAGGAGGGACACCTCACCCTCATGGAGGCGCTCGCCAAGATGACCGTCATGCCGGCGCAGCGCCTGGAGCGGGCGGCACCCTCCATGCAATACCGCGGGCGGGTGCAGCCGGGGGCGTACGCCGACATCACTGTCTTCGATCCCAACACCATCATCGACCGGGCGACCTACACCAACTCGGCGCAGTACTCCGAAGGTGTACGCTATGTGCTGGTGAACGGTGCGGTGGTGCTGGACGACGGTGAGTTCGTGGAGGGCGCGATTCCGGGACGTCCCATCCGGCGCACTGGAGGGGGCACGCGGTGAGCGGACTCCGGTTCGTCGTCCTCGGGTGGGCGACCGGTGTCGCGCTGCTCGCGTGCACGGCACCGCCGCCCGAGCACCCGGCCTACGGACCGGGCCAGCTGGCGCGCTCGCGGCACGGCGTGGTCGTGAGCGGCGCACCGCTGGCCACCGACGTCGGCGTGCGGGTGCTGGAGGCCGGCGGCAACGCCGTCGACGCCGCCGTCGCGACCGCCTTCGCCCTCGCGGTGGTAGAGCCCACGATGTCGGGCTTGGGCGGACGCACGCAGATGCTAATCCGCACCGAGGCGGGCGAGTTCGTGGGAATCGACGGCACGACCGAGGTGCCCGCCGGGGCTCCGAGCGAGCCGGCGAGCGACACAGACCTCTACGGCTACGCCACGATCGGCGTGCCGGGTACGGTCGCCGCCCTGGCTCAGGCCCACGCCCAGCACGGCAGCCTAACGTGGGCCGAGCTGGTGCGGCCGGCCATCGACCTCGCTGCGGAGGGGTTCGCGCTGGCGCCCGAGGAGGCGCAGCGCATCGCGAGTCAGGCGGAGCGATTGAGCGAGTTCGCGGGGTCGGCGCGCTACTTCTTGCAGCCCGACGGGAGCACGTACCAGGCCGGGGAGCAGCTCGTGCAGGCGGATCTGGCCCGTGTCCTCACGGCGCTGGCCGAGCAGGGACCCGAGGTGTTCTACCACGGCTGGATCGCCGAGAGTATCGCCGTGGACATGGCGCGCCGCGGCGGGTTCGTGCGGGCCCCAGACCTGGCGCAGTACCGGCCGCGCAGCTCGATCGTGGTGCGCGGTAGCTACCGCGGCTACGACCTGGTCGGCACCTACCAGCCGGCCTCCGGTGCCACCACGATCGAGGCGCTGCACATCCTGGAGCAGTTCGACCTCACAGGTCGGGCGGGCACCCCAGACTGGGCCTGCCTCACGGCCCAGGCGCTGCTGCTCGCGTTCGAGGACCGGCGCAAGGACCTGGGAACGCCCGAGGAACAGGCACGCCTCCTCACCTCGAAGGACTGGGCGGCGTCGCGCGCGGCCGAGGTGCGGGATCCCGCCGCCGGCGTCCCGCTGGCGCTGGGCCGCGACACAGGGAACGCGGTCGCCGCAGCCGAGCCGGCGCACACCACTCACCTCTCCGTGGCGGACGCGGACGGCGGCATCGTGGCGCTCACCCAATCGCTCGGTCCCTCCACGGGCTCCAGGGTGGCGACGCCGGGACTCGGCTTCCTCTACGCCGCCACCATGGGGTACCTGGGAGCCATGCCGCCGGGGGCGCGGCCCGGGTCCTCCCAATCACCGCTCATCGTGGTGAACGACGGGCGGCCGGTGTACGTGCTGGGCGCGGCGGGCGGGCGGCGCATCATCTCCGCCATCGTGGCGGTCGTGAGCCGCTTGGCCGATCAGGACCTCACGCTCGCCGACGCGATGGCGGCACCGCGCCTGCACCCAACTAACGAGACCGTCTACATGGAGGGCCGCCCCNNCCAACTAACGAGACCGTCTACATGGAGGGCCGCCCGGAGGCCACCTGGACCGCCGCCGACCTGGCCGACCTGGAGGCCTTCGGGCTCACCACGTCGCCGCGCGCGGAGGCACCGTACTTCGCGCGCATTCACGGCATCGAGATCGACGCCATGACCGGGGTGCCGACCGGCGTGGCGGATACCCGATGGAACGGAGGCGCCAAGGGGGCGCGCCGCTAGCGCACCCCGGCGCCACACGAACGAGGACGACGACATGAGATTGCGAACGTGGAACGGATGGAGAACGGGCGCGCTGGCCGCGGCGCTCTTAGGGTCACTGCTGGCGGCGCCGCTGGCGGCGCAGCAGCCATACGACATCCTCATCAGGGGCGGGCGCCTACTCGACGGCACCGGCAACCCGTGGCACTACGCCGACGTGGCCATCACCGGCGACCGCGTCGTGGCCGTGGGAACGCTGGGGGACGTGCAGGCGCGGCAGGTGATCGACGCCACCGGCCTCTATGTGGCACCGGGCTTCATCGACGTGCACACCCACGCCGGCCGCGGGCTGGTGCGGGAGGAGCTGTCGCACGCGCGACCCCTCCTGGCCCAAGGCATCACCACCGCCCTGCTCAACCCCGACGGCGGCGGACCGGTAGATCTGGCCGAGCAGCGCGCGGCGCTGCTGGAGCACGGCCTCGGGATCAACGCCGGGCTGCTGGTAGGACACGGCTCGGTGCGCCGCGCCGTGCTCGGCATGCAGAACCGCGCGCCGTCGCCCAATGAGCTCGAGGAGATGCGGACGCTGGTCCGCTCGGGGATGGAAGAGGGTGCCTACGGTCTCTCCAGCGGGCCGTACTACGCGCCGGGCAGTTACTCCACGACACCCGAGCTGGTCGCGCTGGCAAAGGTCGCCGCCGAGTACGACGGCGCCTACACCAGCCACATCCGGGACGAGGGTGACTTCAGCATCGGCGTGATCGCCGCCGTGGACGAGGTGATCACCATTGCCCGCGAGGCGAAGCTCCCCGGCGTCGTGACCCACATCAAGGCACTGGGCCCGCGGGTGTGGGGCTACTCGGCGGCCATGGCGTATCGCATCGAGCGCGCCCGGGCGCAGGGCGTAGAGGTATTCGCCGACCAGTATCCATACCTCGCCGGCGGGTCGAGCATCACCGGTGGGCTGGTGCCGCGCTGGGCGCAGGTGGGGGGCCGCGATTCCCTGCTCTACCGGATCGAGACGCCCTCGGAGCGGGCGCGACTCCGGGCGGACATGCTGGAGAACATCGAGCGCCGCGACGGCGCCGACAAGCTGCAGTTCCGCTACCACGAAGCCGATCACTCCATCGAGGGCCGCACGCTACAGGAGGTGGCCGACGAGCGTGGCATGGAGCCGGTGGACATGGCCATCGAGCTACTGAAGGCCGGCGGCGCCAGCCTGGTCTCGT
>JABAOH010153479.1_pt3 | contig 16049 bp, 9 predicted proteins | sample 7062181 | NCBI WGS metagenome assembly JABAOH01 (sample SAMN14538630, study PRJNA623070) | marine sediment metagenome | biome: marine biome [ENVO:00000428]; feature: marine pelagic biome [ENVO:01000023]; material: deep marine sediment [ENVO:00002113]; isolation source: pool of 5 deep marine...
CCCTTGAAGTCCTTCGCCTCCTTGTGCTGCGCCGCCTTGGGGCTCTTTACCGGATCGTAGATGACCGGGTAGTAGCCGCCCTCGAAGCGCTGGCCCTGCACCTCGAAGGCCTGCGCCTCGACCTTGGGTGGCGGCAGCCCCGTCATGCGCTCGTTGAGCGCGGCGATGGCCGGCCACAGGCTGTTCACCGTGTCCCAGATGTCCTGCACCATCTGCCAGTCCTCGAGCGTCAGGATCTCGTTGAGACGCGCCATCAGCGTCTCCTGGGTCCAGCCTCGAGGGTCGCCCTGCAGCAGCTTGCGGATGTTGCCGGCGTTGCCCATGTTGAGCGCGATGGCGATCACCTCCTGGCCGGTGGTGTTCACCCCGAAGATGTCGAAGCGCTGGTGCATCTTCGCCTTCTGCTCCCTCGACATCTTCTTGAAGATGCCCTGCAGCCGCTGACCGATCTCGCGCTCCATGTCGAGCTTGTTGATCTGGGCGTCCACGAACGGCTGAAAGATCATCTCGTGCGCCTTGCCGGCCACCTCGCCATCGATCCACCGGGCGATGAACTCGGGCTTGAGGAGCTCGGCGTGGAACCTCTTCACCCGGTGCCAGATGCGCTTGAACAGCCGGCGATTCTGCTCGCGCTCGGCGGGCCGCTTCTTCTGGGTGGCGTAGATTTGCTCGACCAGGGCGTCCCGCTGGGCAGCGAACTCTCGTCGCTCTTTCAGCGTCAGCAGCTTATTCTTCAGGTTGGCCAGGTGCTCGATGTTCTTGACGGCGTCATGGATCTCCGCGAACTCAGTGACCGTCATCGCCTTGAAGTTCTTCAGGTTAGCCTCGTGGCGCAGGCGGTCTGGGATCTGGACGGCTTCATCGGCCTCCTCGCGTGCAGCAAGGAACTCAGCGAGCGACTGCCGCGCCTGGAGCGCCTTGATGGGCACCTTACGGAGCTCTATCCCGTTCAGGTAGTTGTCGATGGCGTCCAGGTAGGCCTGCCGCCCGGCCCGGCCCATGCGCTCGCGGACCTTGCGGGTGTCGAAGCGCTTGAGATAGTCGCGCTGCTTGGCAACTTCCTGGCGAGCCTCGGTGATGTACCGACTCAGCCAATGGTTGAGCAGCTGCTTGCGCTTTGCCTCGTGAGCCGCGACGAAGTCGCCCTTCGCAGCGGCCTCAATGGCCTTGCGCGATTCACGGGCCTCCGCCTGGCGATAGCGCCCGGGGGTGAGATCCTTCACCTGCATGTTGGCGACCCGGGCCTGAGCCGCCTGCTTGATCACACGCAGTGGCGTGAGCCCCTGTACCTTGGCTCGAGCGGAGAGAGCCTTGAGCTCGGCCAGAAGAAAGTTACTCACTGAGTCGCTGTGCATGGAGCGGATCGCCTCCGCCTCCATGGTGCCGTCGTTCAGCATGTCCCCATAGCGGGTGCGCATGCGCTGCTCGGTGCGGGCCTTCACGAGCTCGGTGCGCTTGGGAGACTTCAGGATCGCCTGGACGAAGTCGTCCCCGGTCTCGAACCCGAAGAGCCCGGCCGCCAGGTCGACGTTCATGCCGCCCTTCTTGTGCAGGCCCATCAGGCGCTGCAGCACCTTGCGGTGCGGGTACATGTTCATCAGGCCCTCGGTGCTCAGCTTCAGGCCCTTCATGTCATCGGGCACCTCGGAGCCATCGAGCATCTTCCCGGTGCGCATCAGGTACTTGGCCACCTGCACCGGATCCTGGGCAATCTCCGCCTCCACCTCGGCCTGCACGGCATCGCGCAGCTGGCGGTATTCAGCGGTGAAGATGCGCTTGTACTCGTTGAGCGCCTTGAGCTCGAGGTCGTCCATGGCGCCACGCACCGCCTTGTCCATCAGGCGGTGGTACTCGTGGAACTGCTCGGCCGTCATCTGCGCCTTCTCGGCGCTCTCGAACAGCGGCCGGATGTCCATCTGGTGGCGAGCCTCCGCGATCGCCTCCTCGCTCGCCAGCATGCGGTCCATGACGCCCCGCACCTCGGGGGTCATCTCGACGTTGAGCGCGGTGAGCTTCTGGTAGATGCGCTTCAGCCACTGCTTGAACGACGCGAAGGCCTCCATCAGCGCGGTGCTCGGCGCCTGGCCGTTCATCAGGTATTGCTCGAAGCCGCGGGCGAACTTCTCGTGGGCCTCCCGCGGGAGGGGCTCGCCGTAGGGCACCTCGAGCCACTCGTAGATGGTGGCCAGGTCGTTCTTGAGATCCGTGGGCGCGTCCGGTGACTCGGCCAGCCGGCGCGTCATCTCGAGGAAGAAGTGCCCGGTCTCGTGCAGGAAGGTCGACAGGTCCGCCCGCTCGGTGAGCGTGATCTTCATCCAGGCCTTGGTCTCGTCCATGGTGATGTAGCCACGGGGAGCTCGGCCCTGCTGCTGGTAGAGCCTGTCGGTGATCACTATGTCCTTGTCGCGGAACACCACGTAGTTGTAGGTGGGCTTGTCCTTCTTGCCCCAGCGCGAGTCGTAGTCGAGAAACTTGTTGCCCGGGATGCCGGCGCCGACCAGGAAGTCGGAGGCCTCCTTCTTGTGGAACCCGTGGAGTTCGAGCAGCCCATGGATGCTCTGCCCGGTCCACAGCGGCGCGGCGAACGAAGTGGTCGCCCGGGGCGCGTCACGCTTCGCCCGGCGCAGGTTGTCGCGGAGCTCATTGGCGCCGATCGCCTCCGCGTGGGCAATCATCATGTCGAACTTCTCAGGCGGCACCACCTCGTCCCACAGCAACCAGGCATCATCGGGCGGCAAGAGCTCCACCTGGTACACCTGGCCCTCGGCCTCGAAGGCCTTCTCCATCTGGGTGAGGTGGTCGACCGTGATCAGGCCACGCTCGAGCGCCGCGATGGCGGTGTCGTAGGTCTGGGTGTCGCCATAGATTGGCCCCTTAACCTCCCACTCCTCGAGCTGCTTCTCTTTCCTGGACGTGAGCTCCGCGATGACCGCAGCCTTGGTGCCGCCCACCTGGGCGACGGCCTCCGCAATCTCGTCGGCCATGATGAAGCCGGCGCGGGTCACGCCTCCCGGCACGCCGGGGTAGTCCTTGTCGGAAAACTCGAGGGACATCTCCTCGAGGGCGTCATTGATGCTCTTGTCGATGACGCGCTGGGCCACCGCCGACGGCGTCACGTCACCCACCATGGATCGGTAATACTCCGCGACCCCCAGCGCCTCCGCGAAGTACAGCCCCCAGCCGAAGGCCTGCGAGCCCTCGCCGGTGCCGATGAACTTGGTCAGGAACTGGTCGATGTCGGTGATACCGGTCCCGTGATACGCCGCCTGGTAGAGCTTCTTTACCGCTCGAGCGCCATGCGATCGAAGAGCTCCTGCTGCCGTCTCCGCTCTCTCAACCGATCCACCAGATTCTCCCTGCTGGTCTGTCGCTGTTTCGGCGTCAATTCGCCGGCGTGCCTGAGATAGGAGCTCAGCCAGTTCCTCAGATAGAAGCTCTCGCTCGCGTCCTGTGAGTCCATCGTAAAACTCCTCGAGCTCGGTCACGATGCCGGCCCGCTCGGCCTTCTCGACCATCTGCGGGAACGGCACCGTCAGGCTCTTCGATTGCTTGGTGGTCTGGGCGTTGTAGCACCCCACGCCGCCGCCCTTGTCGCAGCGCGTGCAGTCCCACTTCACGTTCCCCGATGCGATGGTTTTCACCTCGGCGTCAATGGGGCACTTGTTCTTCCGCAACTGCTTGGGGATCTTGGCGACGGCCGCCTGCTTGCGCTCAGCGGCCGCCGCTCCCTTCTCACCCATAATCGGCAGAATCACCTGGATCTGCTCGGCGTGCGCGTTCATCCAGGTGATCTCCTCGTCGGTGCCCTCGTACACCATGGCCACCTGCAGGTCAGGATTCTCGTCGGCCATCTCGAGGTTGGTCTGGTCGATCGACAGCAGCCGCACGTTGCCATCGGGCACCCGGCGCAGAAACTCCGGGCGCTTCGAGAAGATGTGCGCCCGCACCCCGCGGCGGTTGAGCTCTTCCACGAATGGCAGCCACTTCATGGAACCGTCGCCCTTGTCGAAGAGCCGCAGCGCCTTGTCGGCGTGATACTCGGGCATCGCCTTGTAGTCCGAGGCCACCATCTCCGCGGCCTCCTGCGGAAAGCGCTCCACGAAGATGGACGCGAGCTCGCCCTTGTTGATGTTGACCGCGTACATGTACCGCCCGCCGGTGGCGTAGCAATACTTGGCGCAGTTGCGGCTCGGCTCGCAGTTGAGGAAGCTGCTGTTCACCGCGTTCACCGGCTTGCCCGGGTGGCCGATGAGGGACTTGGCGCCGAGGTACGCTCGGAGCGCGTCGAGACCGTGATTCTTCAGCGCGGTGCGCAGCTTCTGCGCCTGGGGCGCGTCGAGGGTGGACTTGAAGCCGGGCTCCTTCCCCTCGAGCAGGCGCAAGATGGCGACCCGCGCCTTCGCGCCGGCAATCGCCTGGTAGGCCCACGGCGTGTCCGCGAGCTCGATCAGCTGCGCCCGGATCCTGTCGGCCTCGTCGGTGTGCTCGAGCGCCTCGTCCACGATGGCCCGGGTTTTCTTGGGCAGCTTCTCGTAGTTCCCCTCGTTGGTGTTGACCCCCTGGAACAGCGAGGCCTCCTTGATGGCCGCCCGCACCTCCTCGTTGGTCATCTCCTGGATGTCGATGTCCATGGCGTCGAGGATCTGCTCGAGCTGCTCCATCTCGTAGAACACGTCCTGCATGCGCGTGTCGCCTTCGCCCAGGCGGTAGACGTACTCGCCGCGGAGATCCTTGTCGATGAGGTCCAGCAGGTCGCCCTTGGTCGAATCCTGCCAGGCCTCCTCGGGCAGGAAGCCGGCCTCGATAGCCCGCTCGGTGGCCTCCTCGAGCGTCATGGCCTTGTCGCCGTAGCGGATGAGCCCCTCCCGGCCGCCCAGGTCTCGAGCGCTGAGCTCGCCGCCTTCGTCGCGCAGGCCGCCGCTCTTGCGCAGCCACTCGGTGAGCGTCTGCCCGAACATCTCCTGCTGGGTAGGCCAGGTGCCCTCGCGCAGCCGGCCGATGATGGCGTCCGAACGGTCGAAGCCGGCGCCGTCCTGGATCTCGATCATGGACCGGGCAATGGACAGGCCCGCGTAGGACTTGTACATCTCGAAGGGGTCGCGCCCGAAGCGCTCGCCGGCCCGCTTCCAGAACTCCCCGTGTAGCTGGGCCTGGTGCTCGGCCACCTGGGGGGCCACCCCGGCCTCCTCGAGCATGACCCGCACGTCCTCCCGGACGCGCTCAGGCGCCATCTCGTAGGCGTCCTCCCGGGCGGAGAGCTCGGCGTACTCCTGGTACACCTTCTCGCGCTCAGCGACCGCCTGCTCGGCCTCACGGGCCGTCATGCCCTCGGCCGCCACTCGGATGTCCCGGGCAAACTCCTCGAAGTTGTCCATCAGCGCGAGCTCGCTGCCGAGCTCCTCGAAGGGAATGAGCACCTCTTCGCCGGTGAGCTCCGCCTCGACCATGTTGCGGTGGGTCTCGGGCATGCGCTCCTGGATGTCGGCCTCGGAGAGGCCCGCCTCCTGGAAGAACTGCAGCAGGTTCTCGCGGGACGCCAGCGTCTGGGTGCTTTCGCCGTGGACGTCGCGGATCCGCAACAGGTGGTTACGGAAGTCCCGCGGGAGCGTCTGCGCCATCTCGGTGTCCTGCGCCATGCGCGAGAGCTCCTGGAGCTTCTCGTAGTTTTCGTTGGCCACGCGCTCGGCGCGGAGCTCCACGTAGGCCCGCGTCCCGGCGCCCGGGATCGCCAGGCCGCCACCGCCAGCGGCGCCCTTCGCCCCGGAGGTCAGCACCTGCTTGAGCCCCTCCTGCAGCGTCGGCGTGTCGTACTCGCCCTCGGCCACCTCCGCGGCCGCCACCTGGCCCAGGATGGTGAACGTCTCCTGGCCCATCTCGGTGAGGCCTTCCACGATGCCGGTCTTGGCGATGTTGGCGCCGAAGCGCTTGAGCGCTCCCTTGGCCGTCGAATTGCCCAGCAGCTTGCGCATGTTGCCGCGGCTGAACTGCGTCATCACCTTGTCCATGCCCGGCACGGTGCGCAGCAGCCGCTCGAAGGCCACGGTCTCGAGGCCGGCGTTGACCAGGCCCACCAGCACCGCGGCGCCCCGGGCCACGTCCTTGTCCATGAGCTGCCCGGTCTCGCGGTCGCGCATCTGGCGGTACTCATCGAAGGCCAGGTTGGCCTCGAGGTGGTAGGCCGCCCGGGCGCTGCCCAGCTTGAGCCCCGCCCCGAAGCCCACTGCAGCGCCCACAGAGGCCGTCACGGGGGCCGCGGTGCCGGCAGTAGGGGCCGAGACCGCCGCGCCCACCACGGCGCCTGTAGAGGCTCCCATGAGCGCCTCGTCCGTGGCCTCCCACAGCAGGTGCCCCATGATGGGGAGATTCTCGAGCATCGCCCCGTGCACGAAGGTGACGCCCTTGGCCAGCGGGTGCTCGAATCCGTAGTCGCGCTCCTCGAAGGCCTGCAGCTTCTTGCGCAGCTGCTTGAGCTGCGCCTCCTCGGCATCGGTGATGGTGCCGGCCATGGCCTTGCCGCTGAGCTCCGAGACGTCGAGCAGCGTCATACCCTTGCTGAACTGCATCTCACCGTGCAGCCAGAACCGCTCCATAAAACTCAGCTGCGCGATGTCGTTCTTCGCCGCCGGTCCGATGACCGGATCCTTGAGCAGCCCGGCAGTCACCTCGGGCGGTTTGTGCGCCAGGTCATGGAACACCGCGATCTGCTCAGGCTGCAGGCGCTCGTCATCGAGGTTGCGCTCCGCGGTGAACACGTCGATGCCCCGCGCTCGAGACACCTCGATCGCCTGGGCCCGGCGAGCCGCCGTCGTGGGCTGGCGCAGGTTCCCGGAAATCTCGTCGGCCTCTCCGACTACGAGCCCGTCGAACACCTCGCGCTGTTCTGGTGTGAGGTTGGTCATCGCCTCGCCGGCAACAGCCTCTTTGCCTTGAGCTCCTCGTAGGCCTTGATGATGTTGGGCCCGTTCACGTCGGCGCCGGCGGCCCGCAGGTTGCTCACGATCCACGGGATGGCGTGCAGATCCTCGTCGGGAATGTCATCGACGCCGAGGTCCTGCTGGTGCAGCCCCAGCCACTTCTCGCGCCGCTCCTGCAGCACCAGGTCATCGATCACTGCCTTGCGCTCCATCGGCGTCAGCGGCTTGCCCTTGGTCTCCGCGGCGATGGCGAGCTCGCTGTCGACCAGATTACGGAAGGCCGCCACCTGCCGCGCCTTGGGCCCGCTGCGGTTCTTGGGTCGTGGGTCGACGCCCATGCCGACCAGCGCGTTGTTCACCTGCTGCGTAAGTGACTGAGCCGCCTGCACCTTGGTCGAGCCAAACTTCTCGCGCTGCAGCGCCGAATACTTGTCCCAATCGCCCTCGTCCAGGTAGGGCATGTAGTTGCGCAGATCCAGGCGCTGGAACTTGCGGAAGTCGTCCCGGATCATCTGCTCGAGCTCGTACTGCTTGGCCCTGTCGGTGGTGATCGGCCCCTGGGCCCGCTTGATGGCGTACTGGTAGGCCGCCCGCTGGGTCTCGGCCGGCAGGTCCGCGGCAATCTTCTGCGGATCCGGGTTCTCGAGGAAGTCGTTCCAGAAGGCGTTGACCCGCTCCCTCTCGTTGCGCTGCGCCGTCGCCGCCTGCTCGGCGTGGCGAATCTTCAGCCGCTTCACCGTCTCGTCGCGGAGATCCTGGTTCTCGATCTCGCGGGCGGCCTCCAGCTGCTCCTCGGGGGTGCCGCCGGCGCTGAGCAGATCCTCGACGCGATCGTCGGCACGGGCGCCCAGCTGCTCCTTCTTCACGTTGGCCTTCACCCGGGCGATCTCGGTGCGCATCATGCGCGTGTACTGCCGCGCCTTGGTCGGCGGCAGGTTGGTCTTGCCGTCATTGATCTTCTTGATGGCGGCCTCCATGCCCTCGACGTCCTCCGAAATCATCAGGCCCTCGAGCACGTCCGACTCCTGACGCACCAGGAGGTCCGCAGTCATCTTCTTCTTGTCGAGATCCGTGCCGGTGTAGCCGCGGATGAGCTCGGCGGCGAGGCCGTAGCGGCGCTGGTCGATGGCCTGGTTGATGTCGTGGAGCTCGGCCTGCTGGATCTGCTGGGCCTGCTGCTGGCGAGCGTTGGCGATGGCCTCGACCATCTTTCCCTGGGCGGTGAGCTCCTTGTCCTGGCGCCAGTTGTTGCGGGTGCCGGGCAGCAGCACCCCCCTCGCCTCCTCGTCGAGAATTTGGCGCTGGGCTTTCTCGAGCAGCACCGGATACACCTGGTAGGCGGGGATGTTGGTGCGCGGCACGAGCTCGCCGTTCTTCTCCTCGTAGCGGATGTCGTCGGGGATCTCGTCGGGGAGCTCGTCGCCCCGATAGAACTGCCGGCCGCGGTGCTGCGCCTCGAAGTCCAGCATGCGATTGGCGGTGTTGACATTGGCCTGGCGCACGGTCTCGCGGTCCCAGGCTTCGATGCTGTCGCGCACGCCCTGCGCCACCTGCTCGACCATCTGGGATTTGACGGCCGCCAGCTGTGCCGGGAGCGCAATATTCTCGCGCCCCAGGCTCTCCGGCGCTCCGCCGTAGGTGAGACTAGGTAGTTTCGCCATCAGACTCCGCTGCCATAGTACGAACCAATTGCACCAATTGCGCTGCGGGCCGAGGCGAAGGCGCTCGAGATGCCGGCAGCGGTGGTCATCTGCGCCTGGAGCTCACCCTCGCGCTGGACGATGAGCGCCCGGCTCGCGCCGCTCTGACGCAGCCAGTCGGTCTCGCTCTTGAAGGCCTCGGCCATCTCCTCGAGATAGGTGCGCTGCGTGCCCTCGGCCGTTACCCCGGAGGCCGCCGCTCGAGCTCGCGCCTCGGCCAGGGTTTCCTCCTGCTTCTTCTTCAGCCGGCGGAGCGCCTCCTCGTTCTCAGCCTTGATCCGCGCCGCGTTGGCCGCGGCAATCTTCTCCTGCTCCTCGGCCGCCTCTTTGCTTGAGTAGATGCTGTACGCCGCGCTCGCCGCGGAGACGACCGCCATGGCGATGAGCGCACCCTCCACGCAATTCACGCGCCGGTCCAGATCCTCTAGCAATGGATCGTGTTCCACATGGAACCGTGCTCTTACTTTGCGTCGATAGCCCTTCATCAGTGCCTCCGATACCACTTCACCATGCCGAGCAGATCCCGGCCGTCCGGGGCCGCGTGCACCATGGTGAACTCGTGCTCATACCCTAGCAGGCGCATCCACTTGATGTGCGCCTCGGACACCGCGATGGCATTGCACCGCCGGAGGCCCTCGAGCTCTGCAAAGTCGTCCAAGGTGCCTCGCACCAGCCGCACCAGCTGTCGCGCCGGCACGCCGCTCGAGGGGTGGATGAGGCTCCAGGTGTCCGCCACGCCGTCCCAGAGCTTTATCATGCCCATGATGGCCACCGGCCGGCCCTCGTGCACTGCCGTCAGCGTGCGGCCGAAGTGGGCGAGCCCAGAGACCAGCTGGCGGTGCCAGTTTGAGGCCTCGTCCTCGAGCGGGATGAGCTTCTCTTCTCCGAGCTCGAAGGCCTTGAGCTCCATCACAGCGGCTCCACGTCCGTCTTGCCGAACCAGCCGAGCACCGTGACCTTGCGCGGGTTGTCCTCCTTCACCTCGACCTTGGCCTGCAGGTCGTAACCGAGGTTGGCCACGCGCACATCCTCGGTCGACAGCGGCTCGGGCGTATTCATGGGAGTCGCCGGCGTCCTATCGGGCGGGCGGGCCCCCTCGATGAATGGCCGGATGGACTGCAGCACCCGGGCGTACACAAACACGTTGCGCCTCAGCACGCCCTGGGAGGTGCCCTGGCGGTTGCCCCCGGTCCTCGGGATGCCGGTCATGCGACACGGCGCCTTCAGCCCGACGACGAAGTTGATGCCTGCGCGCTGGGTCGTGATCTGTCCGCCGCTCACGGTGGCATCCGGGTCGACGGCGTCCTCCACCAGCACCTGCACCTCCTCGCCCTCGAGGTGGTCGAGGCCGTCCACGGTCGTCGTCGGCGCCGCGTACTGGCGAGCCGCCCAGGATTCTTGGAACACCTCCCGGGTAAGGTCGAGCTCCTCGAGGTAGATGACCGGNNNNAAGTTGGCGCCGGCGATGCTCACCACTTGGGCGGGGAAGGTCCGCCGGCGGAGGAACGTCTGATCGTCGGCGGGGAGCTCGGGCCCGGTCTCACCGAACGCATGCTGATGCCAGCCGACAATCTCGAGGGAGCGCTCGTAGGTGGCGCACGCCATCGAGCCGTCTTCCCGGGCGATCCACACCAGCTGCTCGGGGTCGCGGGCGAACACAATCTCCTTGCCTCGAGAGCCGAAGCCCTTCAGCAGATGCTCGCTGGCGAAGGTGATGTCCTGGGCGATCCAGCCCTGCTCGATCCAGCGGAAGTATTCCGCCCGCAGCTTGGTCCTGTCCGAGCTCAGGAAGAGCACCTGGTCTCCGATGGGCACGCCCTGGGTGCTCGAGCTCCCGAAGGCGGACTGCTGCTGCACCTGGATGTCGCCGGTCTTGAGGATGCCGCCATCGGCCACCAGGATGTTCTCCTCGATTTCGGTCGAGACCAGCAGGTCTTTCACCCCGCTCATCCACTTGATGCGCCCGCGGCGGTTCAGCCGCCACTCGATGCTGTCATCCGCGAGCGGCCCTTGGGTGAAGTCGCGGTAGTCGCCGGGCGCCCCCGTCGCACTCTTCGAGGCCCAGATGGACTCTGGCTCGTTGGGGGTCGACGCGAACCAGCTGCGCCCCTGGAAAAACGTCACCGTGCTCGGGTAGTTGCCGGCCACCCATTCAACTGGCTGGTTGAGGAAGCTGATGGCCTGGAACGTGAAGGTGGCGGTGGTGAGATCCAGCAGCACCTCTTGCGGCGCGTGCTCCTCGTGCACCAGGAACACGGTGTTCTCGTTCGCCGGCACGTCCCACTGGATGGTGGCGAGGTCATCGGCGCCCCAGGGCGTCACGAAGGTGACAGGCCCGGGCCCGCTTGGGTCGAGAAGCCGCAGGTCGTCCACGAAGAAGTGACCGCTGCCGGTGGTCACCTCGATGCGCACCCAGACGATGCCAACCGGCAGCGCCGCGGTGACCGCCGAGAAGACGTTGTCGGTGTCGGTGGTCGTGTCGAGGAGATCCGCAAGACCCTGAGCGCTCCCCACCATGATGCGGCACAGGGCCCCGCTCCCCGGGATGGCGTTGATGAAGTTCCCGGAGAACGTGTGCGCCACGTTGTTGGCCACCACCACCGGCTGCTCGATGGCTGCCGCAGCACCGCCGGCCAGCGATGCGTTGAGCTCCGCCTTGCGAGCGAAGCTGTTGTAGCTGACGAAGCCGGGCGAGGTGGTGTCGACCACCCACGCCGTCAGGGCCTCGAAGAACCCGCCATCCACGATAAGGTTGTTGCCCACCGCGGGCCCCAGCAGGGTCCACACGTCCATGCGCAGATCCGAGAGCACCAGCAGGAAGGTGATGTTCTCGTTGATGTCGAGCGGGATGACCCGCACGTTAAGCGTCGGGTCGACCGGGTTGGCGTCACCGATGAACCGGAACGCCGGGCGCCGTGTCGAGGGCCCCTGGCTGAGCGCGATGAAGTTATGACACTCGGTCAGGCCTCGCTGGTAAGCCGGGCTTTCAATCTGAGCCAGGAGCCGGGGGCTGATTTCCCCCGCACTGAATGATTGCTGGATGGGATAGTACGGCATGTCACGGCTACGGCGGGAAGGTGATGGTGTTGTGCTTGTTGATAAGATAGTTCACCAGCGTCACGAGCTCCGCGGCACTGAGGTCGCGCTGGTAAACGATGATCTCGCGGATCTGCCCGTAGTCGCGCAGCAACTCGATGGGCGTGGCCGCTTGGTTCAGGTAACCCTGCACGCCGTTAACCTCGGCCGCACCCGAGACGCGCTGACGGTAGAAGCCGAAGCCTATGCCATCAGTCCAGTAGTGCCAGACCCACTCGTTGTTGACGACCGCCTTGCCGCTGCCGGTGGTGCCCTGGTTCGGGTGCTCCTCGGCCCAGTTGCCGAACACCTTCTCGATGCTGATGTTCGAGGGTCCGTTGTCGAGGTAGAAGAACACCTGCGTCGGCGAGCCACCGATGTCGCGCCACACGCCGGCGACGGTCATGCCGTTGGTGCCGCCGATTTGTCCCGGCAGCGCTGCGCTCGTGAAGCCGGGCAAGGCACCGGCGGTGTACTGGATGGCATCGGCGCCGGCGCTGTACGTGAGACCCGACGCAGCATCGGCGAGGTTCTGCGGGCCGAAGCCTGAGCCCACACCGCTGCCCTTGTCGTCGATGCGCCGCACGGGCCCTCCATTGAACGGCACACCGGTGCCGTTGGTGTTCTGCCACAGCACGCGGATGTCCTGCGGATCCCACCAGTGCTGCACGTCGGCGAAGAATGGCGGGCGGTTGACCGGGTCGGGACCGAGCGCCGGCAGCGCGCCGTACTTGCCGGTGACGTAGCCGACGAGCGCTGCGCGCTCGGCCGCGGTGAGCGGACCCCGATACCACATCACTTCGAGCACATCGCCCTCGGCGGTGATGAAGTCGATCTCAAGCGTCGTGTTGTTGGCGATGTCTAACAGCGTCGGGTTGTTCGTGTTGCCCGGCGCCTCGGGACCAGGGCTCGCGTAGAACGCATCATCGACGTCGGCGATGTCGACGCTCTGGTAGAACAGGTAGAACGTGTCGGGCACATAAGGCTGCAATATCACCTGGTTCTCAGGCGACCACAGCGCTGTCACGTCATCGTCGCCGGGGATGGCGGGGTTGTTGACGTTCAGTCGGTAGGCGCCGCCCCACGCGAAAATCTCGCTTTGCCCGGCCGGCAAGTCGAAGGTCGGATTGTTGATGCGCGCCACCGCCACGATCGTGAGACCTTCGACACGCGGGTCGTAACCGTTCGGGATGGGCCGCGAGAGCAGCGCTCGCGTGCGGCCGTAGTGGTTGAAGTCGGCCATGTTGAGGCCACCGAAGGCGCCTACCCGGTACTCGGGTGCAGAGGTCGGCGCGCTCTGCACGAGCGGCGTACCGTCCTGCCCCTTGTTCGTGACGTGCTGGATGGTGTCGCCATCGATCGCGGGGATGGTGCCGGCCAAATCGCTGAACACCGTGCTTCCATCGGTGAAGTCGAACCAGTGCAGGAGCGGCGACACAGTCGGGAACGGCGGCGGCGGCACTGGCGGTCCCAGGGTGGCGTTCTGCCAGTAGTGGAGCCAGTGGGCGTTGTAGTCGTCCGAAGGCGGAGCACCCACGATGGAGACGATGTAGGCGACGGCCCGGTCGTTGAAGTTGCCCTCGGTGATGGCCGCGGCCTCGAACACCTCGAACCAGGCGTCGACCAGATTGTTGGACGTGGCGCCGAGCGCCTGCACCCAGGCGAGCTCGAGGTCATTGACATGCCCCTCGAGGCCCAGCTGCGTGCGCAGTGTGTCGTGCTTGGCGTCTTGGAGCAGGCTCATCGGACGTTGGTCAGCTGATCGCTGCGCTTCACCGCGTGGCGGCCCTGCATGCCGTCCATGGTGCCGGCCCTCCTGAGCTTCATCTCGTAGAGATTCCACATGTCCTGCTGCAGCTGGCGGCTGTTCACCAGCGGCATCGCCAGGTCAGCGGCGAGCCGAGCGGCCACCGTCTGGGCGAACATGGGCGACCACAAGGTCTCGTTGGTGACACGCCAGATCACCCGCACGCGAATGCGGTCGACGTTGGCGACGATGATGTTGCCCGACCCATCGGGCGAGCTCTCGACCCGCCAGTCAGGCAGGCCCTGGGATGCGTCGGCGCCTGCCCCGCCAGCGAGGAAGGGCAGGCCGCCGAAGGTTCCGAGGCTGGTGGGGATGTTGAGCACCCGCAGCACATCGGTGGGGAGAAGGAACTGGTTCTCGTAGCCGTAGACCGGCGAGAGCACCATCGGCGTGAGAATCAGACGGCGAACGGCGAAGGTCCACTCGCGCTCCTGGAGCACCGCGTCACGCAGGTCGAAGAAGTTGTCCTTGCACAGCTGCGCTTCGCGGACAGGATCGTTTAGCGAGGTGATGGTGTCGGCACCGAGCCATCCGAGCGCCTGGTTGCAGATGCTGATGGTGCTGACGGCCATACACTACTCCTGCACGGAGTTTCGGATCTCCGCGGCTTGGCGCTGCGCCTCCTCGCGCTCCTCTGCGAGCTTGCGGTCTGCGTCCTTCGCCGCCTGGCGCTTGGCATCGGCGTTGGCCTTGCGCGTGGCCGCGGCCTTCTTGGCCCGCTCCGAGGCCTTCTGCCGGCGGGCCTCCTCCTCGGCGGCGGCCGTATCGGCTTCCGCCTGGCGGCCGGCCTCCTCGCGCTCGAGCTCGCGGTTGCGGGCCTTCATCCGGTCGACGTTGTCCGGGTGCCAAGCCTCGACCACCGGCAGGTCCACGTTCATGTGGGCCGCAATGGCCTCGGCGCTGTTGCCCGCGAGAAAGAGCTTGCGGATCCGGTTCTGCTCGGTCACGTTGACTGCGTGCTTGGGCATGAGCCCCTCCTGGTGTGAGACGGCGGAATGCCGTCAGCCACAGTCTAGCGGACCTTGTAGAACTCCTCGATCAGCTTCTCTCGAGCACGCTTGACCATGCCCTCCCAGAGCTCAGTCGACGCCCCGTAGCCGTTGGCGAAGGTCTGCTGGTAGAACACCGCCACCTCGTCCTCGGCGAGCGCCGGCGTGGCACCCCCCTGGAAGAACTCGACGGTGGACGCGCCACCGCTGGCGACGTTGTTGCGAGCGCCGGCGACCGCCTGGTCAACCGGCACACCCCGCTCGCGCAGGGCGTCGAAGCACCCTGCGATGCGCTGGCGGACCTGCAGCTGGTTGACCGGGTTGTCGCCTACCCACACCACGAGCTCGCCGGCGCCCGGCACCAGCGCCCCGGCGGCCACGGTCGAGCGGACCATGTCCTGCTTGGAAGCGTTGTAGACCGTAGCGACCTGCTCGCCCATCAGTTGATCTCGACTCCGTCCTTCGCCGCGGTGACGGCCGTGTCGTTGGCCACCCGCGCCGTCAGCGCTGTCTCACGGGCATCCAGGTCGGTCCAGCGCTCGCCGTTGACCGGCACCCGCGCCTTCTCCGCCGTGATGGCCGCCAGGCGGACCACGTTGCGCGCTTGGTTGCGCGTATGGTCCGTGTACTCGACGGTGTTGTTGGTCAGATCCGACATGTTTCTCTCTCCAGTTCACTTACCTCGGGGGAGGCCCGAAGGCCTCCCCCACGAAGCGCTTAGATCAGCGCGTCCTTCACGTGGACGCGGACGATGTGCTCGTCCTCGACACGCACGGCCCCCATGGTCAGGTAGCCGTAGATGCGCCATGCGAACGACACCGAGGGATCCTCGGCAATTCGGATGGTGATGTCGCGTGCCACGTGCATGCCGAGAGCTCGCCTGGTGAACGCCAGGCAGTTGAGCTCACCCGGCGCGGGCGCCAGGAGCCTGGTGGACATGATCCAGCAGAAGCCCATCCAGTTGGGGACGATGCCGTACTGCGCGAGCTCATCGAGCCCCTGCCGCACGTAGTCCTTGCTGGTCTGCTCGGTCAGCTGCATGAGCTTGCGAACCTGCGTCGGCCCGACCACGAAGCACTTGGGGACGTCTGGATCGATGTCGTTCTCCATGAACACCTCCTGCACCTCGGTGACCATGTCGAACGAGATGGGGGTGGCGCCCGTACCGACTGTCTGGCCGGCTGGGAACGGAATGGACGCACCGCCGCCGTCGAGCGCGTCACCGGTGGCTGCGGTGATGATGATGTCATCGACCGCCCGGCGCATGCTCATGGCGATGTTCTGCGCGATGTTGCTGTTGGGGTCCACGAGCAGCTGGACGATGTCCTCTTGCTCGGTCGCCTCGCCGGCGTCCCACGTCTGCGACACGCTCACGCGCCTCGACCAGGGAAGCTCCTGGACAGGGGTGGGCTGCAGGGTGGTGGTTTTCTGCGAGGCTACGCCCGCACCCAGTCGCTCCCAGTTGTGCTGCTCGGTCTGAGCACCACGCTCGGTGATATGGGTGCGGAGTTTGGTGGCAGCTTGCTGCGCCAGGTGGCGAACAATCTGCTCGAACGTCTGGATA
>JABAOH010007152.1_pt1 | contig 16047 bp, 15 predicted proteins | sample 7062181 | NCBI WGS metagenome assembly JABAOH01 (sample SAMN14538630, study PRJNA623070) | marine sediment metagenome | biome: marine biome [ENVO:00000428]; feature: marine pelagic biome [ENVO:01000023]; material: deep marine sediment [ENVO:00002113]; isolation source: pool of 5 deep marine...
TGGCTTGGAACAACATGCTTGAGAAAGCCCATTCGCTAGGTGTAGCTGATTTTTTTGTTAGGACAATTAGGACCCCGAACAGGAGAACCAGTCCGATTTTAATCCAAGCGGATAGAAGGACTCCAACTTTGCCCCACACATAAAGAGTAAAAGGATTAGCCTCGCAAGCTGGGTTTGTTAGCAGAATATCTAGTATGTTAAGCCATAGTAGAAGCAGAAAGGATGATGCCAATGATGACGGACTAGACTTCAAAAAGCCTTCTCCCACACTGAGTAAGGAAAACTATGCAGATAAACATTTGGCCGAGGCTTCTTCTATGTGCTCATAGGACAATCTCGGCTTTGCGTGAAAAGCGGAAAAGACGCAGAGACGAAGATGGCTCACTAAGGTTGTGTGTCATAAGTGCTTTGGCGGTTGTCAGATATGTGTGCAGCAAAGGCACCATATCTAGATCCTTGAGGCGTCAGCAATACAAAAAAGATAATAATCTTCCATACTCTTTCACCAAACATGCACAGGCTTATGAATGAGCACCATTGAAAACGGACGTTTAAGAAAGAGGAGTTTAGTCACCAGCAATTTGTGAGAGTTGTGTGGATTCTCTTTCTTCTGGGGAATGAAGAGTCTGTGATTCCCTAAGGTATTCCAGTAGAGCGTTAACAGCGCATTGATATTCATCTTCTTTGATGTTTTCGACATATTTGTTTACGGCCTCAACAATTTTTTCCCTCTCTTCAGAAGTTAGAGCGCGACCAGCTATGACCCCTTCCAACCACTTGGAAGCTGCTATCTGCTTGTTGAAATCTAAGCTTTCAATGGCTTGAGCGAAGTGTCTGAGGGATTTCTTGTATCCGCCCTTAGTCATTAGTCTTGGCTTCCAAATGATAGTTGAAGCGGCGTGGCTATTAATTTTCTGAATGCCAAATCAATACTCGTGCTTCTCGATACTCAGATTCCATTCAACGGTATCTGTAAGTATTCGAAGCCTTTAGAAGCATGCAGATCTGATTCACCCGAGCTGGAATATTGTGCATCCTGATGAAATGACTTCGATCCGACTGTCGAGCATGAGCTATGCAGATGAGATGTACTGTCTACTTCAGTTTGCTTTTGTGCTAGCTTCGGAGTATTTTAAGGTTGCAGGCTTTTGATTGTTTTGTAGGAAGAGGTGCGAATAGCTGTGTTTTGTTTCAAGGGGTTTGCTAAGTTTGTGCGAGGTATCTTGTTATGCGGGATAACAATACCGTGAACAGCATCATAGGTCTTCTCGGACACCTACTTATTCTAAATCCTTATTCAGTTTTCATAATTCTTTTCTAGATTTACGGGGCGTTCCCTCAACTAAGGAAGAATATGCAATGTTTAAAGATTTCTCTGGAAAGAAAATCTACACGATGGTTTTCGCCGCGGTCTTCGTTTGCACAGTGATGATGTCGGCTCTCTCAATACCTTCTGCCAAGGCAAACCCAATCATAGTCGAGGTATCCCCGACAAGCGGGGAGGTAGGAACCTCTCTGAGGGTGTCTGGAAGCGGCGCTACTGAGGATGGAGAAGTGAAAGTTTACTTGGCTTGGTTCTTTGCAGGCTCATTCGCAGCGACGACAGTTGCAAACCCAACTGGGGTATATTCAACTGACATTACGGTGCCGGCTTTTCCGGTTGGCACTTATTCCATACTAGTCCTTGACGTCACGACAGGGGATACCGCTGTAGCTCCGTTTACTATCCAGCCCGATATTAACTTGACCTCTGTTGATGGGGCGGTCAACGACGAAGTTACGGTAAAGGGCTACGGCTTCAACGGCGGGAGTTCTATAACGCTGATGTTTAATGGGATCGATGTGACACCTTGGCCGAACCCTCAAACAGACGGTTTTGGCTCCTTTGAAGCGAAATTCAGAGTTCCCAAGGTTCCGAAAGGAGAATACACTATCAACGCAAGTGACGGTGCAGATTACGCGTTAGCCTCGCTCACAGTTGTCCCGAAGATCACTTTGAATCCGACAAGTGGGCCCTCAGCTGCGACAGTTTTCGTCAACGGCACAGGATTTGCATCGAACGCTGCTGTGTCGATTGAGTTTGACAACATCAATGTGACAATGTATGCTGCTTTTCCGACGGAGATAGACGGTTCGTTTGTGCAGCTGTTCTTCGTCCCTGACGTAGCTGACGGAGCTTACACAGTAAACGCCACTGATGAACATGGAAATTCAGCCATCGCCCCATTCTTGGTTCCTTCCCCAACACTGACATTGGAGCCGAGCACAGCATTCGGAACCTCAATAGTCACCGCAGAAGGCGCAGGGTTTCCCATAGGGCAACCTGTTCTTCTAGTTCTAGAGGACAACACCGTGGTTGAACTAGTTGATCTGATGACTGGAAGCGAAGCGCTGTTCGCAGACGAATACGGAGAGTATGAGTATTCGTTCATCGTTCCAGTTACGACTCCTGGAGCCTATCGCGTTGTAGCCTACAGCTTGGCTGGGTTTGGATTCGAAATCGATGAGGAATTGGCCTCTGCTTCACTTACAATTGTTGATGATGCTATTTTGGTGGAAATTGAAGACAAGATAGCTACCATCATAATTCCTGACTTGGGAACAATAAAGCAAAACCTAACAGCGATTGACGCGGAGCTTGTCAGCATTGAAGGGAACATCGCAACAATCAACTCAACCATGGGAGTGATACAAGCAGACTTGGCTGACATCCAGCTAAACATTACAGAGATCAATGGAAACATGGTAACAGTAGAGACGACTCTAGGAACAATTGACGGGAAAATAACGTCGATCGAAGGTGAAACCGCCACCATAGAGACAGAAGTGGGCACTATCAAGACGGACATTTCAAGTGTTAAGAGAACCCAAGAAGCCTACAACATCCCTTTGTACACCGGTTTAGGACTGGCTCTAATAGCGGCTGTAGGGGCGATCTTTCTGACTATTATCCACGTACAGGCAATGCGAAAAACCGCAGCGTAGATTTCTCGCCTCCCCTTTTTTGTCGACACTTTTTTGAGTAGAATGTGCACGGATGACGTTCTGCCTGGATAATCTCGGGGTATAGAATGTTGGGAGTCACGTGGCAAAATAAATAACAGTGAATACAGGATAATGCGGGGAGGGAAGAGGTTCTGGGCTCACTACGGTACGATAGAGGAACAATCCTTGTTCGGGGCGATGCTAGGATACCGAATAGTAGTTGGGATTCCCGTGTTGGCGCCTTCAGAGCGTTGGCACTCTATTATCCCGAGGCATTGAAGTTTCTCCGTCTCAGCCAACTGGATTTTAAGGATAACGTCTTGGAACTACCGCCCTGCCCCGAGCTTAGTGGCAAAACCAAGTTGCGAGGTTATCAAGAAGACGCGTTGAAGGCTTGGATAAGAGCAGGGAGACGAGGGGTCATAATCCTGCCAACTGGGGCTGGCAAGACCGTGGTGGCCATGGCTGCAATTTCCCACGTCAATGCCCCTACCATCGTTGTGGTTCCGACAATTGATTTGATGGAGCAATGGCGGCTTAGCCTCGAGGACGAGTTCAGTATTGAAGTTGGCGTGTACGGAGGCGGAGAGAATATATTAAAGGCCGTAAGTGTGTCTACGTACGATTCTGCCTATCTTCGGGCAGAAGAATTGGGGAACAAGTTCGTTTTCGCCGTTTTTGACGAGGTACATCATCTTCCAGCCCCTAGTTACTGTCAGATTGCAGAGTTTTTTGTGGCTCCTTTCAGGATGGGTTTGACGGCGACGTATAAGCGGGAAGACGGAGGTCACAGAATGTTGCCTCGGTTAGTAGGAAGCGTGGTTTATGAGTTGGCGGCGGATGACTTGGCCGGAACTCATCTTGCCGATTACACTCTTGAGAAGATCTCTGTGAATCTGCGGCGTGAGGAACAGAGGGCCTATGAGGAGAACTATGGAATTTTCAGAAGGTACTTGAGAAAAAAGAGAATTAGACTGAAGAGTAGAATAGATTTTCAGAGGTTCATTATGAGAACTGGCACCGATCCTGAAGCAAGACGTGCTTTGCTTGCGAGGAACAAGGCTTTGGACATAGCATTGAACGCTTCTTCGAAAATTGCTGCTCTACGGGACTTACTAGTTGACAATGCTGACGAAAAAGTTTTGATTTTCACTCAGCACAACAAGCTTGTCCATAAAATCAGCCGAGAGTTTCTAATACCAGCAATCACCCATCAGACGCCCAAAGAGGAACGCACTGAGGTTTTGAGGAAGTTCAAAACAGGCATTTATCCAAGGATTGTCACCTCGAGGGTGCTAGATGAGGGTATAGACGTGCCTGATGCTTCTCTAGGAGTGATCTTGAGCGGAACTGGAAGCTCCAGAGAGTTCATCCAGCGGCTGGGACGGCTGCTGAGAAAGAAGGCGGGAAAAAGGGCGAAGTTGATAGAGATTGTTTCCAGCCAAACAAAAGAGACAGGAATCAGCCAGCGACGAAAAAGAGATAGGAGTTCCTAAAGTGCTCCCTATAAGTTTGCTTCGAGTTCACGCCAGTAAGGGACGAATTCACCCTGTATACGCCGAGGTCAACGAGAGGAATTTAAATCTGGCCGCAAAGTTGCTGCACTGTTTTCAGAAACATCATGGAAAACAGAAAGGCAGGCTGCTGAAGAATCTTTCCTCCTACGAGACCGCTGTCTTTGACTACAAGTTTGTGCGAGGCCTCTCGCTAATCCTTCAAAGACTTTGCACTTTCCAAGTGGATTCACCGGTCGACCCTAGGCAGGTGCGACGATTAGCTTTTGAAGAGGCTGGGCGAGAAGGTGTTGTAGCCACCAACGAAAGTCGAAGGCAAGTCTTGCGGAGAGTTGCAAAGCAGCTGAACGTGACTCCCAAGAAGTTGGAGAGATCGCTTTACGCAGATTTGGAAGAGGAGCTTATCCTGACTGGGTTCAGTCCCATTGGGGCCGCTGAACTCTTGACGCGATACAACTTGTCCCTCACCCAGACGCTTTTGTTCAGGTCAACTCTTATGCAGGTCACGGTTTCTGACCATTGGAAGGATATCCTACGGGACATTAAATTCCGAGGGTTAATGTATTCTGCTGAAACGGTTAACGGTGCAGTAGAGATAACGGTGGACGGTCCGCTTTCTCTTTTCAAGCTTACACATCGTTACGGAACCAGCATGGCAAAGGTTCTGCCTAGAATAGTGCAAGCTCGCCAGTGGCAGATCAACGCAGATGTTGTCAGGAACACACAGCGAGGAAAGAGAATCTTACGGCTGACGCTGAGGAGTGATGAGGTAGGAAGCAAGATTAGGCCGAGCAGCTTAGAAAGAAGCAGCAGCGAGCCAGCCTTCGACAGCAAGGTTGAGGAGACGTTTTTCAGAGATTTCCAATCTCTGCGTTCAGGATGGAAAATAGTTCGCGAACCTTCTCCGCTGATTGCAGGGAAACACGTGATGATTCCTGATTTTCGTCTAGAAAAAAATGAAGTGATGGTATACCTGGAGATAGCGGGATTTTGGACCCAGAAGTATCTTGAGAACAAGATAAAGAAGTTACAGCAACTACACGGAGTGGACATCCTCGTAGCTGCAAATCAGCAGTTAGCGTGCAGCCGATTGAAGGGGGTTGGAGGAAATGTTATTTTCTACAAGAACAAGGTTCCTTTGAGGCCTATTTTCAAGTTCTTAAAGAATCGCGAGGAAAAGCTTCTGCGTCAAGAAATCGAAAAACTCAATCTTGCATCCCTACGTCTCAAAGGAGATGTTGTCATGGTACATGATCTCGCTAAAAAACACGGCGTCTCTGACCAGGCATTAAGAAGGAAACTGACAGTCCTCAAGATACCGGGATACACATTAATTGGAGAGACACTCATAAACGCCAAGAAAATTCGAGAACTAGACCTGAAAATCTCCGCTATGTCCAAATCCCCACTTTCCAGAGTACTGCACTTAATAGAAAGCGAAGGCGTCAAACACCCACTCGACCTTCTTTCAAAGTTAAACTACTCTATAAGATGGAACGGCCTCGACGTCAACAAGAGCTCCATAATCAAGAAACGCAACTAGAAAGCCCTGCACGCGCATGCACACGCAGTAGGCGGCATAACGTGGCTTGAACGCCCTGAACTCTGAAAAACTACACTGATACTGGATTACATGCGCAAGCGTATATGTAGTTGCATGCTGCAGACAAAAATTTTAATGCTCCGAATAATATCCGTTTGAAGATGGTGATCTGCCTTGTCAGGGAAGAAAGGTTTGACCTGTCCGCTATGTAAAGGGATAGAGTTTGAGAAGCAGGAAGGAAAGATGGACAGCAAATGGGGCTTTTCTGCTCACAAGATTACATTGATGATCTGCAAGAACTGCCGTTTTATCATGAGCTTCTCAAAGGGCCGAACAATCTGGGATTTCGACTAAATTCTGCCCGCGCATCACAGCGATATTCATCAGCAAAAAGCGTTAATCCAAATGAAGCCACCGACAGCGAAGTGCACAAAGAAATGGACATTCCCAGTGCTTACCATGCTGAAATTATGTTTTGAAGAACTTGTACATGCAAAAAAGCTGCTGCTTTTTTGGGTTAGAGGTGTGAATTCTGATCTCTAATAACTATTTCAAGATCTCAAGAGATTTATTTCAGACGTAAGAGTGTCTGGATGATGATTGATGACCCGTTCTAAGCTTGAAAAGCGTCTTGACATTCTTGAAATCTTGGTGGCCAAGCCTCTGGAGTTTGAGGTTATTCTTTACCAAGTCGACGAGAACTGGGAAGTTGTCAAGAAACACCTAGATTTCCTGATTACCAGTGGCCTCGTTGAGAAACTTCCTCTAGGCAAGAAGCGAGTTGTTTACAACATTACCATTAAGGGATTAGCAGTGCTAGATGCGCTGCGAGGGCAAGAGTATCCGCAGCATCACGACCAGCTTTTGTTAATATACGAAGAGTGACCTAAAGACCACAATTTCAAGCTCAACGTTAACCTCAATGAGTACAGAAGTTTCTGCCGTGAGATGGCATAGTCTAAGAAAAGGGAAGGAGGAGTTTGCAACCATAGTGAGTTGGTTATTCGCATTCGAAATCTGTGTTATTGTATTCATCCAGCATTTCTTTCAGGTGCAGTGCTGTTTCTCTTTGTTCTCCCGCAGGGTCTGAGCCGAGGGGATGTCTGGTTAGGAAGGCATCGGCTTCTTCGATAAGTTGGTCTATGTCAAGAGTTGTGTCTTCATGCGTGAACGTTGGAGAAGTTCCTGATAGCTTGTTGAGTTTTGCGGCGATGAGTTGTGCTGCCAGCATTCTTGTTGCGTCTTTGGAGTTTGCTTCGTTCAGTATGTGGAGAGCATTTTCTTTTGAGAACGTGATATTTCCAGCTTTTAACTCGTCTACAGGCCAGTTTTCTGGATGGTTTTTCCAGTATCCTTTGCTGTGCGGCTCAAAGAGATGGAGGATCTTGGTTGTCCATGCAGCTTCCGCGTAGATTGTTGTTTCGTTCATTTGAGCACTGACTGTTGCGGTGTTCGTCAAGGTTTCTTCGACGTCGCATGGAATTACGTAGGTTAGATTGAAAGTGTTGAACTCTGCTGGTGCTAAGTCTCCTTGCCACGAGAAGCCGACCAGTTCATCTGTTACAATTACGTCGTTCATGTTCTGGGTTTGGGTGTTGTTTACGGTTATGATGTATTTGACTGAGTCACCTCTATGGGCGGTTGAGGGTCCAGATTTTTGAATGTCAATCACATGTTCAGCGGTAACTGTGATGGCTTGAGTTGAAGCTGTAGAGTGAACTCCGTCTGGGTCTACTGCTTCGACGAAAACTGTGTTAACCAGAGGGCTTGGGTCAGTTTCCAATACTTCTTTTTCAAAGGTGTAGGTCACTCCTGTTAAGTTTCCCGCAGACATGAAGGGGATGGTTGTGTTCAGTTTAAGCATTGGGTCGGATATGTTGATGTTATGAAGGTCATAGCCTGACGGGTTATAGACCTTGATCTGATAAGTGACTATGTCTCCCAAATAGGCAAATGAGTCGGCGCTCTTGAGTACTCCAATGCCGTGGAAGCCTGTCTGCAAATAGGTTGCAAAGGCAAATGCAAGCCCCGCGCCAACCAACATCAGGACAATTCCCAATACAATTTTGTTACCAATCATGTTGTCTTTCCTCCGTCTTCAATGCCTTGACCGATTATTTCAGTATTTGCGTAATTTTCTTCTAGAACATTTGTCTATTCCCCGCATGCGTGCAAGTAAATCGTCGATGGCTACTAACTCAAGACTTGAATGTAAGCCCACGCAGTGTCAAACTGGAAGTCAATCCGTTTGTTGTGATATAGATTTCGGCTTCATAATCTACTTATCTCTGATGTTTGATTACCTTTTCTCCGTGAAGATTCTATGAGTTCAGAGCTTGAAGAGCAACAGAGGATTGCCCACGAACTTAGAGAGCAATTGAGGTCTCTGGAAGAAGAAGAGAAGAGTTTAACTGGAAAAGTAAAGGTGTTTGAAGCGAAGCTGGTCGTTCAGGACTTGTTAGGCAAAGTGAAGGTAAAAAGAGAATCTATCAGTCACCTTCGAACGAAAATCCAAGAATTGGAAGGTAGATTGAAATCGCAAAAGGAGCCTTCCATCAAAGAACAGTTGGCGCCGCAGCAAGAAAGGGCCCCTAGAGCCCACTTCTAGCCCGGCTAAGCTGAACACGTTCCAGAATCAACCTAGTCCAGGAGAAAGCGAGTTGGCAGTGAGTCGAATGCCGCAGAAAGCAACACCTAAAGAGTAAAGAGAAAGTAACATTTGTTGTGCGGACGGTGCACGCGCAAGCTCTGATACATACACTCTTTTCGCTAACGCTTTTCGCCTAGTCTGCCAAAATTCCAAATTAATAATGCACGCGTTTGTGCGCGTCCCCAAAGATTCAGGACCCGAAGGCTACGCAGCCCTGACCACGGGTGGAAGATGCACATATTTTTAAATCTTTTCATCCAAACTAAGGTAAAAAGGGAAGAGGGACAGTTTGTCACTGGACTTTGGAAGAAAAGGTTTAGAGGAAGCGTCTAAAGCAGGGGTATCATACGCTGACATTAGAATTGGGGAAATTCTAGACGAACGGTTGACTGTGAAAAACGGTGTTCCTGAAGAGACTAATTTACTGCAGACCAAAGGGTTTGGGATACGAGTGATGATGGCAGGCGCTTGGGGGTTTGCATCATCAGTAGATATGACAAGAAGGGAAGTAACGCAGGTAGCTCAAAAGGCAGCTGCGATTGCAAAAGCCAGCGGCAAAGTCAAGAAAATGAATGTTTCACTAGAAACAGTCCAACATAGAAAAGATAGGTACTCAACTCCAATGAAAAAGAACCCTTTTGAAATCCCGCTTGAAGAGAAGATGGAAATATTGATGGATGCAGAACGAGCCATAGCAAGCCACTCGCCGCTAATCAAAGTGTCATATGCCTTCTTCAGAGCGCTACGAGAGAACAAACTGTTCATGAGCACAGAGGGCGCCGAGATTCGTCAACAAGTGAACTGGTGCGGTGGAGGTAGCATGGCAGTGGCTATAAAGAATGGTGAAGTACAGCGTCGTTCCTATCCAAGTTCTTTCCGTGGCAACTTTGCAACGAGCGGTTACGAGTTCTTTGAATCGTTGGAATTGATCAGACATGCAGAGCAGTTGGGAAAAGAAGCTGTGCAGTTGCTGAGCGCAGAAAGGTGCCCGTCGGCCACCACAAACCTAATTGTCATAGGCGACCAGCTGGCACTTCAAATCCACGAAAGTTGTGGACATCCTACTGAGCTTGACAGAGCGTTAGGGATGGAGGCTGACTACGCTGGGACAAGTTTCTTAACTCCTGACAAGCTGGGGAAGTTTAGATATGGGTCGAAAGCCGTCAACATTGTTGCTGATGCAACAGTTCCCGGCGGATTAGGCACCTTTGGATATGATGATGAAGGAACTCCGGCAAAGCGGGTGTATCTTGTGAAGGATGGCATGTTTGTTGGCTACCAGTCTTCGCGGGAAACCGCGTCATTGCTTGGCCTTACAGAGAGTAGTGGTGGGATGCGGGCAGACTCTCCATTAGCTTTACCGTTGATTCGAATGACAAACATCAACCTGTTGCCAGGTAGCTGGAAAGCGGAAGAACTTGTCGAAGATACGAAGGAAGGAATGTTGATGCAGACGAACAGGTCTTGGAGTATAGACGATAAACGGTTGAACTTCCAATTCGGTGCTGAAATAGGCTGGACAATCAAGCAAGGCAGCAGAGAGAGGTTGATTAGAAATCCAACCTATACGGGTATGACTCCAGAGTTTTGGGGTTCATGCGATGCTGTAAGCAGAGATGACTGGATGATGTGGGGAACACCTAACTGCGGGAAAGGAGTGCCTGGGCAGGTTATGTATGTGGGTCACGGCTGCGGTACCGCTCGATTCAGAAAAGTCAGGGTAGGGCTGCTCAAATAGATGGTGAAGAGGATGGTTACAGAGAAGCTGCTAGAGACTGCTGAGAGAACAGTTGAAGTAGCCTTAAAACTTGGAGCAAATCAGGCACAGGCAGCAGCATTTCTATCAGACTCTGCATTGACACGATATGCCAACTCCCAGATTCATCAAAATATCGCCTCTAAGAAAGGTGGAGTGGCAATAAAGGCTGTCATAGGCAAAAAGGTTGGAACTTTACGGGTTAACTCTCTGCAGAAAAGGCAGGTTGAAAAAGCCGTGGAAAAAGCCCTTAAGCTCACACGAGTAACCCCTATAAACAAAGACTTCAAAAGCCTGCCTAAACCAGCAAAATGGACGCCGATAGAAGATACATATGACAAGGAAACTGCAGAATGCTCACCGGACTTCAGAGCTGAAAAAGTCAGAGAAGCTATAGAGACAGCGCATTCAAAGTCCAGCTTGGTGAAAGCAGTTGCAGGGTCCTTTTCAACAGGGGCCTTCGAATTCGCCGTGGCAAACTCGTTTGGAATTTCATCGTGGGCAGAAATCTCAGAGACTTCTCTTCAGACAACTGTTATCTCAAAGGCGAGAGGCTCGCAGGGCTTTGGATCAGATGTGCAGTTCTCTAAACGAGTAAAAGACATTGACCCAGTGAAAACCGGCAGCGAAGCAGCTGACAAATCTGTTAAAAGTGTAAATCCGAGGAAAATCCGTGTCGGAGAATATAGTGTGGTTCTATCTCCACGCGCTACGGCATCCATCTTCATGTTTCTGGGGTACATTGGCTTCTCGGCGACAAGCTATCAGGACGGCCAGTCTTTCGTTAAATACAACTTGAACAAGCAAGTTTTTGACCAAAAGCTGAACGTGGATGACGATTCACGAGATGCGAGAACACTATATTCTTTTCCAGTAGACGGCGAAGGTGTTCCCAAAAGGAAAATACGGCTCATTCAAGACGGTGAGGTTTCGAGAGAGAGCATCTGCTACGACTCCTTCACAGCCGGAAAGGAAAAAGGGAGGAAAAGCACTGGACACGCGTTGCCGCCGATCTACGGTTTTTACGGCAGACCTTTGCCTTTTAACATCTTGGCAGCTCCCGGGGATGCGTCCTTGGAAGAAATGATTCAGGACACTGAACAGGGGATATTTGTGACAAGATTTCATTACACAAACCCTGTTGAACCCACAAAGGCTATTCTCACAGCATTGACAAGGGACGGGACGTTTCTCATAGAAAAGGGTGAAATCACCAAGCCTGTGATGAACTTGAGATATACAGACAGCATGTTGTCAGCTTTAAAGGATATTCCAATGATCGGAAAAGAGGCTGAGATGATAGAAGAGGTCACCACACCTGCAATGAAACTGGAGAAACTCCGTTTCACAGGGGCAACGAAGTACTAGCGTATATGCGAGCGTGAAAGCTGAGGATTTTTCTTAACTGCAGAAGTCCATGGCCAAATGAAGCCTTGTCGGTTCATGCAGTAGCAGTCTAAGAATTTAAATTGCCTTGTCTCCTTCTTAGGTACGGTGCGACTGAAATTAGAAGTAGGATAAGCAGTGTAGGATATGTAAACAGAATTAGGAGCAATGTTCTCGCCTTAAAGGGAAGCAAACTGCTTCCTTTGTATGAGAATTTGAGATCGGCTAACTGCGTAGTCTGCGGCGGATCGGGTAGATCACTGCACTCTTTGAACGCGGCGATGAGCCAGATCGCAATGAGCCACATCGGGTGGAGGAACAAGGTAGTTGTGACTCCTGACGATCCAGGTTTTCCCGGAAAGAATATGTATGACGCGGCATCTGAGTTTGAAAGACGACACAGAAAAACCTTATTGTTGATTAACTCTGGAAGTGGGTTCTCACAAGATCCTCTGGCGATGGCGCAAGATTTGGCGAGGTACATTGAAGAGAAAAAGACGTCCAGATTTTCCATGGGACTCGTGACGTCGAACAGGAACTCTCCTTTGGCAAAGGTAGTTGGCGAGCATGGCCATGTGCTTGAACTGAAAGGTCGAGGAAAAGCGAAGCCCTCTTTTGAGTACAGTGAGAGGGGCATCATGGGTGACATATTTGAATTAGGTAGCTTGCTTCTTCTGTCTATGATGACTGAAGCAATCTTCAGAAACTTGCAGGTAGAAGACATATTCCAACTTTGTGAGAAGGAGTTTGAACTACTTGGACCAATGATTGACTCGAATGTAGATTCGGAAGCCTATGCACGGCTTGTTGATATGATTGAACGACGGTCAAATGTATTTCTAGGTGGAAAGGGCACAGCAAACGAAATCGTTAAGATGACAGCAGTGAGGTTGTTTCACATCAAAGGTTTCTTAGGAGACCATGTTTACATAGCTAGGGGAGTGAACACTCCGCATCCTAGGGCCGGAGACTTAGAGATCTTGGTGTCATTCTCTGGGGAAACGAAGCCTGTTATCAGTTGGCTTGAAGTCTTCAAGAAGTTGAATGGAACTGTAGTTTCAATCACTGGTGAAGAGACATCAACATTAGCTAAGAAGTCAGATTTTCAGATAACTCTTGGAGAAAAGGCTAAGCCAGGTCAGCCGCGGAGATTCTACATGAGAGTTGCATACGTTTTAAGTCCACTGCCAGTTAGGTTGATGGAAGCGTTAAGTAGAAAGGGATTGAGATTACCAGAATACCTGATCAATTGGTATCACTCGGTTACGCAATAGACCGCTTCGCTCTTCGGCATTCGCAAACATGGGATTGCACGCGCTATAAGTCTGTCCCGCATCTTGGACAAAACTGAGAGTATATCGGGAGGTGCTTGTTGCATTTAGGGCATCTTAGTGATGGTTCAGTCGTCGTTTCTGGCCTTCCATCTTTCTCTTCGGGATGTCTCAGTTGCCGATTTGAGTAGAGCATTTTCAATGCTGAAGCATTTCCGCCAATGGCCAAAACTAAGCCTCCCACAAGGAGAGTAACGGTTATCAACCCGTATTTTCCTCCTATTCTGAAATCATATTCTTGTACAATAGGGTTGCCCGGTAGGTTGTAGTCCACATATTCGCTTGTTACATGATTTCCAAGTCCAATTACAAAACCAAGTAGAATGCATCCTACAACGCCGAATCCGACTAAGATGAGTGGTATTGAAACCGAAGACAATAAACTCCCTATCCCTAGGTACGATTATGAAGAGAAAAGAATTGTGAATTTGGAATCTGTTTGAAGGCTATGAAGAGTTGCTCGCACATTCATTGCAAACGTTACTTACGCATATCATGAAACTTTTCACGTAATTTAGCGATTTTGGGCGAGATAACCACTCTACAGTAGGGTTGATCAGGATGATGCTCAAAATAATTTCTATGGTAATCCTCCGCTTCATAGAAGGCTTTGAAAGGTTCAACCTTTGTCACAATCGGGGCGTCAAACATTTCCATCCTGTTAAACTCCTCAATTAGCTTCTCAGCGAGAATCTTCTGTTCTTCATTGTGATAGAAAATTACTGATCGATACTGAGCACCGACATCAGGCCCCTGACGGTTCACGGTTGTTGGATCGTGCGTTGCAAAGAATATCTCAAGCAACTCTCTAAAGGAGATAATATCAGGACGAAAAGTTATTTGTACAACCTCAACATGCCCCGTCGTCCCCGTAGAAACCTGCTCATAAGTCGGATTAACCACGTGACCGCCAGAATAACCCGGCTCAACCTTCACTATCCCCTTTATTTGGCTGAAAACAGCCTCTGTACACCAAAAACACCCACCACCAAGCGTGACCACTTCCAGAAGACTCTACCTCCTCCTCAATTCTCCATTCACAAATACCATTCCTCTACGATCCAACAAGCGCAAACATACCTCATACAAGTCATCCACAAACTGAGAATCTTGCCAATCTTTAGGTATAGATTTCACCAACAACCTAACTGACTGTTCAAACCTTAAACGACTCTTCAACTTCCCATCCCTCTTCCACTCCTCTAACAGATTCATACAACGCTCAACAGCATTAACAATTCCCTTCTGCCCCACTCTAGGCAAAAGTCTCTTACTCATCAACAAACCTCCAAACGCAACTTAAAACAACTGTAAAAGTTCACACCAATATATACTTGTACACCAAGTAACCAAAGTGAAAGATGTAGAAAGGGTTTCCAAGGGAGAAATCTAGGTGGAAAGCCTCCGGAAAGTCAAATTCACAAACCTCCAAAAAATTCTATATCCAAACCTCGGCATCACAAAATACCAAATAATCCATTACTACGTCAAAACTGCCCCGAAAATGCTGAAATTACTCCGAGACCGAGCCCTGACACTAAACAGATTCCCCGACGGAATCAACAAAGAGGGTTTCTGGGAGAAAGATGCACCGAAAGGCAAACCATACTGGGTAAAAACCTTTAGAAGATACTCCGAAATCGCTCAACGCGACGTAGAATACATAATATGTAACAACATCGAAACTCTAGCTTGGTTGGCAAACCTAGCAGCCCTAGAAATCAACATCCCCCTCCACAAAACAGCCTCCCCTGAAAAGCCCGATCTGCTCCTCTTCGACATAGACCCGGAACCTCCAGCCAACTTCGACCACGCCATACAAGTAACTCTCTTGCTGAAAGAGAAATTAGATCTCTTGGGACTAAAATCCNNCCTCCACGTCGTCCTATCCATCGAACCGAAATACACATTTAGACAAACATTAGCCTTCGTCCACACAATGGGACGATTTCTAGCAAAGGAATCCGATGTAATCGTGTCCGAGTTCCGCCAGTCCAAGATCCCCGGAACAGTATACATTGACTACACACAAAACATACGCTTCAAGACGATGATATGCCCATACAGTCTCAGAGCAAACGAACAGGCGACAATCTCCACGCCGCTGGAATGGCAAGAGGTCAAAGAAGGGCTAAAACCAGAAAACTTCAATATCTCCAACGTTTTGAAGAGAAGGACTGATCCTTGGAAGGATTTGTTTGAGCATAAGCAGACACTAGATTTCGAAGATATTGAGGAAAAAAGACGAAAGTCTGGAACTGGGACAAGGAAACAAGCAACAACCTATCTTCGAGAATATGCCCAGAAACGAAATTTCACAAAGACAAGAGAACCTGAAGGACATGCGATCGAAGAGCTGGGAAACATCTTTGTAGTTCAGGAGCATCACTCAAGAAGATTGCATTACGACTTCAGGTTAGCTAGAGAGGGAGTACTGAAGAGCTGGACTGTTCCCAAAGGCATTCCAGAAAAAGGCGGGATAAGGAGACTCGCCATACAGACCGAAGATCATCCCTTGGAATACAGCGATTTTGAAGGCACAATCCCAAAAGGCCAATATGGAGCAGGCATTGTAAAGATATGGGACAAAGGATCGTACGAACTGAAGACTTGGACGGAAGACAAAATCGAGTTCTATTTGAAAGGAGGCAAGCTCCTCGGTATGTATGTTCTGGTCAAACTTAAGAAGGTGTACACGAAGCCACGCAAGCAAAACGAATGGCTCCTGATAAAAATGAAGGATTGAAACGATGAGTCTTCACTTAGGGACATAGGTTAGAGCTTTAGAGCTCCTTTCAAATCAGCAACGTTTCAAACTACACGAATCGAAGTACTTCTGCGTGCATGAATGTAGAGTGCGTACGCTGAAAGGCAGGAAGATC
>JABAOH010041871.1_pt3 | contig 16043 bp, 15 predicted proteins | sample 7062181 | NCBI WGS metagenome assembly JABAOH01 (sample SAMN14538630, study PRJNA623070) | marine sediment metagenome | biome: marine biome [ENVO:00000428]; feature: marine pelagic biome [ENVO:01000023]; material: deep marine sediment [ENVO:00002113]; isolation source: pool of 5 deep marine...
GTAGGTGTTTATGGCTGGGCAGATAATGCGATAGAGGGTAGAGGCGTCGAAGGCCTGGGTGGGACAGGGGTGTATGGGTCATCCTCATCAACCATGGGCAATGGCATTTACGGCTTCAACAGCGCAAGTATTGGTGTAACCAGGGGTGTATATGGCATATCTGACTCAACATCGGGTCGCGGGGTGGAGGGCTCTGCCAGGGCTATCAGCGGCACGACTTTTGGGGTATACGGCTTGGCCGCTTCCGGCGCTGGTTACGGCGTTTACGGGGACAACAATGCGAGCAGTGGTAAACCGATAGGTGTCAAGGGTTGGGCAGATAATGCATCAGGTGGCATAGGTGTCGTTGGTGAAGGAGCGATAGGGGTGGAGGGATTTTCTGACAATTTCCAAGGAATTGGGGTCTATGGGTACGCGACCAGCTCCAGCGACCTGAACTACGGCGTTTATGGGCTCACGAACTCCAGTAATGGCTATGCAGGTTACTTCGATGGGAATGTCAAAGTAACCGGGACATTGACCGGGAATAAGGCGGAGGGTTTCTTCCCACGTCCTGCTTATGACAGTGGATTCGTCAGTGTAACCGCGGGCACAGATGCGACGTGGACACACAGTGTTGGTTCCAATGAGGACGACTACCTGGTCGATTTACAATGCCAGAGTTCCGGTTTAGGGATACACAGTATGGGGAATGGCTTTGATCAAGATGGAACTGATCAGATGGGTGCCTATTATCACAGTTTGAATTCTACTGACATCACCGTTCATCGCGGAGCACAGGACGTACAGTGCGAATCAATCCGCATCCGCATATGGCACTATCGATAGGGAAGGGGAGAAGAATGAGAAGATATATATTCCTATGCATTTTTCTCCTACTGATGTTTATTTTGACAGGAAGAGCGTTGGCATCCTCGGGAGGAGATTACGAACTTTCGTGGTGGACGGTGGATGGTGGCGGCGGTGTAAGCAGCGGAGGGGAGTACTCGCTGTCCGGCACCATCGGACAACATGATACGGGGACCATGAGCGGAGGTGAGTACGGCGTAGCTGGGGGATTCTGGGCGAGGTCCGTCCCCGTTCTAATTGAACTATTCCTCCCGATCATCATGCGGTGAGGATTTCAATAACGGTGGAGACTATTAATCGTCGATGCAGATCTCTATGAGGATCGCTGCGCCGTCTCCCCCATTGAACGTTACGTGAAAAATGTCCGCTGTTTGCCGGGTGATTGTGACCTGGTGAAGCGTTGCATCGCTCGGAATGGTCGATTGATGGAGGCTGTTCTTCTAATCATCGATTGCATCAATGGTAGTGCTGTTGCTGTCCTCGGCACCGCAGCCTGATTCCAGGTCCTGTGGGTACCCATCAGCAGATCGATCCGCAGGCCATTGCTCTCTACTGTGAGACCGCTCAGATCATCAATTGCCGAGGTTTCGAATTGTTTGGGACCTGGGCTGATGGAGAATGTGAATCTGAGTTGCTCATAGGGATTGCTAAAGGATTGCCCTGGGCCATACTCGCGGAATCCAACGCACAATGGAACTGGTGGGGGTTCAGGACACTCGGGGCAGGGAGTGCAACTGGAAGCGATTATGATGATTAATGTGAAAGTCAGAACTAGGGAAATTGGTTTGAGGCCTTTCATAGTCCACCCTCCGGCCAGTTGAAGGATCGTTATAAGGTTCAACGATGTATAGTCTGCGTATGAAGTGGTTGCAAGTTGTCATGTTCATTCATCTAATATGCTGTCGAAGGATAATGGCTCTTCCAAATGATAATGTTGCCGGGGGCACCAAATCCATCGACAAAAAAATTATGAATGGGCGCCGCAGATACCTCCTAACGATGCAAAAAGATATCGCAAAACCAATTTGAAAGGGATAAAAGAGCTTCTAGTTGAGATACAAGAGTTCATATTCTCATATATTTTGACTTTACAATCTTTCACTCGTACAATAGATAAACGGACAATAATGGTTGAAGATCTAAAGATTGATGTCTGTTTCTACAAATTTTAGCGAGGTGGGGCGCTAGGCATACACATCGAAACGAATTAGCCCAGCTCCTTCAAGGAAGGGCTTTTTTCATCGCACAACCATGGTTAAGTTTATTGGTTTCGACCACACCCCATACCAAAATCGAATTCCAATCACTTGTAGTGAACTCTGTCATCGACCAATGATTTTTGCAGGTATCGGACGCGGTTATAGATAGCTCTGTTGCTGGCTGTTGGGATCTTTGTATTCGTGCGCCTAATCTCAGGGCTTCAAGGCAATCTTGCCACCCAATAAGCTGATCAGACCTGCGGTTGACATGAACAGATAGAAAGTCATGTTGGGAGAGGACTTCGCGATGAACAAGACTAAGATATCCCTTTTGTGCATAGCTCTTGGATTTGGGCTAATACCTGTGGCAGTAGTACCTCTCCAGCCAGTAGGGGCCCTACACGATGGAACCCTTTCTTGGTTGCAAGTCCCACCTGTAGAAGCTTTGCCCAGTGAAAATGTCCCTTCGAGTCCCCCTCCGACACACACCAGTGTTCATTATAGTTCTGCCGGTGGAAAAACGTCTGCTCTAGAGGGCGAAGTTGATCTTAGCATTCTTGATGCACCTATGACTCAGGTAGCTGTGGCACCAATCGAGGATTCATCGGGGAATGATTGGCCAATATCAACGGGGCTAGTAGGAAGTGTACAGCTAGCAATTTCTAGAGACTACATTCTATGGGTAGGAAGGAACGATGACATACGTAAGGATGACATCGTTTTGTTCAACCGAACAACGGGGACCGAAACTGTGATATCAACGACCCAGAGGTTTGAAGACGTAAAGAAACTAGCTGTTCATGGTAATCGCATCGTATGGAGTACCATGTTCGATGACTACCCCAATGACTACTACTACATCTACCTCTATGATCTATCAACGGAAATGGAAACCGTGGTATCGGCAACTAGCCGAGGGCCATCGAGCTACATCGATGTGGCCCCCGATATTTTTGGCGACCATATCGTATGGGAACGACGCTTGTACGACGAAACAGGGTCCTACGTTAGTCATGTACACGTCTACTGGTATGACATCTTGACGGGAATTGAAACCCCCCTAGAGACTGGACCAATTGCCCACTCAGATCCAGCGATATTTGGTGATCGAATTGTATATAGAGATAGTACTTATCCCGTGAAAGAGAGTATTTACATATACAATCTGTCGACGGGAACGAAAACCCAGATTGCAAAGGACCTCTATGACGTGGGTGCTCCAGATATTCATTGCAATCGCGTCGTATGGCAGGTAAGGCATACTGGGACAGACACCTTTGATATCCAGATGTACGATTTGTCGACTGAACTACAGTATTTGACGACAATAGCGTCTGGCCCCAGAGTCCAACTCAGACCAGCGATTTATGGCAACCTCATCGCGTGGAAGGAATGGGATTCCGGTGACAGTGGGAATGTGGATATCTATCTATATGACCTATCAACAGGGACCACAACCTCTATAGTCATTGGCTCTGCAAATACCATTGGGGCTCCAGGTCTCGATGGAGACGACATCGTCTGGACGGATGACAGAGACGGTGACTGGTACGTCTATTTCCATGATGTGTGGCCTGAGCTTGAAACCCCGATAGCATATGGCAACTATCATCAAGAGTCTGCGGCGATTGCTGGAGACTATATCGTTTATGAGGATAGTAGCCAGTCCGCGGCCTACCCAAACATCTATATGTACGATCTTTTGACGGGCTGTGAAAAGCGGATAACGTCACTTTCTTCAACTCAAAGAGCCCCTTCAATTGAAGGCCACCGCATCGTATGGGAAGACTATAGAAACGGCAATTGGGACATTTACATGCACAGTTTGGTAGAGGGAGTTGAAACTCAGATAACATCACTTTCTTCACATCAAAATGCCCCTGCGATTGATGGAGATCGCATCGTATGGATGGATCAGAGAGCTGACGCAGGCGATATCTATATGTGGGAGAAATTGGAGGAATGGGAAGAGCCAATAATAACTCCTATAGCAACCGGTGCAGGGGCACAGGTAGCACCAGCGATCGATGGTGATCGTATCGTGTGGCAGGACAATAGCATACCAGGCGGAAGCATAATCCTTTATGATTTGTCAACTGAAACAGTGACTCCGATCGCAGCTGACAGTACAGTGGCACAGTGGGCTCCAGCGATTGATGGAGATCGTATCGTTTGGGAGGAATATGTAAATAACAACTATGATATCTATCTGTACGATCTTTCGACGGGAACTGAAACTCGAATAACATCTCTTCCTTCGTCTCAAAGAGCTCCTAAGATTGGTGGTGACCGCATCGTGTGGCAAGATTATAGAAACAACAACTGGGACATTTACATGTACGATTTAACGAATGGAGTTGAGACTCAACTAACGTCCGACTCTGCACACCAGACTAAGCCAGCGATTGATGGTAACCGCATCGTATGGCAGGATGCAAGAAATGTTGGTATGGGCTGGGATATCTATTTGGGTGAGTTAGATTTAACGACCCCGGTGATCCATTCTGTTTCAGATATAGCAGTCGAAGCCACTAGCGGCGATGGTGCAGTCGTTACCTTTGAAGTAACTGCATATGATGCATATGATGAGCGCCCCATTGAACCCACATGTCAACCTGCTTCAGGGTCCACCTTCCCGTTAGGTGTAACTGAGGTTACTTGTACCGCTACGGACTCGGCGGGGAATAGTGTCACAGCGACGTTTACTATTACCGTTGAGGATACAACTCCACCTACTATTATTTCACCATCAGCTTTGGTCGTAGAAGCCACTGGTCCCTCTGGCGCAATTGTCACCCTTGGAGTAACTGCTTCAGATCTTGTTGATGGACCTATTGTGCCTGCATGCCTACCTGCTTCAGGGTCCACTTTCCCATTGGGCGTGACTGAAGTTACTTGTACCGCTACGGACTCGGCGGGTAACATTGCCACAGCGACGTTTACTGTTACCGTTGAAGATACCACTCCCCCAACTATAAATTCACCATTAGCTCTGGTCGTAGAAGCTACTGGTCCCTCTGGCGCAATCGTCACCTTTGAGGTAACCGCATCAGACCTTGTTGATGGGCCCATTGTGCCCATATGCCTACCTGCTTCGGGGTCCACCTTTCCAATGGGTGTGACTGAAGTTGCTTGCACTGCATCAGATTCAGCGGGGAATAGTGCAACAGTAATATTTACTGTCACCGTTGGAGATACCACTCCCCCAACTATAATTTCACCATTAGCTCTGGTCGTAGAAGCTACTGGTCCTTCTGGTGCAATCGTCACCTTTGAGGTAACTGCTTCAGACCTTGTTGATGGGCCCATTGTGCCCACATGCCTACCTGCTTCAGGCTCTACCTTCGCATTAGGCGTGACCGAAGTTGCTTGTACTGCAACGGACTCGGCGGGAAATATTGCTACAGCTACATTTACTGTTACCGTTGAAGACACCACTCCCCCAGTAATAACCCTAATAGGGTCTCCAACAGTTAGACTGATCGTTGGGGAAATCTACGTTGACGAGGGTGCAACCGCTTTTGACATTGTTGATGGAAATTTAACATCTAACGTTATTGTGGTTAACCCCGTTGATACTACAAGAGTTGGAACCTACGTTGTCACTTATGATGTTTCTGATTCCCAAGGTAACGCAGCCATTCAGGTAACGCGAACAGTGGAAGTAGTTACTCCACAGCAGGCAATCGAATCCATTATTGAAGAGGTTCAAGAACTGGTCGACGATGATGTCCTGAATCATGGACAAGGCAATGCGTTGACAGTGAAACTAGAACAGGCGATCCGCCAGCTTAATAAGGGTAAAACAAAACAAGCCTGCCACATGCTTAATGTTTTTGTAAATCAAGTAACAGCTTTTATCCATAACGGGACACTCTCTTCAACAGAAGGACAACTTCTAATTGATGCAGCGAATAGGATTATTGGGAATAGCTGTTCGTAGAGTTCAATTGGGGATAGATTCTGTTGAATTTACCTATTTTAGGTATCAGAACAACCACTTGGTTTCCATTTTGTCAGGTAGTGTTAATTCAGTACGCCCCACAACTAGTCTGAGGCGTAATCCACTTTTAATGAACAGGACCCAAACGTAAAGGTGTCCTATTAGGGGAATAACCGGACACGGTGGTCCCTATCAGCAGGATACAATCTTTTTCACCGACATGAAGCTTGAGGATGTAGAGGTGTTTGTTCTCCCCATGTCCGATTATGAGTGTAATCAGACACAGGGCTGAGAATAGTCCTCAAAGGTTCATTCTGCCAGGAATTGCTTAAAGAATTCACCAGGAGTGCATGCAACAATTGGCTTGATGGTTTCTGTTATTTGTTCGGCAAGAAAGTGTTTTTGATCAAGCGTAATGAGGTAATCGGCGCTCGATGAACGCGCTGCCGCAAGCACATGGGCGTCTTTTTCATGGACAATCATTGCCGCTTCTTGAATCTCGCTCGAGTCGGGAAGGGGAACAATTTCGGGATCCAGCCGAGCAAGAAGTTGATAAAAGCGTGTAAGAGCATCATCGTCAAGCTTGTAGTGGATATTTCGCTCGGCGTCTCTTAATACCAGCTTGCTCGCTAGGGCCGTGGCTCTTCCCGATTGACAAAACTCGATCAACAAAGAGGATCCCTCTTGGGATGAGGCCGATGCGGCAATAAACACGTTTGCATCCAAGAACAAGCGGGGAGGGGCGGAGGGCATCTAGTCTCCTAAAAGCTCGCGAACACGATCCGCCGTTTCTTTATCAATCTTGTCCTCCTCGAGAAAGGCTTCAATTTCACTATCGTCATATTCTCGGAGGAGCTGGTCACCATCAACGATCTTCAGATGTGTGATCTCTATCTTGGAGCCCTTCAATTCAAGCTGCAGTATTGAGTTTTCATCGATGCCAAGTCGCTCACGAAAATCTGCGGGAATAGTAATTTGACCCTTTGCGTATGGTTTAACTAAGCGCGTCAAGTCTTCTTTGGCCATTTAGTTTCTCCAAAATTCGTACTTTTGGAAAATATAATATTCCAAAATTCCGACCGTGTCAACCAGGGACACCTTATGATAGCCCATTGCCGGTGGCATTACGTGGGAGCATAATAACGAGTGAGTTGCTGATGAAGACTTTTGTATCAAGAATCGCCCGGAGTACTGGTTGCTCTTATGTCAGCGATTGCCTCAGCAACGTCTTTTTCTACATCTTCCTGGGCGACATTGGGCATTCGGCTGTGGATCTGATCGACTACCAAAAAGCGTGCCGCGCGCTCGGCAACCAGTCGTTTGTACATATCGAGTCGTAAGGATCTATGACCGAGAGTGGATATGATTTCTATAGACAGTAACTTATAGCAGAGAAACCCAATTTATTAGGAAGGAACATGCACTTACAAGTATGAAATACGGTGACAGGGCACACGGTGCGTGGTTCTGAGGACGTAATAGTACATATTCACTGGATATAGATCAAACATAACCGCAATTTAGTTGCATTAATATCTATGGGAGAGAAGTCAGGATTTCCCCCTACCGGGCTTGATGATGCTTTTGGAATTGTTGAGACTGGGAAATCTACGGCTTCTTCAATGCGGCGCTAAGACTACCAACGTTACGTAACATGATGCTATCCCCCCTGCCTCGAACGCGTTCTCCCGCCCCGCCTCTCCCGATCTCGCACACTGCCATTCCAGTCTGAGTCTCCGTGAAGTGACCCCCCACGAAGACTGCACTTTGTCGGATTCTAAGCTTTTGAGATCGCACCCCAGCCCATGATCAAAGCCATGGCGCCAAAACAGATCATGGGGACGAGAAGGCTTGTAGATGCTCCCTCGATCGTGATCTTCCCCAGGTAAATTCCTGATGCCCATGCTCCACCGATGGATAAAAGCAACAACATCCAGCGCGGCGGCACTTGAATGCGACTTTTTTCCATGATTTCCTCCTTTTATGCTGAAGAACTCATTCCCCCAGATTATGAAATCGAGTTACTCATGTACTTTTCTTGGAACTCGCTTCAATCGGCTTCCTCGAACCAACGCAACCATTGCGATACCAAGTGAGAGCACGAACGAGCCAAAGAGAACTCCAAGGCCTCCAAGGAGTGAACCACTCAGATTCCAAGCCACGCGCAGAAACTCGAAGAAATAGTTCGGCCCAATGGCCAGGATTAGCTTTGGCCCCGACCATCCGTCCAGATAGTCGCATGAGAAAGTGTGCAATCCAGGATCCTCGACCGTCGTGCTGTAGATCAGAACACCCACTCGCCCATCCTTGGTACGATACCGATTGGTCACGACGTAATCCGGCACGAGCGGGATGTCTTTGCCCGTCATGTTCGATGTCAGGCTGCAATCCAACCTGGGGGGCCATTCTGCTTGGGTGTTGGTACCTCCATAACCTTCGTAGTAAACGCCATAGGCGCCTTCCCTTGATAGTTCGAGTTCGACGGTCCCAGGTACCTCGATTTTCTTCTGTGGACCTCTGTACGCCTCGGTGATCGATGTCGGATACCTTTGCAATGTGGAGATGATGAGGATGGCAGCAGCCGCGCAACCCAATACCAGCACGAGGACCGCAACGCCATACCATAGGCGATGTCTTCTGCTCATTTGCTTGTCCATGTCTAATCTCCTCGCAGTAACGCTGATCAATCCAAAACGAACTGGTGTCAACAACCTCGTCCTCCTGCTCGATTAATCACCGGGTAACGCGCAACGGAAACCTAGATCATCAGCGCGATTCCAAGGCGGGGTTGCGTGCCGGACGGTGGTGCGGACCCATGACTCGGTGTCGATCCAGGCACCACCGCGTTGTGTGCGCTCGGTCCCAATTGAGGGTCCTGTCGGGTTCTCGTATGGGGAAGCGTTATAGTAATCCTCGTCATACCAGTCATCCACCCATTCCCAGACGTTCCCGGCCATGTCCAGGGCACCATATGGGCTCGCTCCGCTTGGAAAAATCCCGACTGGTGAGGTAAGGGGATGGCTATCATCATAAGAGTTATGATTCCAACGTTTGACTGGACAGCTGGCATCGCAGAAACTGCCCCAAGTCCCCTCATAGGTATTCCCCCAGGGGAACAAGCGGCCATCCCTACCTCGGGCCGCCTTCTCCCACTGGGCTTCACTCGGGAGATGTCCGCCAGCCCACTTACAGTAGACAGCGGCATCATCCCAACTTACCTGGACCACCGGGTGATCATCCACCGCGCTCGACTCGGGACCATGAGGGTGCTGCCAATCGGTCCCTGGAACATGGGGCCACTCTTTCTCCATTGGCCCATCTGTCCAAGGTGCCCCCCAACCATCTCTTTCAGCGGTTGTCTCGTATCCCGTATCTTCAACGAATTTACGAAACATCCCCACAGTAACCTCGGTCTGATCGATCCAGTAGGCGTCCAGATAGACGGTGTGTTGAGGCTCCTCATCGGTGAATACCTGCAAATCCAAATCGTCCCAAACTAAGCTGCCACTCCATACCCACTGCGTCCCATCATTGCCCATCTCAAACTCACCGGCTGGCACGTAGACCATGACCATACCGTCAGCGGGACGAATTTTGGTGTCGATCGGCTTTGACCGTTGAATGGGAATTGTTTCAGGTGTTGTCGATGCTTGATCTTTTCTGACTGTCGTAGGAGCCATGGCTTGAATCGCAGGAACCATAACTGCCTCATACAACGCCTCGTGCTCTTCAGCTAGACTCACGAGTGCAACAAGGTAGACCCCGGACTTGGATTCTGCTACCGCGCAATCAAATGTGAGTGTCGCTGCATCCGGCCATTCGAGTTCGGCGCCATACAGATCCCATGTCAAGTTGGAGGTCTCTATGCTGCCCACGCTTTCTGGAAGCCGCATATCAGCAGTGATTTGATCCATGGTTGCCCCATGGAATGCCACTTGTCCGAGAAGTGTTGGATCGCGAACAGGCATAGGCTGAAACTGCCCTGGTTTGACCTCGAGCCAACCCTCAGGTGCGAGGCCACTAATGCCCAAAAGCTCGTTTGTATAAGTCACGAGGTTGATGTCTGCTGTGTCAGGATTGGCTGTGTTGGAGGTTGATGTCTCACTACAAGCTGTCAGCTCAACGAGCATGACCAGCAAGACCACTAGAGGATGGACTTTGTGCTGCGCCTCTTTGTGTCGTTCCAGTTCCTCTTTCATATCAGCCCACCCTCCCATTCTTATGGTGTATAGATGTGAATCTCGCAGGACCTTCTGTTCTACAAACAGAATAGAGATATTTATGATTTGTTTCACGAGTCTGAGGGAATGAATTTTCACTGTCGCTCGAGGGGTCTTTATCCCTATCTCGAGATAGGCTGAAAAAGTAGAAGCGCCCCGTATGAGGGGCGCGGTGTCTTGATTTTAGAGAAGTATGAAGGTCAGTCTCGTTGGATAAGTCCTTCCTGCCATGCGTAGACTGCGGCTTGGGTGCGGTCAGCGAGATGTAGCTTGCTCAAGATGTTGCTGACATGTCCCTTAACAGTGCCCACGGTGACGACCAATTGATCTGCGATCTTCCTGTTTGTGTAGCCCTTCGCGATCAGTTTAAGGACTTCCATCTCGCGTTCGGTTAGCTCGGTGAAGAGACTCCGCTTATCAGGATCTCCGACACGAAACTCCTTAATAACGCGCTCCGCAATCCTTGGGTGGAGCGTGGCTTCTCCGCGCGCAGCGCGGCGAATTGCCCCAACGAGTTCAGGGGCCTTCACGTCCTTGAGCAAATAGGAAATCGCGCCCGCTTGAAGTGCGGGAAAGATGTGCTCATCCTCATGGAATGAGGTCAGGATGATGATTTGAGTCCGTGGGCTAAGATCTTTGAGCTTGCGTGTGGCATCGACGCCATCCATTCCAGGCATCACCAAGTCCATTAGAACCACGTCGGGGACATTCTCAAGGGCTAGCTCGAGCGCCTCTTCGCCCGATTCCGCCTCGGCAATCACATGAATGTCCTCTTGGGCTTCGAGGTAGCCGGCCGCGCCGTTACGGACCATCTCGTGATCATCGACAATCATCACCGTGATGGGTTCATCCATTTCCTTCTCCACTTGTAAGAATGTTTGGGAATGTCACTGTGATGCAAGTTCCCTCACCCTGTTCGCTTTCAACTATGAAACCTCCATCCAGGGATTCTGCTCGTTCCCGCATAGTCTGAAGTCCTATCCCGTCATATGCAACCTGTGGGTCAAATCCTTGGCCATCGTCCTTGACGATGAGCTGGATATCCTCATCTGCGTGAAGGGTGATAACAACACATTCAGCTGAACTGTGACGAGCGACGTTGGCTAGAGATTCCTGCAGTATCCTAACCAAAGCTTGTTTGACCTCCAGAGACAAACCGTTCAATTCCTGTAGATCCGGTTGGACCTCGATGCCGCTTTGGTTTGCCCATTCGACGGCGTACTCCTTGATGGTTTTATTGATAGCCTTTCTATCCATCGATTGCTGCCGCAGTTCAAGGATCAGGTCACCGAGTTCTTTGCGAACGGCATTCATCAGGTTGTCAGCCTCCAGCAAGTGTTTCTTCGCAGTCTGTGGATCGGATTCGAAAAGGGTAACGGCGGTTCCCAGTTGAAAGGAGGCGGCTAACGCTTGCTGCTTAACACTGTCGTGAAGCTCACGCGCAAGGCGATTTCGTTCCCCAAGCGCGGCAATTTGTTGGGCTTGTTCGTAGAGGCGGGCATTCTCGATGGCTACACCGATCTGGTGACCGATGGAAGTAAGCAGTTGAACGTCCTGCTCAGAGAACGCTCGATCCGTACGAGCGATCGTGAAAAACGTGCCCAGCACCTTTCCCTTCGAACTGAGTGGAAATATGGCTGCGGAGCGAAGCCCTGAATCTCGCACGACCTGTCTGGTAAGGCGAGGATCTGTGGAGACGTTTTTTACTAGCATAGGCTTGCCGGATTGAGCCACACGCCCTGAGAAGCCCTCGCCCAATTGCAGCTTATCGATCCCTTCCACAAAATCGGGGCTGAATCCCCGTTGCGCGACGATGTTCAACAGCCCAGATCCTTCATCCAACAGATAAATCCCACCAGATTCGATCTCCATCACTTCTAGCGTTTTGTCCAGTGCGCTATCGAGAACATCTTTCAGGTCCAGGGACTGGTTAACTGCGGCAGCGATGGCATTGAGGGCTGCCAATTCTCTCGTCTGAGCTGCCACCCTCTCTTCTAGGCATGCGGAGCTCCACTTCTCATGTTTTTTCTGATCGTCTTTCTCTTCTGAAAGTGAGTGGCTCATTTCATGCTATCCTAGAGGCTATTTAGGCCCTTATTCACACCCGTTATTAGCATACATCAAATGAAGCTGAATCATGCCTGTCTTGAGGAGGGAATTTCGCCTGACCAGGGTATGGGGTATTGAAGTTGTGTCTCTNNTCGATGGATTATTTGTGTCGCGCCAGAGCAATCGATTGATCTTCCAACTTGCTTGAACGGAGAGAATCTCACAGAGATTCTGAGGTATGTTGGGCTGGCCAGTACCCGCTACGAAACTTTCTCATTGTTCTGAATGGAATCAATCAAGGGAATCTCATATTTTGTGACTGACTTTTGTACTCCTAAGGAGAAAAGGTACCATTAAACAGATATGATGGATCGACCATCTCTGAAGAATCATTTTCGAGTGATGGCCTGATGGACCCGCAATTCGCGAGTCCATCAGACACCACTCAGGCACATAATTAGTTAGTTACCGTCACAGTACCGGCCATGCCACTCCCACCAGGGCCTCCGTGGAATTGACAGTAGTACGGAAAGGTTCCGGCGGCTTCAAAGGTATAGCTGAAGGTATCGCCATCGCGCAGCGTCCCGCTATCGAAAGAGCCGTCATCGGCCGTCACAGTGTGTGGTAATGAAGCATCCATCTTCCAAATGACGGTTGTGCCAACAGAAACGGTGATCTCTTTCTCAATGAATTGGCTGTCAACCACCATAACCTTGGCTTCAGCGGAAGGTGACATCGACTTGTCCTCAGCCAGGTTGAAAGGAACCACAACCACATCATCCCCGTTCCTCACAGGTACATCCTCGCCTGGGAACTCATATTCACCGAGGGTTCCTGCATCGAGATGCAGCATGGCGAAGAGTTTGGGAGTCGCTAATTCCGAGTCGATCTCCACCTCCAATTCGGCATTGTTACCAGCTGCAACGGGTGCGAACCCGATCACAGGACCTGGCGCGCCGTCATTCTCAATGTGAATGACAAGCCAGCTCGAATCCTCAGCAGCGACATTGTCCAGAGTGACGATTCCATCGCTGAAATCCTGATCGCTGACGTTGACTCCTACCTCTATCGGGAATTCGGCTGTAAAGGGTGAGATCACAATCGACTCGCCATTCCTCGCAGGGCCATCATCGCCCGGGAATTCATACTCACCCAGGATGCCGGCATCAATGTGTAGCATGGCGTAAAGTTGGCGGGTCGCCTTCCCCAACTCGATCTCAACACTCAAATCTGAGTTGTTGCCTGCCTCTACCTGGGCAAAACCGATCACGGGCCCCGGACCTCCATTCCTGGCGGCGTGGATCACGAGCCAGCCCGTATCCGCAGAAGAAACACGGCTGATGCTCACTTCACCGCCGCTGGCGTCCTGGTTGCTCACGATGACTTCGGGTTCGATGGGGAATGCGGCCTCAAAGGGCACGTTCACAATAGCCTCACCGGATTTGGCTGGGACATCCTCGCCAGGGAATTCGTATTCCCCTGCAACGCCAGCATCGATGTGCAACATGGCGAACAGCTGCTTGGTCGCCTGCTCCAGGTCGATGTCAACCTGCACATCGTGGTTCTCGCCAGCTTGAACGGGCGCAAAGCCGATCACAGGACCAGGTGCCCCACCCTTGGATGTGTGAATCACGATCCACCCGGCTTGTGCTGCGTGCACATCTTCAATCATGACGGTACCAGCACTTACATCCTGGTCTCCGACAAATACAGAGGACTCTTCAAGGGCGGCTTCAGCCTCATCTGCACCACCCTCATCCGGCGCCTCAGTGGGTTCCGGCGTCGAGGTCACGCTGCTGCAAGCTGCCATGATCATTGCAAAAATCACAAGAGTACCCAATATCAAAACACGTTTCGAACTCATCACGAATTTCCTCCTTTGACGTTATTGTTCTTGGTCATTCTTTTGACCCTTATCAAAACATACGCTAAAAATAGCCTAATTGGATCTATATTCACTTAATAGGTTGAAAATCTGCTTCGTAGGATATGTCTATGCTGGATTGAACTCTTAGGGCTATCGATTCAGAAGAACGGAATGGGAGGAACCGTGCCGCAGACTGTTTTCTACTGTGGAATTGATTGATCAGAGTGCTATGTGCTTGTTTCGATAAATGCGCAAACGCCCACGTTATTGTGGGCGCAATCTCAACGGCGGTATCAACAGGGGTTTACAATTCGGCGCCGACCACCTTCTGGCCGGTGGGACCAGGGCTTCCCTCACTTGGCTCTATGGTCATGCCAAAACCAACAAATTCAGTCAGCGGTTTCGGCGATTGGATCACCAGGACTGCGAAATCCGATTCGGGATCGGGCTGTAAGAGACCGCCGCTTGTCCGACCGCCGTCAGGTGAGATAAGCCAGGCCTGGTAGGCCAGATCAGCAGGCAGTGGCTCGAGTCCCCACAGCGTTGCAACTGCGATATCAAGCCTGGGGTCGTAAAGCAAGGTGCCGCCGGCTCCCTCACCGCTAATCGTCACGGTGCGTGCGCCGGGATCATTAGCTAATGCAAAGGCTGTTTGACCGTACTCCTGCTTGGCTGCAAGCGTATCTACCCGCTCCTGGAGTTTGAGCGACTGACTCAGCAATGCCAGATTCAGAAACAGCATCGCCACGATCGCTACTCCGATGGCCACCCTGCCCAGCGACCATCCCCGAACCCGTTTCATAGGGGTAGCCTCGCGTGGCTCGTCACTCAGCGACGCGATCAAGCGAGCCTGCACCCGTGGAGGAGGCTGGATCGGGCTAGGCACGTACAGAAGCCCCTCCTGTACTCGTAAGAAATCCGTCAATGCTGTTGAGCAGTCGTTACAAACCTCAAGATGTCGATCCACGAGATCGCGCTCATCGGCGTCGAGCGCTTCGATAGCATACCCTGGGAGAAGCGGCTCAACGTCCGAACAGTTCTTTTGCATCGCACAACCTTCCTACCATGATATACGTTCGAAGATCATGTATCGGATCTTTCCTCCCATGACGATCCAACCGTAAGAATCGCATCACGAAGCTTTGACATGCCCAGCCGCAGACGGGTCTTCACAGTTCCAAGGGGAATGCTAAGATGCTCAGCGATCTGACTTTGTGAAAGCCCGAAGTAGTAGGCATACTCGATCACCTGGCGCTGCTCAGGAGGTAGGTCGATGACGGCCATGCGCAGGCTGCGCCAACGAAATTCATCACCCTCGCTCTCTGGATCAGACACCTGTGTCCAATCGTCGCTCTCATCCGATTCCTTAATCTGAGGGCGGCGCGATTCCATGCGAATCCGATCCAATGCCAGGCGGCGTGTGATGGTAAGCAGCCATGTGAGCAAGCTTCCTTTACTCGACCGGTAGGTATCTGCTCTCGTCCACAGTTTAAGGAAAGCATCTTGGGTGATCTCCTCGGCCGTCATCTCGTCCTTCAGCATGTGCAGGGAGAATCCAAAGACACGTGCGCTGTAGCGATCATACAGACGCAGGAATGATTGACGGTCGCCTTGCGCGACACGTTTTACGAGTTCAGCCTCATCAGACATCGACGACAGGTGGACGGTCATATCGATTATACCCGTCCATCCTGCTTGGCGTATAAGGGGTACATGCAATACTCACTTTTCAACATAGCAATTCATGAGATTACTATTCTCACAATCCGAACAAGCATCTATCCATCAGTAGATCGGAGAATTGTAGCGGGCTTGGAATCTCCACCGGATCGGACATCCCTGCTCCTCTAAGTTTGGTACAAATCCCCTCAATTCAATACTGGTCACAATGGGGGATTCTGTGAAGCACATATTTG
>JABAOH010088968.1_pt1 | contig 16042 bp, 12 predicted proteins | sample 7062181 | NCBI WGS metagenome assembly JABAOH01 (sample SAMN14538630, study PRJNA623070) | marine sediment metagenome | biome: marine biome [ENVO:00000428]; feature: marine pelagic biome [ENVO:01000023]; material: deep marine sediment [ENVO:00002113]; isolation source: pool of 5 deep marine...
GCAGTCCATGCAGCGGTACATCCCCGCGCGTGAGTTGATTTGATTTGGCGATGCCATGACCTTACTCCTCCCTTTCTCGCCTCGCCTGGCTCCTCGATGCACGGGACAAGGGAACGGGTGCTTTCAGCATCGGTTCAAGGGGCCGGCGGATCGGATCGTCGCTCGCATGAAGCGTCTGCTGAGCAAAGAGAATGCCAATGCTAAGTTCCTTAAAATAGAGAACCCGCAGGCCGGGATAGCGAACAGAGCGGTGGGGATTTTCGTGACGGGCGGTGAAAATACCCCTCCTTCAGCACTCCGAGCCCCGCGTATTGAGAGAGTGCATGAAAGGTTTGCACGACCATTCCTCCCTGAGGGTGGCGTACGTCAGGCTTGCGAAACAGAGCCGATTCATAGCGCCGAACCCACTGTTGGCACAGTGGTTGCCCGGTGTGAAAAGAGGGAATGAAGCCTAGGATTGTATGGACATTGATCGTGTCCGTCGAATTCATGACTGAACAAGAACTGTTAAGGCTGATGGGCGTAATCGAAAACGCTGGGGTGTGGCTCTCCGTCCTCGCATGGTTTTGGGTCGCGGCGGGGGCGGTGGCGATGGCCTACGTCCTCCGCAATGAAGGGCGCCATGCTGTCTGGAGGGCGGCGGCGATCGTCGGCGTAGTGGCACTGGTCGCGAACCTCGGTGACTATTTCGTCACTCTCTGGGTGACTCCCGATCTGCGCCTGGAACCGAATCCACTGGGCCGCAATGTGCTCGAGCACTTTGGACGCCAGGTGGCGAAATGGTACGGTCTGACTGGGAAAATCTTGGTCTCCATCCTTGCCGGGCAGATGTTCGCTTTCTATCTGGGAAACCACGAGCGACTCTTTCCCGCTCAGGCCAGGTCCTTTCCGGAGTTTCTGCTCCGCATGGGGAACCGTTCACGAACGTTTCGCGCGCGATTAGCGGCGTTTTTCACCGTCTTCTCCTTCTTTTTTTGCTGGGGTTCAGCTGTTCTACTTTTACATCGCCTGTTTGAACTGGCTGGTCCACTCGGAGCTTCGTGATCGTCTCCCCTCGGCCCCGCTTGCCCTTCTCTTCCTCCTTGGTTCCCTCGCCATCGCCTTTGTCGCAATGACCTATCGGGGGATCGTCGTTTTGTCTCCAGCCCCAAAGCATAAGAGGAGAGCCTGAAGGTCGGAGGTCGGGATCGGGCCCAGACTCTGGTCGAACTTGAAAATCATTTCTTGGAGTGGAACTCAAGGGGCGGAGATTTGTCTAAACATAAAGTGGGGGGTATGAGCCTTTCTATTGTCTAGGCCAGATTGGCCCCGGTCTTGCTAAGTCTCGAAGGAGAAATTGAAGCGAGCAACTCGGGTTCCGGACCCGATGCCAGTTAGGGAGGATGAAGATACCCACGCGAAAGAGAGAGCAAAGGGAGGACGCTCATGCGGAGGTGGATGACGCTGGTCGGATTGTTGGTTTTTCTGTTCCCGTTAGCCGAAGCGGCCACGGTCGAATCCCCCGTGCCGCTTCCGGTGCGCAAGGTGGTGCTCTACAAGAATGGGATGGGCTACTTCGAACACTTGGGCAAGGTGCAGGGGACGCAGCAGGTAGAGATCGTGCTGCCCAGCGCGCAATTAAACGATGTGCTCAAGTCGCTGACGGTGATTGATTTGGGGAAGGGGCAGGTGGCGGGCGTGACGTACGATTCGACGGCGCCGCTCACCAGACGCCTCGCCGAACTCCCCATCAAGTTAGGCCCGGGCCAGGGGCTCGTGAGTTTCTTGAACCAGATTCGGGGCACCGACGTTGAGATTCAGACCCCAGGGGGACCGGTGGTGGGCAAGCTCATGGCCGCCGAGAAGCGCCGCAAGCCGGTCGGGACAAAAGAGGTGGCGGAGGTAATCGAGGTGGTGGTGTTCACCCCGCGCGGGGAAGTGCAAACGGTCGAGATGGCCTCGGCGAAGGCACTCAAGCTGATGGAGCGCGAACTGGCGAGCGACGTGGGTCGGACGCTCGACTTGCTCGATTCCGCCCACCAGCGCGATGTCCGCAGGCTGAACATCCACACGGTCGGTTCGGGGAGTCGAGATCTATACGTCAGCTACACCTCGGAGGCGCCCATCTGGAAGACGACGTATCGCATCGTCCTCGACAAGAAAGAGAAGCCTCTCCTTCAGGGTTGGGCCATTGTGGATAACACCACACCGATGAACTGGGTGGACGTGGACCTCTCGCTGGTAGCGGGCGCGCCGGTGAGTTTCGTGCAGAACCTCTCCCAGCCGCTCTACGCGCGCCGGCCGGTGGTTCCGCTCCCGCAAGGAGTTCAGGTCGCCCCACAGACGCACGAAGCCACGCTCGAGGTGCCGGCGGGTCAAGCCGCCGTGGCCGGGATGGTGATCGACGCGCGCGGCAATCCGGTCTCCGGGGTCACCGTCCAGGTGCTGAGTGGGGAAGGCGTGCTGGTGCAGCAAGGGACAACCGATGGGCGCGGCCGTTTCCAGATAGGCGGTCTCGCGCCGGGAACGTACCGGGTGCTAGCCCACCATTCCTCGCTCGGCCAAAGTGGGTCTCGTCAGATCACCGTGCACACCGGCCGCGTCACCGCACTGAACTTTTCCCTCGGCGGTGCACTCGAGGAGGGGCTTGCGGGCCCGCGAAAATCGCGCGATGACTTCCGCGCGCTCCGCGAGCGGGCGGCGAAGGCGATGCCGTCCGCACGAGCACCGGCACTCGAAGCCGATGAAGCGCCTGCTGAGCCCCTCGCCGGGCGCCTCGGTGCCGTGATGCGACAGCAAGCCTCGCAGGCAGCACGGGCGCAAGCGCTGGGAGAGCAGTTCGAATACCGGTTGCGCCAGCCCGTCACGATCCGGCGGAACCAGTCGGCGCTCCTGCCTATCATTCATACCGAGGTCGAGGGGGCGAAAGTTTCCCTCTACAACGAGACGTTTGGAGCGCGACGCCCTCGACTGGCCGTGTGGCTCAAGAACAGTAGTGGGCTGACCCTCGATGCCGGCTCGTTTGCCGTGATTGACGCGAACGCCTTCGCAGGCGAGGGATTGACGGAAACCATCAACCCGCAAGAGAGCCGGCTGTTGAGCTACGCACTCGATCTTGGCGTCGAGGTGACGACGAATCGCGGCACCGAGCGTGAGCGGGTCGAGCGAGTGGAGATCGTCAAGGGCGTGATGCAATTCCACGGCAAGGTGGTCGAGAAGAAGACCTACGTGATTCGCAACAACGACGAGAAGGCCCGCACGCTCGTGGTGGAACACCCGGTGCGGGCCGGCTGGACTGTGGTAGACACGGAGGCAGCGGCTGAATCAACCGCCAACTATCACCGCTTCCGAGTGGAGGTTAAACCGAAGACCACCGCGGAGTTTGCGGTTCGGGAGGAGAGTCCCCGGCAAACGACCTACGCAATTCGCAACGTGACACCAGAGCAGATCACGCTCTGGGTCAGGCAGAAGACCATCGACGCCGAAATCCAACGAGCGCTTCAGGGCATCGTCGCCAAGAAGAATGAAATCGACGCGCTGAATAAGAAGGTCGCGTCTCTGGATACAGAACAAAAAAAGATCTTCAACGACCAGCAGCGTGTCCGCCAGAACCTGGGACGCCTGGGCCGGACCCCTGAGGAAGCCAACCTCCGCTTGCGTTATGCGTTATATCCGTCAGCTCGAAAAGCAGGAAGACCGTCTTGGGGCCCTCCGCGGCGAACGCGCTCGGTTGGAGGAAGCACGGTCCGCGGCACAGAAACAGCTCGATGCGATGCTCGAAAACATTGCGTTTGATCGCAAAGTGTAACGTGGACGAGGTCGGCTGACGAGCAGCACCTTCGGCCCCTCGCTCTGGGCCTCTCGCGGCGACCCTGTTCGGCGGCTTACGGCCTGGGTCCCTCCGTGTTCACGATCCGTGCAAGGAAGTTCGGCACGGATCGCGCCTCGGTTTCCCAGGCCGCCGCACGCCGAGGGGCCCCGCCGCATCTCCGAAGGAGTCCGGAGTCCTTCGGACCGGCAATGTCGCTCGGGACCTTCAGATGCTGCCCAACTGAAGCAAAATCGGGTCATCCAGGCGAGTGGTGGCGTCACGACAAGAGTTGGGTGTCGTCGGGAGGGTGAGGGGAGCTGCGCCTGGACCCGGCGGAACCTGGTTTGCGGGGGTTCCGAAGATATTCGGAAAGCGCAGCGCAGGTGGGGGATGGCCGTCCTGATGCCTTAGGCGTCGTTCGGCGCGAAAAACAGAGCTAACGCCAAACCAACCCGTGGAATTTTCCGCCGGGGAAGACCCACGCCCCGAGCCCTTCCGGGCTCGGCCTGCAACGGGGNNCCGTTACGGGCGCAGCTTATCTCCTGAAATTGCCTCCTTGAGGTACCGGTAGTAGTCGCTATCCGTCGTCAGGATCAGTACCGAGTTCTTGTTCTGTCCTTCCTTATACGCCTCGAGCGTGCGCGAGAAAGCGTAGAATTCCGGGTCCTTGTTGAAGGCATTACCGTAAACCCGGGTTGCCTCGGCATCCGCCTTCCCGCGAATCTCTTGGGCCCGCCGGTAGGCTTTGGAGCGGATCTGGCGGAGCTCCTTCTCCATGTTCCCCAGGATCTCGGCGCTTTCCCCTTCCCCCTCAGAGCGGAACCGGGCGGCGATGCGCTTCCGCTCGGAGATCATCCGGGCGTAAACCTTCTCCCGGACACTGTGCACGTAGTTGAGGCGCTTGATCCGCACATCGATCAGCTCGATGCCGAACTGGGGGACGACCTTCCTGGACTCAACCAGGATTGCGCGAGTGAGCTCCTCGCGCCCTCGCCGAACCTCCTTCTTGAGCTCCTTCTCCCGCTCCACCGGGACCTCCTCCAGCACCGCCTCCTGCGGCGTCACCCACGTGGCGCTACGGACGAGCTCCACCAGCTCATTGCCCGAGACCTGGCTCCGGACCGAGGAGTCGATAATATCATCGAGGCGGGACTGGGCCCTCTGTTCGGTTGCGACGCTCTCGAGGAACTTCTTCGGGTCGGCGATCCGCCACCGCGCCGTGGCGTCCACCTTGATGAACTCGCGCCCCTTGGTCGGGATCTCCTCGGGGTCCCCATCCCAGATGAGGAGTCGTTTCTCAAAACGCCGGACGTTCTGGATGAAAGGGAGCTTGAAATAAAGTCCCGCGTCGGTGCGCGGGTCCCCGACCGGCTTGCCGAACTGCAGGACGATGGCCTGCTGCCCCTCCTCGACGATGTAAAAGGCGCCAGAGATGATGAAGAGCAGCAGGATTGCGAGAATGCCGATTCCGAGTGTGAGCGTCCTCTTCATGGCTTCGTCCCTCCTGGCGCTGGCTTCAGACCCGAGTCGAGAGAGAGCCAGGGAATCAGCGCCTTCTGGTCGGCATCCACGATGTAAAGGGACTTCGCATCGGGCAGGATTGTAGTCAGCGCCTCGAGGTAGAGCCGCTTCCGTGTGACCTCAGGGGCCTTTTGGTATTCGGCCAGGATGGCCTGGAAGCGGTTGGCCTCACCCTTGGCCCGGTTCACCCGCTCGAGGCCATAGCCCTGGGCCTCGGCGATCGTCCGGGCCGCCTCTCCCCGCGCTTTGGGGATCTCTCGGTTGGCTTGCTCCTGCGCCTGGTTGATCGTCCGTTCCTTGTCCTGCCGTGCCTCGTTTACTTCGTTGAAGGCGGGCTTGACGGGGTCTGGTGGAGTGACATCCTGGAGCTTCACCGCGGTGATGCGGACCCCGGTCTCGTAGGTGGTGAGAATCTTTTGCATTTCGAGCTTGACTTCCTCTTGGACGGTTTCCCGGCCGACAGTCAGGACGTCGCTTCCAAGGCGATTCCCCACGATCCGGCGCATGACCGCCTCGGACACGTCCCGGATGGTGTCGACTGGCTCGCGAACTCGGAAGAGGAATTTGATCGGGTCGTCAATGCGATACTGAATGATCCAGTCGACGTCGATGACGTTCAGATCCCCCGTGAGCATGAGCGACTCATCCTCGAACTGTCTGGGCGAGTAGCGGGTCCGTCGTCCCGGGACTTCGGTCCGGAAACCGAACTCTTCTTTGAGGACCCGGGCCGTGGGGATGAGGCGGACCGTCTCAACGCCATACGGGATCTTGAAGTGGAGACCCGGGCTGGCCGTCCGGACGACCTTCCCAAAGCGCTGGACAACGGCGGTCTCCTCAGGCTGAACCGTGAACCAGCTCGACCAGAGAAGGACCAGAGCGAGCACCAGGACCACGATGCCGCCGGCCCCCCCCAGGTTGGGCATGCGCCGCCCACGGAATTGCTTGAGGAACTGGTCGATGACGTCCCGGATGTCCAGGGGAGGCCGCCCACCTCGCGGGCCCCAACCCTGCGCTGCCATAACATACCTCCTTCGCTAAAATTAGATTACAGCCGCATCTAATGTTAGGGTAGCACAAACCTATGCCCGTCGCAACCGGTGCCTCTCCTGGGATCTGGACCAAGGCTGTACCGGGAATTTGGGTACGGCCGGTGAGGGGAGTACGATCTGATTGAAACGTTCCACGAGGAATTTTTCGGTTACGAGAGGGGGAGCTCGGCGGGGCCGAGCCGCTCAGTGGTGAGCGCCTTGAGGGCCGGAAACTGCTCGGCGAGAGGCTTTGGGATCTTCCCGACAGGGAGGCCCAGCCGGTGTTTCAACATGTAGGCGTTGGCTGCCGCCTTGCCCCGGGGGTGGTTATTGAAGAAGATAAAGATGGTTCCCGTCTTGTCCGCCAGCGTCCGGATCTTCGGCACCCATTCTTGGAGTTCTGCTTCGTGGTAGATGTAGTCGTACCGCTCCGCGGCCTCAGTGTGTTCCCACCACTTTGCTGCTGCTCGACCATGAAACCGCACGTAGCCGATATCGCTGGTGGCCTCGACGATCTTGGGTGGCAGCTTGGGGAGATCCGGCTCGTCGACACAGCAGAATCCCATGCCCTGCTCCCGCAAGAACGCAAAGAGGGGAGGGGTGACCCAGGACGCGTTCCGAAACTCCACCACGAGGGGGACACCCGCCAGAGCCTCTCGGAGGCGGAGGAGATGTTCCCGGTTCGCCGTGTTGTTCCAAAAGCTATAAGGGAACTGTGCCAGGATGCACCCGAGGGCCCGTCGATCCTCTAGAACCCGGATGGCCTCGCGGAAGGCAGGTGCTGCCGTCTGAAAATTTTCCCGCCGATGGGTCATATCCCCGTGGGCCTTCACGCTGAAGGTCATCTGGTCGCCGGCCTTTCGGGCCATGGCTTCCAAGGTCTTCGGGCTCGGTATCTGGTAGTACGTGTAGTTGATTTCGAGCGTATCGAAGCATTCGGCATAGAAGGCCAGCATGTCCTGGTCCCGCAACCTTTCCGGGTAGAAGTTCCCCTTCCAGTCCGCATACTTGAATCCGGAAGTCCCAACTTTGATCCCATCGGCTGCCACGGCTTTCCTCCTCACTCCGCCCGGACGTGCCAGCGCTCATACAGGGTCTCCGGGACCTCCAGCAGGAATCGGTTCGGCTTCAAGATGAGCTCTCGTTTCCGGAGGTCCGTCGCCCGTTGTGGGTAGCAGAGGTGGAGCTGGTCCTTCGCCCTCGTAGTCGCCACATAAAAGAGGCGCCGCTCTTCCTCAAGCCCTCCCTCCTCGCGGAGGGCCGCTGCGGACGGGAACCATCCATCGACCAGCCAGATCAGAAAGACCGCCCTCCACTCCAGTCCCTTCGCCTGGTGAATGGAGGAGAGGATCAACAGTTCGTCCCGGGGTTCATCCCAGACCACGTCCTCCGCGGTGACCGTGCCGAGGAGAGAAAGGTCGGTGAGAAAGGCCTCCAGGGATTCATACCGCAGGGCGAAGGTGGCCAGTTGCTGCAAGTCCTCTATTCGAGAGGCCCAGTTGGGGTACCGCGTCTTCAGGTACTCCCGGTAGCCACCTTCGAGCACCGATTCGATCATCTGCGCAGGCGCGCGCGGGAGTCTGAGAAGCTTTTCCAGTAAAGCCAGGAACTCCTGAAATCCCTTCCGCGCCCGTGGCCCCAGCCGCGGTGCCGCTCGACTGAGCGCCTCGAGATCCAACCGATCGCTCTGTCTCGCCACTGCCTGCCAGATCTCCTCCGCGGTGGCGCTGCCGATACCTGGATGGAGCTTGACCGCCCGCTTCCAGGCCAACTCGTCCCTCGCGTTGGCTGCGATCCTCAGGTACGCGAGCACGTCCTTGACGTGGGCCTGCTCGTAAAACCGGAGGCCCGATCGGATTTCGAAGGGGATGCCGCGCCTCGTCAGCTCCAGTTGCAACTGGATGCTCTGGAAATGGGCCCGGTAGAGCACGGCCATCTCCTGCAGGGGAATGCCTTCATCCCGGAGTTCCAGGATGCGTTGAGCGACGAACGCAGCCTGCTCGTCCTCGTCGGTCAGGGGGATCAGGGCCGGTGTGGGCCCGGAAGGCCGAACCGCTATCAGGGTCTTATGGTATTGATCGACGTTGTGGACGATGCTGGCATTAGCGAGGTCGAGGACTTCCGGGATGCTCCGGTAATTGGTCTCCAGCTTGTGAACCTGCGCGTCGGGGTAGCGGTCACTGAATCGGAGGATATTGGCGTAGTTCGCTCCCCGGAAGGCGAAGATCGACTGGGCATCATCCCCCACGACCATGAGGTTGCGGTGATGGGAGGCAATCAAATCCAGAATCTCTCCTTGGATGGCGTTGGTGTCCTGATACTCATCGCAAAGCACATGGAGGAACCGCTTCCGGTAGGTGTCAAGCACCTCGGGATGATCCCGGAGGAGGCGAAGCCAGAGGGAGAGAAGGTCGTCGTAGTCCACCAGGTTGTGTGTGAGCTTCCGCTGCTGGTAGCGGCGGGCGATCTCAAGGATCTCCGCCTCAAAAAGGGTGAAAAACGGATACCGGTCTTCCAGGACCTTGGCGATCATCCGCTCGGTATTCGTAGCAGTACTCAAGATATCCTGGAGCACATCTCCTCTGGGAAAGCGGTGTTTCGTCACGGCGATTCCCAGATCGGTCACACAGGCCTGGAGGAGTTCTTTGGCGTCTTCCCGATCGAGGATGGTGTACTCGCTCGTGAGGCCGGCGAGGGGGGCATGTCGGCGGAGGATGAGATTGCCGACGTGGTGGAACGTCCCCCCCCAGACCTGGCGGCTGTCGCCCCTGCTCACCTCAGCCACCCGGCGGAGCATCTCGCGGGCTGCCTTATTAGTGAAGGTGACGAGCAGGATCCGAGCAGGGTCCGTTCCCTGATCGAGGAGGTAAGCCACCCGATACGTGATGACCCGGGTCTTACCGCTCCCCGCGCCCGCAATGACCAGATGGGGGCCGCCGCCAGCCGTCGTCGCTTGGAGCTGCGCCGGGTTGAGCTCGGCTTCATAGGCGGAGAGTGCGACGGGGGCCTTGGGCGTCTTCAGGACATATTCCTTCACCTCGGTCGCCTCTCTCTCCGTGTCATCGAACGATCAAGGTTGGCCTCGACCTGAATGTTTCTTCTTGAGCTTCTTGAGCTGCTTCTCGAATTTTTCGCAGGGGTCGACGTCGTCGACGCGCGGAGTGAACCAGACATAATCGAACGGGAGTGTTTCGCGGCCGAAATGCGTGGCGTACGCCGCCAGATCGGCGTGGTCTCTTTCGACCTCGAGAAACGCCAGGCTCACGACCGTGATCCCGGGCAGCCGGCTGGTCACGTAATTCGGGATCCCCCAATCCGTCCGGGCGTGCTCCAATCCCGTGATTAATACCGCACCATCCGCCTGGCCGGCGGCGAGACGTTCCGCCATCTGGGCGTCTCGGGCCCGCTGAACGGTGATCATCGACGTCACCATCGCTTCGGAAGCGTACCCACAGTGCGACTCACGGATCTCAGCCGCCATCGCCTCTTTGATCTCAGGCGGAATCGGTCGGTCGAGGCCCAACGTGGCGACCAGCGCTGCTTCGACGCCGGCCAGACCCTGGTCCCGGAGGCCGCGGGTCGTTTCGCGGGGAAGGTTGGTCGCAAGGATTGGTAATCCCGCCTCAAGGGCGACCTCGACGATTGGTTGGTAGAGGGTCCAGTCTGGCCAGCCAGTACGTTCCCAGTTGACGACGTCGGCGAGACCAGCGGCGTCGGTCGGTTCGGCAGCCAGATGCTGGTCGATGGCCGGCTGATAGTCGGTGTCGAACATCTCAAATCCCACCGCGGGCCGGCGACCGGCGTCGGTCAAGGCGCTGAGAAGCGAGGCCTGGAGTTGGTGGTGATCCGGATTGTCGTGCTTTTCACCCAAGAGGACGAGCCGGCGTTGCGCGAGGCGGTCAACAAGCGTCCTGGTGTCGATGAAGCTGCTTTTCGTGACATCCCAGATCTGTCCTGCGAGCGGGTGATCCCGACCGAGGGGACTCTGCCACTTCCCCGCTGGCCTGCTCGTGCACGCCGATCCGATCAGCAGGACGATAGTAAGGAGACCGGTGGTGAATGTATCGCTTCCGCGTTGGAGATTCACAAAAAAAAGCTTACCACCTTCCGCCGGATTACGCCACCCAGAGGTGAGGATCGCTCAAAATCACCAAGAGCGTGGGGAGATGGGCGTCTCACGGGATACGGAAGTTCTCCCAGAAGGTGGGATCCGGGAACCGGGGGGTCAAGGGATGCTCCCACGGCTCAGTCGAGGGCGATGGAGTGATGGATATCCCTTACTGCTTCCGGAACTGATAAACGATTTCTCCCGGGCGAACCAGGCCCAGGTCCCGGCGGGCGATCTCTTCGGTCTGGGAAGGATGACGGCGCATTGCCTCGACTTCCTGCCGGAGTAAGGCATTCTCATGTTTGAGGGTTTCGATCTCTTGTTCCAGATGCGCCCTCACGCGCCCCATCTGGTAAAGCTGAAGTAGGCTGCGATCCCCCAGCAGGGAGAGGAGCAGCAAGAGTCCCAGGAAACAGAGAAGGAGGATCAGTCCGGGCCGCCGCAGTCTTGTCCGCCGCTGTGCGGGATCCTGGTCAGGCATCACCGTCCTCTCAAGGGGCGAAAGGCCTCTACCCCGGGAAAATGGGCCGCTGCGCCTAACGTCTCCTCGATGCGGAGGAGCTGATTGTACTTGGCCGTCCGGTCGGTCCGGGACGTGGACCCGGTCTTGATTTGCCCGGCGTTGACCGCGACGGCGAGATCCCCAATGGTAACATCCTCGGTCTCCCCGGACCGGTGGGAAATGATCGTCGCGTACCCTGCCCGCTTCGCCACGGCGATGGCCTCGAGGGTTTCGGTCAGCGTGCCGATCTGGTTGACCTTGATCAGGATGGCATTGGCGATGCCCCGTGCGATTCCTTCGCGAAGGATCGCCGCGTTAGTTACGAAGAGGTCATCCCCGACCAGTTGAACTCGGTCCCCGAGGGTGTGGGTAAGGAGCGCCCATCCCTCCCAGTCTCCCTCGGCCATGCCGTCCTCGATGGAGACAATAGGATACTGTTTGACCCACGCGGCGTAAAAATCCACCATCTCTTCTCGGCTAAGTTCTTTCTTCGTCCCAGCGAGGATATGATACCGCTCACCCTCGTAGAACTCGCTGGCCGCGGGGTCGAGCGCCAAAAAGAGGTCCCGACCTGGCTGGTAGCCCGTCTGTGTGACGGCCTCGAGGATCACTTCCACTGCCTCGTCGTTTGAGCGAAGGTCGGGGGCAAAGCCTCCCTCGTCTCCCACGGCGGTGTTGTAGCCCCGCTTTTTGAGCACGGCGCGCAGGCCGTGGAAGACCTCGACGGCAATCCGGAGTGCCTCCGCGAACCGCCCACCCGCAACCGGTACGATCATGAATTCCTGAAAGTCCACGTTATTATCGGCATGTTTTCCCCCATTGAGGATATTCACGAGGGGGACGGGAAGGTCGCGGGCAGGGGCCCCACCCAGATACCGGTACAGGGGGAGGCCAGCCTCGTCTGCCGCAGCCTTGGCCACGGCCAGGGAAACCCCGAGGAGGGCGTTCGCTCCGAGCTTCCCCTTGGTGGATGTCCCATCCAACCGGCACAGGGTGTGGTCCACCAGGGATTGGTCAAGCGCTTCCAACCCGATAATCTCCTGGGCGATGAGCGCGTTGACATGCGATACCGCCTTCTGGACCCCTTTGCCCCCGTATCGCTTGGCATCGCCGTCCCGAAGCTCCACGGCCTCTCGCTCGCCTGTGGATGCGCCTGAGGGGACCGCTGCGCGACCGAAAGCTCCGCTCTCCAGACTGACGTCGACCTCGACGGTTGGGTTCCCGCGGGAATCCAGGACCTCTCGGGCATGGACGTGGACAATCTGACTCATAGGACTTCGATCCCCGAGCGACGGCTGCAGGTTGCCGGATGCCTCGACCCGTTCCAACTTGTTTGGCCTAGTCCGCGCTTCACAGTTCGGCCTGCTTCTTCGGTTCAGTGGCCGGCCGGCGTTCGGGGAAAATAGTTGGAACGGCACTAGCCATGCTATGATCCGTAAACCAGCTCATGCCCCGCCTCGATAAGCCGCTCCAGATCTTTGGGATTCTCTGCTTCCACATACAGTCGTACAACCGGCTCCGTTCCGGAGGGACGGATCAGGATCCAGCTGCCATCCTCGAGGAGTAACTTCGTCCCGTCCACCCGCTGCACCTCTCGGATCCTTCGACCGGCGAGCGTGCGCGGAGGTTCCTGCAGCTTCGCAAGGAGGCGATCCCGCTCCCCGGGTTTCATGGAGAGATCGATCCGCCGAGAGATGAGCGTCCCGACCTCAGCATACAGCTCTTCCAGGAGTTGGCTGAGGGATGCCCCTTCCCGATTCGCCACCAACTCGGCCACAAGCATACACGCCAAAATTCCATCCTTCTCCGGGACATGACCCCTGATGGAGAGCCCAGCACTTTCTTCGCCTGCGAGGATGACCTTCCCTTGAGCGATTAGGTCCCCGAGATACTTGAACCCGACGGGGGTTTCATGAAGGGGGAGGTGGTAATGATGAGCGACCGCATCCACCAGATGCGTCGTCGCCACTGAGCGCGCGACCCCTCCCGGGTCGGGCCGCGTCGTGATGAGATGCTTGAACAGCAGGGCGAGAATCTGGTTGGCACTCACGACCGAGCCGTCGCTGTCCACGATGCCGAAGCGGTCGGCATCCCCGTCGGTGGCGAGTCCCAGGTGGGCCTGTCGCTTGCGGACCCGTTCTCCCAGTTCACCGAGGCGCTTTGGCGATGGATCCGGAGAATCGCCGCCGAAGAGAGGATCCCGCCAGTCGTGGAGGACTTCGACTTCGCACCCCGCATCCCGGCAGGCCTCATCCAAGTATCCCCGGCCGGTTCCAAAGAGGGGATCCACCACCACCCTGAGGCTCTTTCGACGAATGGTCTCATAGTCCACGAGGCTGCGGAGGTGCATCAGATAAGGCCCCAAGGGATCGATCATCGTGAGGAGCCCCGCCTTCTCTGCTATGTCGATCTCCAGGGTCTCGATAGGCTCCTCCCCCCGCTCGTTTGCCCGATCCTCGATGAACTGTGTAACTTGAGGGAGTGCCGGACCGCCGGTTGCCGTGGAAAATTTAATACCGCTCCACTCCGGTGGGTTGTGACTGGCAGTGATATTGATGGCGCCGCCAGCCTGGCGTCGCAGGGTCTCGTAAGCCACGACAGGGGTGGGCGTATCCCGATCACAGAGAAACACCCGAATCCCGTTCGCGCCGAGGACCTTGGCCGCCTCATGGGCGAAGCGATTCGCGAGAAAGCGAGTATCGTAGCCGACGACGGCGCCTCGCTCCTCCAGACGGGCTCCCTTGAGGTGGTCGGCGATCCCCTGGACCACGATCCTCGCCCTGGGGAGGGTCACATCATCGGCAATGATCCCCCGCCAGCCGGATGTCCCGAACTGAATGCGTGTCATGGTCCCCTCACGATAAGTGTACAGATCCACGGCAGTATAGGTGCGGTCACTGCGCAGTGTCAAGGCGAATTGGCCCACCCCGGCGAGGATACCGACCCTGAACGAGGCGGACGGCACCCATCGATCCTTATGTTCCCCGGGAAATTTCTTGCGAGAAACTCTGGATTTCATTATACTTGCGACATCTCCCGGGTGAAGAAACAGTTAAGGGGGCCGGAGGTGGCCGACGATAAGATTTTAGTCGTAGAGGATCAGCCGGCTGCACGCAGGCGAATCGTGAAGCTCCTTGAGCAGCGGGATTTCCGACCCGCGGAGGCTTCAAGTGGCGAGGAGGCTCTCGAGAAACTCAAGGACGAAGACTACGCGGTTGTCCTCGTCGACCTCCAGGCGTCGAGGGGTAAGGCCGTCAAGCTGCTGGAGCAGATCACTGAACTCAAACCCGAGCAGACCATCATCGTCTTGGCTGCTCCGGGGAGTGCGGTCGCTGACGCGGCGCTGAAGCGGGGAGCATACAGTGCCATCCCCAAGCCTGTTCGGCCGGCCGATCTTGATATCAGCCTGCGGAACGGTGTGGAACGATATCACCTGTTGCGGACGAATGTCGTGCTCCGGCATGAGGCCCTCCAGGATGACCTGACGGGTGTTCTCAATCGCCGGTATCTGGACCGATATCTGGAGGAGGAGATCGAGCGGTCCCGGCGATACAAGCGTCATTTCTCTCTCCTTTTCTTCGACCTTGATCATTTGAAGCAGATCAACGACCAGTTTGGGCATCTGTCGGGGAGTAGGGTGTTGGTGGAGTTGGTGGGCGTGATTAAGGCCAAGCTGCGACGGACAGACAAGATCTTCCGATTCGGAGGGGATGAATTTTCGGTGACGCTGCCCGAGACCGATCGGCGAGGGGCCGTGGATACGGCCCATCGCCTGCGCCGGGCGATCCGGGCTCATCGATTCCATCCGGTGGAAGGGGCAGAGGCTTCTTTGACCGCCAGTTTTGGAGTGGCAACGTATCCCGAAGATGGAGCGACAGGGGAGGAACTCCTGCATCACGCCGACGAGGCCATGTATCTCGTTAAGGCAGGGCCGAGGGACGGGGTCGGGGTCAAAGACAAATCATGAAGCGCCTGAGTATCCTGGGCTCAACTGGCTCCATCGGCATGCAGACTCTGGAAGTCGTGCGGGCCCACCACGACACCTTTCAGGTGGTGGCCATAGCGGCCGGCCGGCGGCTCGATCTTTTGGCCGAGCAGGTTCGGGAGTTTCGACCGGACCTGGTTTCGGTCGGGAATCGAGAAGGGGCGAAGGAACTCCAGGAGAGACTCCGCGGCCTTCCGGTGAAGATCTCTTCTGGAGAGGACGGGTTGGCCGAGGTCGCGGCGTATTCCGAGGCAGAACTTTGCCTGCTCGCGGTCGTGGGGGCGGCCGGACTGAAGCCTGCCCTTGCAGCGGTCCGCGCCGGCAAGGACGTGGCCTTGGCCACCAAAGAGGCCTTGGTCATGGCTGGGGCCTTGCTGACCGCGGAAGCAGCCACTCAAGGAGTCAAGCTCCTCCCGGTGGACAGTGAACACTCGGCCATCTTCCAGTGCCTGGAGGGTGGAGGGCGAGCGGCGCTCAAGCGGATCATTTTGACGGCGTCGGGAGGATCGCTGCGGCATGTCCCCAAGGAACGACTGGCCTCGGTCACCCCTGAGGAGGCATTGAACCATCCCGTCTGGAACATGGGGAAGAAAATTACCATCGACTCTGCAACCTTGATGAATAAGGGCCTCGAGGTCATCGAGGCCCGATGGTTGTTTGATATCAACGTCAAGCGCGTGGACGTGATCGTTCACCCGCAGTCCATCGTCCACTCGCTCATCGAGTACGTGGACGGGTCGGTCTTAGCGCAACTTGCCCTGCCCGATATGCGTCTCCCCATTCTCTATGCCCTGAGCTACCCAGCTCGCTTTGAAAACTCTTTTCCTTCCCTGGATCTACTGCGGGTGGCCTCACTCACCTTCGAGCCGATCGATGGGGAGCGGTTTCCCTGCCTGGCATACGCGTACGAAGCGGTGGAGATGGGGGGGACGGCGCCTGCGGTCTTAAACGCCGCGAATGAGGTGGCGGTAGAACTATTCCTCAATCGTGTCATCGCCTTTGCCCAGATTCCTCAGGTGATCGAGGCCGGGCTCCGAGGGCATCGGCCGGGGGACGGCGGGAACCTGGAGGAGATCCTGGCGGCGGATCGGGAGGTTCGGGAGCAGAT
>JABAOH010084626.1_pt1 | contig 16039 bp, 13 predicted proteins | sample 7062181 | NCBI WGS metagenome assembly JABAOH01 (sample SAMN14538630, study PRJNA623070) | marine sediment metagenome | biome: marine biome [ENVO:00000428]; feature: marine pelagic biome [ENVO:01000023]; material: deep marine sediment [ENVO:00002113]; isolation source: pool of 5 deep marine...
CAAAGCGAGGTGATGCATGAGATGCTGGGAATGATGGAGAAGTCGAAATATTGCCGTAATGCACTTGCAGCGAGTTTACTTCGCACCTATTATGAAAACGAAACCATCATCAAACGAGACCTGAAAAGAGAGACAGACAAACTGGACTAATTAAGGCATGATTGACTGTTATTATCTCCCCAATTTTATATTTAAAAATATGCCAGTCAAAAATCAGTGCAATGCAATGTTCTCACCCAATAATGAATGAAAATAGCCATAGAGAACACAGAAGTAACAGAGAGGACCCCACTTAACTTACTCACCTTACTCAACTCACTCACCTATTTTCATGGCAGGAGGCAAGAAAAAAGAAAAAAAACCGAGGATTTTTGAATTTCAATCGTTTTTTAGTTATAATATACAGTAGAAACAAAATAAAAATAAAAGGTAAAGGTACGCAAAGAATGGATGCAGAAAAAAAAGAAAAAGTTAATATATTGATCGTAGATGATAGAAAAGAAAACCTGCTGGCATTGGAAGCACTATTGGAAAGCCCGGACTTGAGGATTATAAAAGCAGAATCCGGGAACCAGGCATTGGGATTAATGCTGGAATTTAACTTTGCCCTGATTCTCCTGGATGTGCAAATGCCGGAGATGGACGGCTTTGAAGTGGCAGAACTGATGCGGCGAAAAGAAAAAACCCGAAATATCCCCATTATTTTTATCACTGCCATCATTAAAGAAGAAAAATATGTGTTTAAAGGCTATGAAAAAGGGGCGGTGGATTACTTGTTCAAACCGATTAACCCCAATGTCTTAAAAAGCAAAGTTAATGTTTTCCTGGAACTTCACCGCCGAAAAATGGAATTGGAACGCTTAATCAACGAAAAAAACGAGTATATCCTTGAACTGCACCAGTTAAATAAAAAAATCCAGGAGCAGCAAAAAGAACTGCTGGAAAAAGAAAAATTACAAAGTATCCTGGAAATGGCCGTTACCATATCCCACGAATTCAGTCAACCCTTAAGTGTGATCATTGGCTACGCCGATATGCTGCTGAATACCATGGAAAAAAACGATCCCATGTATCCCAAATTAAAGAAAATTATGGATAACGGCGAGGCCCTGGCTGAAGTCATTCGCAGAGTTCGAAGTATTACCAATTATAAGTCCATCACCTATACCGGCGAGTCCAGGATGGTAGATATCGATTAAGTAAATCAGTAGGAAGTAGGAAGTAGGAAGTAGGAAGTAAGAAGTAAGAAGTAAGAAAGGAGAAAAAAGACTAATAATGTCCAATTGTAGGAACTGTGGGGCGCCGTTACCGCCCGATTCAATGATATGTTCCCACTGCAAAACCCGTCATGATATCGATTTGAAAGGGATTCACCGCTATACTGTCGAAGTCCCGGAAACGGAGCGCTTCTGCCCCCGCTGTAATAAACCCATGCAAACCATTGATCTGAAAATCGGGGGAAAATTTTTGATCGAGCGCTGCCAGGAGTGCCTGGGTATGTTCTTCGATCCCGGCGAACTGGAAGCACTATTGGATAAATCTGTTTCCAACGTATATCACATCGATTACGCACGACTGGAGGAACTGAGAAAAACAAAACGCCACCAGGATTACCCGGTTGCCTATATTAAATGTCCCGTATGCCGGAAGTTAATGCAGCGGATTAATTTCGGTTCCCAGAGTGGTGTAATCNNGGCTCACGGCATCTGGCTGGACGGCGGCGAATTGCGGCAACTGCTGGAATGGACCAAGGCCGGCGGGCAAATCCTTCATGAAAAAAAACAATTGGAATGGGAAAAAATGCAGATCCAGGCGGAAAAGGATAAACTCCGCTTGCAGTCTATCGGTACCTATGACTCGTCTGCCGGGCATGGGAGATTTGGCAGCACTGCCCGGGGTGACCGGACCTCCTCTTCCCTGGGAAGGGAAATCGATCTTTTTGATACAATGACCCGCTTCGTACGACGGTTATTCCGTTAAACGGTAAGTGGTAAGTCAATCGTTAACCATATGGTTTGTTCAGCAAAAATTTTTCGGTCCAAAATATTGATTTGGAAGTTCATTTTTTTGAAGTTTTCAAGGTTATTTTAGGAGGATTTAGCGTTATACCTATATCTTCTATTTGGAAACAAAATTGCCACCAGATAATGTACTATATCATGCATAACGCATAGTGCAAAATTAACAATAGGAGGTAAGATGTTGAGAAAGAGTCTCTTTGCAACAATCTGTTTAGGGCTGCTGCTCTTCTCCACCCACGGATTGGCCATTGAACAATATGGTATCCTTTCCGGTACGGTTGTGGATGAAAGCGGCGTCGGATTACCCGGTGTTGAAGTCACGGTGGAAGGACCCGCATTGATGGGAACCAGAACCACCATTTCCAACCCCAATGGGTTCTTCAGGATTCCCAAGTTGAATGTGGGTCCAAAGTACGAGGCGACTTTCACACTGAAAGGCTTCAAAAAAGTCGTTAAGAAGGACATCCGAATTGAACTGGGAAGAGAAAGTACCATCAACGTGATGATGAAGTTCGGTGAGATCACCGAGCATGTGGTTGTCACCGGCGAAATTCCGATTGTTGACCCTAAATCAAGCACCAACCAACTCAACATTTCCAAAGAAATTGTTGAAACCCTGGCCAATGACCGTCAGTACCAGTCCATCATGGAAATGATGCCCGGTGCCATTCACGGTAACAACCCGGCAATGATGGGTGCATCCGGGTCAGACAACATTTACCAGTTTGATGGGATGGAATCGACCGACCCATTGACCAAGACCTGGTCAACCGCCATGAACTTTGACAATTTCGAGGAGATGCAGGTAGTGGCTCAGGGTGCCCCGGCCGAATACGGAAGAGGAACCGGTGCGGTGATCAATGTTGTTACCAAATCCGGCAGTAACAAACTGCACGGAACCGCCAGGGTAAGTATCAGTAAAGTGGACTGGAACGCCGAAGCCAAGGAAGTCAACCAGAACTTCGCGGATGCCACCCACTACCTCAACGAGACTCGGCCTTCCCTTAACATGGGGGGCCCACTCATCAAAGACCACATCTGGTTCTTTGGCTCCTGGGAACGGAGGAATAAGTGGAAACCTGCCCAATGGTACAGCAACCCCATAGACGCACTTAACCGGGTTACCACCGGAGAAGGCAAGGGGTATTATCAAGGTCATTATGCCTCTGCGAAATTAACCATGAGGGTGGGAACGTTCTCCTTGATGGGTTTGTATAGTGAGGACCCCATTAAGATTCCTGATTATTACAAGTATACCAACAACCCTGCTTATGCGGATGCCAATGACATGGCCCAGAACCAGGGCGGCTGGAACTTTAACTCGGAAGCCACCACCACTCTTGGGGCCAACACCTACATTGTGGCCCGTTTCTCCATGAAGAGAAACGAATTGAATCTCCAGGCCGATACCATGACGGGAACCCGGTATCGGCAGACCGGTTATTATTGGGGTGCCGGTGCATATGACTACAAGACCGACCGTAATCACGACCAGTACCTGGTCAACCTGAACCATTTCATGGATACCAGTTTCGGTTACCATGACGTGAAACTCGGTTTCGAGTACTACGACATTGACATCCTCGGTGCCATCAACTACGTCTATCCCGGTGGTGATTACATCCGCCTCAACCAATATGGCCAGGAGATGTATCGTTATGTCTATGAGACTGATGTTCCCAAACGAGTGGGCAAAACCTGCAAGACCACGACCTTTTTCTTCCAGGACAAATGGGAAGTGACCAAGGGATTGACCCTGAACCTGGGTTTCCGTTTCGAGGGTGGTAATTGGAACAACCATGACGGCGATGAAATCGTCAAGTGGAACATGATGGACATGTTTGCGCCGCGTCTTGGTCTGGCTTACAGCTTTGGCAAAAACAAATTCCACGCCAACTGGGGCAGGTACTATGACCTCTATGGCTGGTGGGTGGTGGACAACTTCCAGCCCCCTGACTTTGTCAGGTACGTGGACGTCTACTATGGTGAGCACTATGGGTTGCCCACCTGGACTTACATGGGCACATTCTATGCCACTGCTCCGGGTGGAACCACCACCAAAGATGATGACCTGAAACCCCAGTATATGGATGAATTTGGCGTCGGTTACGAAAGGATCCTCACCAACAAACTGTCCATTGGTATCAGCTACATGCACCGGTCCTGGAAGCAAAAGATCGAGGACTATGATCTGGATGGTGACGGCGCCTGGCACTTTGCCAATGAAGAAGACTTCCATACCACGGAGACAAGCTGGGGCAAGACCTACAAGAAGTATGATGCTGTGATCGTCACGATGAAGAAGAACCTTGGTGACGACAAGTTCCAGTTCCTGGCTTCCTATACCTGGTCCAAACTGAAGGGTTTCACCGTCAGTGATGCTGAAGGTACCTACGGAGATGATCCCTACCAGATCGTCAATACTCTGGGATACCTGGGCAATGATGTGCGTCATCAGGTCAGGTTCTACGGCAGTGTCATCCTGCCCTGGGACATCAACTTTGGTGTCAACCTCTACTGGTTCAGCGGTTATCCCTACACCGACTCCCTTAATATGCTCTGGGAAGACGGTGGAGCCACGGGACACCACGGATATTATTACACCTACTATGTCGATCCGTTGGGTGAAAGCGGACGTTACCCGGCTGAGTGGAGACTGGATCTTCGGGTTGAAAAGAAATTCAGGATCAAAAAGCTCTTCACCATCTCCGTGTATGCTGACATTTTCAACATCCTGAATCAGCAGGAAGAAATTGGCAGGGATAACTGGCTCGGCGAAGCCGAATTGCTCGGGGCTGTGGGGTCCGACGATTACGTCATAACCTATGACAACCCCAGGTACGGACAGTTCTCACAATGGTTCGCGCCGCTGTCCATTTTCATCGGAGCCAAAGTCGAGTGGTAAATGAGTAATGAGTTAGGTTGTGTTTAAAGGTTTCCTCTAATTCGTTTAGAGGAAGGAAACAAAAGAAAAAAAAGGGCATCCCCGCAAGGGGGTGCCTTTTTTTTATGGTTTTAGAAATGAAAAAAAGGCTGAGGGCGACGTTGATGCGTCTCAACCTCTTTCCCTCAGCCTTGAAGTCAGGTCGTGAATTATCCGGGTTTGTTTGTATTATGCGTTATCGTATTCATATCAGCTAGTCAATCTCTATAATTTGCCACTGCTTATCGGTATTGCCATTCCAGGGATAGTGATAGACGTAGTTGCTGCTGCTGCCCACATCCAGGCTGGCGCCGCTGTACCGGTTATCGAGCCTGTAATATCCATTTCCCAGATCGATAATCTGCCACTGCTTATCGGTATTGCCATTCCAGGGATAGTTATAGCAATAGCCGGATGAGCCGCCAACGTCTAAGTCATTCCCATTGTAACGGTTTTTGAGCCTGTAATAGCCATTACCCAGATCAATAATTTCCCAGTGCTTATCGTAATTCCCGTTGTAAGTGTAATGATAGACGTAGCTGGACCCGCTGTTAATATCTAAGGCATAACCACTGTACCTGTTGATGAGCCGGTAATATCCATCCCAGCCACCGCCGCCGCCTGTATCCGGATAGGTAACCCTTAAGGTAAAGGTGCTGGTGGATCCGCTGTAGCCAACCACCTTGACATAATATTTACCGACCCAGGTGGCATTATACGATCCTGTTTCCGGGTTATTGGTGGTGTATCCCCGTGCCACCCAGTTGGATGTATCCGTGGATCGATAGAGATACCAGTCAAGATCTTCACCGCTTTCATGGGTGACACTCACCGTAATCGTGCCGGTATCCTGGGTGGTAAAATGGAACCAGTCTTCATCGCTTGAGGTGGAGATTTCCGCATCGGTATAATTGGTGGCAGAATCAATCGGTCCATATGCAGCACCGGGGCTGTCGTTGGGCTCATAGGGGTCGGTTGGCGGCGGTGGGGCTCCACCTTCAGGAATGCCATAAGCAGCAGCATAACCAATTGAATTGGCACCATATTGAATTCTCATATAGCCGCTTTCACCCCAACCGGTGCCCCAGGAGTTTTTCATAATCCAATATGAGCCGCTGTCATTCCATCCTACCAAAACGATGGCATGATTTACAGAACCGGATGACGTATGAGTGAAAATTCCACCGGAGTAGTTCTGCATGTAATAATCAGCACATACAGCTGCGGCAACCGGACCATAATTGTAAATTGCATTTTTGATAGCTGACGTGCTGGGAACTCCGCTGGAGGAACCGACATAATACCAGGTGTCCATGGGATGATACCTGGTGCAGCTGGTCTTGCACGAGCCCTTGCTGCCCACATAAGGATAACAGCTCTCCCTGGGGACACCATTGTAAAAGTCGCCAAACACCCACCATCCGCCGCTGCAACTGTAGCCATAGCTGTTACAATCCAGGCACCATTCTTCAGATAAATTTTCAGAAGGCCCGCCAGCAACCAATATAACTCCTTCATATGAACCGACTGTGCCAAAGGCCCAACATGATCCGCATGATCCCTGGTTTTTTACTGAAGTAACATTACCATAACTCCTCCAGTCAAAGCTTGAAGGCACTGCCATTGCTCCCTGGCCGCCGCCGTCAAATGTACCGGTTTCTCGCCAATCCGGCGGTTCTACCAATCCACAGAGCTTTTTCAACGGGATGTGGGACACACTGGTTTTGTCAACCGTAAAGGTATGACCTTTTTGTTGAATCTCCATCCGCATCTGCTCTAATGTCGGTTTCTTGTCTTTTTCGCCATACAGGCCAACAACCAATATTAAGCAAATTGCCAGCATGGTAGCTAATCTCAAAACTTTCATTTATTTATCCTCCTATTTTTTTAGTGTTTTGTTTTTTCTGATTCTTTATTTATTCTTTGTCTGCAGGCGTTAATTTTCGCCTTGGGGGATGCCTTCATCATATCAACAAAGCAAGATACAAATGATCAGGTAATATTTAATTATGCATAGGGTGCCTGTTTTTAATTTTAATGAAAACCGAATTGGTTTTATTTGATTGGTCAGGAAATCTCGGCTGCGGGGACTTCCCCGTTTTGTTTTCTCTGCGCTCCCAGGTCTGTGCATTGATTCCCTTTACTCCTTTAACTCACATACTTTGTTTTGTGGGTGCGGAAATATGTGATATATTAGAGTATAATTCTATAACACCTGTATACTCTTTGTAAATACACCAAAAGTATTAAAATTGGGTGGAAAAAAATTTTTTATTTTGTACAACTAAAGTTGTATAAATCGCAAAATGGTTGTACTAGGAAGACTATATTTACTGCATTATTATATGGCCAAGCCTTATGCAATCTACATTACAACTTATTTTTAACATTTTCCTATTTTTTTAATTTTTTGACTTGCATTCAGGTCTAAAATGAGTTATATTAATGTTCGTGGTGAATGTGATGTATATAGTTGGATTAACATGCCAGAAGTCGGCTAAACTCAAAAGAGAAATCCACCGGGCCGACGACATAAAATAAGAAAAATGATTGAAATTGACAACATATCCATAAAAACAGAAATCGGCAGACGATTTAAACGGTTCAGGGAGGCCATCGGAAAGACACAAGCCCAGTTGGCTCGGGAGTTGAATGTCTATCAATCCACTATTACTAATATCGAAGTTGGCAAAACATTTCCAGGTATTAGATACTTAGATTACTTAGAAAAAAACTACAGGTTAAATATCAGCTGGTTAATAAGCAGCAAAGGAGAGATGTATGAGAGAGAAGAAACATTCCCCCCTGCCGTCTCACTCCTGGATTGTCATATCCCCATAAAAGACCCCAGGTATGAAAAATATGTTGAATTGATATACTTGATGCAGGTTCCTGTAATCGAACAGGTTATCCTGGCTAAACTCACTGAAATAAAAGTAATTGCAAAAGATGAATTAGAGGAATTTCAAAAACAAATAAAAAAACTCAAAAAGGCGCAGTAGGCAGTATGCAGTTGGCAGTTGGCAACAGCAAGACAATGGGGGTTGAAATTTTTTCTTGTTCAATTATAATTGCCTTTGTATATTCAAAACTTAAAACGGAGCAAATGAAATGAAAAAAGTAGAAATTGAACGGAAACGGCGAGTCTTTGATGATTTTTTTAAAATCGAAGAAGCCTTTGTCAGGTATGAAAAATTTGATGGGCAGATGAGTGATCGTGTCAGACGCTTGAATTTTGAGCGGGGAGATGCCGCAGCGGTTCTCATTTTCAATAGAGAGACACAGAGGATTATACTGGTTCAACAATTCAGGTTCCCTACCTATGAAAAAGGGGACGGATGGATGATTGAAGTGGTGGCTGGAATTTTGGGGAAAGACGAGAAACCTGAAGAGGCGGTGCGCCGCGAGGTGCTCGAGGAGACCGGATATCGAGTAAGTGAATTGACTCCTATCTCTACTTTTTATCTATCTCCTGGAGGCTCTTCAGAACGTATATTTCTTTACTATGCAGAGGTAGTGGATTCAGACAAAGTCGCCAGCGGCGGAGGTGTAGAAACCGAACATGAAGATATCCGCATATTAGAATATTCCCTGCCGGAGACATGGCAGGCATGGCAAGCCGGTGAAATAAAAGATGCCAAAACCATCATCGCCCTGATGTGGCTGCGCAGCAGGGTCAATAGGGGAAGTAAGGAAAGGTGAAATTTTGCCGTTTTCTGACAAAAAAATCCGAAATTCGAATATAACCCTCTCGGTTGGTCTAGGGCGTAAGAAGACTCGATAGGGTGATTCCTAACAACCTGACTTTTTTCTTTCCTGCTTCGGTTTTGTCCAGCAGCGTTTTTACATATTTCATAATCATGTCTGCTTCATCCACCGGTGCTTCAAGTGTTATGCTGCGAGTGATCTGTTTAAAATCGTAATATTTTACTTTCAGGGTAATGGTTCGTCCTTTGATGCGGTTTTTTTTCAAATGTTCTTCAAGACTGCGGGCAATTTTTTCAAGGACCTGGAGCATCTGCTGCCGGTCGTCAATATCTTTGCTCAGGGTTTGTTCTTCGCCCATGGACTTCCTGATGCGGTGGGGATTGACCGGCCGGTCATCAATACTGCGGACAATATTATAGTAAAAAGAGCCTACTTTGCCGAAATGGTTGATCAATTCTTCTTTTTTCATTTTTTTGAGGTCCGCCCCGGTTTTGATGCCCAACGCTGCCATTTTTTTCTCGGTTACTTTTCCTACTCCAAAGAATTTTCTAATGGGCAGCCGGTCGATAAATGCCGGCGCCATTTTGGGAGTAATTACCGTAAGTCCCTTAGGTTTGTTGATATCTGATGCTATTTTGGCCAGGAACTTGTTAAAAGATACCCCGGCCGATGCAGTAAGCCGGGTTTTTTGATATATTTTTTTTAATATCTGACGGGCAACCTCTGTGGCCAGGAGAATTCCCTTTTTATTTTCCGTTACATCCAGGTAGGCTTCATCCAATGACAGCGGTTCTACCAGGTCTGTATATTCATAAAAAATTTCCCTTATTTCTTTAGATACGTTTGTGTATACGTCGAACCTGGGCTTTACAAAAATTGCCCAGGGACATAAACGAAAGGCCTGACTGGAGGGCATGGCAGAATGGATTCCATATTTTCTGGCCTCATAGGAACAGGTGGCCACCACTCCCCTGCTGTTGGGAGGTCCTCCTACAACCACGGGTTTTCCTCGCAACTCCGGCCGGTCTCTCTGTTCCACAGAAGCATAAAAAGCATCCATATCTACATGAATGATTTTGCGAATCTTTTCTTTTTCTTCACTCATTTTGTTCGTTATCTGTTCGGTAATAATAATAGTATATTTTTTTGTTTTTTTCAACCCCGCGGCGACCCGCGGCGCGGCGCATAGCGTTACCACCCATAGAAGTCCCTTCGTGTCCTTCTTTATAGGCTCGTGACGCTATGCGCCGCGCCGCAGGGCTTCGTGGTTAAAAATTAAAAAATATACCTTTTTGACGGATAGTTGATTTCGTGTTACTATTTTAATTTAGCATAAGGAGAAATGCCTATGGAAGAAAAAAAAGAAAGAAAATCAGCATCTATTCTTGCTCGAGTGTGGTGGGGTATTGATTTTTTCCGGCGACTGGTACTGAATATTGTCTTTTTTGTGATATTGTTTTACGTACTGTCTTTTTTATTACGCGATACCCGGCCCAAGGTACCTGATTCCACTGCCCTGGTGGTAACGCCGACAGGCACGATTGTGGAACAATTGAGACAGCCGGAACTGTTGGACCCGGCAAAAGCAATGGTGGGCCTTGGTGGAGGACGTGAAACACTGCTCAAGGATTTGTTGGATGCGATTGAGGCAGGTAAGGACGATACACGGGTGAAAGCCCTGGTGTTGAATCTCAATAGGATGGGAGGTGCCGGATTGACCAAATTACAGGATCTCGGTGCAGCTATCGACCGCTTCAAAAAGACAGGTAAAAAGGTAATTGCCGTAGCAGATAATTACTACCGGAACTCCTATTACCTGGCTGCCCATGCGGATGAAATCTACCTGCATCAAATGGGGATGTTAATACTGGAAGGCTACGGCCGTTATCGCCGCTATTATAAAGAAGGCCTGGACAAGCTGGCAGTGGAGGTGAAAATCTTCCGGGTAGGTAAATATAAGTCAGCGGTGGAGCCGTATTCTCGCAATAGTATGTCGGAGGAGGCCAAAGAGTCCAACCTCCGATGGTTAGGGATTTTATGGGATTCCTATTTGAAAGACGTTGCTGCGGCCCGCAAGATAAAAATAGAAGCCATTAATGATTATATTGATCGATTTAATGAAAATCTAAAAAAGCACAAAGGTGACACAGCGATGACAGCACTTAAGGCAGGACTTGTCGACCATGTGGTTCCACGGGACCGGGTAAGGCAGCGTTTGATCGAATTGGTAGGAGAAGATAAAAAAACCCATTCCTATTACAGGATTGGTTATAAAGCTTACCTGGAAGCCCTGGACCGGGACCGGTGGGGTGAGGATGAGACTGGCGATGTGATAGGTGTCGTTGTAGCCAAAGGTAGTATCCTTAATGGTTATCAACCACCGGGAACCATTGGTGGTGATTCAACAGCGGCTTTACTCCGGAAAGCCCGTCAAGATAAGAAAGTAAAAGCCATTGTGCTTCGTGTTGACAGCGGCGGCGGCAGTTCATTTGCCTCGGAGATTATTCGCAGGGAATTGGAAGTGGCTCGCAGCGATGGTAAACCTGTGGTCGTGTCGATGGGGGCGGTTGCTGCTTCCGGCGGGTACTCGATCAGCATGGCTTCCGATGAAGTCTGGGCTTACCCCACCACGATTACCGGTTCTATTGGCATTTATGGTATGTTCCCCACCTTCCAGAAAACCATGGAGAAGTACCTGGGCGTTCGTGTAGATGGTGTTGGCACGAACAAATTTGCCGGGGCTTTACGCACTGATCGTGCTATTTCACCCGAAGTGGAGGAGGCCATCCGCATGGTTATCGAAAACGGTTATGATCAATTTATTAATACGGTGGCAAAAGCACGGAACATGACGCCTGAACAGGTACATGAAATTGCCCAGGGCCGGGTCTGGATTGGCATGGATGCCCATAAGCTGGGACTGGTAGACCACCTGGGTGGGTTTTCCCAGGCATTAGATTCTGCGGCAAAACTGGCAAAACTGGGCAAAGATTACAAAGTAAAATATTTCCGGCAGAAACTTACTTCTACCCAGGAGATGATTTTAAACCTGCTTTCAGAGAATCGCACAGCCGATGCTGTAGGCGGAAATTCGCGACAGGCCTTAAATCCTTTCACCGGTGCGCTGCGCGTTCTGATGCAGCAGTTGAAACGGCTGTCAGAGTTCAACGATCCCCATGGTGTGTATGCCTATTGTTTTTATGATGTGGATTTTTAAATGAAAAATGGTTCGATAGACAGGCTGGATAGAATTTTTCTTGTGGTGACCAATCACTGCAATGCCGGGTGCAAACTGTGCCACTACTGGAAAACTAAACCTAAAACGTCTCTTTCGTTGCCTGTCATTCAACAGAAAATCATACCTTTGATTTCCAAATACAATGTTGGCCTTACCTTTATTACCGGGGGTGAGCCCACCCTTCTCCCTCACCTGACAGAAATCCTCCGGGTGCTGAAAGAAACTGGAACACGGATTACGTTAATCACCAATGGCGGGCGTTTAAACGCTGTTTTTGATGAGATAAAAGACTATGTGGATGCTTATATGTTTTCTATAGACGCCAGTAATGAGACACTCCATCATGAAATCCGGGGGCTTGATAATTTTGATGAAATCATTGCCTGGCCCGGGAGAATCCTGGATCAGCAGCCTTCCGCCCAGGTGGCTTTCACCTACCTGCTCCAGGAAAAAAATGTACATGATCTTGTGGATTTTTATTTATTGGCCGCTGATTTGCCTATCGATGCGATTTTTTTTAATGTCCCGGAACTGAAACCCTATTGTTTCGGGAGACAAGAGGATATCCCGGCAGAGAGTTGGGAAAACGCGATACTGGATGATAAAGAAATCGATCTCCTGGAAAAGAATTTGAAAAAGATGGTGCGGTTGGATAGGGGAAGGGGAAGATTGTTTCAACGGGAGGCTTTTTTTGACAATTGTGTTCGTTATTTCCGGTCGCTTCGCAAGGAACATGACGCTGAAGAAGAATTGAACGATCTCAATGAAGTCTGTCAGGTCCCTTTTACCAGTATTGTATTTGATGAATCGCAGCGTATTTCCCCCTGCTTTTACCTCCCCTATTCGGTTCCTTTTGGCAGCGGTGAAGAAGACCCTGTCGATGGAGAGTATTTAAAAAGCATTAGAAAGGAAATTTCCAATAACCCGGAATTGCGGAAAAAATATTGTTCTTTCTGTTTGCAATTCCAAGGATAGCCCTCGGCGACCAGGGGGGCTCTTTTCGAGAAAACTGCCCCCCTGGACCCCCCGCAAAAGCTTTTCATACACGGTCAACCATTGTACTTTGCTTCGTTAAGTTGTACCCCATCAGTATCATTACCCTACTTCTCCCTGACAAGGGACAAAGGGTTGATGGGCTTGTCCTTAAGACGTACTTCATAATGCAAATGAGACTCGCCTTTAGAACCACTATTACCCACATAACCAATCACCTGCCCCCGTTTCACTTTTTCTCCCTTTTTTACATTGAAACGTGACAATTCACCGTACCACGTAGTATATCCATTGCCGTGATCGATAATCAACAGCTTTCCGTATTTCTTCCTGGATTCCGCAGCGATTACAGTGCCATCCGCCGGTGCAATCACTTCAGTTCCCTTTTTAGCGGCAATATCAATACCGTTGTGGAATGTTTTTTTATTGGTCTTGGCATCTTTGCGGAACCCGAATCCATCCGCCAAATACCCCTTGACAGGCAATATATTGGGAATGTCGGCTGCTTTCTTTTCTTTTGTAATCTTTTCTAACTTTTTTTCAGGTTTGAAAATTTTAAGAACCTTTTTCTCCCCTTCACCTTCCCATTTCATGTCCAATTCATTTATCTGCAGGATTAGGTCCAGGAACTGATCCCAGGGAACCTTTCTCATTTTGCAGGTCACCCTGCCACCAACACTGGGTTCGACTTTTATTTTAAATTTACCGACTGCGGCAATTACATCTAAAACATCCTTTATATCTACGTTTTTGAAGTCGAAAACACATGGTTCGCCGGTGTATTCTTTCCTGGCCACGGCCTGCTTAAGTCGTTTATTGTCCGGGGTTGCTTTCATTATCCTGAGCACATTTCCCTTGCGGATCATATCAAGCCCATTAAGCAGCAGGATACTCTCCAGGGCCTGGTCCCATGGGACCTGGCTCATCTGGCAGGAAACACTTGCTGCAATTCCCGGATCAACCACGATATTGATTTCCACTATCTTTGCAATTATTCGCAGCACATTTTTTATGTCGGCGTTAACAAAATGAAAATCCATCAATTCACCAGTGTAACGCGGACTCTTTCTATAATACTTTAATTTCTCCCCGGCTTCTCCAGGTAAGTCAAAATGAATAATAACCGTAAACCTTATTGGTACGGCTTTGCCGTCTTTTATATAAGGCTCATATTTCCATTGTTTTACCGCTTCGATAGCAGCCACGGTTAACTCCTTTACGCCATCCACTACGTACAATTCCGCGACATTTCCCTCTATATCGGTCGCGGCATCAAGGATCACCTCTCCTTGAATTTTTCGCGCCAGAGCGTATTTCGGGTATAGGGGTTTTGCCCGTTTCATTAATCTGGGTTTATCAGGGGAAACCGGTATCGGCTCTTTATCGATAATAGATTGGTTTTCTTCCCGCTGGAGACAAATAAAATAAGGTTTGCGTAGCGAATCTTCAAACCCGAACACCGTGGATTTCTTTTGCGGCAGTTCCAATTCCGTTTCCAGGAGCGGTCTCGGTGCTTTTTCCCCTTTATCCACCACCTCTACTTTAAAACCGTTCTTTTTGCCTTTCATGGTCAATTGCACCAGGAATTCATGCCCGTTTAATACCACCATGCGGAAGCGTTTTTCAGACTTCCCGTATTTCCAACCCCATTGAGTTTTGGTCATGAGTTTGATATCACTCAAATTAAATATCCGCTTCAACTCTTTTTGCTCTTGCCGGATATCCATTTCCGAAACCAAACTGCTGACAAAAAGAGGTTTCAAATAATAAGATGAAACCACACTGGACTTTTGCATTTCATTGCCGCGGCTTCCCTCGTAAAGCCTTAGATGAACCAGGATATCACCTTCTTCTTTTTCTCCGGCCGTCACCGGCTGCCATAGTAACAAAAGTATCGCTATTATAATTCCTGCGTATTTAAAATATTTAATGTTCATTTTTATCCTCCGTGATTTTCTGATTTTTTTTGTGCCCAGACAATCAGCTTGTCCGGGTCTTCCGATTGAAACACATAAAATTTAGCTGCTTTACTGCCGATCTTTACCGATTTGATTACCACCTGGTTAGCAGTACCCGACTCCTTTTGTTTGAATCCCGCAGAATCCGGGGGTTTCTCCCCGGGAGAAAAAGGAAAGAAAATCAACAAAAGCAGCACGGCAGTTACCATACCCACGCCTGCTGCCCACTGCCATCTGTTTATAGTCAGCACTTTCGCGGGTTTCACTTTCACTTCCCTGGTTTTTTCCTTTTCCATTTCAATCTCACTACGGACAGAAGGCCAAACAGTGGGTAATGTTTGTGCCTCTTTCAGAGAAACCAGCAGTTGTTTCTCTATTTCATCGGTTTCCACTTCTTCCCGACAGTGTGGACACCTGGCAAAATGAGTGTCCATGATAAACACCTTCCAGGCATTTACCGGTAATACCCGGAATAAGAATTTATAAAGTGTACACTTCATATTTATTTTTGTTTTCATGGTACAACCTCGTCGGTTTTATGGGTTTTCCCCGGATTCGCGGGATTGCTTTGTTCTCTGTTGGTTTTACCAGCCATTGGCAATCCTTTTTTTAATTTTTTCTTTGCGTTAAAAAGTGTCACGCGGACGGAGTTTTCCGAGCAATTCAATAGTTGACTGATCTCTTTCGCTGTAAAATTTTCATTAATCTGCAAGGATAGTGCGGTTCGCTCCCGTTCATTCAATCGTTTTAACAAGGGATGAAAAATGGGAGANNGAAAGGTTTTTTGTTTTCGTATTTTATCGAGGCTTCGTTTGATAGTGATTCCCAGGATCCAGTTTTTGAAGGGTTTGCTTTGATCGAAAAGTCGTAGATTTTTGAAGGCTTGTAGGAAGGCGTCCTGGGAGATTTCCCCGGCATCTTCGCCGCTTCCGGTGATGTTCCATGCCAGGGCTTTCACATGGGCTTCGTACCGGTTAACCAGTATGGCAAAGGCTTCGTTGTCTCCGGCCAGGCACATCGCAATCACTTGTTTTTCTTCGTCCATTAAACAGCTCACTGGTAATACTTCTTATATATTATAATACGTTTCATCTCCTAAAAGCATTATCAACCGTTTTATTTTTTTCTCAGGGGCTCTTTTTATTTAGGACACCCTCGCCGGGGGTTTATCGCCGTCAGGCGTTTTACACTTGCCCGA
>JABAOH010026552.1_pt3 | contig 16036 bp, 18 predicted proteins | sample 7062181 | NCBI WGS metagenome assembly JABAOH01 (sample SAMN14538630, study PRJNA623070) | marine sediment metagenome | biome: marine biome [ENVO:00000428]; feature: marine pelagic biome [ENVO:01000023]; material: deep marine sediment [ENVO:00002113]; isolation source: pool of 5 deep marine...
GCGGCTATGCGGCCGATCTCGAGTCGCTCGGTGCCTTCTGTGCTGAGCGTAACATCGATCTGGTGGTCGACGCGGCCCAGAGTCTCGGCGTATTACCGCTCTACCCGGAGGCGTGCGGAATCGCTGCCATCGCCGCATCGACTTGGAAGTGGTTCCTCGGACCGCGCGGCGGCGGTCTGATGTACACGANNCACCCGGAGGCCTGTGGGATCGCCGCTATGGCGGCGTCGACGTGGAAGTGGTTGCTGGGACCGCGCGGCGGCGGGCTGATGTACACGAGCCCCGCGTTCCGCGCCAAGCTCACGCCGACGATGGCCGGCGCCGGCCTGATGAAACACCGCTACGAGTACCTTAACCATAGCTGGGATCCGGTCGAGGATGCCCGGCGGTTTGAGTACAGCACGCTGCCGTGGGAGCACTTGCTGGCGATCGACAAGGTGCTTGAGGATATTTTTCTCAAGTACCCGATCGAGGCCATTCGCGATGAGGTGTTCAGATTGCAGGATGCTCTACTAGCGCGGCTCGATAGCGAACGCTTCACACCGTTGCGGTTCGAACGCCGGCATCGCTCCGGTATCCTCGCGCTACGTACGCACACGGATGCGCTGGCGTTGGTCGAGAGGGCGGAGCGAGCGGGTGTTATCGTCAGCGCCCCGGGCGGTTATCTGCGCCTGGCACCGCATTTCTATCTGACCGACGCGGAAATCGCCGAGGCCGCAGAGATTTTGAATTTGTTGGCCTCAACCGGCAGCAGCTACTGAACTAACTGAACAATACCGATATGAGCGCCCACAGAGTTTCATGAATACTCCCGCCGAATACGCCATCGTCACCGGCGCCGGCTCGGGCATCGGGCGCGCCGTGGCGATAGAGCTCAGCCAAGAGCCGCTGACAACCCTCGCCATCGGCCGGCGCCTAGACGCGCTAAAGGAGACGGCAGCACAGGCACCCGGCGAAGTGCAGGCACTAGGTGCCGATGTCGCCACGGAAGCCGGGCGCGCGGCGATCCTCGCGCGCCTCGGCGCGAAGGCCAGGGTTAGGTACGTGGTGCACGGCGCCGGAATCTTGCCCATCGAACGGCTCTCTAAAATTACGCTGGCGTCCTGGCGCGCGGTAATGGCGACAAATGTGGAGGCGCGCTTGTTTCTGACGCGGGCCTTAGTCCCGCACCTTCGCGGTGGCGGACGCGTGCTCTTCATCGGCTCGATGTCCGCGACCCGGGCGCGCAAGGGCTCGACCGCCTACTGCACCGCGCTCGCTGCGTCTTTCATGCTACAGCGGTGCCTGCAACTTGAGCTGGCCGAGGACGAGATCAAGGTTACGAGCGCCGTGCCGGGGCCGGTCAAGACGGTGATGATTGAGAACAGCCTAGCGGCCGATGCCGATGTCTTTCCCGATAGCGCCGAGTATGCGGTGCTGCGTGACCAAGGGAAACTCATCGAGCCAAGAAGGGTCGCAGCGTTTTATCGCTGGTTGCTGACCCGTGTCGATGATAAGGCGTACGGCGCGAGTCAATGGGACATTCGCGATGAGAGTCACCATCACGCCTGGCTCGGCACGCAGGGCCTTTACGACAAGCGCTGAAACAGAGGAGACAAGGACCATGAACCACATACAGCCGGTCGGATTGTTGATAGGACGTGTGCTGCTGGCCTATATTTTTGTCGTTGCGGGCTTCGGCAAAATCGGCAGCTTTAGCGCCACCGCGACGTACATGGCGAGCAAAGGCCTGCCGATGAGTGAAGTACTCCTGGTCGCGACCATTGTCATCGAGTTAGTCGGCGGCCTCATGATCGCTTTGGGTTGGAAGGCGCGTTGGGCAGCGCTCGCGATCTTTGTGTTTCTAATCCCAACGACACTGATCTTCCACGCGTTTTGGGCGGTCGATCCGGAGCAGGTCCGCGGACAAACGATCCAGTTCAACAAAAATCTCGCCATCATGGGACGTATGTTATACGTTGCCATCGTCGGCAGCGGTCGCTTCGGTCTCGACCGAGGCAGTTAGATCGAGTCCGGAGTGGCGGCTGCCTCGACTGCGGTTGCCATGGTCGTGTCGGGTCGGGCAAAGTCAGACCGGGCGGATGTAATTAGAGGAGGATAGGCGAATGCCGCAAATTGAGTGCAAGGAAAATGGCCCTTACCTGGTAAAAGGCCTGGCGGAGCTGAGAAACTCGACGGGCGAGGTCATCGGCGGTCAGCCGGTCATGGCGCTGTGTCGTTGCGGTGGCTCGGCGAATAAGCCGTTTTGCGACGGCAGCCACAAGCAGATCGGTTTCAAGGGCGAAAAGCTTGCCGATCGCACACCGGACCGGCGCGATAGCTACGTCGGCAAAGCTATTACGATTCACGACAACCGAGGCATCTGTTCGCATGCCGGTGCCTGTACCGACGGACTGCCCCAGGTCTGGCGTATGAAGAAAGAACCCTGGATCGATCCGGACGCCGCCGACGTGCAGGCGATCATCGAAACGATCAGACAATGTCCGTCGGGCGCGCTCAGCTATACGATTGACAAGGTCGAGTACCGCGATCAAGCACGCGAGCCCGCCATTTTAGTGAGCAAGAACGGACCGTACCGGGTGAGCGGTGCCGTCGAGCTCAAGGACGTCCCGTGGGGCGAAGGGGCGTCGCGCGAACACTACACGCTTTGTCGCTGCGGTGGCTCGAAGAACAAACCCTTCTGCGACGGCACGCACTGGCACATCAAGTTCAAGGATGACAAGAACTAGTCAATCCGCCGTCTGTTTGGTGAGTGCGGTTCAGCGACTGCGTGGCACAAACAGGGAACCGCGGTCTCCATGGCCGGGGCTATCGATGATGAGCATACGATGCATGGTTTTCATTGCGGCCAGGCGTGAGTCTCTTACCTGATTGGCGAGATTTGCGCTCGACTCAACTCGGCGGACCTGCAGCAAGCGGAAGCGCCCTATAGCGAAGCGATGGCGCTGGCCGAGGATCTCGGCATGCGCCCGCTCGCTGCCCAGTGCCACCTGGGCTTGGGCATGCTCTACCGGCAGATGGACAATCACAAGAGCACCAACAAGCATCTGATACGTGAGACAGTACAGCGCTCTCGCGCGATGGACATGCCTTACCGGCTAAAGCACGCAGAAAGGGCGTGCTAGTTGACGACCGTTCTGCCAGCAAAAAACAACTTCCAACAACGAGTTCTCATTGCCAGGAGGAATACAGATGAGCGCTTATTGGATCGCACGCGCCAATGTTATCGACAAAGACGCTTTTGCGGAGTATGTCAAACGCGCGGGACCGGCCATCGTCAAGCACGGCGGAAAGTTCCTGGCGCGTGGAGGCAGGTTCGTCACCCTGGAGGGGAAAGAGTACGCGCGCAATGTCGTCATTGAGTTTGCGAGCCTTGAACAGGCCCTCGCCTGCTACCACTCGCCCGAGTACCAGGAGGCCCGCACATACCGGCAAGGCGCGACAGAGGGGGTGATCGGCATTGTCGAGGGACTCGACGGCCATGCCGCCACGTAGCGATCAACCTCGGACCTGTCTTAAAGAGAACGCGACCCGCGATCTGGCGCGATTCGCCGCCAGTCTTCGTTTTGAAGACGTCCCGCACGGGGTCATCGAGAAGATCAAGTTGCTGGCCCTGGATGCGATCGGTTGCTGCATCCACGGCGCGACGCTGCCATGGACGCGCAGGGTGGCCGAGCTGGTCGAAGGCGAAGGCGGTCGGCCGGTGGCGTCGATCTTTGGCAGGGGCCGCAAGACCTCGATCTCCCAGGCCGTCCTGGTCAACAGCACGGCGGGACATGCGTTCGAGCTCGACGACATCCACAAAGAATCGATCGTGCATTGCAACTCGCTCGCACTGCCCGTGGCAGTGGCGTTCGCCGAGGCCGACGACCGTCTCACGGGGCGCGACATGATTACCGCGATGGTGGCCGGCTACGAGGTCGGCACACGCGTGGGCAGCGCGGCGACGACGAGTCTGTTCATGCGGGGCTTCCATCCGCAGGGCACGTCGGGCACGTTTGTCGCTGCCGCCACCGCGGGACGCATGCTCGATCTCAGTGCCACGCGGATGCAACATGCGTTCGGCATCGCCGGCTCGCAAGCCGCGGGCCTCATGGCCGCGCAGGAAGGCGCCATGGTCAAGCGCTTTCACTCGGGACGGGCGGCGCAAAGCGGCGTCTACGCCGCGCTGTTGGCCAAGGAGGACTTCACCGGTATCCCCGATGTGCTCGAGGCCGGCTACGGCGGCTTCCTAAGCAGCTATGCCGACGAACCGAACCTTGGCCGACTGACCGAAGCGCTGGGGGCCGTGTGGGAGACCAACAACGTGGGTGTCAAGCCGCACGCCAGCGTGACCAGCATCCACACCGCGCTCGACGCGCTTTCCGCGATCATGCAAGAGTATGGGCTTGTCGCCGATGACATCGCGTCGATCGACGTCGGTGTGAGTGCCATGACGCATGTGCACTGCGCCTGGCCGTACAAGGCGCAGAGCGTCACGGCGGCACAGATGAATCTCTACTACGGTCTGGCGGTTATGGCGCTCGATGGCCAGGCCTTCGTGCAGCAGTACACCGAAGGGCGCCTGAACGATCCGCGCATTCTCGATTTCATCGATCGTATCGAAGCCTTTGTCGATCCCGAGATCGAGGCCTTGGGGCCCGCCTTTCGTCATGCGGTACGAATAACCTTGGTGACGCGCGACGGGCGAGAGCTTCGGGAGCAGGTACTGCAACGACGCGGCAGCCCCGAAAATCCGCTCACGCCGCAGGAAGTAGTTTACAAATTCCGTACCTTGGCCGGCACTTGTCTCACGCGCGATCAGGTCGACCGGATCATCGACCTGAGCGAGCACCTCGAGCATCTCGGCTCGGTGCAGTCGCTCACGGCGCTGCTCGGCGCGCGCTTCTAAGCGAATGACCCTGAATGCGCTGACGAAGAAAAAATCAAGCTGATTCAGCGACGAACCTGGATGCGGTAGCGGACGATGCGGTCGTTATAGGTGTCCGAAAACCAGATCTCGTTGCCGCGAATCTCTACGCCCTCGGGTTGATTGAACACGCCTTCGCCCTTGCCGGAGGCGGCCTTGCCGAGCACACGAATCAAGTCACCATTGGGCGCGATGACCTTGATGCTATGGGTGTACTTGTCGGCGACGTACATCCGTCCCTCGGCATCGAAATCCATGTAGCGTGGACCATTGAAGCCATAGGGGTTGCCCGCAAGCACCCGGGTGATCTCAAGCTTGTCATTTAGTCGGACCATGCGATCGTGGGCGGCATCAGCCACCCAGATGTTTCCGGCCGGATCGAGTTCCACGTCGTGCGGGGCCGCGAAACCGCCGACCTCGCCGATCACCTTGCCGTCACGATAGACGACGAGGTTGTTGGAGGCGGCCCCCGTCGCGAAGACGCGCCCGTCTTGATGGACGGCCACGCCTTCGGGTCGGCGAATGCGCCCTTGCAGGGAACCGACGAGCCTGCCCTTCGTCCCATCGACCTCATAGATAGCGATCCGGCTGTTGCCCGTGTCGGCCACCAGCAAGCGTCCCTGGGAGTCGAAGACGACATCGTGCGGTGCCGACACTTCGTCCTGGGCAAAGATGCCGAGCTCTTTCAAGCTCTGGGCGTCCAGCACGGCGATTCGATCATTGTCGTTGTCTGCCACATACAGTAGCTTGCCGTCGGGGGAGAGCACGATGTCGTGCGGTTTTGCATAGGTTTCGCCGCTGCTCGCTATCAGCTCGAACGAGAGACTGTCAGCACGTGCAACGGTGATCAAACAACACCCAATCAGCAGTGCAGCCAGAATCCGTAAACGCAGGGTCATGATTGGTGCCATCATTCTCTCCAGCTTCTCTTCGTCATCTTTCCGTGACCGCACAGGCCGGGCATCGTGTTCGTCTACCGAAATTTGAGCACGTAAATTCACTGCCGTCCCTGCACGTCACCGCGATGGGATCGCGGACCGCAGCGCGTCTGCGCTCAGGCGCGCGCCGCGGACCTTCGGGCGTGGAGGTACGACGCCAGGTCGGCGCTCAGGTCGCGGGCGTCATCGCCGGCGCCATCGATAAGGCTCGATTTGCGGCGTCGCAGGAACGGCATCCCCATCAAGTACATCCCAGGCGCATCGACGACGACTCCCCCGTCATGGCGGATACGACCTTTGCGGTCGAACACGGGCACATCGAGCCAGGAAAAGTCAGGGCGAAACCCCGTCGCCCAGAGGATGGTCCGGATCTCGCCACGGCTCAGGTCGATGCCGAGCGGCGGCGACGCCTCGACACGGGTGGGCTCGAAGCGATGGGACGGCTCGACCTGATCGTCCAATCCGTTTTGGCTGGCCCATTCGTCGATGGTGTCGAGCAGCCTGTTCATCTTGAGGTCAGACAAGGCGCATTGGTTCCGCAGTGACCCCGAGAGCTGCGCCTTGCCGTCTTTGATCCCAGCCAAACGACCCACCAGCTTCACGCCGATGCGGGTCAGCGAGTTGAGGTCGAGCATGCGCTGTGGGAANNTGCCCGCACGATATCCTCGATCTCGTCGTAGCGCTCGTCCAGCACCCCGGCTGCATCCATCCACCACTGAAGGTCCTTGCCGCGGTACACGCGAGGCGCGCGAATGTGCTCACCGACCGCGAGGGTGACGGGCCGGCCAGAACGGTGGATCTCCTCGGCGATCTGTACACCTGTGGCCGAGGCACCGACGACGAGCACGCCACCTTGTTCGAGCTGCTCCGGCTTGCGGTAGTCAATCGGTGTGAGCGTGCTGATGGACGACGGTATCGCCTCGGCCAGCGCGGGCACCTGCGGGATATTACACGCCCCCGTTGCCAGCACAACGGTCCGACATTGCCAGGTACACTCGTCCGTGGCCACCTCGTAGCCGTCGCGAATTCGCTGCACCGAGGTCACGTTGGTATGAGACTGAACGGGAGCTGAGATGAGCTCGGCGTAACGCTCGATAAAGGCGATCGTCTCGGNNGAGTTCCAACGCTCAGTCTTCCATGAGTTGGCCACCTCGCCGCGCTCGAGCACCACATGATCGATCGAGCGCTCGGCGAGGCAGCGGCTCATGGCCAAGCCGGCGTGCCCGGCGCCGATGATGACAGTCGTAACGCGCACGAGACCTTTCCTTTGATCGCGATCCCTTGAGTCAGACGACCTCGACCGTAACGTTGGTCGGGTTTGTGATGATGTCGTAAACGGCGGATCGCTTCTGCGACTGGGCGACGATGGCCTTGATCTCATCGGGTGTGGCGTCGGCATCGATCTCGTAGGTGACCTTGATGCCGTCGAAGCCGTTGCGCACGTCGCTGTCGATGCCGAGGATGCCCTGGATGTCCATCGAGCCCTCGAGCGTAGACTTCACAGAACGCAACTGGATTTCACGCATCTGCGCGACCGCCGCAACGCCGGCGGTGAGGCAGCTGGCCAAACCGGCCAGTACGAGTTCGACGGGCGTGGCGCCATTGTCTTCGGAGGCGAAGATCTCGGGATGATCGGCATCGAACGTGAACTCCGTCTTGTGGCTCTGCTCCTCGCCGAGTCCGAAGAATCCTTCGACGGTCGAGCGGCTGTGGGTGCCGTTGATCCACTTGCAGGTTGCGCGCCAGTTGAACTTGGCGCCCGCCGGGGTTGCGGTCAGGGCTTCGCGCGCGCCGAGCAGCGCTTCGACGTTGACGCCGTTATCGACTGGGTTTTGGGTCGTGGCCATGTAAGTTCTCCTCTCTGATATGACGTAGATGACAGATAGCCTAGCAAGCGTATATATCGCTTCGATATCGCCTGTCGGGATTTTTGTATCAAGTATTTCAGCAGGCAGGCTCGCACCGAGTCAATCCAGGATCCGGCGCCGAGGCGCAGACCGGGCGCCTCGCTACCCACGGCCCCGGCCGTACCCTCGGCTGCAGGCCCGCGCGGCACCGCCGGCAACCCCACCCAGGTCGTGAACCCGAAAGTGCTGGCGTCGCCGAATCTGCGGCGCTAGCGGACCGGCGAGCGCAGGATTCGAGCAAGGGGCCGGTCGTGCCAGCCTTCGGTCTGAACAATCTAACGCCAAGTCCCAGAGGTGGCGTTCGACGGGCACGCGCTGTCCAGAATCCTTGCCGCGCAGGGCGTTACGCCTTGCTCAGCAGCAGCCGTCAAAATTTGACGCGTTGTCCGGCGCGCAGGTCGTCGATAGAGTAGTGCGTGCCCCGCCAGTCGATGCCACCGCTTCTCAGGCATTTAACTCCCGCGCGCAGCGCCATCGCTGTAAATATCAGCACGCCGAGGGGAAGTAGCAGCAGGCTGAGCATTTCAGACCGTCTTTCCCGTACAGCCAGCACAGAGAAAGCGACGTGAAAAGTCATGGCGAGCAAGGCTCCAGCCAACGCCAAGCGCGAGCCCATCATCGCGCCGGCAACGAGCCCGACCCACGGGCCAGCCACGAGGGCCCAAAGACCGAATACAGCGGCGAGCATTCGCCACCACTTGTAATGTGCGCCGGGCCCGAACATGTTCTTTTCAAGACCCCTGAACATCGCGCCAAGATTGTCATACCAGGTGATCGATAAATCATTTTCGGCAAAGGCAAGGCGCGTGCGGCCACCGACGTCGTTGATCATGATCCCCAGGCCATAGTCATCGCCCGGTTCGAGGCGAAGCCACTCGAAGCCCGGTGTCTTGTTGAACACACTGGCTTGGACAAGATTGAAGGCTCCGATACCAAAGGGCGTTTTGCTCTTCGGTGTGTTGACTTTCCAGGCACGCACCGACAGCAACAGCAACAGACCGAAGGTGCGCACCGCCAATTCCAGCCAAAAGCCATGACTAATCACCCGCGGTATGAGGGCCAGGTGATCCACGCCATGCTGCTGTGCGTAGCTCATCGCCCGCCGCAGGGCATCGGGACGGAAATGTACGTCGGCGTCCGTAAAGAGCAGCCACTCGCCTTTCGCTCGCTGCACACCCTGGTGCATCGCGTTTACCTTGCCCAACCAGCCGGCAGGCAGGTTTCGGATGTGCAGGACTTGAAGTTGCGAGTGCGTGTCGGCGATCCGATTGAGAATATCGCCGGTCGGATCCGTTGAACGGTCGTTGATGGCGATGATTTCCAGATCGGGGTAATCCTGTGCCAGTATCGACCTGATGGCCGCGTCGATATGCTGGGCCTCATTGCAGGCAGGGATAATGACGCTTAAGCTCGGCCACTTTTTCGCGCTAGCGGGTAGATGCTGCGGCTCGTCATCGAGTGGGGGCAGCGCTCTGAGGGAGCGCATCAGGTCGATAAGCGCCAAGGTCCAGACGCCGCAGGACAGCACGACATATAGCGTAATTAGCTCCACGAGCCTTCCTTAATTAGGCGCAGCCTAAGTTTAGACTAGCATCGAGATTCGCGGGTGCGGGGGCATAAAGCATAGCGATAACCGGCCATCGCCATGGCGCGTGTGCCAGGAAGTGAGGAGGAGCCACCGAAGGAAAAACCGGCAATGCCAGCGACTTGATCCATAGCGCCAGTGCGCTGCGCAAGCAGTCAGGCAAACATTGTTTTTTCGCGGGCTTCAAGCAGCGTGACGACGCAATACGTCGGGTCTCGGGTGAAAGATACTGGACACGGCGTCGTTCCTGACAGGCGCGCTGGCCCTTCAGTGGCTCAATGCCCGCGTGACAAGCCGGGCTTGCCGCAACGCGCCGGAGGCGCCCGCGAAGGCGTACCCGCGTTCATTTCCCCGACTTGCCAAACCCTTACGCGCGTGACAATAGCTCAGGCCTTGATGGGGAGTTTCAGGCTAGCGGTCGCTTTGGCGATGATTTCGATGAGCGCACGTCGAGGAAAGCCTTGACGATACGCGAGCACGACCCGCCGCGATGGCTTGGGTTGCGTGAAGTCGAGCGCCTTCACCAGCGGGTTGGCATACTTCGGCGTCATTGCCGTCGCCGGCATCACCGAGATGCCCATGCCCGACGCCACCATGTTGCGGATCGTCTCCAAGGAATTGCCGAGTTTGCCGGGAGCCGGCATGCGTGCGAATTCATGGCAGGCATCGAGCACCTGGTCCCGGAAACAGTGGCCAATGTTGAGCACTAACAGATTCTCGCCGCGCAATTCATCGGCGGCCACGGCTTTGCGCCGGTGCCAGGGATGCTTGGCGGGCACGATCACGCGGAACGCTTCGTCATAAAGCCGCGTGACCTCGATGCCGCGTGCCTCGTAGGGCAGTGCGACGATGGCGGCGTCAATCAAACCGCCTTTGAGCATCTGGTCGAGATTGGCGGTAAGGTTCTCCTCGATGTCGAGGCTCAACTGCGGGGCGGCCGTCTTCAGCGCCACAACGAGTTCTGGCAGCAGGTAGGGGGCTACGGTGTGAATCACCCCCAGACGCAAGACGCCCTTCAGCGGATTCTTGCCTTGCTTGGCGACTAGCTTGACGCGCTCGGCTTCTTCCAGCGCCCGCTGCGCCTGGGCGATGACCTGCTGGCCGATGTCCGTCACCAGCACCTCGCCGCGGCGGCGCTCGAAGATCCGCACCCCGAGTTCTTCTTCGAGCTTCTTCACCGATGCGCTGAGACTTGGCTGGCTGACGAAGCAACGCTGCGCAGCGCGTCCGAAATGACGTTGGTTGGCGACTGCCAGGATGTACTTGAGCTCGGTCAGGGTCATCGGTGCGGTACAGCTCCCCCTTTACTTCGATAGGCTGCGCCTATCGACACGATTGTAACAATGTATTGGTCAGGCGGCGATGCCGCCCTTATTGTTGTGCTTAGTGACTGAGCTTTGTTGACAATTTCAATTTCAAAGGAGAAAACTGATGTTAGCCAACCGAGACGGCCAGCGGGTCCCCAATGTCAACTTTCGTGTGCGCCAGAACGACGCGTGGAAAACACTGACGACCGACGAGCTTTTTAAGGGTAAGACGGTCGTCGTATTCTCCTTGCCTGGTGCGTTTACGCCGACTTGCTCGTCCACCCATCTGCCGCGCTATAACGAGCTCGCGCCGGCGTTTTTCGCCAACGGTGTGGACGCGATCTTATGCGTATCAGTTAATGACCCCTTTGTCATGAGCGAGTGGGCCAAGGATCAGGAGGCCGACAATATCAAGTTGATTCCAGACGGAAACGGCGAGTTCACGCAGGGCATGGGAATGCTCGTCGACAAAGCCGACCTCGGGTTCGGCAAACGTTCCTGGCGGTACTCGATGTTGGTGAAGGACGGCGTGATCGAGAAGATGTTTATCGAGCCGCAGAAGCCGGGTGACCCGTTCGAGGTGTCGGATGCAGACACGATGTTGAACTACATCAACCCGCAGGCCAACAAGCCTGACCAGGTGGCGATCTTCACTCGCGAGGGATGTCAGTACTGCGCCAAGGCCAAGGCACTGCTCACAGCGCTGGGCTACCGTTACGCCGAAGTCCCGCTGTCACACTTCATACGCACCAAAGTTGTGGGTGCGGTGACCGGTCGACAGACGGTACCGCAAGTATTCATCAACGGCCAGCACATCGGCGGACTTGAAGAGCTCGAGCGCTGGGCCGAGAAAGCCGCCTAGGGCGAGGGCCGGCGGTGTAGCGCGACGTCAAAGCGACGGCACGGGCCGTTAGCCCGTGCCGTATTCCGCGCGCAGGCGCTTGGCCGCCTCGGCCATCGCCTTTATTTTGCCGAAAGCCACATCGCGTGGCAGATATTTCATGCCGCAGTCTGGCGCGAGAATGACGTTCTCCGCCTTGACGTGAGGCAGTGCGCGCTTGATGCGTTGCACGATGGTGTCGACACGCTCGACGTTCATATCGGAGAGGTCCAGGCAGCCGACCATAATTTTCTTGCCCTCGAGCTGAGCCAGCACGTCGCAGTTGAGATGCGACTGCGCCGTTTCGACCGAGATCTGCGCGCATGCGCAGCCAGCGAGCTCCGGCAGGAAGGAGTAGCCTGACGGGCGTTCGTGGATGATCGCCGCATAGCCGAAGCAGATATGCACCGCGGTCGTCCCTGTAATGCCTTCGAGTGCGCGGTTCAATGCCTTGAGGCCGTATTGGCGCGCCTTCTCCGGGCGCGCCTGCATATACGGCTCGTCCATTTGCACGATGTCGGCACCGGCGGCGAAGAGGTCGCGGATCTCCTCGTTGACCGCCACCGCATAGTCCATCGCCGCGGCCTCCTCGCTCGGGTAGTAATCGTTCTGCGCCTGCTGTGACATCGTGAACGGACCCGGCACGGTCATCTTGATGGGTTTGTCCGTGTGCGCGCGCAGGAATTTCACGTCATCCACCTCGACCGGGTGCTTGCGACGGATCTTGCCGACGATGCGCGGTACCGGGTTGGGATGCCCTGAGCGATCCAGTGCCGTACCGGGATTGTCGATGTCTACTCCTTCTAGGGCCGTGGCAAATCGATTGGAATAGCTCTCGCGTCGGATTTCGCCGTCGGTGATGATGTCGAGCCCGGCCTCCTCCTGTTCGCGGATTGCGACCCGCGTCGCATCGTCCTGCGCCTCGGCGAGCCAGGGCTCCGCGATACGCCAAAGTTCCTTCGCCCGCACCCGCGGCGGGAAACGCCCGGCCAGCTTGCTACGATCGATCAGCCATTCCGGTTGGGCATAACTGCCGACGAGCATAGTGGGAAATAGCATCGTTCACTCCTTCTGCGTTAAGGCGCTGACGTACTGCTGCTGTCACGCCGTCCCAATAGCGCCGTGTCTGTTGGAACTGCACGCACAGACAAGCCTGCAGCGCTTAGCAGTTATCGCTCTGACCATGACCTGTAGAATCCCGAGTTTACACCTGCAGCGAGGACAGAGGACACTAGGGTAGGCACACGAACCGATACTGCAACCAATCTGAAAAATCCATGTCGAGCACGGAAATCAGGGCAGCCGCAACCACGGACAGACGCGTTTTTAAGGCGCACGCGGTGACGAAGGTGTACCGCATGGGCGAGGTCGAGGTCCACGCGCTGCGAGGCGTCGACATGGAGCTCGATGCAGGGGAGCTGGTCGTCTTGCTGGGGCCGTCGGGCAGCGGCAAGTCGACGCTGCTGAACATCCTCGGCGGCCTCGACACGCCGACGGCTGGACAAGTGTTTTATCATGGCCGTGATCTTACCCAAGCGACCGAGCGCGAGCTGACCGAATACCGGCGGTTCCACGTTGGTTTCGTGTTCCAGTTCTACAACCTGATCCCGAGCCTGACGGCGCTCGAGAACGTGGCGCTCGTGACCGAGATCGCGCGCACACCGATGAACCCCGGGGACGCGCTCGCGGTCGTTGGGCTGGGCGAGCGGCTAAATCACTTTCCGGCCCAGCTCTCAGGCGGCGAGCAACAGCGGGTCGCGATCGCACGGGCCATCGCCAAGAACCCGGCGGTGCTGTTGTGCGACGAGCCGACCGGGGCGCTCGACTCGGCCACGGGTGTGCTCGTGCTCGAGGCGATCGAGCGCGTGAATCGCGAGCTCGGCACGACGACGGCGGTGATCACCCACAACGCCGGGATCGCTGACATGGCGGACCGCGTGATCCATCTCAGTGACGGCCTGGTCGCTAGCGTGCACGCCAATGAGCACAAGAAGGCGCCGCGCGAGCTCAGCTGGTAAGGTATGCGCGCTATTAACCACAAGCTTCAGCGCGAGCTCTGGCAGATGCGCGCCCAGGCAATGGCCATCGCCCTCGTGATCGCCAGCGGCATTGCTACCTATGTGATGTCGCTCAGCACGCTCGACTCGCTGCTGCTGACGCGCGACACTTATTATCGCGACTACCGCTTCGCCGAGGTGTTCGCCTCGCTCAAGCGCGCCCCCGATAGCCTGGCTTCGCGCATCGGCGAGATCCCGGGCGTCGCCCGCATGGAGACCCGCGTCGTCGCGAGTGTAAGCCTCGACGTCGCAGGCTTTACCGACCCGGTCAGCGGGCTTTTGATCTCCGTGCCCGATTTCCGCGAGCCGCTGTTGAACCAGTTATACCTAGGGCAGGGCCGGATGGTCCGGCCGGAGCGCGACGACGAAGCGGTCGTGCACGAGGCGTTCGCTCAGGCGCATGGACTCGAGATCGGCGACACGTTGCAGGCGGTGATCAACGGACGGCGCAAGCAGTTGCGGATCGTCGGCGTCGCGCTTTCGCCGGAGTACATCTATCAGCTCGCCCCCGGCAGCATCGTCCCGGACTTCAAGCGCTTCGGCGTGCTCTGGATGGCGCGCACGCCGCTCGCGAGTGCCTACGACATGGAGTCCGCCTTCAATGACGTGGTTATGGCGCTCGCCCCGCGGACACCGCTTGAGGACGTGCTCGATCGGCTCGACACCCTGCTCGAGCGCTACGGCGGGCAAGGGGCCTACGGGCGCAAGGACCAGATCTCGCATCGCTTCCTGGCGGAGGAGCTGCGCCAATTGGAAACGCTCGCCACCTTATTCCCCGTCATCTTCTTCGGCGTGGCGGCGTTCCTGTTGAACGTGGTCGTCACGCGCATGATCGGCCACCAACGCGAGGAGATCGCCGCGCTCAAGGCCTTCGGTTACAGCAATCTTGATATTGGTCTGCACTACGTGAAGCTCGTGATCGTGGTGGTAGTGATCGGGACCCTCATTGGACTCGCCGGCGGAGTGTGGCTGGGCCGCGGATTAAGCGGGGTCTATATGGAATTTTACCGCTTCCCGTTTCTGCACTACGAGCTGCGGCCGGCCGTGGTGGCAGCGGCGACGCTCATCAGCATCGGCGTAGCGGTGCTCGGCACACTGCGCTCCGTGCACGCCGCCGCGCGGCTGCCGCCCGCCGAGGCGATGCGCCCGGAGCCGCCGGGGACGTACCGCGAGGCCTTGCTCGAGCGCATCGGGTTGAAGCGGCTCTTGTCGCAGCCGACGCGCATGATCGCACGCCACATCGAGCGCAGCCCCGTCAAGACGCTGCTCTCGATCACCGGCATCGCCTTTGCCTGCGGCATTATGATGACAGGGCGGTTTCCACAGGATTCGTTCGACTACATGATCGATATTCAGTTTCGCTTGAGCCAGCGCGAGGACCTGGCGGTGACATTTGTCGAGCCGACCTCCTGGCGGGGGCTGCATTCGCTCGTGAGCCTGCCGGGCGTCACCTATGGTGAGGTCTATCGCGCCGTGCCGGTGCGTCTGAAGTTCGAACACCGCAGCTACCGCACCTCGATTCAGAGCATGGAGCCGGGCGCACACTTGCAGCGGCTACTCGACGTCGCTCTTCGACCGATCGAGGTGCCGCCCGAAGGGGTGGTGTTGACCGATCATCTCGCCAAGATCCTCGGCGTTCGCCCCGGCGACTGGCTAACGGTCGAGGTGCTCGAGGGAAACCGTCCCGTGCGTAGGCTGCCGGTGGTTGCGCTCGCCAAGCAGTACATCGGCGTGTTCGGCTACATGCAGCGCGCCGCGCTAAACCGCATGATGCGCGAGGAGAACGCCATCTCCGGTGCAAACCTGGCGGTGGATCCGCTCTTTCAGTCAGAGGTCTATGCTCGGCTCAAGGAAATTCCGCGCATCGCCGCGACCGCGATCCGCAAGCAGTCGGTCACGAGCTTTCAGAAGCTCCAGGCAGAGATGGTGCTCTTCTTCACTTTCGTCGCTACCCTGCTCGGTGCCACCATCGCCTTTGGTGTCGTCTACAATACCGCCCGCATCGCGCTCGCCGAGCGCAGCCGTGAGCTCGCCAGCCTGCGCGTGCTCGGATTCACGCGCGCGGAGATCTCGTATATCCTCCTCGGCGAGCTTGGCGTGATCACGCTCGCCGCCATTCCGCTCGGTTTTCTGGTGGGCAATCTCCTCTGCGCTTATCTTGCGAGCCAGATGCAGACCGATCTGTATCGCGTGCCGCTGGTGCTCTCGCCGAGCACCTACGCCTTTGCCGCCGCGGTCGTGCTGGGTTCCGCCTGTGTTTCGGCGTTCGCCGTGCGACGCAAGCTCGATCACCTGGATCTGGTCGCGGTTTTGAAAACGAAGGAATAAATGCTCATGCCTTGGGACCGACATCTTGGTCTGGTCTTGCTTGCTGCGGTGTTAGTGGCGGCCATCGGCTACGGCTTTTGGCCGCGGCCGGTCGCAGTCGACGTGGTGTCCGTGACGCGGGCGCC
>JABAOH010130626.1_pt1 | contig 16028 bp, 15 predicted proteins | sample 7062181 | NCBI WGS metagenome assembly JABAOH01 (sample SAMN14538630, study PRJNA623070) | marine sediment metagenome | biome: marine biome [ENVO:00000428]; feature: marine pelagic biome [ENVO:01000023]; material: deep marine sediment [ENVO:00002113]; isolation source: pool of 5 deep marine...
TCCTGCGCATGGGCACGACCGGCATCAGCGCGCAGAAGTTCGGCGCAAACGACGATGACGGCCTCAAGGTCGCGCTGGGCCAGGCAGTGGCCGTCGCGCTTGCGATCGCCGCGCTGCTTATCGTCCTGCAGTACCCGATCGCGGTCTTTGCGATGCAACTCCTTGGCGCGGAGCAGGAGATCGCCGTCTTCGCCCGCCAGTATTTCGACATCCGCATCTGGAGCGCGCCGGCCACGCTCGCAAACTACGCGTTGATCGGCTGGTTCATCGGTTTACAGAATGCGCGCGTGCCGCTTTACATCGTCCTTGTCATCAACCTGACCAACATCGTGCTCGATCTCGTCTTCGTGCTGCTGCTCGGCATGAAGGTCGAAGGCGTTGCGGCCGCATCGGTCATCGCCGAGTTCGCCGGGCTCGGCGTTGGCGCCTGGTTCGCACTCAGGTATCTGCGCAAGCGTCCCGGGCATGTCGTCCGGGCTCACCTGCTGTCCCTCAGGGAGTACACGGCGTTCTTCGCCGTCAACCTGCATTTGCTGGTGCGGACGATGGCGCTCATGTTTACCTTTGCATTCGTCACCGCAGCCGGAGCGCGACTCGGCGGGCTCGTCCTCGCGGCGAATGCGGTGCTCATCAACATGCTCCACCTGATGTCCTTTGCTCTCGATGGTTTCGCGCACGCCGCGGAAGCATTGGTCGGCAAGGCGGTGGGTGCGAAAGACCGCGCGTCGCTGGAACGCGCCGTGTCACTTGCACTACGCTGGTCCCTGTACGTCGCCACCCTGTTCTGCCTGTTCTTCCTGTTCGCGGGCAAACCGGTCATCCGGCTGCTGACCGACCTGCCCGAGGTCATCTTCGTCGCCGACCGCTACCTGCCCTGGCTGGTATTGCTGCCGCTGGTGGCCGTCTGGTCCTACCTTTACGACGGCGTCTTCGTCGGCGCCACGCGAGCGCGCGAGATGCGCGACATCATGCTCGTGTCGTCTTTCCTGGTGTTCGTCCCCGCCTGGTACCTGTTCCGCTTCCTGGACAACCACGGTCTCTGGCTTGCGCTGACCCTGTTTCTCGCGAGCCGCGGGATCGGCATGCATTACTACTACAGGAGACGGGTCATCCCGGCCGTACCGGCCATGCCGACCTAGGTGACGTCGAAGACCGGCTGGATCGGCGCGTGGTGCGCGTCGCACTGGCCCTGCACCGAGGACCGCGCCCATATATAGGCGATCACGCCGGTCAACATGTTCGCGACCATGTAAGCCGCGAAGATGCCCGCCACGCCATATAAACGATCGGCAACGAAGGCGAGCGGGATGTAGATAACGACCATGCGGGCGACGCTGATGTGGACTGCCGGCATCGGCTTGCCCATGCCGTTGAAGGACGCATTCATGACCATGACCATGCCGTAGGCGCCGTAGCTGATCGGGACGATGGTCAGGAACAGTTTGGCGACGCCGATCACTTGCTCGCTGTCACTGAACAGCGCCGGAATCAGTTCGCCGGCAAGTGCAAGCGACAATGCAATCAACAGGCCCGAACCAATGCAGAAGACGGTGCACAGCCATAACGCCCGGTAGATCCGTTCGGGCCGGTTGGCGGCGATATTCTGACCGACGAACGGACCGATGATCGCGGACAGTGCGTAGAACAGCACCAGCGTCAGGGACTCCACGCGGCTCGCGACGCCGAAGCCGGCAACCGTCTCCGGCCCGTAGCGCGCCAGCATTGCCGTGATGACGCCGGTGGCGATCGGAATGATGGCGTTGGTGCCGGCGGCGGGGATGCCGACATGCAGGATATCCCGCCACGACTTGACCAGCTCTGCCCGGTCCGGCTTGTTGATCGTCAACAGGTCGTAGCGCGTCTTCATGTAATAGACCGTGCCGATGAAGATGGACAGTCGCGACAGCAAGGCCGCCATTGCCGCGCCATTCAATCCCATCGCCGGGATATGGCCGATGCCGAAGATCAGGATCGGGTCGAGCAGGATGTTGATGACCGACGCCAGCACCATCAGCATGCTGGGCAAACGGGTGTCGCCGGTTGCGCGCATGCTGCTCATGCCGACCATGCCGACGACCACGAACGGCACGCCGGTATAGAGAATATTCATGTAGCCCGCGATCAGCGGGATCATGTCGTCGGGCGCGCCGAGCAGGCGGAACAGCGGGCCGATGGTCAGTACGCCGATAACGGACATGGCCGCAGTGATGCCGAACGACAGGATCAGGCTGTCGGTGGCGAGCCTGCGGGCGCGCCGGTGGTCATCGGCCCCGATCGCCCGCGCGACGACGGACGACGTCCCGGCGCCAAGGCCGATCGCCACGCTCGTCACGACCATGATCACGGGAAACGCGAAACTGAGCGCCGCCAGTTCCCTGTCGCCGACCTGGCCTATGAACCACATGTCGATGAACGACTGCAGCATCATCGTAAAGATGCCGAAGAGCACGGGAACCGACATCGCGACGAGATGCCGGCCGACCGAACCTTCCGTTAGTCGGGCTTGCGTTGAGGCCATTGAATATTCCGGTGTGCTCCGCGCGGGGCGCCGCGACAGAGCGCGCCCGAAGCCGCTTAACTATGACGGAGCAACCGTATCGGTGCAATGGATTATTCCGGGGAGCTATCATGTATCCCGAGACAATCGGAGATCGGGAACATGAAGCAGAGTTGCGAGATCGAGATCGACGCCGCGATCGACGATGTCTGGGCCGCATTCAGCAACCCTGACAACATGAGCCGATGGATCCGGAACTTCGAATCGTTTACGCCCGTCTCCGGCGAACCGGGGCAGCCGGGCGCGGTCGCGGAAATCGCTTTCGATGAAAACGGCAAACGGGTTGTGCTGAAGGAAACGATCACCGAGCGTCGCGATCCCGACTTCCTCGCCGGATCCTACGAGGCCGACCACCGCACGACCATTGTCGTCAATCACTTCGAAGCCATCGACGAGAAACGCACGAAGTGGACCTCCTGGAACCGGTTCACCTTCACCGGCCTCATGCGCTGCTTCACCATATTTATCGGTGGCGCGATCCGCAGGCGAACCGAGGGCGACATGCAGCGCTTCAAATTGATGGTCGAGTCGGATCTCGCAGGAGTCGACGCATGAGCTGGAAGACTCTCGACAGCAGGATCGTTTACGACAACCCTTGGATTACCCTGCGCGAAGACAAGGTGATCAACCCCGGCGGCGGCGAGAACGACTACGGGCACATCCACTTCAAGAAGAAAGCCGTGGGTATCGTCCCCATCGACGATCAGGGCAACACCTGGATCGTTGGCCAGGATCGTTACACGCTGGGCGAGTACTCCTGGGAAGTGCCGATGGGCGCCTCGGAAGAAGACGAGGACCCGCTCGACACGGCGCACCGGGAACTAAAGGAAGAAACGGGCCTGACCGCGGCGTCGATGACGCAACTGATGCGGCTGCATACGAGCAATTCGATCACCGACGAGGTCGGCTTCGTGTTCGTTGCCCGCGACCTGACGGCGGGCGAAACCAGCTTCGATGAAATGGAACTGCTCGACGTCCGCAAGCTGCCGCTGGTGGACGTCGTCGCGATGATCGGCCGCGGCGAGATGACGGATGCGATCAGCGTCGCCGCGATCCTCCGCGTTCACGCCGATCAGAACATCATGCGCGCGGATACGACGTAACGCATCGGCCCGCCGGCCTGCATCGCGTCGAACGGGTAGCAGGTCACGAGACTCATCATCGCCTCGTCGGTATCGAGCACCAGGCTGCCGCGACGCGAGTCGACGACATCGATCGCTGTAACTTCGTAGCCATGTTTTCGACCGCTGGGCAACTCCACGCGGATAAGCTCGCCGACTTCCATGTATTGCAGGAACCGGAAGTGCGTATCGCGGTGCCCGGCGATGATGCTGTTGCCGGATTCGCCCGGTAGCGCGCTGATGCCCAGGTGGCCCGGACCGAATGCCAGCGTCCGGCCCGAACCGCCCTCGAGGACGATCAGCTCGACGTCGCCGCCTTTCGCTGACAGCCTTGCAACCGGCCAGGTATCGGCCCACGGCCATGGCGACGGATTGCTGCTGCCACCCTCGGCGCGGCGCCAGGCGCGTTGCATCAGTTCCTGCGCGACCCAGGCTTTCGCCGGGATATAGGCGCCCTGCCCGAACTGCCAGAACCCCAGGCAAAGCAACGAAGCCACGGCGACCTTCCCGGCAAGGCCTTTAATCGTCTTCCGATCGCGCATTGCTCGACCTCCAGAACCGCAAGTAGATGAACAGCAGCCAGCCGAACAGCATCAGCAGGACCCCGTTCAGCCGATAGATGCCGGCGCTGGTCGCCGTGGGCGTGAAGCCGAATATGGCTGCCGCGCTCTGGCCGTGAGGCAGCAGGTTCGGCACCTGCTCCTTCGTCAGCGACGCAGCGGCCGGGCGCGCGGGCGTCTTGTCGACGGCGACCAGGCTGGTGAACCTGCTCACGAGGTGGTGCTTCAGCGCGGTCGCGACAACGTCCGCTCTGGTCTCATCGGCGCTGCGGCCCCGGCGCTGCCGGTCCATCAGGTCCTCGATCCTCGAGCGCGCCCAGAGCGCCGCGATGCCGGAGCGGGGCTCGCCGACCTGGCGGTCGAGGTCGGCGCGCCAGCCGCCGAGCACGGAATGGCCGCTGATGCGGACAATATCGCCGGCCGCCAGCGAATCGGAGAGCTTCGCCCGCACGGTGATCGGTTCGCCGGCATACAGATCGGGCGCCGTCGACGGGTAGCTTTCGGCGACGATATTGGTCGGCCAGTGCAACTCGATGTCGGTGACCTGCGGCTGTTCGAGCTTGCGGAACAAGCGCTCCATCTTCTCGCTGACTTCGTGCAGCGCGCTGATCGTCGTGAATGTTCCCCGGCCCGCCTCGGCCGCCTTGCGCATGAACCAGCTGTTCGGCGCGGAGCCGATGCCGACAGTGAACAGGCGGGCGCTTCCCAGGCCGTCCTCGATCAGCTGGAACAGCTGCTCTTCGTTGCCGACGCTGCCGTCGGTGATGAAGATGATCTGCCGAAGATGCGACTCGAGCGGCACGGCCGACAACGCCTGTGTCAGCGCCGGTGACATCTCGGTACCCCCGTTTGCAGAGAGGCCGTTGACGTAGCGACGCGCGACGGCGACGTTGCTCGTCGACGCCTCGACGCTGCCCGCAAACAGGGCGCTCGTTGCAGAGTTGAACTGGATGACGTTGAAACGATCCCCGGGCATCAGTCCGCCGAATGCGAGTCCGAGCGCGCGCTTTGCCTGCTCGATCGACGTGCCGTGCATCGATCCCGAAGTATCGATCACGAAAATCAGCTCGCGCGGCATGCGTTGCGCGGGCGCGGAGTAACCGTCCGGCGGCAACATCATCAGCAGTGCATGCGTTTCGCCGTCCACGTCTTCAGTAAACAACATTGCGCGAGGAGCACTGTCGGCGACCGGCTTCCAGGTCAGCTCGATGTCATGATCCATGGCCACGTCGTCGCCGGCCAGGGAAACGAAATAGCGATCGTCCCGGTTGTCGATGTCGACGACGTGATAGCGGCTCGCGACCAGCGCCAGCGGGACGCCAGCCTGGATCTCTGCGGCAAAACTGACTTTGTGCTCCTGCGACCGAGTCACGACGGGCGGCGTGATAAAGGACGCGTCCGGCACCTGCGTGGTGTCGGGCGACCAGCCGGAGCCCTTCCTGTCGGGCAGCGCATGGCCAGGGATATAACGTGGCGTCATCGTCAGCGGAAAGCGAATACTGAATGTGTCTTCGGCATAGCGCAGCGTCTCGAGATACTCGATCTCGACAAGGATCGTCTCGCCGGGGGCGATGTTGGCAACCGACGTCGTGAACATGTTCGGCCGTTGCTGTTCGACGAGACTCGCTTTTTTGCCCCCGGCCTTCGCCTGCTCGTACGCCTTTTTCGCTGTCTCTTTCTCGCGGATCTCGCCCTCGATGATGCGTTCGCCGATCGTCATGCGCAGCCGGTCGACGGCGGCTTCGTCAGGCAGCGGGAACACGTAGATGCCCTCGACCCACTCCGCGCCATCGTTGCGAAATTCCTGCCGGACCTGCACGCGCGCAACCAGGCCGGTCACGCGCGCGTCGATCGCCGTGTTCATGCGCGTCGCAACCCGGTAGCCGTTCTTCATCCGCAACAGCAGGCTGCCGGTCTGCATCTGCTCGGGACGTATGGCGTCGGCGGGGACCTCCACGGCTGGCGCCTCGGGCACCCGGATCGCGAGCAGCACGATCGCCATCCAGCGCCAGTTGGCCTGGCGACAGAGGATCTCGCGGACGCGGCGAAAGGATTCGAGCTCCGGCTCAGGATGCCAGTCCTTGCTGCCGTACTTCGCCGGCCGGTTCTGCCGGGTACGGGCGACGCGAAATTTTTTGAACCTTGATCGCATGTCTGTCCTCCCTTTGCTGACGGTTGCATTGCAACAGGACATTCAGCGACGGCGGGGGCACGGGCATGGCAATGGACCGGCGTAATGTGGCAAATTGTGGCTCTCGCTCAGGGCACCCGAGTGTTATGTCCAAACGTATTGCAATCGTCGAGGACGAACAGGCTATTCGCGAGAACTATGCGTCTGCATTTCGGCGGGAGGGCTATTCCGTGGAGATGTACGCAGCGCGGCGGCCGGCCATGGACGCGTTCGAAGCGCGCCTGCCGGACCTCGTCGTCATCGACATCAACCTGAAGGACGAGGTCGAGGGCGGCTTCGAGCTTTGCCGCGAGCTGCGTAGTCGCTCCGCCGATCTGCCGATCATTTTCCTGACGGCGCGTGACAGTGAATTCGATGCGGTGTCGGGGCTCAGGCTCGGCGCCGACGATTACCTGACGAAGGACATCAGCCTGCCGCACCTGATGGCGCGGGTTGCGGCGCTGTTCCGGCGGCTCGATGTCATGAAGAATCCGCAGGGCGACGAGAACCGGCTGAACCGCGGCAATCTCGAACTCGACATCGATCGCATGACGGTGCGCTGGAAGGATCGGCCGGTCGGCCTGACCCTGACCGAGTTCTGGATGGTGCATGCCCTCGCCCGCTATCCGGGACATGTCAAGAACCGGCAGCAATTGATGGATGCCGCACAGGCCGTCCTCGACGACAACACGATCACCTCCCATATCAAACGCATTCGCAGAAAGTTCGTCGCGATCGATCCGGACTTCGAGTCGATCGAAACGGTTTACGGTATGGGCTACAGGTGGTTGGCGGACTGACGAGCTGCCATGAATCTCCGCCGTCAGTTGCTGTTGGTCAGTCTGCTGACGCTGATCCTTCCCTGGGCCGGCTGTCAGTTCGTCCGCGAGACCGAATCGGCGCTCCGCGAGGGGCAGCAGCAGATGCTCGGCGGTACGGCGCAGGCCATCGCCGATTCGCTTTCCCAGTTTCCCTACGAACTGCTGACTGAAGATAACGGCGGCGATCGCGCCTACGCGCACCCGCTGCCGACCGCGCCGCTGATCGACGGCTATGCCGACGACTGGGTGATCCCCGAGCGCGCGATGGTTGGCATCCGTGGCGTCGACGGACCGATTCGTTACGTCTTCGGTCAACAAGGCCGCAGCTGGTACCTGTTCGTCGCGGTCCGGGATACTTCAGTGGTCTTCAATGACGCGCCGGGACCGGACCGGGTTGCAGATGCGGTGTCGCTGATCAGCGTTGACGACGACAGCCGGCGAGCAGTCCTCGATTTCGCAGCGGAGGCGCCGGGAAAGATCCTCGCGACGCGCAGCGAAGGCAGTGCGGCGTTCGATGAGCGGCGCATCGAGGCGCACTGGCAGGACACCGCGGACGGCTACCAGCTCGAGGCGAGGATCCCGCGAGACCTGGTCGGCGCGCGCCTCGGCCTGTCCGTTTACAACACGCCGGATGCGCTGCAGGCCGGCATTACGAGCGCCAGCTTCGCGGGCGCGTCGCCCGGCCGGATGGTTACGATTTCCCCGGTCCTGCAGAGCGTCGCCGCAGGCTATGTCCAGCCGGGCTGGCGGCTCATGATCACCGACAATGACGGCTGGCGGGTTGCCCAGGCCGGCAGCATCAGCACGTCTTCAGGGACAGGTCGGCCGAGCAATGCGTCGGGCTGGATGCGGCTGATCTACCGGCTGGTCCTCGAACCCGGGGCCGAGGCCCTGCTTGCCGAGCCGGCACCGGGCGGCCGCGAGACCCAGGGCTATATCAACGAGGCGCTCAATGGCGAAACCTCGGCTCGCTGGTTCCGCAGCCCGGACACGGACCGGGCCGTGATCTCGGTTGCGCAGCCGATCTGGTCGGGCACCGTGCAGACAGGCGTGCTGATCCTGCAGCACGGCACCGACGCCATTCTCAGCCAGACGAACGAGGCGCTGACACGGCTGATCCTGCTGACCCTGGTCTCGACGATTGTCGTCGCTGCGGTGCTGCTCGGTTACGCGAGCTGGTTGTCTGTCCGCATCCGGGCATTGAGCGAAGCGGCCGAGCACGCGCTCGATGAGAAGAAGCTGAAGTCCGCGTTGCCGAGCGCGCTGGCGGGCGACGAAGTCGGCGATCTCTCGAGGAGCTTCTCGAGCGTGCTGCGCCAGCTCGGTATCTATAACGACTACCTGCAGTCACTCGCGAGCAAGCTGTCGCATGAACTGCGCACGCCGCTGACGATCGTGCGCTCCTCTCTCGAGAATCTCGAGCACGAGCAACTGTCGGGCGACGCGCTGGAGTACACCGAGCGAGCGAGGGAAGGTGCGGATCGCCTGCAGAAGATCCTCAGCGCGATGAGCGAGGCAAGTCGCACGGAAGAGCTGATCGAAAACGCAGAACCCGTGGATTTCAGTCCCGGGAAGATTCTCGAGTCGGTCGTCAATGCCTATGCGGACGCCTGGCCCGACAGGCGTTTCGACTTCGAAAACCAGGCGCCGGAAGCGAATATCCACGGTTCGCCGGAGCTGATCATCCAGATGCTCGACAAGCTCGTCGACAACGCGGTCGACTTCACGTCGTCCGGAGAAACGATCACGGTTTCGGTCGCTGCAAAGGCCGACCAGGTCGTCATTGGCGTATCAAACCCGGGCCCGCCGCTTCCGGATGAGATGCAGACGGAACTGTTCGACTCCATGGTGTCGGTGCGCAAGGCCGGGGACGACAAGCACCTGGGCCTGGGGCTCTATATCGCGCGCCTTATTGCCGAGGGACACAACGGCGAGATCAGCGCCGAGAACACGGACAGCGGTGTGTGCTTTTCGATCCGCTTTCCGGGAATCCGGAATCGCCCGGAAAGAACGCGTTCAGCGAATTAGCGTTCGCCGTCAGTTCCTGACCTGGATCGTGCCCGATGACGAGAACGGCAGCGGTCGGGCAAACGGGATGTCGACCGTCAGGCTGCCTTCGACGCGGTACTTGACGTGTTCCGGCATGCCGCCCTTCAGCAACGACATGACCTCCGTCGCCGAGTTGATGATGTCGAGCTCGACGCTCAGCATGAACTCGTCCGTCCCCTTTGCAGGTACCGTGAACGAGGCGCGCGTTTCGCCGCCCGCAAACCGCTCGTCATCGAACATCACCCGGTATTTGACCGCCTTCACCGGTAGCGGAAACGCGTTTGGATTGTCGACCTGGAAGCCGAGCAGGAAAGTCTGCCCGGTGAAGCCGACGCGCTCCATTTCGACGCTCTTCAGATCGACGTCGGGCGTCGATACGAGCGCCTCGGTGCCGGCAGCGCAACCTGCCAGCACGCCGACGATTGCCAGTCCGGGTATCAGCCTTCGGTAAGCCAGTGCCTTCATCTCTCGATCCTCCATGAGCGGATCAGCGCATATCCCTGCCGATCTTGCCCCAGCGGGCGCCGATCAGTTTCCATTCGTCGTCCGGTTTTTCCAGCTCGAACTCGAAGCGGTAGGCGTCGGCATCGAGCCCGATGACGCCGCTCCCGGTGCCCGCCATCCCCACCGTCAGGTTGACGAGCGCCGCGGTCTCGCCCATCAAGGTGATCGCATCGATGCTGGTCAGTAATGCAATGGATTGCTGGCGAAAGAAATAGACGCGCAGCATGTCGCCGATGCTTTCGTGGCTGTTACCGCGACCGTCGGCATAATCCTCTGAGATCATGTCGAGCAGGCGGCTCCGGTCCTTCTCTTCTGCGGCTGCTTCGCCGCGCGATACCCACTCACGCAGCTCGTCTTCCGGGCTGTAGGGGTCCCCGCCGCAGGCGGCGAGTAAGGTAAATGTGAAGGAGAGAAGCAGTACGCGCACGTTCGGTATCTCCTGGGCCAGCCCCGTCCGGGTCCGTTTTTGTCGCCCGTCCGTGGCAATTGACGGCATCCGGTGATAGAACAGACTATGAGCGGTCGGACCCCTGCGATACTGTGACGTGGTTCGCATTCCGACCGGCCCCGGGCGCAAGCCGTAATGACGAAAATCGAGCCGACGACGAGGCAAAGTCAATGTCCGCCAAGCTTCTGAGTGAGGGTAACGAGGCGACGATCACCGACGCCGAAAAGGACCGGATCGAAGCGATCCTGACGTTCTGGTTCAAGGAGCAAAACCTCAGTGCGCCGCAGATCGACGGGCGGATGGACGTGTGGTTCGGCGAAGACCCGGTCTTCGACGAGGAGATCGCGGGCGAATTCTCCCGGGACGTCGAGCTGGCCACCGAGGGGCGGCTGGATCACTGGGCCCACGAGTCGCGCGGCAGGCTCGCCTTGATCATCCTGCTCGATCAGTTTCGGCGCAACATCTATCGCAACAAGCCCGAGGCATTCGCGCTCGACAAGGCCGCGCTGAAGCTGTGCGTGGAAGGCGCCATGGAAAAGAAAGACAAGGGTCTGTCGCCGATCGAGCGCGTGTTCTTCTACATGCCGCTGCAGCACGCCGAGTCGCGCAAGGTCCAGGACAAATCCGTGCAGATTTACGGCAAGCTGGCCGAAGCCGTATCGCCGACGCTCAGGGAGACCTTCGAGACGGTCGCCCAGTTTGCCGAACTGCATGCCGACATCGTCCGGCAGTTCGGCCGCTTTCCGCATCGGAACGCCATTCTTGGTCGGGAGAACACGCCGGAGGAAGCGGAGTACTTAGCCGGTGACGCTCCGTCGTTCGGCCAGGGAGAGTCCTGACACTTACCCAGGCGCGGGTCCGTTTTTCGCTGCGTCATTGCGAGGCCGCAGCCGGCTCCGAAGGAACAACGTCATTGCGAGTCGGACTTGGTCCGACGAAGCAATCTCCCGGGTTACGTGCAATGTCGGCAAGATCGCCGCGGCCTCTGCGAGGCCTCGCGATGACGGGAGGGTCTGGTCGGTGATGCGCCTTCGTTCGGCCAGGGAGAAAGCTGAGCCGATCTCAATCGGCCGCCAGCAGCATTCTTTTTGAAAGCTTGTGAAAACGCATGGTCAGCAGCACGGCCGCGACGGTCAAGCCCAGCACGAACCCTGCCCATATATATGAGGGCGGCGCCTGGTAGGTGACCGCCGCGAGGTAAGCCAGCGGGAACCCGAGCACCCAGTACGAGAAGGTGTTGATGACCATTGGCACGCGCGTGTCCTTGTAACCGCGCAATGCCCCGGCCGCGCCAATCTGCACGCCGTCGGCTACCTGGAAAACGGCCGCCATCAGCAGCAGGCCGATCGCAATCTCGATCACGCGCGGGTCATTCGTATAAATGCCAACGACCAGGTCGCGGAACAACAGCAGGAATGTCGCCGAGAAGGCCATGAAGATGCCGCACATCAGTATGCCCGTCATGCCGGCCATCCTGGCTTCGGCGGAATTACCGGCGCCGAGCGCGTGGCCCGTGCGCACCGTCGTCGCCGCGCTGAGCGCGAGCGGGATCATGAACATCGTCGCCGCGAAATTCAGGGAAATCTGGTGAGCGGCGGTGATTTCCGCACCGCGCGTGCCGACCAGGATCGACACCGCCGAGAACAGTCCGGCCTCTGCCGTTATCGTAACCGCGATAGGCAAGCCCAGCGCAAAAATCTCCCTGAGCACCGGCAGCCTGAGCGGCGCGAAGTGATCGAAGATCCTCAAGGGACGATACGCCGGCCTCACGCCGACATAAGTGCCGAGCACGAATGCCATGAGCCATACCGTGACGGCGCTGGCCATGCCGCAGCCAACCGCGCCGTAGGCGGGTACGCCGAATTTGCCGAACATGAATACCCAGTTCAGAAAGACGTTGCTGACCAGCGCCAGCAGGGACGTATACATGATCGGCCGGGTCCGGCCGATGCCCTCGGTCGTGAAGCGAAACGCGAAGAAGACGCAGATCGCCGGATAGCCGAAGACGACGGCCCTGACGTAGCCGACCGTCAGCTCACGGAAGCCCTCGTCGATGCCGATAAAGACGAGGATCGGGTCGACGAACAGCTGCGCAAGCGTGAACAGGGTCAGCCCGAGGGCGATCCCGAGCCAGACCGCCTGCCGTGTGTAACGCCCGATCATGGCCGGCTCGCCGGCGCCGTAGTAACGCGCCGCGATCGGTGATACCGCCATCATGAGCCCGAGGCAGACCGTCAGTCCGAGGAACCAGACGCTGGCGCCGACGGCGACCGCAGCCAGCGCCTCCGCGCCCAGTCGTCCCGCCATCACCGCATCGGCGAACTGCATCCCCGATATTGACAGGTTGTTGATGATCAACGGCCCTGCGAGCCGGAGCAGCGCCCGCATCTCGTCGACGCGGTTTTTCGATGACGTGAACACGCCTGCCTTTCTACCGGTGTTCAGGCCGGATAGCCACTCCGCGGAGCGTACCGATCGGCATGTCTTTGGTGTAAAGTTCCGGCAACCGTGGCCGGATTTTTGCCAATTGCTGTGTGAGATCGGTCAAGGAGTTCTTCGCCTGGGGGATTTTCCGAGGGAGTGGAATAACGGTGTCTATTTCCGAGTGAGGAAAATGACCCGGGCGAGGAAAGACTGAGCGAGAGCGCAGCAATTGGTGAATATCCGGCCACTCTGACGGAGAGTGCGATGTTGCATGACGGCAAATCGAGGCGAGTGGCCATCGTCGGCGGCGTCAGGATCCCTTTCTGCCGCGCGCACTCCGTCTACACCGATTGCTCCAACCAGGACATGATGACGGCGACCCTGGAGGCCCTCGTACAGAAATACGATCTCAAGGGCCAGACGCTCGGCGACGTCGCGCTCGGCGCGGTCATCAAACATTCCAAGGACTGGAACCTGGCCCGCGAATCGGTCATGGGCTCGGGCCTGTCGCTCAACACGCCCGGCGTCGACATGCAGCGCGCCTGCGGCACAAGCATCGAGGCCTGCATCCATGTCGCGAACAAAATAGCGCTCGGACAGATCGAGTCAGGCATCGGCGGCGGCACCGACTCGATCAGCGACGCACCGATCGTCTTCCACGACAAACTCCGCTCGATCATCCTTGCCAGCGCGCGCGGCCGGTCGATCATGAACAAGGTATCGCCCTGGTTCCGCTTGCGACCGGCTTTCCTCGCGCCTCAGTTGCCGGCCGTCACGGAGCCGAGGACAGGCCTGTCGATGGGCGAGAGCATGGAGATTACGGCCAAGGATTTCGAGGTCTCCCGGGAGCACCAGGATCAGCTCGCGCTGTCGAGCCACGTGAAAGCGGCGGCGGCTTACGACTCCGGCTTCTTCGACGACATGGTGATCCCGTTCCGGGGCGCCGAAGAGGACAACAACATCCGGCGCGACACGTCTTTCGAGAAACTCCATAAGCTCAAACCTGTATTCGATCGCAAGAGCGGCAACGGCACGCTGACCGCGGGCAACAGCACACCGCTCACGGATGGTGCGGCAGCCGTGTTGCTCGGCTCCGAGGAGTGGGCGCTGCGCAAGAATCTGCCTATCACCGCCTACCTGACGCATGCCAAGGTTGCCGCGGTCAACTTCGTCGATCATGAGGGCTTGTTGATGGCGCCCGCCTACGCGGTGTCGGAAATGCTGAAGGACGCCGAGCTGAACCTGCAGGACTTCGACTTTTACGAGATCCACGAAGCGTTTGCGGCGCAGACGATCGCAACCCTCATGGCGTGGCAGTCGGAGAAATTCTGCCGGGAGCGGCTCGGCCGGAATGCGCCGATGGGCCCGATCGAGCTCAGCAAACTCAACGTCAAAGGCGGCAGCATCGCCATCGGTCACCCGTTCGCCGCGACCGGCGCGCGCGTGATCATGACGATGGCCAAGTTGCTCAACGACAATGGCGGCGGCCGCGGCCTGGTCTCCGTCTGCACCGCAGGCGGCATGGGCGTAACGGCGATCCTCGAAGCGGCCTGAGCGGACGGCTCAAACGGCCAGCGACCACTCGAGGTCGCCCAACTGGTAGGCAACCCACGACACCTGGGAGATCAGTATGGCCCACGCGCTGATCGTGTGGATACGCCGGTTCTCGGTGATCCAGCCGGCGACGCCGCCGAGCAGCCATGTGGCCAGCATCAACAGGTACCCGGTCGAGAATTGTGCGAGGTGATCCTTGAGGTACGTGTCCAGGAACTCGATCGCGATGAGCACGAAGAAAATACCGAAGAACCAGTGACGCATGCGGACGAAATGCACATGTGGATCCCACCCCTCCGGGACGTCCGTGGGGAACAGGATCACCGACAGCAGGAAGAGGATGACGCCGTAGGTCAGGATGAATATGAATATGACCAGGTTCCAGTTTTGCCATTCCTGCCAGCCGAACACGATCGTCCACCAGTAGATGATCATGTAATGGAAAAGAAACAGCGTCCACGCGACNNGACGCCGGTCAGGATATTGGCCATCCCCAGGCCGATGACGACGGAGATCAGCACCGATAGAAATTCGAAGGAGCTCACGACGGACATTCTATACCACGGCAGGCAAATTCCGCCGTTTAGACTAGACTTGTGGGGCGGGGAACGACTATCCGGGAGGAAGCGAGATGAATAAAACCAGGCTGACGATGGCCGCGGTCTGTGCCGCAATGCTAATGGCTGGCGGACTGTCGCTCGCAGACGACGAGTCGATTCGGACGATGGCCAATATCGCAATGAACCTGAATCACTTTCCGTCAGATGACGACAAAACCGTGCTCAAGGGCATTATCGACAGCGACGCAAGCAGCGAAGCCGAAGCCTCGATCGCAATGGCGCTGTCCAATTTGCAACACAAGGTCGGCGATGCGGATGCCGAAAGACTGCAGGAAATCCTCGACGACGAGTCGGAGGATGATACTGCACGCCAGCTGGCGCGCATCGTCATGGGCATCAATCACTCGGCGAGCGACGAGGACAAGGCCAGGCTGGCCGCGATGGCGGCAATGTAGCCGAAACGAACTCGACGAAATCCTCTAGCGAGGCGCTGTCGGCGTCTCGCCTTCGTCTGTTTTTGCGCGGAGCAAGTCCTCGCCGGCAGTGGCGCGACGACGACGGCAACGAAAAACAGGAACAACCGCGGAATCCAGGTCTGCGGGTGATTCCCTTCCGGTTACAAAAGAGCGGAGTGACGGCATCGGGGTTCGTTCTCTGGACCCGGGCCTCCCGCAGGCAGGGGCAAGGCTTGCGCGGGCATTCGCCAGCCGCCATGATGGATGTCGCCGGATAACAAGAATACGCGAGTGCGGGGGACAGCATGGGCGAGCTTGGCCAGACCCTGGCGACGATCAACGCCATTCTCTGGAACGACACCTGGATCCTGATCATCGCGGGAACCGGTGTGCTGTTCACCATCTGGAGCGGATTCCTCCAGTATCGGGCGCTCACCCACGGTCCGAAGGTCGTCCGCGGCGTCTACGACGATCCGGATGACCCGGGCGCCATCAACCACTTCCAGGCGCTGTCCGCGGCGCTGTCCGGCACGGTGGGCCTCGGCAACATCGGCGGCGTCGCGCTCGCGATCATGCTCGGCGGGCCCGGCGCCATCTTCTGGATGTGGATCGTCGGCCTGCTTGGCATGTCGATCAAGTTCGTCGAAGTGACGCTGTCGATGCTTTATCGCAATACCGACGATCCGGAGAATCCGCATGGCGGGCCGATGTGGGTGGCGGGACGCGCGCTGAAGCGCATGAAGCCGGAGCTCGGCTGGCTCGGCACGCTGCTCGCGTTCGGCTTCTCGTTCTGCGTCATGGCATC